>Ga0307518_10000049_pt1 | contig 80963 bp, 32 predicted proteins | sample 25_EM_MG_FD_203889 | JGI IMG/M metagenome (GOLD analysis project Ga0307518, IMG submission 203889) | Populus trichocarpa ectomycorrhiza microbial communities from riparian zone in the Pacific Northwest, United States - 25_EM | ecosystem: Host-associated > Plants > Roots > Unclassified | place...
CAAATTTGATAGATAAAAAATTTCAATAAAAAATGATAAAGAAAAAGAAAATAACAATTATAAAAATGAGGACCAAAGTTAATATAAAAATTAAATTTTAAGAGATGAAATTGAAAAATAAATATTCAAAACAAAATATACATAGCAATCAAAAGTTTGAGGACCAAATTTGATATAATCAGCAAATAATAAGACATTTCTAAATTTTTCACAACTTCTGGAAAGTGTTTTCCACCCAAATTTTCCAAAAAAATACTTTCCTGGAAACCAAGCCAAATTTTTCTTTGACTGAAAAGTATTTTTCGTTGATCAACTTTTCTAATGGCAAACAAACACAGGAAAGTTTGAAAAATGGTTTTCCAGAAAGTAAATTTCGGGAAACAAATATTTAGTAAACCTTTGATGAACTCCTTATAAAATGGGAAAATGGTTTATGAAGTAAAATGACCAAAATATCCTTCGATTCAAGGATAAGAAACAATCATGCAAATTTACAAGTGTTGGATTGGTTATCTTTTTCATCCTCAGTTTTGAATTCAACAGTATCATCATACTATTAAACCTTCTCTGTTTGATTAATCACATCAGATTAATATTTTTCAGCAGTAAGTTATCCTAGTGCTTAGTTGGACTTGCTTGACAAACAGATTAAAAAAAATGAAGTTTCACAAATCAGTCATCAGAGTCTGTAAATGTTACAGATGATTTAAGTTTGTTTACCAAATTTTTCAAGAACATGTTTTTCTTTGGTGGCTTATTGTCATAGCTGTGAACTCTAAAGAAAATTGATCTAAGAAACCAAAGTCCTGCAATGTAATTCTATTTTGTTCTAGATTGTACATGCATACAGGCTTGGTGATTATGCCCAAGAAGAAAACTAAAGAAATAGTAGATGAGTAGTGTACTGAAAATAAATATTTTTTTGGCATGTAAGAAGAAATATTATGTATTTTCATCATACTACATAGATTAGGTATAGACTGTAGAGTGTATCTTCTGTTGGGGTCAGTTTACACCTCAAATCTAAAACAACAGCACACAAGAATTAAAAAAGAAGAGGGATCGCTAGGGATACAAGATTTGCAGCCAAAAATATGACCTGACATGTTGAGGAAACAGAAGGGAGGTGTTTTTTAAAACACAAGGCAAATTTTTATGATTTTCTTCCTTTTGATTATTAAATTTTTAAAACAATTCTGCGACCACTCATAGCTTCTCGTTGCTCCCCTGTTCCGATTAGAAACAGAGATTCAAGAAGCTATGCTACGTCCTGAGAGAAGAGTTCCAACGAAATCTACTGTAAGTTCCCAAGACACTCTTTTTCCAGAAAATCATTCCTCTGCTTTGCATAAAGTGATCCATGAATCTGTAGAAGAGGAACCTGTATGGTTAGGACATTGTCTTGTTGGGTCAATTAAAGAGGGTGTGAATTAACGTGGGCCTGGTTTCACTATGCAATAGAGACAATGAAGATAAAGCAGGAAGAGTAAAAGAAGCCTCAATTGCTCAACATGGCAAATTCAGTTGAAGTGACTCGACTCAAAGAAACCAAATTCAGTTGTTTATATTTGCTTTGGAAGCATGGCAAACTTCACTGCCTCTCAGCTTAAGGAGATTGCAGAGGAAATGAGGAGCAGAGCAAAGAAGCTAGGAGAAACGGCCATGAAGGCTGTTGAATAAGGTGGATCTTCTTGCTCCGATTTCAGTGCTTTGATTGAATAGCTAAGGTGGGGTCGGCCCTTGAAACAATGGCAGATATAAGTATTGTCACACATGCATAGAATATTTTGTTTGTACTTAGTAGTGATTTTGGCAATTTTCAGTATTATCATTCCCTTTATACATGTAATTTCAGATTGCAACTTAATCAAGTCCTCTCTCCTCGGAAAAAAAAAATCAATTACAAATTAACAAAGTTGCGAGAATGAGAGATGAATGCAGACGCGGGTCACTTTTCATTTTATTTTTAGACAAGTCCTGAGAGTTGAAAGAGTAATCATGCAAATCAATTCCCTTCCTAATGGATCAGGAATGAGAAATCCAGCTTATATTTTTAGCCCAAATAACTAATCAAATAAAAACACTGAGCTTAGAAACAGTACACTATAAAGCATCCACTGACTAGACATAGAGGACAAACAATCATCACAAACTAGGAACAACCGTCTCCCAGTAACAAATTCACCTTCTGAAGTTGGAGAACTTGCGAAAACTAGCCACCACAAAATAATTGCAAGAATATATGCAGTTTTCAATGAAGTAAAACCACTTGCGTCCCCAATATGAATTGATGTAAAGAATTGCTAGAAGCGTAATCACCACAACTATATAACATAAACCAAAACTGATGTAAAAAAACTCCATGTCTATGAAACTATCATCTTCTTGTTCATCATTATCCTTTGGCTGCCATGGTGATTCTTCTTCATTACAATTATTTCGCAATGGAGATCCACACAAAAAAAAAGATTTCTTTCATAACTGTTTTCATTGACGGTCTCAAACTGATATTTTTTCTCGATAATCTTACCTGATAAGTTATTATGCGCCACACTAAAAACTGCTAGTGAGTTGCCGAGAGATGACATCATTCAAGTTGTTGTAAGAAAGATTCAAACTCTCTATCTACTTCAAATTTAAGAGCATTGCAGATATAAATCAAGCGAGATTGTTGTGTGATAAATTTTCCATCATTTTTTTTAATAATTATTTTCATCGAAGGTCTCAAATTGATAATTTTTCTTGAGAGTCTTACCTGATAAGTTATTATACGCCATATTAAAAATTGTTAGTGTGGTAATTTCAGTAAGTTGCCGAGAAATAACATCATTCAAGTTGTTGTAAGAAAGATCCAAACTCTCAATTTGCTTTAAATTTCAGAACATTGCAGATATAGATCAAGCAAGATTGTTGTGTGATAAAATTTCCATCATTTTTTTTAAAAAATATTAAACCATTATTTCTTTAAACAAGTATGAAAAGAGAGTGCCAGAATCTAAAATTCATGAATTTCTCAAAACCTCATTGCCTTTATAAACCATGAGAACATCTTTATGATTTGTACAATCGCAGCATCTCCAGACTTCTTGCTCCTTAGCTTCAGTTCTTCTACATTGGCTTTCTCCTTCTCACAGTGATACTGAATATAGTCTTCTTCATGATAATACAAATTTTTTTTTTATCACTATAATCCACTCTAGGTCTAAAATTTGATATAGAGTTACCTCTACCAAAATTATTTTCTTATATTATTTTTCTAACACGAAAATCATAATTTTGCTTATGAAAGAAACCCATTAGAATTAATGTCGTATTATAATTGACATAATTATTTTCTACTTCTGAAATCTTATCATTATCATTTTTTAATTTACCCTTCCAACCTAGCTACTTCCATATCTCTCCCATTGATAAATAATTTTTTTTTACCCCTTCCACCCTCCATAAAGTTACCATTTAACTCCGCTTTTGAGATTAAATCTTAAACTTCTTTAGATTAATTTTTTCGTACCCTTGAAATTGTTATAAACACAAGTAAAATAAATAATTTACTTTGTTAATTTTATTTTCCTATTCATTATTATTTTATTCATTATTATAATTTTTTGAAAAATAAAAATAAATCAAAACAAAATTAAATATTTTAAAAATCTTTCTATATTTATAATATTCTTATTTCTTAGAGTTTTAACTTATAGTAAAATTGATCCAGAGAACTAGTTTGAAAAGCATTTGAACATAAGGACTTCAAATGCTTTGGGCCATGGGTTGAGACTTGAGAGGTAGGTGGTTTCTTAACGGGTATTGGCCAGATATATATATTCTTTAATGCTTACTCTATTGGATAGGCTTAATGCCCTGCAGGTAATAACCAGGATAGGAGTCCGACTTAATTAGAGTTGATAGGGCACAAATATATATAATATTGTGCTCCGATTAATACAAAAACAATAATAATAATAATTAGGGTAATTTGTTCTTTTATTCGGCTTTCTAACCTTCTCAGAATTGCATCAATTAAGAAGCATCAATGGCCGCCGAGAAGGTTACTATAGACCATGAAGAAGCTGTCGATTTTGTAAGGAAGGTGCAGAAGCGCATCAACAAGGAGGCCTACAAAGACTTTTTGATGACTTTATGTGCATACAGAAACAAGTGGAAGGACGTGGCCGATGTGTACAGAGATGTGGTTGAGCTGTTTGCAGACTATCCTGATTTGCTGGAGGGGTTTCACAGATTTTTGCCAACTTCTGAGGTCATAGCTGATCTGGAAAGCAAATTGCAGATTCTATAGATATAAACAAACTTGAGTTGTGATCAAATTGAGTCATTAATTGGTTTTATATATAATATTTTCCTGTAAACTGACATCTTACAATGTGTTTGCTTCCTGTAGTTTTGCATGTTAACTTAAGGTTGCAAAGCCAAGAGCATATTAGAGGTACAACACAGTGTTTTTTTTTTTAGTTTATTATAGGTGTCTGGGCTAGTTTGTTCACGCTTTGACTAATCCTACGGGCTCTAAAGTTAACGATCATTTAAGTCTCCAATGATCCTGAGGTTTGTAGAACTCGAATTGATAATCTCTAAGAAGCAAATTCAGGACCTGACCAATTAAGTTATACCCCAAGATTACACCATAGTATTTTATATTCATTAATGATGTGGGACAAGAAGAAATTATAATAAGGTTATTTAGTTTATATTTAAATTAAGGATATATTGATATTTTTTATAGATTAATAATAAAAAAATTTACTCGTTTTTTTCCTTCTAAAATAATATTTACAATGTTTAGGGTTTTTGTTTCAAGTGTTTTTCACCTATATTTTATCTTTTTTATACATATTATTTTTATTTTGTTGTTTTCATTTAGATATATATTTAAAAAAATCACCTTACAAGCTAATCTTCAAAGTATATATTTATCTAATTTTTAATTACTATACTTATGAATATTAAATTTAAAATTTTATGTGGCATATATTTAAACATGTAAGAGATTTAACAATAATTATTTTAAATATGTACGTGAGTTAACATCATTTGTCAACCTTCAATGTCTTCCATTTTCATGTATATTAAAGATATATTAAAAAAAAAACATTGTAGTTAAACATTGTTCCCTCAATTATGACAAATTGTGTCTCCATTTGTGATTGACAGTTAAGTCAACAACTAAAACTTTGACTATTGATGAAAAAATTATTTAAAATTTTCATTTTTTGTTTTTATATATAGTTTAAGCAAATGCAAACATTAATTCAATCTATAATTATCAAGTTAACCTTTATATTATAGTTTTTAAATCTAATTCAGATCAATTGACACAAAGCAAGTTTAGAATCACTGGTCGAGTGGATTAACATCCAATCAATTATCAACCTCCACTATCTTTTATTTTCATGTATGTTAAAGTTATATAGTTTATTAAAAAAACATTGTAGTTAAGGGTGCGTTTGTTTAGTCTTAACTTCAATTTTTGCGGTGTAAAAAACACAGTTAAGTATTTGATAATACACCAAACTGCATTTTATATTATGGAGTTCATCAAAAAATTAAATTTGAAATGCAGTTTTTGTAAAATAATTTTTACATATTTTTTTAATTGAGTTTTGTAAATTCTCTTAATTGTGACAAATTATCTCTTTACTTGTAATTGACAATTGTCAACAATAAAAACTTTGACTATTGAGAAAATATTATTAAAAAAATTCATTTTTTATTTTTTAGTTTAAGCTTTTCACATATGATAACATGAATTCAATAATATCAAGTTTCTAAATCAGATTTTAAATATGGATTTTTATATTACTATTTCCCGAGTTAATTTCTATCTATGTTTATTTTGTCGAGTTGCCCCTTTAAATTGAAAGTTTAGGGTTGACTCAAAACAAGTTTATGACTGGGAGTCAAGTATGTTAACTCAAATTAATTCTGATTAATTTATTTTTTTATATAAAAAAATAAAAATAAAATTATTATTTATAAAATACATCAAAGATTTTTACTGAATTTTATCAGGTTAGGAATCAGCTTTTTATCCAAGTCGTAACAAATCAATTCTTCTTTCACTTTTATTAAAATCTGGCTTAGTTTAGACCTTAGATCACAAAAATTAAACCATCATGTGAGATGAGGTTTTAAAACAATGATTGCCACCAAGTCCGACCGTGGTACCCAATCCTTCTAGTGTTGGACTAAATTGAATACAAGTAAAGTAGTAGGACTAAAGATAACATCTAAGTAACCTCCCAACCGGGCAGGTACAAAGCGTGACATTGATCATTAACCCCTCCCCTGCGGCCCTGTTCATTGGTAAAGTTTTATCAACTCTTTACTCATTTCTACTCGGCAATTAAAGACTCCGGCTAGAAGGAGCTCTTTGGAGAGTGTCAAATGCCGTCGGAAGACTAAATCCGGTGACCTCCCAACGATTCTCTCTCCGTTAAGTTAGAACTCCAATCTCATCCACCCCTTTCCTCCCCCTCCTTCCGATAGGGTTTTTAATCTGAAATTGAAAAAGAAAAAAGTAATTTTTTCAGTGACTTAGGGTTTTGTTTAGCGTAATTTTGGTGTAGTTTCTGTTGATTTTTTCGTTAGGTTCTTGTGGTTCAGTGATTATGAATGGCATTGCAGTGATTGAAATGAACATGCAGCCTTGATTGTACATTGTTGATGTCTTCTAAGCCTTTCATTGATTTTGCTATTATTCTTTCTTTTTGAGAACTTTTTGCTTGGAAATTCTAAGAATTAATTTTTTTTGGCAATTTTTGTTTCTTTTATGAGAATATTGTACTTGGAAAATCTAATAATTAATATTTTTTTTTCTTTATGAGAATGTTGTTCATAATTTCCTAGAATATCCAGTCTAAGTTTTTGTAAGATTGCTTCAAATATAGTAATTTTTTTATGGGGTTGAATGTAAGTGGAAGAGTGGGGGATTGATTTGCCAATATAGGGATACTTCGGTTTGGTTTGGTCAATTGCTTGTGAAACATCAATGTTAAGCCTGACCTGGTTTGATCTCAAGTTGTTGTTGTTGTTGTTGTTGTTTGTGGTTTACAGCTTGCAGGATGGGAAATGATACCAAGGTTAGTCGTAAAGGTAAGGATGAGGAAAGTAATGATATAAAAGGGAGAAACATTGGTAACAGATCATCAAGCAGTTTGGGTGCTGCTAATGATACTTTTGGTCTAAGAAAGTCAGCTAGAGAAACATCATTCAAGAAAAACTTGACTCCGAGCCCTTCAAGTAGTAGAAAGTCTGAACGTATTGAGAAGCAGACCCCCCCTGCAATTCCTCCTGTTACGAGGAAATCTGAGAGATTGGTTGAGAAACAAAGTTTACCGACTCCTTCTAGAAGGCCTGAGAAGGGTAAGAATCAGTCGTCATCTAGTTCTTCTGGTTCAACGAAGTGTGGTAAAAGCTCGGGCTCTTTAATTATGAAGGAAAAGCACAAGAAAGAGAAGAGTGTGAAACAACTTGAAACTGAAGAAGTTGGAAACACTGACAAACCTGTTATCAAAACTGTCCTGGTTGGAATTAAGAGAATGGATGCTCGTGCTTACAGGGAACTGTTCAAACAGAAACAAAAGAAAGCTAAACTGGAAGGTAGCGAAGATCTGATAGTAAATAGGACACCTGGGGTTGATACTGAGGTGAAGAGTGGTTGCAAAGTGATGTCTTCTAAACAAAAAAGAAGTATTGACGACTTGAATTTTGATGCTACGGAAATGGTTTCAAATGAAGATGGCGATGCAGCTCCATATGAGTGCGGTAGAACTGATTCTGTGGATTCATGTTCCGAAAGGCAAAGGTTAAAGAAGCGCAATAAAGTGTCCAACAATAACACTGATTCGCCTTCTCTGAAAGCTGCTTTAATAGGTAACTTGCTAGTTTCACTGTTGATTAATTGTTCTGGTTTTGTTCCTTATCCTGTATGCACAGATGGTACTCTTCTCAGAGTATTAGGTGGCAAACATTGTGGGATTTCCTTGATTTTTTTAATTAATCTTCATAAAATGTCTCTTTTTCTGCAGGAACTTCTGGAGCTCCAGTGCATAAGATGTCTCAAGTCATGCCAAGTTCAGTTGGCCTTCTTAACACAACTGATGCGAATCATGTTTCCAACTTCTCACAGTTGACTAGTAAATTATCACAAGTACTGAAAGCCGACATGGTTGGGTATAATGGAGGAAGGAACTTGCATGATGATTCTGAGAAGAGTCTCCATCTTTTTTTGAAGCCTGAGATAGCAAAACTTTGTGAAATTTTGCAACTCCCAGTATGCATCTCATCCCTCTGAAGAAGTTAATTTCTCTAGCACTTGTACATGAATGCTGCAGTAGGTTCTTTGATGTGGTGCATTGGGTCTGCTTATCTACTGCTATTCTTAGTACTTTGAATTGGTTTCAGAATTGATTTTAAGCATAGAAATAAAGAAGAAAAAATCTGGTAAATACCCTACTTTTTGTGCATTCAAGCCATCAACCTTGCAATGATCCCTACTGTTGGCATTGGATTGAAATAACTGTTTTAGATCTTAATGAGATAAAGATACTATGAATTTCTTGGCCTAGAGAGCATTGCATTATTGGGCACTATTGAATTTCAATTTCACTCAATTCCTATTTGAAATGGAATATCATCACCATCAAATGTCGCGTTTGAATTTTATTTTTATTTGTTAATTTCTTGTTTTCTCAATGGCATCACAAATCCTCTCCCTTGTCATCTGTTGAAATAGGAAAATTTGTTTGATATTTCATGTTTCTTAGCATTCTGACAATGATGATCTGCTATTTTTTCCATCTCCTCTAGTGTTTCTCTGGGTTGTGAGAGGCAAATCTCATGGGTCACTGAGTAACAATATAAAAGGAAAAAGGAAAACTTAAAAAATAGAAGAAAACTCTCTCTGGTCTTAGTTGGCTTACATTGCCAGGACTCAATTAACCAAATTCTATCTTCACTCTATTAAAAGTGAGGGAAATGATATGCTTACTGCTTTGATGGGTTCTTTTACTTTATTAACATGTTTACTCTGGACTTATGAACTTGCTGGATGTTGCTGGGTCATGTATCAGGAAACATCATTATTTTCATAATTGATCTCAAGATTATGCAGCAGTATTTCTTCTATGATGTCGTTATGTTGACATGTTTCACTATCCCTTCAGGAAAATGTCAAAGTCATGGTGGAACAGTTTCGGGAATATGTACTGAATAATCACCATGTCAGTAGAGAACCACCTAGCTTATTGCAGGGATTTCTGATATCCTTGGTTAGAACCTTCTTTTTTCTATATTTTCCTGCTGTTTGATCATTAATTTACTTGTGACACAACTCTTACACCCTCTGATTAAAACATAATAAGTCAGTCACTACTGTAAAATGATGCTTTACCATGTTCATGTCATTTTGGATCGTGGTTGTTGAATTTGAGGATATTTTGAAATGTTCATTGCATTTGCAATAGCTTTAATATCTTACTGGTTGGTTTTGAATATGAGAGATCTCTAAATGCATGACATGTTATCTACCTTTTCTAAATTGTTAATTCCTATTTTTGCAATGCGACTGGTTGTTTTAAGAAGTGTAAATTGACTGAGTTTCAAAAACTAACAAGCAGAGTTGAAGCTTTTGTATCCTCTGTTGGGGTCAGTTTACACCTTCAATCTAAAGCAATAGTATGTAGGAATTAAAAAGAGGAGGGATCGCTAGGGATACAAGATTTTCAGCCAAAAATATGACCTGACATATTGAGGAAATTGAAGGGAGGTATTTTTAAAAAATACCTATATCAAACATTCTAGTATGCTTTTTGTTGAATGCATTTATTTACTCCTTGTGAATAAGGTGATTGTTTCAGTGTAATGAAGGATTATGGAGCGGGTTTTTTATCTGAATTGAGGTTGGAATTTATCCTATCTGATTATTTTGAAGATGAAAAAAATCTTTCATATTCTACTACATCCTCTATTTAAGAATAGTAGGAAGACCTGGATAAAAAAGAATTGTAAACATGAAATAAGTCGATTAGAAATGTGAAATTCTAATCACACTTGGAAGATATGATTCTTGTTTCTTAGGTCCTATCTATTTATCCAGGAAAGAAAATAATTTAATGGGAAAGTGCCTAAAGCAAACTAAAACAGGTTAGTTTGCCCTCTACTTGTAAGATCTTTATCATAGGATGGAAACTACAGTGTCAATGGATTATTTTCCTTTTGTTTTTCATACTAATTGGATTTAAAAAATTTGGTGTTGACATTCTTGACTTCAGCGGTCTGTCTCTCTCTCTCCATGTTTCTGTTCATCCCTTGCTTTTTGGTGCTTCTGCATTTTCTATATCTGTGATAATTACTGAGCATGCCTTCTTTTTTCCTTGCCTGTGAACTGTGCTGGTGAGTGATCACATAAATGTTCAATACCTTTTGCTGACGGCCTGCTTTACTTTGTGCTGTTCATATTGCAGTGTTGGACTGCAGCTTCCATGCTAAAGCACAAACTTGATCACAAAGAATCACTTGCACTTGCAAAAGAGCATTTGAATTTCAGCTGCAAGAAAGACGAGGCAGATTTCGTTTACTCAAAGTTGCGATGTCTGAGGAAATTATTTCTTTATCGCACTGGGACTTGTAAGGTAGCTGGCTCTCCAAAAGCTTCAGGTTTTTCATTAGAAGATTTCGGTCAGAATCAGTCAAATGGAAGATCTTCACTGTCAACACCATCTAACAAGCAAAAAGTGAGAATGGAGGTTGAAAACCTCAGATCTGGTCAGGAGTTCTCCATTAATCAGGTCCTTTCTCATCTGGAATTGGCACAAAAAGATTACTCAAAAAGTATCAAAGACATTGAAAAGAAATGTGATAAACAGATGAGGAAGCTATTGCAGAGGCAACAAGAAGAAAGGGAAGAGTTTGAAAAGAAGTATGAGCAAGACAAGGCAGAGCTCGAACATAAGCAAAGAACAGAGGCAGCTGTTATTCGTTTACACAGTAATAGTTCAGTGGATAAACTTAAGATGCTGGATAATGTATATGCAAAAGAGTTCGAAAAACTTAAACGGCAGATGGATATGCGTCTTAATAATCTTTTGAAGTTGCAACTGGCTACAAGGAACAAGTTGCAAGAGAGGAAGGCTCAATGGATTGAAGGAGTGAAGTCCTGGGCACATGCTGAATTAATAAGTAAACCACCTGCAAATGAGTCTGGATATGATCAAGAAAACACTGTCACTTTGAATTCTTGTTCCAGAGAACAGACTCCCAAACGAGTCCAAAGCATGCCAGATGGAGATGTTCCACTGGAAGTTCCTGAAACTGTGAGTTCAAATGAGGATGTACTTCCTGGGGTAATGGCTGCTTCCAAACCAATGTCCGATGGAGCTGCATCCAGCATGCTTGACCAAGAGGTTCCCTTGGAAGTGCCTCAGACTGCAAGTGCGAGGGATGTTTCAGAGGATGTTGTGTCTGTAAATTCATCTCCATGTGAAGAACAAATTCCTGATTTGAAGATTACATTGGGAATACCTGAGGCTAACAGCTGTAATGATGGTCCTGAGAACAGCATTCATAAATCATCATCTGAAGACGGTTCTGGTAGAGTTGCATTAATGGTGCCTGATAGAGAATTTCCATTGGGAGTGACTGAGATTGTCAGTTCCACCGGTGGCATGGAGAATTCTGCTTTAAGTCCTTCACCTTCTGAAGGACAAACTTCTGCCAGAACCACGTCTTGCATTGATGGAAGAGAAGTTTTATTGGAAGTGCCTGAAACAGCCCCTCCGGAAGCTGAGGAGGCCGTTAACACAGCTTTGGATAAAGATGGAGTAGCCAGTATGGAATTGGGTAATGCCATTGAAGTTGATAAGCAGAATGGTGCAGTCTGTATTCTTAATCAAGAGTCTCACCGTGATGTAGCAGCAGTCAACCTGCAAAATGGAGAGTCTCTGTTAGAAGTGTCTGAAAACAATAGAGTCAACCAGTCGGATGAAGTGGTTCCATCAGGGGTTTGCGAAACTCCAGTGGTAGGGAGTGGTACCACTGGTCAAGAGAAAAGTAGAGTTTGTGTTACCACCTTGGCTTGTGGTACTGGAGTTGATCAGCAGGCTGGAGTGCTTCCATCAGGAGGTTTTGAAACTGCTACTGTTGCAGAAGTGGGGAGTGGCCCCACTTGGAGAGAGATTGACAGAATGCCTGCTGTAGCCTCAGATAGTAGTCAACCAACTGAACCCTTTAGATTGCAAGATAGAGCTGCACAATTTTGTGATAACTGGATTGCTTTTCAACAAAGTGATGCCTCAGCATCCCAACCTGTTGTAGTGTCCAATCAATCTCCAAATGATGCACCTGTCAGAGAGCATACGCTGCATTTGTTACCATCCATCGACTCCCCTACTAGTTCACAGCTTACAACTTCATTTGCGCAACATGTGCCTATTGATTTGATAGCTGTTGGTGGACCACAGACTCATATATCAAACATGAGGACAGAACCTGTTACTTCTAGAATTAGCAATCATTCTGCAACTGCACCTGCTGTTCGAATGCCTGTATCCACGTCTCAAGATCCACTGCAAAATGAATTGGATAGAATACGCACAGAAACAGACCAAATTATCAAGATCCACGAAGATACAGTCTGTTTTCTTTTGACCTAGTTGTATTCTGTGCTCAAAACACACCTTGGGTTTTGCCTTTCATGTGAAAATTTCTTTTCTATTTTGCAGAAGCTGCGGCTGAAATCTGATTGTGAGAAGGAGATACAGGAAGTTGTCGCTCAAATTCGCAGAACGTATGATTTTAAACTTCAGGATTTAGAATATGAATTCCTTCGTAAGAAGAAAGAGATGGATGACAATCAAAGCAAAGTTCTCATGAATAAGATATTGGCTGAGGCATTCAGGACCAAGTGCAAGGATAATAGGGCATCTAGGCAGCAAGGTGGGTAACATGTCCTTCTATTAAAAATATTAAAATAATACTAAGGTAAACATGAGTCATGAAAATGTAATTATGAATCCATTTGAGTCTCGGTTGAACCTAAACCTGGTTGAAATGTTGGTGGCATGCAGAGATGACCTCTGGTGTTATGCAGCAGCTGCTTCAGCCATCCCAACCTTCTACACAGAGACCTTCTATTGTTACTGGCCCGTATTCAACTGGTCTTCCTGCAGTTAGTCTGCTGACAACTCCCACATCTTCCCTTCCTGCCCCACCTGTACAGGCTGTTCATTGCTCTGCACTTTTTTCAGCCACCCCAACCAGACCACCACATATCAGCTCCATCTCTCCTACCACAAGCAATCTCCAAGTTGGTACTGAGATTCGAGCACCTGCTCCACACCTGCAACATTTTAGACCTTCAGCATCCATGTCGGCAACTAGTCTTTCTGCCTTCCCAAGTGGGATCCTTCAACATATACCTACAACTTCTCCCACACTTTCTGAGTTTCCTTCTCTAGCTCCAGCAACTGTGCAACAACCTGGTCCTCGGATTATGACAAATTTGCTCAAAAGCATGGGAGTTTTTCCTTCTAGAACATCCTTCCCCAGACCAGAATCGTTAATGGATGTAGATAATCAAACGAGCACAGAGATTCCTTCCGTAGCTCCTGCAACTGTGCAACAATCTGGTCCTCAGATTATGACAAATTTGCTTGAAAGCATGGGAATTTTTCCTTCTAGAACATCCCTCTCCAGACCAGAATCGTTATTGGATGTAGATAATCAAACAAGTACAGATGCAACTCAGCCCTGCAGTTTTCCCCCGCTAACAGATTTGAATTATAACATAAACCCATTGGTTCAAGAAAGTGAGGTTGTTTGTTTATCAGATGATGATTGATGTGGTCGGTTAGTTTCATCTTCGTAGTGTAGATCATAATGTGTAGTTTTGTTTTTTGGAGCACTACTTCCGAGAGTCCTCATTGTGTTGCTAACCTTTTTGCTGCAGAATTTGTGGCTGTACATAGTTGAATGCTTCTCCTAGGTTATGTGCAAGTTCATATCATTCGCATTCTCATGCTGTTTGAGTTTTTTCAGGTTTTTATTTTTTATTTTTTTCTTTCTATAATGCTTGTAGGCTTATCATCTGTGCACTACCTTGACTGGTTTTGCTTCTAAGATGCTAATCAAAATGACTTTGCATTGAGTGTGGAATTAATCATTTTTTGATTTCATCAGTGTAACTTTTTATCCAAAGTTGAAATTTTACCGAAGATTTCGAAAATTGTTATGGAAGTCATCTCTACAAGAAATAGTTATGATTGGTTCTCAGGGAAGTTCATTGCAAGTATTATGATAGATTGTTTAGAAATGTTTCCAAGTGTTTTCAATAGTCGAGTTGAACATGAACATGGTGGTAGCGATTGGTTATTACTTGGAATAGAGACACCGTTTCTGTCTTTATAATCATAGAGGTGTTTCGGTCAGATACCGATGGGCTCTGGGTCAGTCGAGGTGTAGTTAGTTTATATTTTGTGGAATCTATATAAAGAAGCATGTATGTATTTTTTATTTCTGTGAGGTGTGATTTGTGTATTGTATTTTTAATAAAAAAGCCAATCACACATTTATTACAAACACATACTGTATTTGGTATTACAGTAGTTTTTGTGATTGTAGTATGAAAAAAAATAAGTTTAGAAAAATCATTTTTAGTTATAATTGTTTCAATTAAAATATATGTTTGGTTAAAATTATGGCTGAAGTAATTGTTTAACAAAAAATATATTAAAAATATTTTATTAAAATAATGATTGAAATTGATGTTGATAATAAAATGATGGAAAACAAAATTTAAACTAGCTATGGTGTGTGTATTGATTAAACAAAAAATTTTAAATTTGTGGCAGGGACAAAACAGAGGCTTACCACATAAGCTACATCAGACTGCACTGTAATACCAAATAGATCCTGAAACCTTCAAATAAAAAACTAAAATGAACACAAGTTGCGGGACTAAATTTTAACACAGAAACCACCAGCATTAAGCTCCCGTACCAGGGTCCATTTAACTGAATGTTAAGTTTGATGCCTAAAATATAGTCTGACGGAATTGTAATTAAAAGCCGCCACATATAGAGGGCTAAAAATGATGAGATTTATAGTTGGAGCACTAAGACGTATTTTGTCTTCTAAAATATCCATCTACGAAACTCATTAGCTTTAGGGGATTTATGATTCTGGTGGTCATGAACACATTGATTTGATTTATTTTGAGGATTCATGTGAGCTGACGTTAAATATTTTTAGGTAATTCACGTGAGTGATCAATCTGCAGGTTGAAGCTTACAGGTGTTGAAGTAGGTAGCACCTCTTTGTTCCACATTCTATCGTGTGAACTTGATTAAAGACACTGAGTGCTATGAAGCACCCTTGATTGGCTGCTGCATTGAATCTGGTATCTTTATAGCTTCAATATCTTGCTGTTTCCTTGCTCTTTGCTCAGCATTAAAATCTCAGGGAGAAACATTATTTTGACTGTTGGTGCAACAGAGGCAGCTTTCCCTGAGTTATCATTATGAAGATGAAAAGGAAGAATAAACTGCTTTTGTTAGGCCTTTCTGGAGACCTGGGACTCCAGGCCATACTGATGAAGGGTCTAATCCTCCGCTGCCTTGGTCCCAGCATTGAGTCTTGTTCTTCTTCTTTTTTAACTCTTGTTAAGACTGCTTTGGTTGTTGTGTGTTGCTTGTTATGATCAATCCAATGCTACTATCTCATTGTTCGGACTGCTATTGTTCTGTTGCAGCGGTGGAGAGCTGTTGCAGAAGCTTCACTTGCAGTAGTTGTTGATTAGTCCCTAGATCTTTCAGTTTATACTACACTCAAAGAAATATGTGCTGCTATATGTGTGACTCTGCCTAAACCTTAATGGCGTATTCCTGACTATATACTTGCGAAATAAAACGAGTTCGAATGTAAAACCTTGCTTGTTCTTGGAGGTTTTGATGAATTCGCTGTAAGAGATTTGTTTTAACAAAAACATGAAACTTACTCATAATTAAAACAAACCGTGGATGACTCAGAAATTGATCTCATTAAACCCTCGACTCATATTCACCTAATAGAGATTATTCACCTAATTGTATGTGCTTGGTGAAATGGAAGGTAAATTCAAAATGACAGGCAATGGTGTCAATGTGAGCCGTATTTGTTAAATATGAGTGTGTTAGGTTAATGATATGAAATGCGCGCGCGCTAGGATTTAACAAAGAAATCCAAATGACATATGCCATGATATAAATTAAGGGTTTGTCTTCCTATAAATAGGTGGTGAAGAAGTGAAGGAGAGAACTAGCGTGAAGTGGAGAGTGAAGAAGAGGAAAGAAAGAGCTATTATATTAACATTTGAGTTAGCACTCTTGTGTAAGAAAAAGTGTTGGTACTTTTATGTAAGGAATATAAGAAATAGATCTCTTGTTTTCTCTGTCTTTCTTCCCCTTTGTCTCCATACTAGAGCTTAGAAGATTTGTAGAAATTTTGAGCTCACAGTACTTTGGTTCGTAGACTCTCACAGAAAGTGTATTATTTGAAAGTAAGGTTGTTAGAATCGCGAGAGATTGTTTGCACCAAGTGATAAGCATTCAAATCTTAAGAAGAAAAGGTTTATTTCTTGACAACAACACCATATTTTTGGACTAATATCTTTAACAAGTGTCTAATAAAAAATTTATATTAGTTTATATTTCATACTAATTAATTTCATATATAAGTACTTTAATTTGATTTATAAGAATGCATGCTATGTAATAGTGATCATGTTTTTGTATTAAACTAAACAATTGCATAATTTTTAGGAGCAGAAAAGCCAACATCAGTATGTATCTATTGTACTTGGATTATAAGGAAAGCATATGGCATACATATATATTTGGATTAGATTAACAGGTTCAAGCCCAATTAGAGGTTTGCTCATGTCTATATGATAAAAACAGGTATAATGTTTTATCTAACTATTATCTTAAGCTCAATCAGTCCTAGTGTTATAATAGGCTGGTTGATTGTAATCAGTTAAGATCGGAAAAACCTTCAAATTAGGTCTAGAAAATATTTTTATTAGTTTTCTATTTAATTTTGAATTTTAATTTTGGGTTTTCTTTATTTCTAAAATCTGTGTAGAGATTTTGATTTTTCTTTCTTGTTAGGATTGGCTTCAAGCCTATTGTAAAAGAGTTGTAATCCTTTTTGGAAGAGCAGACTACTAGAGAGGAAGAATTCAGCAATTAAACTATGAATATCATTCTTGTGTTGAGATTCTTTTCTAAAAACTTTGTTCTTTGAATCGTAATCTCCCTAGGTTCGGATGTGTCGTTATGCAATGGTCCAACGTTTCTGTTGTTTAACCTTCAGGTAGTCCAATGTTTCTGTTGTTTAAGCTTCCGGTAGTTGAATCTGTTTGAGAATTTCAGGTAATTGATTCTTGCAATCATGGATTATGGTGACATTTGAGGATTCTCAAACCACTAATCAACTTATTAAGAACACATGGAATCGCTTCTTAGCTTTCACTCTTTATTAATTCCTCGAAGGGAGTGGAAGAAAATTGGCTGGACAAAAACAAAAACAAGATTGAGAATTGGTCCGATTCTCATTTACAAGAAGCCTCTAATGGTAAAATTTGATGAATAATTGTTGAACTAGCGTGTGAATTTTGGAAACAAATAAAATACATAAAGGATGAAAGAAAAAAATTATAGCAAAAGGAAAAGCAAAAGGAGAAGAAAATAGGATGAATGATCTAGGCCTGAAGAACAAGGCTCTTGCCTAGAATCAAGTCATCGGTGGAGAAATCAGCCTCTTTCCTGTATGTTCCCCTGCCAAAGTCAAGGTTGTAAGAATCTGCAAGACCTTCCACGAGGTCGAATTCAGGTTCCCATCCAAGAACATGCCTTGCTTTGTCGATCGATGCTAAGAAATGCTGCATGAAACACAAAAGAAATTAGTTTTTAACATATTTTAATCTACTGATGTTAATTGGTGGTTGCAGCAAATTCTATCAGAAATTACCTGGTCTCGGAATGGAAAAGCCTTTTTTTTCCCGAAGTCGAACTCTTTGGGGTTATAGTGGACGATAACAGGTTCTGGGAACCCAGCAGCCTGAGAGAGAAAAAGATCGGAAGATACAGTCGGATATGTTAATTCAGAGAAAAAGTTACCGAAAGAGCTATAAAACTTCAACTGTCTAGCATATATCCAGCAATACATAATCCAGAATCACCTTTGCACAAGCCCTTGCTAATCCATCAAAAGTGACATACTTCTCTCCTGATATGTTAAATACTTGCTGGCTGGCTTTGTCATTACCAAGAACCTCAACGAAAGCCTTTGCCAAATCCTGGGAATTTCAAACTCATCATGCCAGAAACTTGCTTTCAAGTTACTCATGCCAAAGTTGCTTTCAGAAATACTGAGACTTATGATGGAATCAAAGATTTGCTCACCTTTACATGACCAAGTTGGGTTATTTGAATTCCTGAGTTGGGAATTGGAATCGGGCGGCCTGCTTTCAACCGGTGAAAGAACCACTCTTCAACAGGGTTGTAGTTTCAGGGCCCATAGATGTAGACAGGTCTTATAGAAGTCCAGTTAACACCCTTTGATTCTAATAAGCTCTCTGTCTCAAGCTTTCCCTTGTGCCTGCTCTTTGGATCAACTGCATCTTTCTGTAACCAGACATTATATGGTTAGAAGAGATAGTTACCAGAAGATTGAGAAAAAGAAAATGTTACAAGGCATACCTCGCTGTGTGGTAAAAGATCAGATTTGAGGTAAACCCCAGCTGAAGAGCAGTATATGAACCTGAGAATCAACAGAACTTCAGATTATCAAAGACAGCAGCAATTATTGAAAGGCTAGATAGACTGCGGAGTTTCCTGATTTCTTGTAAACTAACCATAATTGATCAAATCTCGCACGCATGATGTTTAAATAGAAAAGGGAAAAGCCATGGTTTAAGCATGTTTCTCGACAACAGTTTCTCTGTTGGATTTCTGCAGAAGAACCGTAATGCGTGCAGCATCGCAACATAAAACAATATTATTAAACCTAGCTTGGCCCAGGACCCGGTTCAAGGCATTGGTCACGGGTTGACGTAGATGAATTCAAAATAGCATTATTTGAAGTTTTTTGTTTTTTTTAAAAAAATCCAAACGACATCGTTGTTTTTATTTAAAATCAATCTAAGTCTAATCCAGGTTTTAAGCCGTATCGAATGGGTTTGACAATTCAACTCCTATCTGGTTTAATATAAAACCTGACTTATATCATGTTTTAGGTCGATAGGTCACGGATTGACCCATTATGTCAGACCAATTTTAAGGACTCTTCTCTGAAAAACTGCATTTCCTCTGTGTTGCATTAGAGATAAGCTGAATCAACTAATTGCATTGATGATAAAAAAAAAAAATGTGGTTTTGATTGAGAAGCATGGAAGCTATCAAGATTTGAGGAATTTAATCAACAATAACAAGAATCAAACGCACAACGAAATTCGAAAAAAGTGCCACAGAAACAGCTAAAGGCAAAGCTAACAATGAAATGATCATACACATGGATATTAGAATTATAAACAAAATCATCAATACACTGTTGAGTGCTTACTGTTCTAGCTTTGGCAGAGCATCCAGTATAGGTTCAACTTCAACTGCTTCACGGCCTAAAAATATATCGAAAAGGGAAGATCAGCATCAGATGAATAGAGCAAAATATTGTGCCAGAAAGGGATGCAGTCATAAGACATTTGCATACCATTTATATCATAGATAACATCAAAGCCTTTTGCAGCAAGACTAGTTTTCACAAATTCAAAATCTTTCCTGTCTCCTTTCAAATGCAAGACCTAGAAAATCATGATCAACAATAAAAATTTTAGCCTACTGAGTCCAACACTAGTACTTCATTTCTTTATAGAAATCTAATAAGAAGCAAGAATCTCATACCCATTTGGCTCATATATATACCTTGGAAGAAAAATCAGCATAATCCTGGTCTGATTCACCTGGCAATTGTTGTGTAATTGGTGCTTTACCTCTAGTAAACAAGGTCACCTGCCAAGATTTTAAAGCACCTCTGCAGTTATTCCATTCAAAGAAGTGACAAAATAAGAGAAAATGGTAATAGTAAGTCTACCTGATGACCCTCTTTGACAAGAAGTCTAGACAAAAACACACCAATAAATCTAGTGCCTCCCATTATAAGAATGTTCTTGGAACTTGATGCTGAAACTTGTAATGCTCGCTTTGTCTGCCATGCCCTTCTCTTACACTGCAAGAAAGTACACAACTATTGACACATGGACTAACTATAAGCAAATAAAGAGACGGACTGCCATGCAGAAAGACTGGAAGACAGACCTGGACTTGAGAGTGGAGTCTAGTGCCATTGAAGTCAGAAAGAGAGGAAAGTAGAAGAGATAAAGAAGGCTGAGTTTGTTGCTGCATAGCCACCAACCTAGCCATGTTGTGCTTACCTCTCTAGTCTCAACCACTATCCTCTCTTTGCCTTTTCAAGTATTTTCAAACAGAAATTTGAAAGTTTCTGGCTCTGCTTCATCTTTGTTTTATTTTTCTCATTTTTTTTTCTTGGTTTCTAACAATTTAGGATAAGACAATGACCCCATCATCCACCTCACTTTTGCTTATACTTGTATCCATATTCCATAGCCTCTCATTCATGCACAACATTACCACCTCCTGTTTCCTCTTTGAGTGAACTATTACTGTTCTTTAGACCCTAGATTCTGAACCTATTTACAACAGTCTTTTTTTGTTTGAAAACGTATAAGTTAGTCCCTAAATTGACTCTTGTTGGGAATTAAAATTATTAAAATTTTTGTAGTTTTTTTTTTAAAATTCAAATTGTAACAATGTAAAATTCAAAGTTCTTAGATAGAAATGGAACCAAAGATGTTTTAATAAGACGAGAGTCAACAAGAACTAAGAATTATATTATAGGTTTTTAAAACATGAAGGATTAAGTTGTAATTAGCTTTACAATCCAAGGACTAAATAAATAAGTTACTCTTTCTCTGTAACTTCATAGTCGGCATATTAGTCAGACTAGATCGAGATCTGGCTTGGCTTAAAGCTTAGGTTATTGTCATCGGGTTAACTCAGATGAATTCTTAAATGATGTTTTTTTGAGAAAAAAAAAAAATTGGATGTCCATTTGAGATTTTTCCAAAACTAATGGTATGAAAAAACTTTCATAAAATATTTTGACTGTTAAAATAAAATGAAGAAGAAGAAAAAAAAGAATTTGGGGTGGATAGAGTAACTTTGTAAGACTAAAAGGACCAATTCATAAATATGAGGAATTAACTCTATACGAATACATTAACAAAAAGGTCCCTAAAAGAAAATTTCTCCTTAAATCAACAAAACCAATAGAAAGCAAAAGAAAAGAAGAGAAGCTCTAAAATGGATCCTAGCCAGGTGAGTCAAGTCGCCGTCTTTCTCTTCAATTTCCCAAAAAAAAAAAAATTGCTTTCTGTTGAATATAATTATGAGGCTCGATTAATTTTGTAATTTATCCATGAATTTGGACTGTTTATTAGATCTGCTTTTTGGTTGGAGATTTTGAGCTTGGATTGGTTTTTTAGAAATATGATAATCTTTATAATTAATTGGACTATTAAGTACCTATGTGATTGGTCTTGAGTTGTCAAGCCAAGATTTTTTATGGGGAGGCAATGTTAGTCTCATGTGGGTCGGTTTCGAGGAAGAAAAAGGCAATGTCAAGGTGCAATTTTTGTTGCATTTAATGAAAAACAAATTGGGATATTGGGTTTGTTTTTTCATGGTTTATTCGGTTTTATGGAAACCCATTTGGGATTTTTAGCTTGTTTTTGTTGCATTGAATTGTTTTGATTGAAACCTGAATGAGATGTTGCTTCTTCTTCTTTTTCACGTGTTGAATCGTTTTAGTCGCATGGTTGTGATACTGGTTGCTTTTTTTCATTTTAATAGAAGCTGAGTTGGGATTTCGAGCTTTCCTTTTGTTACATTAAGTGATTTTGTTGGAAATCCAAACGAGATGTTGTGCTTGTTTTCAATGTACTGGGTCATGTTGAGCTTGTTTACCATGGTTGCGGTATTTGTTTTCATTGCTTTTAGTCATTTTAATAGATGTTCGATTGGGATTTTGAGTTTGTTTTTAATGCGTTAAATCATTTTAATGGAAACCCAGATGAGATATTTAGTTTGTTTTCAATCTACTGAATCATTTCAGTAGAAACTCAGTTGCGATATTGCTTTTGTTTTCCTTGTGTTCATGAAGGATATATAGTATGCAGTAGAGACAATGATTAAGAGATTCAATTTATGCAGACAGTTCAAAGTTTATAGAATATATTTTCTATCTAATTTTTGAATCCTGAGATTCCTTTTGGTGTCTAATGATAAGGAGTGAATTTATGAAGTTTGGAATGAGAGAGTATAGCACTTCTTTAAGCATGTTATCCCTTTGTTGTTTAAGTTCTATTAGATAGGAATAGTGTTAAATATAAGCAGTGGAAATCCTGAATGGCATTTGATTGAATTTTTTTTTTCTGCACGAATAATTTATGTTTAACTCTTCTTGACAGCCCCCTGGTGAAAATTACGCCAATCCAAAGACATGTTTCTTTCATGTTCTCTTCAAGGTATGTGACATATCCAATTTGTGTTTACAAGTTTAGTTCTTTTGATTTAACTTAAATAGAACAAGATAATATTCTTATGTTTCTTTTTTCTGCAGGCAGGAGCTTTGGCATTTTACATACTCTCTGCTCTTTTTTTTAATAGCTTTGTCATCATTTTTGTGGTGACTGTGCTTCTTGCTGCTCTTGATTTTTGGGTGGTCAAGAATGTGAGTGGTCGGATTTTAGTTGGCCTTAGGTGGTGGAATGAGATAAATGATCTGGGTGAGAGTGTGTGGAAATTTGAATCCCTTGACCAAGAGGTCAGTTTCAAAACTCTTGCTTGATTGTATATGTACTCATTGTGCACTGGCCCTTCTCAATTTCATAAGGATGTTTGATATTGAAATTGAATCTCATCCATTTTTATATTTGTTTTGGCATTAGTCATTAGCCCGAATGAACAAGAAAGACTCATGGCTGTTCTGGTGGACTCTTTACATAACAGTAAGTACATAGGATTTGATTTTCTTTTGTTACTGACTAAATCATATCCTCAGCATATCATATTTGTAAAAAAGTTGGGTCTTGGGTGTGTACAGAATACTTGTCAGGAACTAAAGAAATGCAATATAGTTTGCAGCTAATGTTAAGTGAACTACTCATTTCTATTTTTTAAGATCCTGATTGAAGAATGTCTGTAAATTGATGTGGAATGGTCTTTTTCGGTTGTTGTTTGCACTCCTTCTGATGTTCAAATTCAGATATAAACTTTTCTTCTGTTTTCCTCTCTTTTCTACATTTGAATGTTATTTATTATTTGCCTTTAACTTTGTAGGCGGTCGCCTGGATTGTGCTTGGAATTTTCTCTCTCATAAGGTTCCAAGCAGATTACTGCCTCATTGTTGGAGTATGTTTGACCCTCAGCATTGCAAACATTGTTGGCTTCACCAAATGTCGCAAAGGTGAGCAAACAACATTTTATTGGTTTTCTGAGATTGTCATTTGCTTAAATGTTGTCCTGGAGACTGTCCATTAGATTGGGGATTCTTCTTATCCATATATTTCCAGTGGTAGGAAGTAGACATGGATAATGAAAACTTAGGTTTCAGTTTGTGTCAAATAAATCAGACTCAGCCTTAAAGGACTATGTTGAGCCTGTGATACATCACACTATGGTTTGATTAATCAGTAGCGTATTCTATATAAAATGCCATGATAGACAGCAACGCTCTAGTGGGTTCCCACCAAGTAACAGCTCCGCTGCAAAACACACTACTAGATAAACCTATCAGTTTCCCAATAAACACATGGTGATGCCATTGGCCTTGTAAGCTGTTCTGCCATGGACGATTCAAAATCAATTAAGTTAAGAGTTTGAGTTGAAAAAGTTTTTAATTCTTTTGCTATTCAGATAATATAACCTCCTTTAATATTCTAGGCAAGTGTGTGAGGGATGAGAAAACAAAACAAGTGGAATGGTTGCAGATTCATTGCATTTTTAGTAGTAACCTTACTAATTGCTGCAAGTCTGGATAATTTTACTTTGTGCTTGAACTTATACTATAGAATTATTATGCAAACTCTATTGCATTTGCTGCTATAAGTATTTCTCGCAACTTAACTGTCTGCACGACATTGATTAACCTTACTAATTGCTGTAAGTCTGGATAAATTTACTCTGTGCATGTGCTGATACTGTAGAATTTTTATCGCAAACTCTATTTCATTTGCTGCTAAAAGTATTCCTCACAACTTAACTGTTTACATAGCATTGATCACTTGGGTCTATTGCCTAATCCTCCTTAGGTCATTCTATTTATTATTTTGATAAATATGAGAAAAGGATGTGAAATTATTCTTCCTTCTTTTAGATGCTAAGAAGCAGTTCCAGCAGTTCGCATCGCAGACCATTGCATCTCGAGTGTCATCTACCATACAGTCAGCATTCAGTGTTGTGTGATTCATTCATTACAGAAGGTGCGGCATATAACCGAAGTCGTGCACTTGTGCAAGAGATGTTGAAAATTGGTGGGGGAAGCATACAGACATGGTGGTGTTGCATCGGTTGATTTTTTGAACTTCCAGTAGGATACAGTTTAGATGTTTTGTTGACCTCTCAGACACCTAATCATTTGTGCAATGAATTAAGAAAAACGATAGTGTTACAGAAATAATTTTGCTGTTGAGTGTAATTATTGCCATGTTTTTAGCTCTCTTCAGTAAAGCAGTCTTAACAGCCTTCAATATCCGCAGCTCGATATCTACAGAAATCAATAGTTCAATAATTGTGTTCGTCTGGGGTTCTGATATGAACTTTTCAGATAAACTCCCCTCGTTTTCTCATCGATCAAGGGAGCTTGCTAGCAGATTTGAAGACTTTGCCCAACAGTATGCTTATTGGATTTCTCATTGTCATTCGAGCTAGAAAATAGAGAGCCCAAATATGCAAGTGGGGTCTTTAGAATGGTTGTCATATAATTTTATGGCGTAGCGTGGGTCGATGTTTGGCCTCGAGAATATTATTGTGGTTTTGAGAATATAATATTGGTTATAGTTTGAAATGTTTTTTTATTTAAAAATATATTAAAATAATATTTTTTATTTTAAAAAAATTATTTTTAATATTAATATATTAAAATAATTTAAAAATTTCAACTACATTCCTAAACACTCTAACAAAACATTAAGGTGATGACTTTACTTTACACCATCTTATAAATTACTATACTTTAATAAAAAAAAATTATATATATTTTTATGTCAACTTCACTTTCATTACTTGTCATTTAGTTTAGGAATTTGCAGCTTTGCAATTTATTTCAAGTTATTTTTTATATTTTAATTTGTTTTCTATATGATTATTTTAGTTTCATAACCCGAGTCATGAATTTGATAGGTTAATCTGGTTGACTTAGGTTGTTATTTAATTTGTTTTCTAAGAGGTTATTATGTTATAAGTTTTACGTATTAGCTCGGGTTGACTTTAGTTATTTTTTTGTCTTTTCTTAATTGAATTGTTTTGAAAATTCATTATTCAATTTTTGATTTATTGAGAATTGAGTTACATAATTTGTTTAGATTTGTTTTCTATATAATTATTTTGATCTCATGATTCCAGTTACTGGATTAACATGTTAACTTGAATTAATTCGAGTTCTTTTTTTAATTGATTTTTTTTTAATTTCATTATTCAATATTAGACTATTTAAAAATTATGTTTCATAATTTATTTTATATTTTTATGAGGAGTTATTATAGTGTTATGATCTTGGTTGTAGATTTAGTATGTATTTGGCTTGGAGGTGTGTTTTTTTTCAAAGATATAATTTTTTTAAAGTACAAATCATACCTTAAAAAATAAAAATAAAAATACATGCTTTTTAGATGGGTTCCACAAAAAAAACCAACTATACTTCCAAACCAAACACCCCATTAACAGATTGATTTGAGTCAATTTAATATGTTGTTATTTTAATATTTTTTAAAATATATTGTCTTGATTTTTTAATAAGATTATATTTTTATTAATTATCTCATTTATTTTTTTTATTAATTATTATAACCAAATCACATCTAATTAACTATTATGAATTATATATATATATATATAGAAAGAGTTAGTATACCTTGGTAGCATAGTGAATATCAATAATCCGGTCCGTAGCTTTCTAGTAAGAAATTTGTGAAAAATGTAAATAAATAAAAAGCTACAAAAAGTTATCCTAAATACGACGCCGACAAACTTGACAAATTGTCTGTGACTCTGTTGTGGTTTCGTGGAAGATGGCAAGATGCTGCCGCTGCCATCAATCAATTAATTATTATAGGGACACTCATTCAACTATGCGCAGATATTCCAAAGCACACTTCATTTTATCTTTAATATTTCAGAGCATATTTCTCTCTCTGGTGGCCAATATTTCTTCTTTGATTTCCCAAAGAAAACAAGAAAAAATGGCTGCAGAGTTTCTTTTTACGTTTGCCATGGAGGAGACTTTGACAAGGGTGAGTTCCATAGCTGCTGAAGGGATCAGATTTGCTTGGGGATTGGAGGGACATCTGCAAAAGCTCAACCAGTCCTCAACCATGATCAAAGCTGTGCTCCAAGATGTAGCCAGAAGGCCAGTAACAGACGAGTCTGTGAATCTTTGGCTGGAGATGCTACAAGATGTAGCTTATGATGCTGAAGATGTTATAGATGAGTTTGCTTGTGATGTTCTTCGCAAAGACCAGCAGAAGGGAGGGGTACGTGAATTTGTTTCACTCCACAACTCTGTTGCTTTCCGTTTGAATATGGGTCAAAAAGTTAAGAAGATCAATGGAGCCCTGGATGAAATTCAGAAACTTGCAACTGGATATGGGCTTGGAAATTCGTCTCTACAACATGTAGATAGAGCTCCTGAAATCAGCTGGGACAGAGAGACAGACTCCTCCCTTGACAGCTCAGTAGTTGTGATAGGAAGGGAGGATGATGTCACTAAAGTCATGAAATTGTTGATTGGCTCGATTGATCAACAAGTTCTGTCTGTTGTTTCCACTGTGGGTATGGTAGGTCTTGGAAAGATTAATATAGCAGAAATGGATTGTGAAGAGGTTAAGGAGACAAACGTTTTTTATGTAACAATATGGGTTTGTGTTTCTAATGATTTTATTAAAGTTAGGGTTTTAGGAGAAATGTTGCAAAAGATTGATAAAACTACTGGTGGGTTGAACAATCTTGATGCAGTTGAAAACCTTAAGAAAGAGCTGCAAAATAAAACATTTCTTCTAGTACTAGATGATGTGTGGAATGAAGATGCTCAAAAGTGGGATGGTTTGAAGGAGGGATTGTTCAAAATTTATGGCAAGAATGGGAATGTTGTTGTTTTTGTTACAACCCGCAGTGAGGATGTAGCAAGCATGATGGAGACTTCTCTTGGGAGTCAGCACGAGCCGAGGAGACTATCAGATGATCAATGTTGGTCCATTATCAACCGAAATGAGAGTGGGGGTGGAGGAACATCAATAGCTTGAGACTTGGAGTCTATTGGAAAAGAGATTGCAAAGAGATGTAGAGGGATTTCATTGCTTGCTAATTTTCTGGGAGGAACTCTGCGCAGAAAGGAGACACAGGAGTGGCAGTCAATTCTAAGCAGTAGAATTTGGGATTCCCTGGATGGAAATAAAGCTTTGTGTGTACTGAAGTTAAGTTTTGATTACTTGTCATCGCCAACATTGAAAAAATATTTTGCCTGCTGTTACATTTTTCCTAAAGATTTTGACATTGAAAAGGAAGAGCTGATTCAACTTTAGACGGGTGAAGGTTTTTTTGGCCATCAAATGGGAGGATGGAAGACATAGGCAACAAGTATTTCAATTACTTGCTTGCAAATTCCTTTTTCCAAGATGTTCAAAGGAATGAGTATAAGATCGTAACAAGTTGCAAGATGCATGATCTTACATTACTGGTCTCAAAATAAAAAACGTTAACTTTGGAGGTTGATTTGGTTGTTGATAGTGCATCTAATATTCGTCATCTAAATCTCATTTCTTGTACAGATGTTGAATTAGCATTTTCAGAGGTTGAATCTAGAGAATTGCATACTGTTATTGATGTATTAAATCGGTATTGGAAATTCAAAAGCTTGAGAGCTCTGAAATCGCGACATTTGCAAGATGAAACATTTAAGATATCTTGATGTCTCAAGTACGGAAATCAAAGAGTTACCCGAATCCATCACAAAGCTCTGCTGTTTGGAAACATTAAGGTTCAGTTATTGTTACTCGCTACAAAAGCTTCTTCAAACGTTGTCAATTTGTGTTTTGGGCATGCTAAAGAACTATTTTATCTAAATAGCTCAAATTGTACCTAATAGTTAAGCAAGTTAGGCGAGGTTTTGATATATAATTTATAATTTATATTATTTTCTAATATATTTTTTTAAATGAAAGTTTTTTGAACTTTAAATTTGTACAAATTTATATTAATTTTTGCTTAATTTTTATTAAATAAATAGGAATGATGAGATTCAAACTCGTGATTATTTGGTTATCAAGACTCTGATATTATATCAAAGAATCATCTTAACCTAATAGCTTAAGCTGTTAGGTGAAGTTTGAAAATATAATTTATATTATTTTTTAACACATCCTCTTAAATAAAAAGGTTTTTGGGTTTAAAATTTAGGCTAATTTATATTATCTTGTGTTTAATTTTTATCGTATAAATAAGAATAATAAGATTCGAACTCGTGACCGCTTGGTCATCAAGGTTCTGATATTATATTAAAAAATTATTTTATATTAAATTATTGTATGAGATTTTAAAATATAATTTATATTATTTTTTATTACATACAGGTCATAAAATGAAAGTGATGGAATGTTTAAATGAAGTAACATGAGAATTGAAGATATGCGAACTGTATGTGAGAGACAAAGAAGATGCTGAAAAGGCAAAATTGCGTGAAAAAGAATAAACAAATTGGTATTTGAATAGAGTGATGAAAATAACAACAAGAATGTGCTGACAGGCTTGCAGCCTCTTTTAGGCATAAGCTTAACAGTTGAGGGTTATGGTGGTGGAAATTTCCCTTCATGGATGTCTATATTGCCACTCAATAATCTGATGGAGCTGAGATTGAAAGATTGCAGCAAATGAAGACAGCTCCTAACACTAGGATGTTTTCCTCGCCTTAAAATCCTAGATATAAGAAGAATGCCTCGTGTGAAATTTAGGCATTGAGTTCTATAGTAGTAATGGCATTGTAGCCATACAGTTTCCAACACTAAAAGAATTTACTCTGTTCAATATGGTCTTGAACAGTGGATGGTTCCAGGTGAAGAAGCTGTTCAAGTTGCAGTAGTATTTCCTTGTCTTGAAAATTTGACCATTGACTAGTTTTACAAGTTGAAAAGTATTTCGGTATTTCATCTTTCATCTCTTGTAGAATTTTGAAATTAAATATTGTGATAAATTGAAATATTTATCTAGTGAATTTCATGACTTAACATCTCTTCAATTTTTGAGGATATGGAATTGTAAAGAGGTGACATCCATTCCAGGCGTACAACACAGCACAGCTCTATGGCACTGCCCTGGTCTGATCTCAATTCCTGGTGATTTTTGAGATTTGAGATGTCCATTGAAAATTTGAGGTTGTAAATTGGGAGCTCTTCCAAGCGGACTATAATATTGTACATCTCTAAAGGAATTGTGGATAGAGAATTGCAGAGAACTTATCCATATTAATGATGATTTTTTAGAAGAACTGTATTTGCTTCGAAGATTAACCATTGAATCATGTGATAAGCTAATCATTGTTCCATATGGCTTACGACAATTGCGTTCTCTTGTTCAGTTAACAATCACTCAGTGTCAGAGTTTGACTCATTTCCTAGAGGATTGCATAGGCTACATCACTCGACTGAAGGTATTAAGCATCAGAGGTTTTTCAAAGGAGCTGGAGGCTTTTCCTGCAGGGATTATAAATTCAATACAACACTTGAGTAGGTCCTTTGAAATCCCAAGGATATATGGATGGGATAAATTGAGTGTACCACGTCAACCTCAACACCTCGCTGCCCTTGAAAAATGATTTGTAGAGAACTTCAGAGGAAGGAATTTGAGGAAGCTTTGCCAGATTGGTTGGCCAATCTTTCATCTCTTCAATATCTTCAGATTGTGAATTGCAAGAATGTGAAGCATTTAGGAAGTTCAACTCCAAATTAAAGGAATTGTGTATTTGGGGATGCCCTCTTCTTGAGGAAAATTGTAGCAAGGAGTAAGGACAATGACCATTGAATGTTTTTATTTGCATATATGTATAGATATATGTATTTGTTTGATAACCTATCATTTGTACTCTAACTCTTTTAAAAGAATCGTTCCTTCATGCTTAATTACTGCTATATATTTGTTTGATACATGCATCCATCCATGTGTGTGTGTGTGTGTGTTGAATGCTTTAGGGACAAATATTCCATCTGCAAGCTCTTTCATCTGCTTGAAGCAGCTTAATTACTCAACCTGCAAAAGTATCACAGTAATCGTAGAAGAGCTGGAGAACAGGACAAAAGAAATGAGAGGCAAAACATTAGAGCAGGCAAGGCAGTCTGAACAAAATATATGAAGTCTCTAGAACAAGGTCAAACAGATCTAAACTCTCTGAAGTATCGAAACATATTGCTTAATCTAGTTTATTCTTCCTTTCCATCTTCAAAATGCTTAATGGAAGGGATGCTGCCTCTACTGTGCAATCCATGCATGGAATCTGGTTCGTGATGGTTGATTGGCAATGATATGAAGACTAGGGTTTGGGAGCATAGATGGTTGCCTATGAAATCATAAGGTGGAAGGGTATTGTTGATAGATGCAGCTATGCATCAATGAAGGTAAATCATAAAAAGAAAAGGCCACCTTGTGTAGGAGTTTATAAACACAGATGCAGAAATTCACAGTTCAAGCAAGGAGAGGGGTCTGAACTGATCATCTGCAATTTAGCTCTTGATGAAATTTCATCCCATTATCAAAAAAAAATTCTTATAGTGATTTTCTTGGAACAGTTACGCCTTTTCTACACAAAAATTAAAAAGAAAGACTGAAAAAAACAAAGCAACAAGTCAAGCTATATGAATGACCTAGTCTAACTTATGGCTCCTAATGATCTTCACAATGCTTAATGGAGGGATGTTGCCTCTATTGCGCTGGAAGTCACAACCAAGACTGGTTGAACTATTTGCATATGTTGCGATTAATCTCAAATCTTTCAGCTGTTCTTCAAATCTCAGAAGACTCTTAAATGAATCATCTTCCACATCGTTGATGTATAATTCCTCATTGTCGACTGCTATTATAATTTCACCTTTCTTTGTAAATGCCAATGGCTTCTTGCAGTATCCATTCATACGGATGCTACATAATTGCGTCCAGGATACTTTCACTCCATGTTGCTTCATTTCTGCCACCGTACAAATGAACTCAAGCAATAACAATAAGCACAAAGATTCCCTCTCAAGGAAGCCAAACTAAAATAATGACCAACAAGATCTTCAGGAGGTTTTGGCACTTCCTTAAATCCATCCCTCAAATCAAACCGTAATACAGCATGTACGCTAAGAAAATTGGACGATTGGAGCGATAGAAAACCCAATGCACGGAGCTCCATTCAGTGCATTTCCAAGAATTATTTTTGAAGGAAAAAACGGTGAAGAATGGCTTAAAACCCCTACTCCCCCAAACACACAACTTTATAGTCATTATCAGAATAATCATAGCAGATTCCAAAGTGTTGACTGTAAGTGATGCTAGTACTACTATAACGTGGAAACACCTTGTAATATCCAGAGAATGGATTGAAGAGAAGTAGTTTTCCACATTCGTTATGACTCAAAGATAAAAGCAACAAACTATCACAGGAAGGAAGTTTCTCAGCACTGGCTAATAGTGATGGCATTAGAGACTCATTGAACTGACATTCAACTGTGACAATTGCGGCGTTGGCATCTGAATCAGAAGTTGCTACTATGAAGTCTAAAATGGAGCAATGTACCTTAAACAAGAGAAAAAGCTTTTGGTTCTTGTTATTTATATGGGGGCATATCAAATCAGACCATGACTTGCAAACACAACGAAACCTGTACCAAAGACTTGTCTGGTAATCTAGAGAAAATATCCAGTATCACATCATCAGGAATATCTTGCACCATTTTCCCCCATTTGTTCCTTCTCTCCATTGCAAAGTTCCCTGAAGTATCCCTTCAGCATGCCCCTTTCCTCCTTTGAGAAAGCTATATCCCTGGCAGGAAATTAGGTTTTCTAGTTTATACACTATGTTAGACACCTTAACTTTAGAATATGCAAATCTTTCATCTACTATTTGCACTAGGATTCTTTCAGTTACTTTTCCTATGTAATGTAGATTAATTTCTACTTCCTGTCTACTTGTTAACTTGGAATTAAACCTAAGCTAGCCCTTTTTCTTCTTTTTTTCTTTTCTAAGGTATGGTTTTTCTTTTTATTTATATCAATTTTCAATGTGGATCTACAATTACACAACAGGTAAGTTTAGCTTAGGTGTGGTTGAAACTATATTTTTTTTCAATCATTATTTAATCAACTTACACCATAATTTTATAAGTTTTCACTAAAAACTCTCTCTTGAAATTTACAATTTATAATTTTTCTTGAACCTATTTTTTTAACCACAACTACAAAAATTACGTAAAACACACACTTACATCAAATCCTTGGAATTCAAACATTAAAATATTATTACATGTTTTTATTTATAAGATTAAATCATTATATATTTGAAATATTTGACTCTATTCTTTGTTTTCCTCGAATATTTCTATTATTTATTTCATTTTAAAATATTTTTAAATGGAAATCGTTTGAATTTAAAATTTACATAAATCCATAACTATTTATACTTAATTTTTATTAATTAAATTGAGATGGTGAGTTTGGAACTTCCTCTTGACCACTTAATTGGCTATTAAAATTGTAATATCATGTCAAATAAACAAGATGAGAACCAGGCTGGAAGAAGCAAAGGCAGCAACAAAGAACTTCCAACAAAGTCACTGAAGCAGAAATCTAGCAATCGGACTGGAAGAATGAGGAACAATTCTGCAAGGGAGAGTAGAAGAGAAATCTAGAAATAAGAGGCATTCTATGTAGCAGAAACACCTCTAAAATCAGCAACTCGGTCAGCCAGGCTTAGTTTTCTGAGTTGATTTCTAAGCTCTGGTTTGTATTAACTATCTTAGATTAGATTAGGATTAACCTTGTTAGCTATTTTCGAGCAATTTGAGTCATTATTAGGCTAGGATAAAAAATCTAAATAAATAGCCAAAGGTGTATGAATCAAGCATAAAAAAGAAAAAAATAAAATAACAAGCACCTTTCAGAACTTATCTCTCTCTCTTCTCTTTTTGAGTTTCCACATAATCATATTAACTCAACAACGTAGGCGATTCCAAGAATAATTCTACATTACTCTCTAACAATATATACCTTGAATTGCAAAAACAGTAGAGAAAAATTCGAGTTAACTTCTTTGTTAGACCGACAATCTGACGATCCAATCTTATATGAAATACTGTAAACAACATCGGAGTAGACTTTGTTTGCCTGCACTTTGTGCATCAGGACAGAAGAAGAAGAGAAATTATGCCAGTTGCAAGCCTAACAAACACTCTTAAGTCTTAACAGTTTTTTGTTGCATAATGAAGTAAACCTTGTCAGCATAAATCTAAATCATGAATGTATGGAAGATATTCTTCAGACAACTATTCCTTGTAGATTTTACAGGGAATGAGGCCAACAGCTGCGTAGATACTTGCAGTTCTACCATAGCCACATGAAAATCGATACCGAAAGAAGAGGTTTCATCCGACCGAGGTGTGGTTACAGGCTTCATCCGAGGTCTGGTTACAGGCTTCATCCGACAAAATTGAATTCTTCGGCACTGTAGCTGTAACCTCATCATTCTCTCTAAACTCCAGTGGCTTCATAAGGCAGCTGAACTGCAGCTGTGATAATGGTCCATATAGGTTGGCGCCATGTAGTTTGCACACTTGAGCCCAAGATTCTGCCACTCCATATTGCTTCATTTCCCAGAAATGCTTCAGAACTGGTAAAAGCATATGCAGAATGGCAATTTCCCCTCATGGAAGCAAAACTAAGATTGTGTTTGGATAGTGTTACAAGATAGAAAAGACAAAAACATGTTTTGTTGAAGGGAGAAGATAAAAGATATAAAATAAATTTGTTTATTGAACAATTTTGAAATGATTCCTATCCTTTCAAAACAATTTTATTATCTCTATCTCATCTATTTTAAAATAATAATTAGACTCTACCTAAAAAAATGAAGAACCATGTATATATAATTCAGAAAGTTCCCTTTCTTGATATGCTAGCATCCTTAGAAAGTTAAGGACTCCTTAATTTTGCCATAGAAAACCCAACGCAGAGCTCCATTCCCTGATTAGACTCCATGCCAGTAAACAGTACCGATCCAATCAGGCATAGAATTGTTCCTCCATGAATTAGTTTGGAAGGGAAAAAAGAGTTGAAAATGATTATGTCCCTTGTACCTCACATTCACAGATTTATAGTCAGATCAATCATAACGAAGTCCATAACATTTACATAGCTGATAATCATACTCCCTCGACATGGAACTCTTCTGAGAATTGGATTCAAAAGCAATAATCTCTCATTTTCTCGATCTTACAATGACAAAAGCAACCAAATATCACAAGAAGAAATTCAGCTTTGCCAAGTAATGACTGGAATTGTTAATCCTTGAATCAGGACTCAACTTTCACCGTTGCAGAATTGGCCTCACAATAATAAGTTGCTCCATAGCATTGCAGAATGTAAGGAGAAAAAAAAGGCAAAAACGTGTTAGATTAAAAAAATATAAACAGATAAAATAAATTTTTCTTTAAATCTGAAATACTCTTGAATTGAGTTTTTATACTGTAAGGGGATTGTAAGAGGAAAAAAAAACTCCATTCAGAATTTCTAAATACTTAAAAGACCTATGTGAGAAAAAAAGGTTATCGGAGGACCAAAATGATATTTATCTTATAACTAGTAGCCCACTTTGATGTTTGTCCTATTGTTCTTACCGAACTCATCCCTGAAAACCGTCCTCAATAAACTTTTTGCCTGCCACCTCCACTACTCTTCTCCACCTCCATCCTCCGAAGGATTGAGAAAATTATATCGAAGCAAAGAGAGAGATGTTGCAGTGTATATTTCTACTTTCAGATTCTGGGTAAGTCTCAAAATCTCTTCAGAACAAATCTTTCAAATCCAAAAACAGTATAGACTGCATCTTTATCTGATCTGATTAATATCACCAACTGAATTTTGTGTGTTTTGTGTGATATTTTTTGACAGAGAGGTAATGCTAGAGAAACAGTTAACTGGGCATAGAGTAGATAGATCCATTTGTGCTTGGTTTTGGGATCAAATTGTTTCTCAAGGTGATTCCTTTAAGGTACTTTGAAGCTTCGACATTGTTTGTTGGACTTTTTTTGCAATTTTGGAATCTGGGTTTGATTTTAATCTGAATTGTTTTTTAATATTTCATGATTATATTAGCTTTTTTTGGCTTGTGTAGTTTCAAGCTTTGATCTTTTCTGAGTTTGGCTTTTGACAATGTTGTTTAGCTAAGCGTTTCAACTTCCGGGTTTGATTTTGTTCTTATTTTTGTGTAATTGAGTTTATATTAGCTGTTTTTGGGTTTTGCCTGTTCAAGTTTTGATCTTTTTGGGTTTCGTTTGGTACCTTAGTGGCTTTAGGCAAAGCTGTTTGGCTTCATTTTGGAATTTCCAATTCTGGATTGGATTTGAATCTCATTTTCTGTCTATAATTCAGGTTTATGCTAGCTGGTTTTGCTTTATTTATTCTAAAGATTTGAATTTTTTTGCCTCTCATTTGATATTTTGATTTTATTTTAGTTTGTTTCTGTCGTTGATGCTATTCTCATTTGTTGTATCTTTCATTTGCTTTGCTGTTGTTTTGATAGCAACAACCGGTTATTGCATCACCAACACATTACTTGTTCCAAATTGTCCGGGAGGGGATCACTTTTTTAGCTTGCACCCAAGTTGAAATGCCACCTTTGATGGGCATTGAGGTAGATTTTGTTAGCTTATGTGCTTTGTGATTGGATGTGATTATGTATGGGTTGATGGTGTTCAAGTCCTTGACTTTTACCTACTAGATTTTCAGTTCCTTTGCAGAGTAGCTGATGTTCTCTCAGATTATCTAGAAGGGTTGAATGAAGATGTAATAAAGGATAACTTTGTCATTGTGTATGAGGTACTTTTATGAATCATTTTCATTTTCGATCATTATGCTAGTTTCTTTTTGTGAATTATGAGAATAGCATACATACAGTATTTTGGGATTGTGGAAATTATTGGTCTAAAAAGTGGCCATGACTCATGTATAGGATCCAATTACTAGTAACTAAACGTTGTTTCGGGACTTCAAGGAAAGGTCTCAAATCAACCTGATAATATGTTTAAAAATAATAAGTCAGTCTTTCAATACATTGTGTCTCTAATTACTTATAATTACACTGGTTTTTCAAGTGACCTTTCCATATTTTATGGTATTAAAACCAAAAGATGATACGTTTCACCTTGTATTAAACAATACAAAAACTGTATTTGCAGCTTGTATGTTTTATGATTTTTACAGTAACAAAAAATCTGTTTAATATATTGACAATAGAAGGTGCTTTTCTTTTGTTATTATTTCATTGGTTGAGATTGAAAGGGATAAATTCAAAATCTAAAAGTTCTCCTTTGGTTCAAGATTTTCCTCCTTTCCCTAGTCTTTTTCCCTATTTTGTGTACGCAAACCAACATTTTAATTAAAATTTGCAGCTTTTGGATGAGATGATAGACAATGGCTTCCCCCTGACCACAGAACCTAATATACTGAGGGAGATGATAGCTCCACCAAATATTGTGAGCAAAATGCTGAGTGTTGTGACTGGTAACAGTTCAAATATGAGCGACACTCTTCCAGGTGCTACAGCATCTTGTGTTCCATGGAGAACGACAGACATAAAATATGCTAACAATGAGGTGTATGTTGATCTTGTTGAAGAAATGGATGCAATTATAAATAGGTATTTCTCTATTCTTAAAATTTTCTTAGAACTTAATTGTTTGCATTAGGTACATCTCCCTTCCAATTGGTTATTTGAATTTCTCGGTCTACATGATTATGATTCAACATAGGTAATTTTGTATTTTCCTATAGACACTTTCACAGATGATTTGACTTTCTGAAGAATCTCTAGTACAAATTATTTGCCACTATTACATAACAAATGGGGAATGGGTCCATCTCAGTAGTGTGATTAGCTGCCTTGATAGGTTTTTGTATTCAATACAGATCTGCAGTGTCACTTGCCATTATTTGGTGTTGTGCATATTATGTTACTATTTTGATTTTTCACCTTCACGTGAACTATTTTACTTTAGATGCTCTTAGAAAATGCATTTCAAGTTAAAGGTCTATGAAATTTCCTTCTTTGGTTGATATCATTGAATGTCATATATTTATCCTGTGTGGTTTCATACTTATGGCTAAGCAATTTTCTTTTTCAAATGCATTTTTCAGGGATGGGGTCTTGGTAAAGTGTGAGGTTTATGGTGAAGTTCAAGTAAACTCCCATATAACAGGTGTTCCTGACTTGACTCTATCATTTACAAACCCATCTATTATGGATGATGTCAGATTTCATCCATGTGTTCTGTTCCGGCCTTGGGAATCCCATCATATCCTATCATTTGTGCCTCCTGATGGACTATTTAAGCTCATGAGTTACAGGTCCATATTGTGCAGTGCACATCCTAAATGTTTTGGTTCTTTTATTGTCAATGTCAGTTTCTGATCATTTAGTTTACTTATCTGAGGTATTCCTATTATGAAGTATATATGCAAGATAACTACTTGGGGAAGATGTAGAGAGAATATGTATAGTCTTATGCCTCTTGGTAGTCACTTTGTTCACATGTATGCTGTAGTTTTTTCATTTTCAATAACTTTTATCCTTTATTCAGGGTTAAAAAGTTGAAAAGTACCCCAATATATGTAAAGCCACAGATTACATCCGATGATGGGACATGCCGCGTCAATGTGATGGTTGGTATACGAAATGACCCTGGAAAGATGATTGACTCAATAACAGTGCAATTTCAACTGCCTTCGTGTGTTTTGTCAGCTGATCTGACTGCAAATCATGGAGCAGTGACCATCTTCTCAAACAAGGTATCTGTGCTGAACTTGTCTTGATACCTTTAATGTATATCTTTAATGTTTGGTGAGAAAAATTATATTGATACCTTTCGTTATTCAGCGCACACAAAAGAGAAAAGGAAAAACAAGATGCATGTTCCATGTATCTCTGTTTGGAAAGATGACAAAAATGCTAGTTCTGTGCCTCTCTTTTGAACAATTGTTTCATCACATGACAAAAATCGTTCAGGCTGGATTCTTTTTTTCTTTTTTCTGTACATGGCAGAGTTTGATTATTTAGTTTGTTTACCCGTATTTGCAGATGTGCACTTGGTCAATTGATCGAATACCAAAAGATAGAGCCCCTGCATTATCTGGAACACTGATGCTTGAGACAGGATTAAAGCGGCTTAACGTATTTCCCACATTTCAAGTGGGTTTTAGAATCCAGGGTGTTGCCCTCTCTGGCCTGCAATTAGATAAACTGGATCTCAGGGTTGTACCAAGCCGTCTTTATAAAGGGTTTCGAGCTTTCACAAGATCAGGACTATATGAAGTTAGGTCATAGATTTTGTATTGTATCAAGATTAATTTCCAATTTGTTATGCTACTTGCCATGATTTTGTCATTCTGTATTATAGCATGGATGCCAGTTGATCAATGCAGTTAAGATCATTTGGTAACCTGACAAGATCGTTTGTTTGCTGCTTGACATGATTTTGTGTTGTATCATAACATTTTTAACAAAATCAATTAGAACTGTGATCAAATCATTAACCTCTGAATGTGTTGGCTCTCATTGTCGCAACTTTCACTGTTTCAAGAAGTTGCTTTCTAGTCACAAAAAGTCCCGCAGTGCTCTTGTGGATAAACTCTCAGGGCAATTAACCATTGATTTTGGGGAGTTTCTCATCATCAGAATAGAAACAGAATAATAGAGAATTGAAGTCACAAAAAGGAAAACTGAAACTTATATTGAGTTTGAAAAAAAATATGTTTTAAAGGTTATACATAGTTTTTCAATGCAAGTTTTTCATTATTTTCTAATTTGAACAGTACAGTTTTTTTATATATAAACACTTTTTTGCAAAGTAAGAGATTAAAATTATTTTGTTATATTTTCTTATTTAGTTAGTGTCATAAATTATAAGTTTAATGTAAAGTTTTTTTTCTCTGAGTTATAATTTGAATGAAATAAAGTTATTATTCTATAACTAGATTATCACAAATGCAACATATTAAGAAAACTATTATAAATTATAGTTTTGATTTTTTATGAAAAATAGTTGTAATATTGAAGTTTTTTTTATTTTTTCGATGAGAACTCCTTTGTTTTCAATAAATGAACTCGTTTTTTTTTTTTTCAATTTTTCATCAGAAAAAGAAAAGAAAACTTAAAAAAAGAAAAATTATTTTCTGAACGCATCTTTAATATCCTAGACGGGTAATGCATTCAAGATAGAGGATAGAACATGTCAGCTTGATAACACTGCCAAAAACCAGAGGCCTGGTGCAATGAAGAAAACCTTAATGTAAAACAAAACTGGCATTGGATATTGGATGAACTTTCAAACTGTTACTTCAAAATGAAGATAAAGAAAGCAGCAAAGGCAACAGTGAAAACAGTGAATCCCAACCTACAGAATATTGGATAAATCTATAAGAACTCGACTAATTAAACAGCAACCTTATTCACTCTAAAGGAATCCATGACTTTGCGAAGATCATTTTCCTCTTCTACAAATACATTTTCTGGTGTCTGTAACCTTAACTCGTACAGCTGATTGTTTTCAACTCCAAGAACTGACAGGTACCGGCGATCCCATTCCAATCGAACTACTCTTTCCCTAGGCATAACAGCCAGTTCGTTGTTATTTGCGTAGGACTTGATGTTTACCTGATAACATGATGGCCTGGTTAGAAACACTTCTATGAACTCGAAAGGAAAATAATCTTGACCACTATAATCACTCAGCTAAGAAGCTCTGTGATGTATGCAAATGACTTCTTTCTACCTAACAACTCACCTCAACTTGATAATAAAGCTTTCCGTCATCAGCGACTCGAGAGGATGTCGAAAGAATATTTGATTCACGCCTGACGCCAAGTCTAGTAGACATGAACTCTGTCAAATACTGCTTAAGCACCTTCTTTCCAGCTTCTTGTGGAGGGCCCAAGTCTTCAACACTCTTGTACCTGGATGATGAAGGAGACGACAACTCCACTGAGAGATTTTCATCAAGAACAAAAGGGTCTCTGAAGAATATATCAGCTCCAGCACCTCGAACTTGAATCCAGTTCTGAGGGTACTTGAATGAATACCCATCAAATTGATCAATGTATTCCCTGAAGCCAACGGACTGTTGAGCAAATGCAAGGTTGTCGAAACCAAATTCTGAGAACATGTAACTTGACAAGATCAATGCCATTGCATTTCTCCTTGGAACTGCAAAAGCTTTAGTCTGATTATGTTTACATAAAAAATTACGTTGTGAGAAGCAATTTGAAATGGTTCCATGATACAAGACAAAAGGCTGCATATCAGTTCAGAAAATAGGGATACTTATGATCCAAAAAACAAAAACATTGAGGCTACAGCAACTTAGAAACCGCATGAATCATTTGGTAACACGAAGCAGGTACATTGTCATGAGTTAAAAATCCTTTCAGATAGCATGTGTTTGCTAGGTGGGATTCCTAGGACTACAAGATGTGGGTTGCTACAATGCGGAAGGCTTCGAACATCAGCACACGATGCCAATGACCATTGGGCCATTTGATTTGAATCTAGTGGATCCTCTTTCACTATTTCTTCCAAATCCAATGGCCCTATAATGCCCATCAGCATTGTGCCTATACTTCGCAACCATGTTTCTGACTTAATTTCTACAAAACGTAATGATAGAAAAAAGACCATGCCTCTCAAACCATTTTTAGAATAATCCCATAAATTCATATTTCATATCAAGAAGAAGAGCTAAACATTCGACATTTGAAGTCCTAGCTACAAACAGGAATTTAACCATGACAAGCAGACCACATTCACATTTCATATCAAGAAGAAGAGCTAAACATAAACATAAAAGGAAAACAAGAAAAGGAAAGGAAACGTAAAGAAAAGAAAGAAACTGTATGAATGAGAAGGAAAGAAAACACATGCATACCAGTTGGTTGTAATGAGAAATAGAGCTGCAGAAAGTGGGATTTGGTGAGATGGGCATTGAGCAACTGGGCCAAGTAGAGCGAGAAAGAGTTGGATGGGTGAGTTGAAGTGGAGGAGGGAACGAGTCAAGAATTCTTGCCATTTCTTGATGAGTTTGTATTGTAACACACAAACTAGTGAGTGTCAGTGTGCCATGTTGAGAGAAGATAGAAAGGTTGAGGATGAGATGGAGTGGGATCAAAGCATACGTGTTTGAATTTTATTGGGCAAATGAGCTTGCTTCCTGACAAGTAATGTGGTCGCAGTCCGGTATAAATATTTTTAAACGTAGGATTGAAATATAAAAATATAAAAGTTTAATTTTTTTTTCAACTCAGAATTATTGCATCAATATAAAGTCATAGATATTATACTTTATATGATCATTTTTAATTGTAAAAACAGACTACAAAGAAAAAAAGTTGCGAATTCTTTTTTAATTAGATTAGGAAATGAAATTAGAAATTAAATAGTTTAATATTGAGCATAAATTATACTCAATCCTATGAAGATGTTGCTTTGGGATATTTGATTTGTTTTGTTTATTTTTATAACTTGTAACAAAGATATAGAATGATAATTTACATGATTTTAATTGAATTGAATGAAGATAGATATATGGATATTTCATATTTTATTTTATTTTTTTAATCAAAATTATGATTGATTTATTTGATGGTTTTGGTGTCCATGTGCATTAGTATATCTATATTATTATTTTTATCATTCATGAAGGTCATTATAAAAAACAAGAACATAATCCAACCATCTCAAAAATATAATTTTTTTTATTAATTTTTCATTATTTTTCTGTAATAATTAATTATATTGATAAGATTTTTTTTTTCTAAGTTTTAAACTCGGACCCTCCATTCCCGGATCAACCCGGTTTGGTTTTTAAAACAATGCCTTTTGAACACCAAGCATGTGTAAGAATTTTGTTTCTTCAAGTTCTAATTAATACATGGGCTGCCATGATTTACTTGGTATGGCATAAGATATATAGTGCAATTAAGAAGGAAAATGGCTAATTTTCTATCCCATTAATTACCACCCTCTAATCCAAAACACAAACTTACTTATTAGACACTAATTAATGCTAAATTTAGAGAACTTAGCACATCCACTTGTGTCTCCAACACTTACAGCAACCTCACAATTCAACTTCATTATGGTATCTCTCTCCTACAATGGAATTCCTTACCCAACTACACCATCAAAGCAAAGATACACCCACGTTGTCAATAGTTAAATTTTCCTTAATTATCTAAAAAAAAATTGTAAATAGTTGAATTTTCCTTAATTATATGAAATCAAAATTTCCAGATCAATACTCACTCCAAAAACAGCAAACAAGAAACCCAAAAAAGAAAAGAAAGGTGTAAATTATCCTTCACCCCCTAGCTAGCTACATCATGCAAACTTAAATTAATTGCTTGTGTCATTCAGAAATTTGCTGGTTTTCTTTATAAATCTCAAAATTTTATAAAAGAAATGGATACAAAAGACAGAAATGTATCTAATTAATTAAAGTAACGGAAAAAAACATAAAAAGTACATCTTAATATAATTTTTAAATGAATTTTTATAAAACATAAAAAAACATGGCTCTTTCATTTTAATTATTTTTATTTTTTATATTCCAAGACCATAATAAAACGTTATCTACTATAGCAAGGTATGTTTAATAAGATAATGGTCAACCATGGTCAAATGACTAAAGTTATAGATTTTCAAACATAAATGACTAAATTAAAACATCTCATAACATTATAGGGACTAAACGTAATTTACTCAAGACGAAATGTACAAGATTGTTAGAGGTACTCCTGTCATTTCATGACACCTCCTTACTTATTACTCACGATGACCAAGACAAAATCTTACCCTTCTTCACAACCCCCTTTATGAAAATACAGTTTTTTTTTCTGTTCTCCTCCTTCTCTGAACACCAAAATCTGTTGTCAAAGATCACCAATTTCTCTCTTTTATGTTTCTGTAAGTTCAAATCAAGCAATGATATCCTTTTTATTCATTAAAGTTGCAACCTTTTATTGTTTGTAAATACAAAAGATTCAGACCTTTTTCCTTATTTCATCACAAACAAATCCTTAGCACATTTGTTTATGCTTTTGTTTGGTTCTTGATTCTATCAATACTGTTAGTTTTATTGGAAATTCAACAATGAGACCCTCTTGTAGATTTTTCTTATCTAAGAAGAATCGAGTCTTTTTTAATCTCCATCATAGTCTAACAAGCAATTTATCAGGGAACCAGTTTAATTTTGAGAAAAACAAGCAATTTTTTACCTACCCTTTTAGAATCTTGGGGTCCAGGACCATTTTCAATGAAGCCCAGAAATCTTTTTGTGCTCCCTATATCAGTTTTGGCCAATCTCGGCTTATAACAGGAGACTTTAGGGGGGCTTCTATTGTTGCCAGTGTTGCATCACAAGTTAGAAAGTTTTCAACATCTGTTGAGACAAGAGTGAATGATAATAATTTTGAGAGAATTTATGTGCAAAATGGGATCGGTATTAAGCCTTTGGTGGTTGAGAGGATTGATAAAGATGAGAATGTTTTAGGGGACGAAGAGTCTAGGATAGGGGTGCTTGTTGATGATTGTGAAAGTGTAAATAGAGAGAATTTGGATGGTGGTCAAGAAGTTGAGATTGTTAGTCCTAAGAGGGAAGAGAGTGAGATAGAAAAGGAGGCATGGAAGTTGTTGAATGATGCTGTTGTTATGTATTGTGGGAGTCCTGTGGGAACTGTGGCCGCGAATGATCCTGGGGATAAGATGCCATTGAATTATGATCAGGTGTTTATTCGTGATTTCGTGCCTTCAGCTCTTGCGTTTTTGCTCAGAGGTGAAGGAGAGATTGTGAAGAATTTCTTGCTTCATACCTTGCAATTGCAGGCAATACTTTATCCTGCTTTTCTATTTTGGTTTGATATATCCTTTCATTGTTTCATTTGATATTTTTCCATTTATATCATTGTTCTATTTTGACCAGTATTAAAATGCCTGGTTAATGTGCACCAAGTTATTAATGAGGATTCGTTTAGAAGTCATGAAATGCACCTATATTCCATATTGACCATTGTTGTTTACAAATTTTAGTATAAATGTCAACCTGGGTAAACTTTCTGATGATGATATGATTATTCAAATGCCATTTAATACTAAATTTTCTGTTTCTCTGGAATTGATTTTTCACCCATTTTATCGGTTATAATTTCTTATGTCTTCTTGTCATCTTTCAGACAGATGTTCCTTTATGGTTTTGTGCCTATTGTTCATATTGGCTTAATCATACTCGTGCATTTATAGCTATGTTTTTATAATTGATGTTCTTGAAAACTCAAGAAATTGTTTTTGTTTTCTTAGAGTTGGGAGAAAACAGTGGACTGCTATAGTCCAGGCCAGGGGCTGATGCCTGCCAGTTTTAAAGTCAGAACGGTGCCTCTTGATGACAGTAAATTTGAAGAAGTTTTAGATCCAGATTTTGGTGAATCAGCTATTGGCCGTGTTGCACCTGTGGATTCTGGTCAGTAAACACCTCTGTGAACATTTTAATTTTAAAAATTGCCATGGTTCTGTATTTTGATTCTAGTAAGGATTTTTATGTTTCCCATATGTTTCATTGTAAATTTCCAACATCTGTAGCCGTAATATATTTCAGGAGACAGCTATTGATCTCAGTAGTTCATTGATTCTTGTTGATTGATAGCATCTGTGTTTCTTCTTTTCTTTTTCATTAGGGTTGTGGTGGATTATTTTGTTGAGGGCATATGGGAAACTCACCGGTGACTATGCCTTACAAGAAAGGGTGGATGTTCAGACTGGCATAAAACTGATCTTGAACTTGTGCTTAACTGATGGGTTTGATATGTTTCCTTCTCTACTAGTCACCGATGGTTCCTGCATGATAGATCGGCGGATGGGTATCCATGGTCACCCCCTTGAGATTCAAGTGAGTTATTTCCTTACATTATCCTTTTGGATGTGTTGGTTGGTAATTTGACTTGGGCTGTTTGTAGTGGTTTGCCGTGTCCTTGTAATATGCTTTTTTGAGTTAATTTCAAGTGATGTGGAGTTCTGCACAGTTGAAAATTTAGGGCTTAGTTCTATATGAGTTTGGAGCATCCCTGCATTGCCCTTAATTGTTACATGTGGAAATGGAGTCTTGCTTATGAAATACTTTCAGGCTTTTCCGCAAATGTAATGATTTAAAGCTTTGTAAAGTGCAGGTGTGAGGTATGCGGGCTTTAATGATATGAAAAACTCAACTCTTGCCTTTTAGTTGTGCTATCAGTCTGTTACATGTTTCTCATTTCTCCAAAGCACTTTTAACCAAGCATCCCTGCACTGCTTTGAATTGTTACATGTGGAAATGGAGTCTTGTTTATGAAAGACTTTCAGACTTTTCCGCAAATGTAATGATTTAAAGATTTATAAAGTGCAGCTGCGAGGTATGCAGGCTTAATGATATGAAAAACTCAACTCTTGCCTTTTGCTGGCGCTGGTAGTCTGTTATATATTTCTCATTTCTCCAAAGCACTTTTAACCATTGCTCTGATGCTGCCTTTTTTTTTCTCTTCTTGTTCATGTATAGAGAATGTTAGTCAGTAACCACCCTGCTATATGTACAAGCTTAGTTTTTTGATTTTTTTTTTTTTATATGCTTATGCATCTATGGTTTACCTCACAACTACTAGTCTATTTATGCAGGCCTTGTTTTACTCAGCTTTACGATGCTCACGCGAGATGATTGTTGTAAATGATGGATCAAAGAATTTAGTTAGGGCTATCAACAACAGACTCAGTGCTCTGTCATTCCACATTAGAGAATACTATTGGGTAGATATGAACAAGATCAATGTGATATACCGGTATAAAACAGAAGAGTATTCTACAGAAGCCACCAACAAATTCAATATTTATCCTGAACAAATTCCATCATGGCTGATGGACTGGATACCTGAGGAAGGCGGGTATTTGATTGGCAATCTGCAGCCAGCTCACATGGATTTTAGGTTTTTCACTCTTGGAAATCTTTGGTCCGTTATTTCATCTTTGGGTACTCCAAAACATAATGAAGCTATTCTAAATCTGATTGAAGCCAAATGGGATGATCTTGTGGGAAATATGCCTCTTAAGATATGCTACCCTGCTCTAGAGCATGAAGATTGGCGTATAATCACTGGCAGTGACCCAAAGAACACGTGAGTTTCCAAAAATTTTACTTGAGCCTCTGTGCATGTGCATTCGTTGTTCAATTTACAATATCTATCAACTCTAAAATTTCTTTTCTGATTGTGCATTGCAGCCCTTGGTCATATCATAATGGTGGGTCGTGGCCAACACTTCTGTGGCAGGTAAGCTTGACTTCATTTGCAATATGTACGTTTTGCTGAGGCTTAAAAAAAAATTATTTGGGACCAGCAGACACGCATGCAATGCTGATTTATACTAAACAAACCTTCCTGCTAGTTTTGTTGGTTTATGTGATACATGGAATCTAGTTTCTAAAGGTTTCTGGTTGGTCATACTAACGAGAAAAGAGTCATTGGTAGCCCAAAAAACAAAACATCCAAAATTCACCCCTTGAATCACTTAACTGATCTCTGCCCTCTGAATCGTTTCCATTTTGATTCAGTTCACTTTGGCATGCATAAAGATGAACCGAGTTGAACTAGCTCAGAAGGCGATTGCTTTGGCTGAGAAGAGACTTCAAGTTGACCATTGGCCAGAGTATTATGACACCCGAACTGGGAAGTTTATCGGAAAGCAATCCCGTCTCTATCAAACATGGACGGTTGCAGGTTTCCTAACATCAAAAATTCTCTTGGAGAACCCACAGAGGGCGTCCTTATTACTCTGGGATGAGGATTATGAGCTTCTTGAGATATGTGTTTGTGGACTTAACACGAGTGGCCGAAAGAGGTGTTCTCGAGGCGCTGCTAAGTCTCAGATTCTTGTGTAGGATGATGCATAGGCAGAATTTCTGTTACTGTACAGCTAAGCTATTAGGATAGACTGATAAAACAGTGATTTTTAACCACAAAAGGAAGAAGTTATACTAGCAGCAACATCTTCATGCACGACTAGACCATAGTCTCAGTTTAATTATCATGTTAATGAGCCGATTAATTAGCTAAGGTGGTCAGTGCTGTATTTTTCCATTGTTGTATTCTTCCCGTAGTCATATCTAGTTTGTATATTATTACAATGATCTTTACACTCATTTTTAATGTATCAAACTAGGGTTTTCCTGCAACTATTATTACACCTTCACTTTCTTTTCTTTCATTGTACAGTTACACCTCTATAAATTAATACTTTAAAACCATGAAAATTTATTAATTAATCAAGATATTATAATTGAATTTTAAGTTTAAATCTTGAGATCAATATTTAAAATAATTTATTAAAATTTTACTGAGTGTACTAGATTATACAAGAGTATACCTTCAAAAAAATAAAATTAAAAAAAGAAGATTTAGTTTTAATGAATACATAAGCTGGTCCGAGAATATCTATTATCATCTAAAAAACAAGTGTTAACTGTTTGCAGTAAAAACTTTGTATGTTGAGGCCATGTCTTTAGGGCCAACAAAAAGATAACAAAAGGTCCTCTGCTTGTCTTGTGAAACTGGGACAAATGCCGGATGTAGTTGCATCACACTTCATGTCTTTGTGATCTGAAAGTAGACATACCCACACTGTGTATCCCTTCCACACCATATAAAGGCCTGTTCCCTCCATTTTCTATCATGCTTTAAACTATGAACAAAAAATACAGACAATGACCATGGACACTTGAACATGATCAAAAAAAGACTGCTATCCACCAGTAACTTCCATCCTTTCCCACCTATGATAAAAAACTACCTACAGTGGGCCCAAAACACACCAAAGTACCAATCAAGCACAGCTTTTAAGCCAAAGGGTACCTCCATTCTAGCTACAGACCTCTTAAAAGCATATTTTGAAAAGGGCTTAATCAGTCGAGCACGTAACTTGTTTGATGAAATGCCTGAGAGAGATGTTGTTGCATTGACCGCGATGATTTCAGGGTACACGCATTGTAATGAATACACTCAAGCATGGAGTGTTTTTGTTGATATGGTAAAGAATGACAATGTCCCACCAAATGCATTTACAATATCAAGTGTTCTAAAGGCTTGTAAAGGAATGAACAGTGTTTTTTGTGGGGGTTTGGTTCATGGATTGGCTATTAAAAGAAGGTTTGTGGAGGGGTTTATTTATGTAGATAATGCTCTCATGGATATGTATGCTGCTTGTGGTGTAACTATGAGGGATGCTTGTGTTGTTTTTCACGATATTAAAGAGAAGAATGTTGTGTCATGGACTACCTTGATTGCTGGTTACACTCACAGAGGAAATGGGAGTCGCGCAGCTCAAGTCTTCCGGGAAATGTCACTGGTAAGTGGATGAAGAAAAGACTCCAAGAATCACAGAAAGACTTAATGTATCAAAAACACTACTTTAACCATTATATAGCACACCATGACGTTGGTTTGTTGAGTAATTTTAACTTTCATGAACTGTTTACTATACATATATAGTGTACTAATATGTGAATTTGTTGCATTTCATGGCTAACAGGAGGGAGCAGAATTGAACCCACATAGCATTTCGATTGCTGTTAGAGCTTGTGCTTCAGTCGGCTCAAATATTCTTGGCCGACAAATACATACGGCAGCGATTAAACATGGATTTGAGTCCGATCTTCCTGTCATGAATTCTATACGTGATATGTATTGTAGGTGTGGTTGTTTATCCGAGGCAAAGGAGTACTTCAATGAGATGAGTGAAAAAGATTTGATCACATGGAATACATTAATAGCTGGGTACGAAAGATCAGATTCTATAGAGCCTCTCTTTATATTTTCACAAATGGAGTCAGAAGGTTTTAGTCCAAATTGCTTCACTTTCACCAGTCTTATAGCAGCCTGTGCAAACGTAGCAGCTTTGCAATGTGGACAGCAGGTTCATGGAGGAATTTTTCGCAGAGGGCTTGATGGAAATCTGGAATTGGCTAATGCCTTGATTGATATGTATGCAAAGTGTGGCAATATAATTGATTCACAAAAAAATTTTTGTGAAATGTCCTGTACAAATTTAGTCTCCTGGAGTTCTATGATGATTGGATATGGGACTCGTGGATATGGTAAAGAGGCTGTTGAGTTGTTTGATGAGATGGTCAGGTCAGGCATCAGACCTGATCAGGTAGTGTTTATGGCAGTTCTACATGCATGTAGTCATGCCAGACTAGTTGATCAAGGCATGAGGTACTTCAACTGTATGTTGGATGATTATCACATCAAGCCAAATCAGGAGATTTATGGGTGTGTTGTAGGTTTGCTGGGCAGAGCTGGAAGAGTTGAGGAGGCCTATCATCTAATAAGAAGCATGCCATTTATGGCTGATGAGCCTGTTTGGGGTGCTCTTCTTGGTGCTTGCAAGGCACATAATAACCTTTCAAAGTTGGGCAAGTTCGCAGCTAAGAAGGCATTGGCATTGAAACCAAATATGGTTGAGACTTATGTGATGCTGTCAAATATCTATGCTGCAGAAGGAAAATGGGGAGAAGCTGAAAGAATGAGAAAGCTGATGAAGAGAGCAGGCTCTAAAAAAGAGGCCGGTAGGAGTTGGATTGAGATGCATCTAATGATATCCAGGGTTATCGAGAAATCTTGTTAACAAAGCCTCCACACCTCTCCATCTCTCTCTGCCGAATCTCCCTCTCGTACATCTTCTTCCTCCCTCCCTCTCCCTCAGCGTCCCTCTCGCATATTTAAATAGCTGTCCCTGCAAATTTGGCTATCATACAAACAAAAAGATGCTTCATTTTCTTCTTACTAGGAAACATAAAAAGTCATCAATCAACATATATGAAGAAATGAATTTTATTTTCTACAGTGTGAAAAGGTCAGAAGGCAAATGATACACACCTCTATCACAGGTTGCAAAGGAATACATGTAGAGCCTAGATTCCAGTTTGGTGGTGACCATCTACAGTGCAACTCTGCATTGACGAGATTGCAGATAGTAAACTCAAGGACTGATATATTGTTATTGCTGATTAATCTTTTGTTACAATAAGGATCTCATGGTCTGCATCAGATCTTGTCCATAATTGCTTTGAAACCAAGATCAAAGTTCAATCAAAAGAATTCATTAAACAATAGATAAAAGGAAATCATGCAGAATTATTCCATGCTCAACTCAGAAATAATCAGATCCAGATTCCAATGATTGAGCTTCATGCAAAAGACATTGTGAGAAACCAAAAAAAAATCAAGAAAAGATTTCGAGCATGCATGTCAAAAACACCATCAATTTGGTAACAAATTCAGAGATCAGCACATTTACCTAGTCATGGCATGTTTCTCAGTTGCAAACAGCTACTTCATTCATCAAACTTCCTAGGATGTAAGACTGAAAATTCACATTGATCATCGTGAGAGTAAGGGAAAGACGTTAACATGCATTTGAACACAGCCACGGTGCAGCAATCAATAATATCAGCATATCATCATACATTAACTCATTTTTAAATACTACTACAAAGTTTATGGCGATACTTTTTGCTACACAACCCTGTCACGGAATTGTAACCAATTGTGTTGCTTCTTAGCTTACTTTTATAGCAACATCAACACCAAGAAATTTATTACTTTTGTAGCAGCAGCAGCAGCAACATTTTAGAAATTTAGACTAATATGCATGCCATGAAAATAGACAGGCCTCCACCAAATCCTCATTCTTAAAATAGAACCATGGCATCACCGAACTCGCCAGCACCCATGGTTTCCATCACCTCATTGGTGGTGAAAGCAGTATAGCTCAAAAATTGAAGAAATAGGACACTGTGATAAGCCGGTATAAAACACAGAGCCAAACCCCCTGATATATGGAAATCACCTATAAAAAAAAAACAAATCAAATCCACATACAAACATCACCAAAGGAAAATAGCAAGCTGAACACCAAGTATGTACAGAGTCATATATCATATAAAAAAAAACCCCTTAAATATAAGCAAGAACCTTGGTCAGTGCTTTGGCTAGATTCGAGGCAATTTGTGTTGTGTGAAACAAGACGCAAAAAGAAAAGAAAAGGTATTAACAATTAAAAGATAAACTGAAAAATAAATCTCCTAAATTGATGCCAACTTCCAACAAAATTTAAGGCACAAAATCTAGAATTTGAACCTATTTGCTCCTTCAAAAATAAATATAATTTGGGTTCACGTATCAATTAAATTGAAAAATTCCAACATCTTTGTCAATAGGATGTTCATATTCTTCATTACAGAATGAATTGAATTAAGTGAAAGAGAAATTTAAAGCACCAGTGGAAATGAAGAATCATGTAAAAAAAAATTACTCAGTCTCGGCCTTTAAAACAAAAGTAAATCAGATCCTAAAAAATTCAAACAGATTTAAAAAAAAGAAAAGAAAATAAAGACATCTTACATTCTTCTATTGGGATTCAAAGAAAGGCACTCTCTTTTCATACTCGTGTTCTGCCGCCATCAATTGAGAATAGCAAATCCAGAATGTCATTGTGAGAATAAACATAATACAAGCCACAATTCAAACAAAAATGCAAAACAAATCAACTAACCAGTTGGAGAATTTAACCAGCCATTGTGGGTTGATGCTTTTTGTAAGGCATGGTTACTGTTTCATTTCAACAGTACCCGGCCTGAGGTCTTTTAATTGTATGCCAGGCAGCAACCAATGAAAAAAATACATGTCTACCATGGTCGGACTGGACAAGCTCAACATGAATAAACACAGAAATTTGTATATTTTTTTCTACCAATAATCTATGCATGAACAAGAACCCTGCTTGAAGTGGTGGAAGCGATGCCGATCCCTCACCACAATTTCACGATTAAAAGCTTTAGAGATCAACTTTGCTGCCGTGTGACAATCATTGCATATTCGCAAATTCTTCACTATCCTTATTGGTGTTGGTGGATCAATAGCAATAAGCCCAAAGGCAATTGCAAGCTTCTCACTGTGTCTAAACAGAGTAGTTTCCTTTTCTTCTTCATCAATATCAAGGGAAACCTCACGTGTATCTGGTGCATAACCTTCCAACTTTAATTTCTTAGCCATTTCATCTAACATATGTTCGATATCTTCATTCTGAGGGTGTGTCTTATCTCCAGCGAGGAACTCGTGAACTCTACCATGTGCTTCAATCATGCTACAACCTGGGGTCTTCACCACCCCATGTTGCCTCATCATTTCCCGAACTTCAAGAACATCAACCCAATTGCCCTTTGAAGCATATATGTTTGAAAGTAACACATTGAACCCATCATGATCAGGATGAAGTTCTACAAGCTTTCTTCCTATCCTCTCCCCAGTTTCATTGTCACTGTATTTCTTACAAGCTCCAAGCAAGGCACCCCAAGTGGAAACATCTGGTGCCATTGGCATACTCTCAATGAGTTCCTCTGCTTCTTTTAGCATACCTGCACGTCCTAGAAGATCGACCATGCATCCATAATGCTTGATGTTGGGCCCAATCTTGTGCTCCTGAATCATGGAATTAAAATGACGGTGTCCCTCATCCACTAAGCCCATGTGTCTGCAAGCCCCAAGAACTGCTACAAAGGTTATCTCATTAGGTGTTACACCATGTTCCTTCATCTCTGAAAATGTTTTTAGTGACTTGTCCACTAACCCATTCATTGCCAAACCAAGAATGAGAGCGTTCCAAGTAGAAACCCCCTTCTCCTCCAGCCCTTTGAAAACCTCCAAAGCATCTTCAACACACCCTAATTTCATATACATGTTTATAAGAGTTGTACCCAAAATGATATTAATCTTTAGCCCGTTCTTCCTTATATAAGCATGAATCCACTTGCCTTGGTCAAGAGCAGCCAGGTGCGTACAAGCTGAGATCACACTAACCAAAATCGTCTCATCTGGCTTTGTTCCTTCAATCTGCATTTCCTGGAACAGAACTAAAGTCTCAGTAAATCTGTCCTGTTGAGCATAACCTGATATCATTGCACTCCATGATACATTATCTTTGTCAGGCATTGAATCGAATAAAGCCCTCGCTTTTTCAATTTCCCCACATTTCACGTAGCCAGAGATCATAGAATTCCATGATATTTGATCCAAGCAACAACTCTCACTAAACAACTTTTGAGCAGTAACCACTTCTTCACAACTTGAATACATGTGAATCAACGCATTTTGAAGGTTAACATAAGTCTCAATCCCAACCTTCACAACCAAACCATGTACCAACTTCCCTGTTATAACCACCAACAAGCGAGAACATGCTGAAAGAACACTAAGCACCACGACCTCATCCACCACAATTCCATTAGCAATCATTTCCTTGAACAAAATCAAAGCCTCCTCATACATCTCATTCTGCTCATAACATGAAATCAATGCACTCCACGATACTAAATCCTTCTGTTTCATTTCATTAAACAATTTGCAGGCCTCTTCAACATTACCTTTCTTACCAAACAAAACAATCATCGAATTCGAAGCAATTACATTCCTTTCAGGCATCCTATCATACACATCCTTAGCCTCCTCCACGTTCCCTACCAAAACATACCCTGCCAACATCGAATTCCACGAAACCATGTCCAAAACAGAACTTCCATCAAACACCTTACGTGCATCACTTAAATTCCCACAAACAGCGTACATATTAATCAGAGTGTTCTGTATATAAACATCAGAATCAAAACCCACCTTCAAAACATGATCTTGAATACATTTCCCATCAAACTCAGCTAATCTAATAGAACAAGACTGAAACAATATTGGATAAGTATAATTATCAGCCGCTACATTGCTTTCAAGCATAAACTTATAAACCCATATAGCTTTACAAGGGCTATTTCTTTGCATATAACCCTTCATCATGGTATTACAAATGAACCCATTTGGGTTCTCAATGTGTGAAAATATTTGATATGACTGGTTGATGTTAGTGAAAGGTAATTCAGTGGAGAACTTAAGGAGTCTACTAGCTGCAAAACTGTCTTTGAAGAAGCCAGAAAGGATCATTTGCGAGAGGATTTGATTGAATTGCTTGATGTTTTGACATTTTTGCAAGTGGGTTTCTAAGATTGGGAGAGTTAAGGTTGGTTTGAGAGTGAAAGTTGGAATCTTGAAGGGTTTTGAAAGATAGTTTAGTCTGGAAAGTTTCATAGTAACAAAAACTGGAACTTAAAGCACAAAGTGAACTCTCTGTTCTGTCTGAGCTATGAAACAGCAGCTGACATGCTACTTTCTATCTACTTATGTCTCAATGACAGGTCCCTATAGTTTATAACTCTATAAAAATGGACCTTCTTGTTTGGAATAGTACAATTGTATCCTTAATATTTAGATTTTATATCACATTTCATCCCCATCCAAAATACTATTATAATTGGGAAAATGAGTCATCTCTCCATCTAATACCATTAAAGATGTTAGGAGAAAAGAAGAAGAAGATGTTAGAAACTGTAACTTTTGACTTGTGCCTATTGTCTGATATTGCTCTTTCATTTCTCCTGTGATCCTTTAACTTTCGTTTGAGCCATGGATGTGGTCTAATATTAGCATGGCTACATGTAAAAGCTTTGGTTTTTCAGCTCTTCATATGCTTGTTCTTCATGGTTTACCTTACTTATATCACACATAGTTTTAAATTAATGCAAGACATATCTTGCATTTTTACTTTTTACAGTATTCTATTTTATGAGTACATATAAATAATATCTATCACTTAATGATGATAAAGGACTGATTAATTTGGAATGTATATTTCTAATTAATTATATAATTTTAAAGGACTGATTTAGATATTTCTTTCTTTCCTTAACTTTATGAATTAATAACTCAAAATAACACCAATAAAAAATTATTTAATTTCTTAAAACGAGATAGAGTAATATATAGAATAAGGTCTTAAAATATTTCTAAAAAAGAATTAATTTTAATAAATATGTAAACTAGTTTTAAAATACTATTTATTTTCGAGGAAAAAAATAAATTTAATAAATGCATTTTTATTTTATTATACTTCTTCCCAAATTTCTCATTTGCCCCGTCATTTTATCCTTTTTTATATTCTCCACCCCTAAACTTTTCCTTCCTTCCCTCATTTCCGATTAACTCCAACAGAATCTCTCTATCTCTATCTCTCTCTTTCTCTAGGGCGCCAAAATCCCTAAAAACACTAAATCTGGAATAAACCCTAAACCCGTTACCTAACAAACCACAAAAATGCCGCCAAAATCCACGCCCAAATCAAAACCCAACCAAAACCCACATTTCAAACCAGGCTCAAAAGTAGAAATCATGTCAGAAGAGGAAGGATTCAGAGGCTCCTTCTATACAGGAACAGTAGTGAAGGCAACAAGAACCTCAAAATTCATTGTTGAATATGACAAGCTGTTTGAAGATGAAGAAGGGACAAAACCCTTGCAGGAAACAGTCAATGAGTTCCAAATAAGACCAATAGCCCCAAGAGAGAAGAAGAGGGAGTTCAAGTTTAGTGAAGAAGTTGATGCTTTTCATAACGATGGGTGGTGGGAAGGTGTGATAACTGAGGTGAATGAGGATGGGAAGTTTGCTGTGTTTTTTAGGAGTACTAAAGAGCAGATTGAGTTTGGCGAGGAGGATTTGAGGTTGCATAGGGAGTGGGTTAATGGGGCGTGGAAACCAACGTTGGAAGGAGAGGAAGAGGAGGAGGTGAAAGAGAAGGAAAATGAGGTGTTTTTTTTTTCTCTTTTTGATAAGTTGTTTTTATGTTAAACTTGGTTAATTTATTTTGTTTTGTGTTGATAATTTATTGTTCTTTGGTTAATGTTGTTGTCTTTTGATAGATTTGTTGTTATTAGGTCAATCTAGGGTAATGTTTTTAGTTTAATTGTCTTAATCTCGGTTAGTGTGTTTGGTTTTTGTTTTGGGTTGGATTCTGAATTTGTGATTGTTTTTTCTTTTGGATTTTTTTTTTTTTTTTTTTGAAAGCAGGGTTCTAGAAATAAAAGGAAACTCGTTGAAGAAGAAGTGACGAAAGAGGTGAAAAGGAGGGTTAACAAGGTGGGTTTTGTTTTTGACAAAGTAGTTCTCTTTATGTAAATTTTGGTTAATTCTTTAGATTTGTATGATTATCTTCTTTTTTTTACAATGTTAAATTTGGTTAATGTGTTTCATTGCGAAATTTCACTTTCATAGTTGGTATGTTTGGTTGATGGTTGGTTCTTTCAAAAGAGGATGCAGAGATGCGTGTCTTTGGTTTTTGATAAAGTTGTGTGTGCTAATCTTGGATTACTGATCACAAGTATTTCCGGGGAAAAAAAGGGATATTTCTCGTTCTTTTGCCCCTTGTGAAGGCAGGGTGGTAGGATTGGGAGGATTTTCTTTTACCCTTTTGAAAAATATACATGTTGGTAGTGTTGGAAAATCATTAAGTTGCAAAATCCTTAAATAAGTGAGAAGGGTTTTTTTCTTCTTAAAATTTTTTGCACACAGTACAGCCTGAAGTTTTGTTTGAATGTGGGCGGTCATTCCTTGATGCTTTGCTTGGATATTTACACTTGTATCAATTGGAAGTGTTAAATGGAGAAGGAGTATCCTGGATGTAGAGGTATCGGAGGCTTGTTTTTGCAAAGCAATAAACATGCATAGGCCCAAAGGTGGAAATGAAAAAGAAGAAAGCTCTTCTGGATTTGATAATGTCCATTCGGGTACACTTTCTGGTGCGTGCGTGTGTGTGTAAGTGCATAAAATAAGTGGAAAAACTCTAGAATGAGCTATCACTGGATGTGCTGTGCTATATGGATAGTATGTAGAGAGAGTCTGCTTCATAGACACTTAATCAGTTATGACAGGATGGTCACTCGATCTCTGTTTTATTCACTCTTGGTTTCATTAACTTTGTTATATTTTGGTCAAAAGGAGAAAATTTTCCAGCTTTTTCAAATGTTAGAACCATGTCTGATAGAATGCTGTTTTCTCAACACTATCTTAAGTAATTGAACTTCTTTGATAGACTATCCTGGATAAGGAAGCTAAAACAGATGCTTGCAGAATTGAAAGAGAAACTTCAACTCTTATTTTGTGTTGCTGCCTCTGTGTAATTCCTTTGACCTGTTGATGATTGGTATTTTGATGCTATAAAGCTGTATTATCTGGACATATGGAAGTTAGCTTATGATGATAATTGTAAATGTATAATTGGGAAGCTTGAAGCAATTTCCTTTGGCACATGTAGTGCCTTATTGTTGTGTTCTATTTTTATGGCCATGGATTTACAACGAATGCCATTTTTCAAATGGATAGAAAATCTTATGGAACATCCTTTTGTGTAGTAATGTGGTTTGATTGGCTTCAGTCAGTTGCTATTCTGTATCCAACAATCCTTTATTCTGTGTGTTTGGTCTTTTTCTGGGTATGTTCTGCAATTTACCTTTATCAACTTCTCGAATCTGGAATTGCAGAAAGTGCCCGATACAACACAAGAGAAGCCTATTGAATCACCAAAAGATGCAAAGTTTAGCAAGGGAATGCTAGTTGAGGTTAGCAGTGACGAAGATGGTTTTAAAGGTGCTTGGTTTGCTGCAACTATTGTTGAGCCAGTGGGCAAGGACAAGTACCTTATTGAGTACCAAACCTTGAGAACCGAAGATGATAGTGATTTTCTGAGGGAAGAGATTGACACTGTGCACATTAGGCCTCATCCTCCACAAACTATAATTATTGATCGATTCAAGAAGTTGGAAGAAGTTGATGCTCTGTACAATGATGCCTGGTGGGTGGGTGTAGTTTCTAAGGTTAATACTTTCCCAAAGTATTCAGTCTTCTTCAAGGATTCCAATGAGGAATTAGAATTTCAGCACTCTGACTTAAGGCCACATCAAGACTGGATCAATGGCAAATGGGTCACTCCATCAAAGGTACGACTCTCGAACTTCAATTCTAGTCTGTTTCTTTGAAATGTTTACCCCCTCCCACGATAGGAACACCTCACACATGCACTAGAGCGGTTTGGATGATTTTGGGAAGTCTGATATTTCTGGTGCTACTATATAGATAATAACATGTGCTTGTTACCTCCTATGCATTTTCTTAGGCTTTGAAGCTGTGATCGCTGGAGAAAGTAGTAGAGCTTTGTGAGAGAACCTGCCATATTGCTGTATATATCGCTGTAATTCGTATCAATCTCCATTTCCTGGCCTATGGTAGGAGTAGTAGAATATCTTGAGGTTTCTTGCTCGACAAGGGTTGTAGATTCTGCGGCTGAATTACTGCACTTATATAATCTGGTTCTATTCCATTTTCGAAGATGTCTAGTCCATTATACATGAAACCTCTCTAGTGCAAACCTTAAACTGATGTCATCAAAACATAAAACAACTGTATGCTGATGCCATATGATTTGAAGTTTCTCCCTATAGAGCTGAATTCTCTGTTGCTTCGCTGCCCTTGTTTGCTAACGACATTTATTAGCTCTAGGGAGTTCTCTAGTAACTGGTGCTAGCTTGTGGTTCTTAATATCGTTTTGCAATTTGCTATCTTACATGGTCCAACGACATGTGTGACCAGAATCTGGCAACCTTCCGTACCTTTCTGCAATATGTATCCATTGCCCCCTCCTTTTTACTCCTAGTTTTTTATGGTCCTTGGCCAGGGACGGGACTGGGGAGCTTTTATACTTTAACTGCCAGTTAAGTAGACAGTAGCGAAGGATAATCCTCTCATGATATTTAATTTTATTCATTTATATCTTACCTGGCCTAAATAACTAGAAAACGAGTAATGAGAAAAATAAAATGGAAAACTATTTCCTTAAAAAACTAGAAAAGAAAAATAATACAGAATAAAAAAAATATTTATTCAATCCAAAAAGCTCCCGCACTACGATGCATATAACATTAAAATTGTATATGATTAATATCTTAAAACAGAATGGACAAATATAAAAAGAATAAAATGGACAAATATAAAAGGGATAGAAATATGTTTACTTTGGAAGGCTAACACTTTGATATAAATAACATTGCCTCTGTAACGATTTTAGGATGAATTTTTATCCTTTTAAAACACAGGAAATACAATAAAATTTATCATTTCTATCCTAACTATCTCTCTCTCTCTTCAGTTTTCAGGAGTAACCGAACACCATTTAAAACACAGGCTGGTTTTGTTCCATGGATATGTAGACTAAGGTTAAGGAATCATAGCCAGGTGCATAGGATTGAAAATGATGCAAGGCGTAAAAGACAAAAAGTGGGATTCCTTCGATGCTTAGACAAATTTTAGGCAAAATGACAAGAAAACAATTAATCTGCATTAAATTCCCGGCTGCCCCCTTTCAAATTTTCTCCCGGCCGACATTTCAAGTGAGAAATTCATAATTATCATCCTTTCAGAATTCTGAGATAAACATCAAACAATGTTCATTCATGATCACATTTCAAGCATAACTTAATCCATTTCACCCTTTCTTGTCATGATAAGCTAAGAGAAAACAGACATGTAGACAACTCAAGTGTCTATGCTGTGATCTTGTCTATAACATGACTGAAAAATGAAACTCTAATGTACTTTATTACCAGTAAACACTAGCAAGAGGTGATAATACATTGAAATTGATAGTAATACAGAGCAGATGAAGGCCTCTTTATCACTGAAGACTAAGAACCTTAGGCCTCCTTCACCTCCACGGCTCCATTCACTCCCTTGACATCATCCTTCTTCTCTTCCTTGACATCCTTTGCCGCCGCTGCTGAGGTTACTGCTTTACCTTTTTCTTCAACCACAAAAGCTGACACAGGGAAAGTCCTGTAGAGCCCAGTAGGAGTCTGGAAAGTGATCTTTCCAGTTGGTGGATCATCCAAATAGATATCACTCAGTGTGACCCAGAGCAAAAGCTCTTTGGTCTTCACACCAGTCAGTTTCTTGATCTTGTTTTGTTCAACATAAGCTGTGACTTCAGTTCCATAGGAAGCGAGCTTGCCAATCTTCTCAAACTTGTGGGTTATGCTCTTCTTTTGCTTGAGCCACACAAACCCTGTCTCCCTCACAATCCCGCACTCTACAATATCGTGCAAGGGCAAAAGACCATTTGGCAAGCCTACTTCTCTGAGCAATTCTTGAGATTTCTCTTTTCCCATTTCATCTCCATAGTAGACCTCAGCTTTGGCTTTGATGTCTTCTTTGACAAGAGACATTTTCCTCAAAAACTTGATGATGTTGTTTTAACGTCTTCTGGAGCTTACCTTGTGAGAGATGGGTGTGGTGTAAGAAAACCATGGAAAGTGATTGCCCTAATATAGCATCCAAGTTTGACATTTACCCTTGGTTGCACAAATATTTGCCAAAACACCATTTTGGATGTGGCCCAAATGTGGCTGAGTCATTTTCAAGCTCAATGGTTTCTTTCCAATATGAAGGGAATAACTTTCTTCGTTTAATTTTTTCATTTCATTATTACCAAGTTTTTTTAGTTTTTTTTTCTATATAGAGAGTTGTAATATTCTTGGAAAATAAATATTCAAAGAAACAAAAATTAAATACTTTAGATATATTCTTATAATTATAGTATTTTTAATCTTGAGTTATATGCTATATATATTTTGCAACCGTTGGCGTCACCCTTCTCGTGAATTAATTAGATGGTGAAGTGTGCTTCTTGGGCCAATCCAAATCCATGAACATTGCAGTTTAGGTGAAGGAGAAGGATTGTCATGCTCTAACAAGACGCTTGCATTTATGAGATGGTTGGAGAATTTATGGCAAAATTAAAGGAGAAACGGTGGGTGGGAGGCAGCTGCCAGTAGAACTGTGACATTTGTATTATAGTTGAGATTGGAAAACTTATTTATTGTCAATGACGTGCGAAATTAATTGAAGGAAGGGGTTAGCAGCACCACATAGCCAAGCGCTCGTTGGTTTTATATATATATATATATAAAACTAACACATCATGGGTTTCTTGTTCTGATAGAATTTTGCCACCGAAAAGGGAATACAAAGCTGGAAATAAAAAGGCATCGGTGCAGTTTCCTTAAAAAACATGAAGATTACGTCAATCCATTACTTGCAATTCCAAGCAAAGTTATTAATTCTACCTAACTTATGAACCGTCAAAATAATATATGTTTTTAAAAGATTAATTAGAATTATAGATTAATTTATTTGGTCGAATGAGTTTGATTATATCAACTTTTAATCAATTTTAATATGAAATTATAACTTTTAAGTTGATTATATCTTCTTTAAATTCTGAATTAGTGAGTTACGAGTTAACTCATCGGATCGGGTTTAATAATCTTAATTCTAAAATTAATGGTGAGAAATGGCCTTGGTGCTTTCTTGTTCATCCATACATGAAGAATACTAAAATGTTTGGAGAAGAAGTCCACGATGGCCCTCCATGAAAAGTAAAATGCTTCGAATAGTCACCTTTACACATGAAGCGACCTTCTGTATAGATCATCTTATTTTTTTAGAGTAAATTTCTAATAATTCCTATTTAAAAAAAATAATTAGTTAATTAATCTTTCTAGTTTAAAAAACCGTTAACATTATAAAAAAAAAAAACATGAACAAGTCTTTGATTAGACGAAAGTATTATAATTATGTGAATCAATTCACACAAATTACGTTTCACCGCACAAGCACAAACACATAAATCAAAGATAATTTCTCTTTGATTATTTTAGGATCCAACACTTTGTAGGTGTGAAGTTATGACCACCTTCGATAATTTCTCTTTGATTAAACTATATGGTTTAAGAAATTAATTACATCAAGATCTATCCTAAATTGTCCAATCCATCGAACATGATCAAGGGGTTTCATACTTGAAGCAATCCTCTATTAGTAGACTTCGTGGTTAAGAAATTACATTAATAAGCTATTTGTTTTTACAGATGAAACTGTGTTTTGTGGTTTTTTTATTTATATTTTATATTTATAGATTATTTTGATGGAATGATATCAAAAATAATTATTTTAAAAAATTAAAAAATTATTTTTATATATTTTTAAATAAAAAATATTTTAAAAATCAATTACTACTGTATTTTAAAAAATTATATCCTAAATTGTCCATTCCATTAAACATGATCAAGCGGTTCTATGAGAACCCTATTTATTTTTATGTTTCAAAAATATTTTTAATGTTTTTATATCATTTTAATATCAATAATAATTTTTAAAAAATAAAAAATATTATTTTAATATATTCTTAAATAAAAAAATACTTTTAAAAAAACCACTTCCATAAATATACCTCTCAGCATTAACGGCAATAGCTAGAAGGATGTCCAAGCACATAATGAGGTAGCAACCACCTTCTATGAAATGTCATAATGGCATCTTGTCATTGCAACAGAGATTTGTGATGGGACTTTACCACTGTTAGCTCAACTAGACTGCTTTGGCCTCAGAGTCGTAACCCAACCTCTTAGTTTGGAGTTGCAATATAACTCATGTTTTATAATTTATAATTTTTTTTATATATATTTTTAGATGATAAATTGATAATAATAACAAAAAGTTTGATAATAAATTTAATTGGCTCCTTCAAATTAAGCCTATAAAATATTGTTTTAATCAATTTTATTATTTTACTCTTTAATTTTGGACTTTTGATTTTATTTTCCTACCAGGATCCCTTTTTTCCTTTTATGTTCGGTCAGCTACAGTTTAAGCTATTATATATTTTTTTTTTTTCCTGGAGAACACTTTGGCAGAATAAATTATTGAGAAACAACAGCAAGACTAGGCTTCTTGTTTTTGAAATTTTTTTGTGATTTTTCCATCATCTTGTTCTCTGATTCCTAATCTAATCAGGCTTGGCCGCATCAGAATGAGTAATAAGAGATGATAATACAAATTGCAGTACATTCATGGAAAAAAGAAGTTGATGTTACTATCTGTTCATCAAGAAGCAGACTCAATGAAGAGGTGGGGGAGAGATCAGCCCATTGTTAGGAAGTAGGTGAGGAACAGCATAAATATGCAACATAAAGGCGAGGCCTCACACAACCAACAGTACTGATGGAACTCTCTTTCATTTCATTACCAAACAAGAACGAATGTTTTATTATCCCATGGCCACCCCTAAAAACTAAACATGGTATCATCTTTCACATCGATCGGGGGAAAAGAAACGATAAGCATCTGTCAATATATATAAAGTTCTTGGTGTGAACATGACCGTAGCCATTTATTGGGGATTACTTAATAAAATTAATTAACCAGAACAAAATGGCAATAATGGAGCCATAGTTATTGTACCTTACTCGGAGTCTTGCACGGTTCAAGTTACATGTTGAGGGTTTGCTAAGTTAACATATAAATTAATTGATAGGTTAACATGAGTTTATTTCAAAATAAAACACAAGAATAGAGGGTAGGTAAACGAGGGAAAAGGCCTCAGGAATGAGAACCAAGGAGTTGTCCTACCTCTCCAACGTGAAAAAGGATACAGGCCTGGAAATACCTGTGGAGTGAGATGAGGCAATGAGCAATTGTATTGACTCTTCAACTGTTCGAGGGAATTGTCAACCGGAAGCAGCTTTTGTATAACTCTGCTTCCGCACTCCGATCACATCAATGTAGCGAAAGCCCAATGTGTCGGTAAAACGATTTTAGAGTTAGAAATTAGGGCAACAAGACATTGTCTCGTCCCAATGACAATTTTAAGTGGATCACACGAAGCAAATTCCAGATTATTTTGAGCTTCCTTAACCCTTCCATGACTGCGGTTGTTTAGCAAGGACTGTGTGTTCTACTTCTTTTGGCATGGAGCTAGTCAGGAACTAATCCCAGCTCCTGAAAGCTTAGTAAAATTCAAGGATTTTCTATATGAATTACGAAGAGTCTGAATATATTTTTCAGATTTACAATTCCAAACATGTCATTAATGTAACCTGCAAGCTGCAGAGCAACTAGCTTCTTGCATGACGTGTCCTAATGGCTTTCGCAGGAAGGGAAGTACCTATCTGGACAGGACCGTAAAAAATGGATGGGAAGTAGACTCCTGGCTCAATCGTTACAACCTACCAAAGGAAAAATCAATTAAGGTTATTTATTTTTATTAAAGCAGTTTCGTTTTATTTTTAAAAACTTTTCTTTAACATCAACTTAATTTTATCGAATAAATATATCATTAAACTCAATTCATATCAGGTTTAGTGCAGGTTTTCTCAACTTAATTCACTCTACTTTCTTTAGAATTTACCAATCAAGGCATGCAATGAGATTTCTATTTCTTTTTACTAATAAAGAACACTTCAACAATACATCATATAAAAAAAAACACAAGAAGGAAATCATTTCATTGATTCAGACCACGCCCAAAAGTCAAAACACTTCATGTTCACGATCGGTTGCTTGCGTTAATGAAAGAAAGGAGAGAAAACACAAGTCTGAAGCTTCTTTCCATGTGCAGAAATAGACGAGCTACCAACCCAAATAGTTGCATGCTTGGATTATCCCCAGGAGCCTTTGTAGTTTTGCACATCTAGATGGTTGTTTTGATGGTGCTGCGCTTGGGTGGTGAAGGCGTGAAGCTCCGACCTCAAAATGATGCTCAGTTGTTCTCAGCTAACTCTTAACATCCTTTACTGTTCATATTTACTATAACATCTTAGTTCTTAAGCAACTCAAGAAGGGTAGAGACAGTACTGACACTGATTGATTACAACACTTGCTTCGATAGACGATCGTAGCTGGTGTTAGAATTATCATGGACATATATCCATCCCTACTCTGCCTGTCCGACCGACTGGTCGATTCAATAATTTATCAATCTAGATTAGGTTTTATTTTGAATATTTTAAATATTAATTCAGTTAAAATTTAAATGACTAGATAATTGATTCACGATCCATAAGTTAACTCTAATAATTTTCTTTTTCAATTTTCAAAATGGTGTCGAATTAGAATTAATATGGAATGACTTAGTGACCATGAGTTAATCCAAAAATCTAATAAACCGAGCTCTAAACTGGGTCAAATCTCAAGCCGAATCCGATAATTACAGCTGGAAAATGAAAATGTTTATCTATAAATGAGCTTTGTTTGCTACAACATGCAAGTATATATAACAAATACACACCCTAACATGCGAACATGGGAAGCAGATGATAATAATCTACGTAATTCCCACAACAATGAAATGCCTGGATGGTTTCATTTTTCTGCTAATAATAGAATTTGAGGCCATCTGACGAGGTTTTAAAAACTTCATGGTAAATTAGGTTTTTCAGTTTGAGCCAGTGAAGTAATTGAGCTTGACCTGGTTTGTTGAATGATGAATTGGCCCATTCTTGGAGTGATTGGGCTTATCATTGGTCTAATGGGTCAATGAGGTGATTTTCACGAGTTTATTGTAAAACAAGTTTTTTATTGGAGTTTCTGGTGGTGAGCGGGCCCAAACAATTCTTTTTTGAAAAAACAAATTTGTGCACCATCACCACCCTGGTCCAATGTTCATCCCAGCCCCTGTTTGATCATCACCAAGGAATTGAGCTTGCTAAGCATATATAATAACACTCATGCATCTATTTTTTGTGTTGAAAATAAAAATTGTCAAGACCAGGCTATAACGAAAATCTAGATTTCAAGTTCATAACGAATAGTTGTGTATTTTCCGAATGCTAACACCAGGTCGGCAAAGCTTCATACTTGTTTGTTTCAAGTATATGACTGTAAATCTCTTCCTGAGAAATGCATATACAAACCATCAGCTTTGTTGTTTGGCTCATTTGGCTGAAGTAAAGATATAAGAACCATAATGCTTTAGAATTCCAAACACAAGCTGAAAGTTTTTATTCCAAAAAATCTAAATTTAGGATTTGTTGGTTCTCAGTTTTCATTCTGAAGAACCTGTGTGTTCCTTGTCTGGTCTTCTATGAGGTAGACGAGTGACTGTTTTCCTCTTTGTTTTTTTTTTTTTTTTGAAGTATTTCGATCTGTACAGTGTACAAATCCTTAATTATTAGTTGTGGGGCTTCAATGGACTTCGAAAGTATTTGTAATAAAAAGATAAATCGTGGAATTAAATTGTATTAGCAAGTGATTGAAGAAAAATGGTGTAATGAGTAATAAGCAAATACGGATCAGGTAACATAGCTGAGAAGCCATCTTAAAGTAACAATATTGGTTAACGAAGGATTTTTAATCGCATTACAGAAAGCGTTGAAGGAAGCCTTTGATTTCATCAATGTATGGAGTCCGAGTAGGAATGATGTGACCACAATCATGCTCAATAATAACTGAGCAACCATCTTCAAGTAAGGAAGCAAGTTCTCTGCTTGTTTTATTTGCAATCTGCCTGGGTGGTGAAGGCGTGAAGCTCCGACCTCAAAATGATGCTCGATCAGTGGTTCTCAGCTAACTCTTCACATCCTTTACTGTTATTAAATTGTTTGAGAAGGAGGTGAAAATCACGCTGTTAAAAAATTTAATTTTTTTTTATTAAAATTTAATATGTTTTATATATTTTAGATTATTTAGATATATTAATATAAAAAATAATTTTTAAAAAATAAAAAAAATATTAATATATATTTTAACATAAAAAACAGTACTGACACTGATTGATTACTAGTCAGTTGAAGGGGCCAAATCATTATTCAATGACAGAGTACTTACAACACTTGCTTCGATGGACGATCATAGCTGGTGTTAGAATTAACATGGGAAGCAGATGATTAATCTAAGTAATTCTCACACCAGCGAAATGCCTGGATGGTTTATTTTTTCTTCTAATAATAGAATTTGAGGCCATTTGATGAGGTTATAAAAACTTCATACTAAATTAGGTTTTCCATGAACGTAATTTTTTACTAGTGAATGGTTAATTCGCCAATTTTTGAAGTGATTGGGCTTGTAACTCTTTTAATAGGTTCACTAGTTTTTTTTGTAAAACAAATTTTTTATTGAAATAAAATTTTTTTTAATGTTTAAGTCAATAAATATAAAAAATATATATATATTAAACATGAAAGTAAATAAAATAAGGAATGAGCAGTGTAGTGGATGAGTAAGAACATGACTAAAGGAGTAGCATTGTGGCCTTGCTTAGTATGCTTTGCTTTAAAGTCTTGTTGTGAGAACTTTGTATGTGTAATGTTGTTGTTCATGAATCTGTTCACTTATCTAGTTGACTTGAAGTATTTATAAACCTGATTATGTTAGCTTATCTTATGGGAAATAGTATTATAGGTAACTCGTGGTGAGTAGAGTTACAAGTATCATATATTGAGTGGAGAGGTTGGTGCTTGGTTGTGGTGCCTTGTTGTATTATTAGTGGAGAGTTTGGTCGCTCATGAGTGATTGATGAGAGATGCAGGTGCCCTTCAAGGGTCTGGCAAAAGATTGTAGTTGGTAGAGAAATGTGACATCACATTAACAGTTTGTAAGCTAGTTGAGTAGAGTGTGACTTTGTACTAAATTTCATAAGTCACAATTCTACATTAGAATGCATGTCTAAAAATTTATGTGATACACGATCAAGGCCCAAATATTTTTTGAGATGATTAGAAAAAGAAATAATCCAGGTAGCTCATTTTCAGGCCGGGCCCAAATAATATGGTTTGAAAGTTGTGTTATTTAGGCCTGGCCCAAGAAACATAGAGGTGGGTGCTTTAGACTTGGCCCAAACAATTTTTTAAAAAAAAGAAAAATGTGTGCACCATCACCATCCTAGCCCATATGTTCATCCCAGCCCCTGTATGATCATCACCAAGGAATTCAGGTTGCTAAGCATATATAATAACATTCATGCATCTATTTTTTTGTGTTGAAAATAAAAATTGTCAAGACCAGGTCATAACGAAAATCTAGATTTCAAGTTCATAACGAATAGTTGTGTATTTTCCGAATGCTAACACCAGGTCGGCGAAGCTTCATGCTTGTTTTTTTTTCAAGTATTAGACAGTAAATCTCTTCCTGAGAAATGCATATACAACCATCAGCTTTGTTGTTTGGCTCATTTGGCTGAAGTAAAGATATAAAAACCAAAATGCTTTGGAATTCCAAACACAAGCTGAAAGTTTTTATTCCAAAAAATCTAAATTTAGGATTTGGTGGTTCTCATTTTTCATTCACCTGTGTGTTCGTTGTCTGGTCTTCTATGAGACAGACGAGTGATTGTTTCCCTCTGTTTATTTTTTCAAGTATTTCAGTCTGTACGGTGTACAAATCCTAAATTCTCAGTTGAAGGGCTTCAATAGAATTCGAAAATATTTGTAATAAAAAGATGAATCGTGGAATTAAATTGTATTAGCAAGTGTTAAATACTATTATCCTGAAATGTTTAGAAGAGCTTGATTTCTGTCTTTAAATGTGATTTAAATTTTGATGTCCTAACATATTCAAATTCAAGAATCGTTATTGAATTTTTAGTTAACGGTTTTAATTTGTCTTGAATTTCAACTTTCATGACTGAAAATTCACATTTTATTTTTCCTTTTAATAAAAAAGAAAAAGAAATCAAATAAATTATACAAAATTAATCAAAGAGATAGATCTAATCCAAAAGGAGAACATATACTTTGAATTTTACATAGAAGGTTCGAAAACATATTTATTCCGATTCAGAAGGAGAAATGCACTGGAGTACTGATGTACACCATTCATCTGAATTTACATATAGTAATGTTCATCTTTTACCAAAAATAAACCATTTATAGATATTGCCAGGGGATTCGTGCAGATCCAGTATAGTTCCATTTTCGCTATACAAGGATCAAGATCAAATAAGTATTCATTCTCGTTTTGTCGAAAGAGGATATATTTCTAACCTTTCACTAAAATAAAATTAAACACAAATGCTTCATATCTTTGGAGTAAAAGTAAAAAAAGAAAAAATTATCTAAAAAAAATTATTTTAGTATACTTTCAAGAAAAATAATATTTTGAAAAATACCAAAACACATGCCAAAGCTTGAGAAAAAGCCAACACAAACATCATAACATTTCATACAAATACTTTCTTCCCAGAATTGCCAGTTTCTAGTCTATAACACAAATAATTGAAAGCAGAAACTGGACCTTCATATCATGCCAAAATTGATTGAAGAAAAATGGTGTAAAGAGTAATAAGCAAATACGGATCAGGTAATATAGCTGAGAAGCCATCTTAAAGTAACAATATTGGTTAACAAAGGATTTTTAATCGTATTACAGAAAGCGTTGAAGGAAACCTTTGATTTCATCAATGTATGGTGTCCGAGTAGGAATGATGTGACCAAAATCATGCTCAATAATAACTGAGCAACCATCTTCAAATAATGAAGCAAGTTCTCTGCTTGTTTTGTTTGCAATCTGCCTGTCCTTGCCTGGAACACAACCGAATACATGGAGAGAGGGGCAGTTAATCGATCCACTCTCAATCTCCACAAATGGAAGAGCGAACCCAGAACACAAAATTGCAAATCTGAAATCAATGTCACCTTTTAGCCTCCCTTTTTGTGCACAAAGTAAAGCAGCCATCGCTGCTCCTTGTGAAAATCCCAGGATCCCGTCAAATGGCCCATCCCGAGAGAATACTGTCTTTAAATACGATAATGATACATCAAACCCTTCAGTTTGCTGCAGGTACTGGAGGGGATCAAATGGACTATCTGCCTTTTTCCAATCAGTTGCACTGCTTCCTTTGGAATCAGGTGCTATCAACCAGGCAAACTTTCCCCTGCAAGTTTCTGTTGGGGGGAGAATTTGTTGTGATGAAAATGATGATTCATCACTGCACTCTAGTTCCGAGACACATGACTGGTATATGAAAGGCAACTCATGAGGTGCATCAACAAAGACAAGCTCAGCAATGTTTTTAAGTTTCTTGGCTAATGATGCAGTTCTTCCTTTAAAACCAGATGCATTCTGCCGAAACCCATGCAAGCACAAGATTCTTAGCTTTCTTGGAGGCCTAGCACCTGTTTTAATGGATGAACAATTACATTAAGACTGAGAAGTTCTTGGAAGAAAACAAAATGAAAGATGTAACAGGGATAAAAAAAGACAGATGTTCACTATTAGCCAAGATAAATACACCATTGTACTACATGTTATCTTGGTAAACATGGAACCAAAACGATCCAAGTGATAAGGAGACAGACCTTACCCTGTTCCCCATGAAGTTGAGGCGAGAGGATAGTATCTGAGGAAATGGTTTTGAGCTCAACTTGAGGCAATATATCTTGCTGTTCACCATTTTCAGCAACATTTGACTCAATTACCTTTCCATGTTTTTGGCACAGCTCGCAAGCATAAACAGCTTCCTCCTTCTGCCCACCCACAAAAATTAACAAATAAGACCCAACAAAATACAGAAACCTACAAGTGGAATGGAAGCTGAACAAACAGTTCATCAAAACACATACAAATTAGGCAATGATTGTTTTTAGAAGGGAAAATGAAAATCTGAAAAGCTATTATTTTAAGTTTCACTTTTGATAAAAATCGAGAAGCATTGGTTAAGGTTCTTAGAATATTCACTGGACAAGATGGAGCTAGGTAAAGTATGATAGACATGCTTAAATGGTCAGAAATATTAACATTCAATGGCAGAAGGACTCTAGTCATCAAAACTTACCCGGCAGCTATCACAGACCAATACTAGCATTCTACAATATGAGCATCTACATCGTGAAGAGTAATCATCAAAGGATAAGCCACAGAGAAGGCAGGTTCCCAAGATATTTGTATCTGAGCTCCCAACAGAAATCCTACAGCCACAATACAAAATTACTGGGCAAAATCAACACTTCTTTTTCTTTACTTGTTTTCTTTTATTGAACACCAGAAAGTTCAATAAAAGCATGATGTTATCCAATCACCAAAGGATAAGGTAAAAACTTTAAAATCAATAGGGTCGTAATTACTCTGAGCAATCATACCTGTGATCAAAAACAAAATTCTTTCCTTTGAAAAAACCACCATCTGGAAATTGTTCTAAATAACGCTGTATTCCACCAAACAACTGCAACAAAGCCAGCATTGCAAAATATATCAGTATAGCGATCAACAATCAGGACCTAACTTCCTCAGGATCTTATGGTCAAGGTAAGCATAACAATAGCTTCTGCTGGATCCCGAGCTTACCTGAAACACATTCTCAAATCCAGCACCTTTTGACCTAATATAGGCCGATGCCATCTCACACCTGATTCCTCCAGTACAATACCTACACAGCACCCAAACAAAACATACTAAGATTAGAGTGGAAAAATGGGCGTTTGAAGCCATAACTGCACCAGCTTTCAACCATGATAACATGATTTTCCAAATCAGATGGAAAACAGAAAGTGAAGTTCAGGTCAACACCAATAAAAAGTCATTTTTGGAACAAGCACTTACATCAGGACATTCTTTCCTCGCAATTGTTCAGAATTATCATCTATCCAGGATGGCAGATCACTATACTGTCTGATTCCAGGATCTAAAGTGTCCACATTTGGCATGTCAAACTTCCCAATTCTCGTCTCATACAGATTCCTTGCATCTAATAAAACAAGACCTTTATCATCAGCTAGACTTTCTTTATCTACAAGCTTCCCTGAGAAACATAAACAGAATCACCCAACACATAGTTAACCATTACCAGTCATTCCCTCGCATAACAAAACAACAAAACCAAATTTAGAGAACAAAATACTACAAAGAAGAATAAACATAGCCTTAAAACAAAAGCAAACGAAAAAGTAAAGCATGTAATAAAATTTCAAAAAGAAAATCACAACTCACCAGCACTTTGAAGAGCAGAATGGAACTCCACAGCGGACAAATGCCTACCAGCATTTGAAACATCCGGTGCTTTAACAAGAGGATAAGGGCTAAAAGTAACCAATTCCTAGGCACACCAAAATGCATGAAAATGTTAGACCAAGCAAGCAAACGCAAACGCAAATCAAAAGAGAACTTATACTATACCAAATAGCTCAAAACAATGATCTTAATAGAAACCAAAGTTTGATAGAACAAAGATTCATCATACCTTGACAATGCGAATGGAAAGAGAAGTGAAGCCACATTCATGAGCAACCTTGTCATTCAATGGAAAATGACAAGAAGCAAGCTTGAAATCAGTCCCTTCAAATAAACTAATAGCTTTCACAGCTTCAATATGCTTCTCCAATGAAGACAACTTGCCACCAACCTAAACCAATGAAGAAAACAAAAGAAACCCAATATTCTAATAAGCAAAAAGTTCCAAACTTTCCAATTTTTGGACTCAAATAACTAAACCCAAAATCCCAAACAGCAAAAGGTTTCAAACTTTTCAATGAGATTGTGATATGATTGAAGAAAACAAAGGAAACCCAAAATTTTAATAACCAAAATGATTCAAACTTTTGAGATTTAAACTGCAAAAAGTTGGGGTTATTGAGTTACAGTGACATTGACTCCATGGAGAGAGAGGCGGACACGGCCAAGGAGGGAGAGGGAAGTGCAGTTGGAATTGTAGAAGGAGAGGAGGGAGTTGAGATCAGGGATTTCTGTGTATTTGTAGTAAAGCAGGACACCATATTGCTCTTGCTCTTGCTCTTGCTCTTTGCCTTTGCCTTGCTGATTCTCGTTGCTGTCTGCCATGGTTGAGCTCCGCGGGAGAGAGCTACTTCACTTTACAAAGGCCTATAAACTTAAAGCCCTAGTCTTGATTGTAAAAAATGAACCCTCTAATCTTTATTTATTTTTTTCAGATGATAAGATCTTTCTGGCCCATTTAAAATTGCGTCTAGCCCTTCTTTATAATGTCTAATGATGGAGATTAGATCCTCTCCTGAATTTTGTTGTTTCAATCAAAGGGCTTTTGATTTGTACGTGGTTATTAAAACTTGCTCGGCCAGATTAATCCGATAATTCATATACTTGAAATCGAACTCAGATTAGGTTTTTATTTTGAATTGATTTAAAAATTGACTTGATAATTTTTTTTTAATTTTTATTTATATAAATAACAAAACAACTTCATTTTATGATTGATCTAACAAAATCCACAACTCAAACCATGACGGTTGTGCCTCAACGCTTTCCACTTAACAACCCTTTATGCCTCATAAGAGGGGATTGATAAACATGAGCAACAGCTACATGGAAATCATTTCAATGCTACTGCCTCCAAGCTGCAGCAGTTTTTTTCACATTGCATTCATTGCAGCAGGCTCAAACATCTCATCCATTCGAGAGGTAAGTTGAAAAGATGATGCACAATCCATAACAGCTACATTTTCAGTGGCCACATCAGATAAATTTGCTCTAGCTACATCAGAAACCAGCCAGTTCGGAACATGTCTGATGCTCTCAATATATAGGAATTCATCATATATCATTAGCACAAGTCTAATTCCATATCAAGACAATCACGAAGATCACTTTTCCATCAATTTGGCATGCAATTTTACAATTCAACTCGACAAATTCCAAGGTGGAGTCCTAAAGTTTTAACATTTTTTGACAGTTTCCATCGATTACTGAAACCCTATGTGCCAGACCAAAAATTCTGAGCCTTGGCAGCAACGAACATATAGTGTTGAAAATTTCAAAGCAAGTGAAAAAATCTACAAAAAGCTAGAGAGTGCGTTCACCCAAACTTGAAGCCACCTTGAGGAACGCTAGGCTGGTTAGTTCCGAAAGCAAAACCTTGCTGATTTCCATCCCCACCATCTTGGACAATTGGTTCTCCATCTTCTTCCTCAGCCCAGTATCTCTCCAAAATTTTCACTGCTTTCTCATATATCTCATTGTTGTCGTGGGTTTGCAGGATGTCAATCTTTCTCAAGACTGCTCTCTTGACTCAATTCTGCAACAGCTTGCTCAACTCACAGCTCCATTTCGATTTCGTTATATGGGTAGTGGCGTCTCAGGGTCCTGACCAGAAGTAAGGCCACCTCAGAATTTCCAGGTACTTCCTATCAGGACCTTGCTCTGCTGAAGCTTGGTTATGATAGTCTTCACAGCAACGAAGTTAAATGTGGTTTCCTGTATTGTGCTTTCTTCCCGGAATTAGATTATTGGTTGGCCATGGGAGGGATTTTTGGGTGAATATGGAGATGTATGAGGGGCTCGAATTGAAGGTTACAACATCAATGACAGTCTTACTCAATAATGCTTACTGGAAGATGAAGGCAGAGATGAGAAAATGCATGACATGATTCGTGAAATGGCTCTGTGGATAGCTTGCGGGAAGAAGAAGCCAGAGTATTTGGTCGAGGGCAGGACTCAGTTAGTTAAATTATGCACCAGATCTTCATATATTATTGTTAAAAAAAAATATTTGAAATACTTGTTTTTTATCTTCAATTGTTCACTTTTTTTTTTCTTTTCATACGTAAAATCCAATGGGTTTTCTTTTTTATGACATTAGGTGTCAACCTGCAGAGTCTAACAATTGGATGTATTTTGAAATGCGCTGCAAATTAAGTTTCTGAAAATTTTTTATATATTTTTTTTTTGTTTAAAATAAATTTTTTTATATATTTTTAGATTGTTTTGATGTGTTGATCTCAAAAATAATTTTTAAAAAATAAAAAAAAACTTTATTTTGATGCATTTCTAAGCAAAAAACACTTTGAACCGTCACCGCTACCACAATCTCAAACAAAGCCTTAGTTGTTAGCAATTTTTTATGACTAAATGTTGTATGTTATTATTGACATCAGCACATTAAAAAAAACCATGTTTTCAAAAATTTTAAAATTTTTTTTGTTTAAAATGAAATTTTTTTTATGTTTTCAGATCGTTTTAATGTGATGCTATCTAATTTCTAAAAAAAATAAAAAAAACTTTATTTTAATATATTTTTAATCAAAACATATTTGAACCATCACTACTACTATAATCTCAAACAAAGTTTTTAGTTGTTAGAAATTTTTGATAATTAGATGTTGTATGTTATTATTGAATATTTTAAAGGTGAGATTTATCATAGGATTCATGATAAGTCAAAGTGGCAAACCATATAAATATATTTCGAATCTATAATATAGCAGCTATCACAAGGATATTAAGGACTTATAATGAGGTAACACACATAAAATGAATATTAGTTTTTTGATTAAGGAGGTTTTGCTCGAAGAACATTTCATTGGATAATTTTATGGCGAAGGATTTTTTTTTTATATAAAGGGTTTAATTGATTTTTTGATAAGTGAGACTTGTATAATTACAAATTAAATATTTTATGTATCTTTATGTAGTTATTATGTTTTTAATTTTTAAAGATTTTGACTCGTAAATAACCCATCATCTTTCACTCTCTCTCTCTATATATATATATATATATATATATATATATATTAAAACTAAATAGAACTATTTATGTTGATATTTGTAAGCAGGTAAGGTTTTTTAATTAATAAAAAAGTTCCAAGTTTTTTAATTAATATATATAGTATATTATTAAAACTAAATTGAATTCCACTTTAAATAATTTGATTTGAAGTAATTTTTTATTATGATCTAATTTAGTATTGATCAAAACCACCAGTTTCTTATCAGGTTAATACTTTGGTCGTTCTAATTACAAACTCTACTCTAATTGGATTTTAAATCAACTCATCAAATTAAACCGGATATGACAAACTTGGTTTATTGTAATTTTAGTTTTTTTCTTTCTCTCATGGTAAACCAAGACACATCATATTATTGGCCTATAAAATTATGAAATTACTCGACTTTAGTTTCTTGCTATGTATTTATATTTCTGTGTAATTTGGAATTGAGTTCTAAACAATATTTCATAAAATATTAAATTTTTTTATTTTTTTATCATTTTAATATATTTATGATAAAAATAATTTTTAAATAAAAAATACTTTAAAAAATAATTTTAATTCATAATTTGGTTGCTTTGTCACTAATAAATGAACAAAGAAAAAACAGAGAGAGATTTGAAAGGCCAGCTTATCGTTTAGCAAATTCTTGGCTTTAATTAATGCGGGTTCCCAATAAATGTCGACATAATTTTATAGCTCCCCTTAATCAGTAAGCAACTGCTCGTTGATGTCATGATGCGGATATTTCAAATTTTCAATCATATAATAAGTCTGAAAAAAATATCAACCACGTCAGCAAATCCTTAACAAGAGAGAAGGCATTTGATTTCCATAAAATATTATACTTATAAAATGTTTTTTCATAAGATATATTATTACAAAACAAATTTTGTGATATTTAAAAAGTAATAATATAAAATTAAAATATCTATGCAATAAATAATAATAATTGAGACGACGATGACAAGCATAATAACAGTGATAATAAGATTAATAATGAATGCTGAAAAACATTATAAATTGAATTTTTTTAATAAAAAAATTGTCATTATTAGATTTTAATTCATAATTTGTATTTTACACATTTTTTATAATCACGATACACGTGGTATATAGATTGAGACTTCCCTTATTTACATGATATGTTGCGTTTCAAACTACAATTTAAATGAAATTTTTGATTAAAAACATTTAATATACAGCGAGATATCATACTCCAACTACCAGTCCCAAACTAATATTTAGATATCTACTCTTTTTCCTAATATTCAAATCTCAGTCACCATAAGATGCACCGAATCTCTATCATCCCATTTCATAATCAAATATTTCTCTAATTGTCTTGTAGTATCTGTCAAGAAAGCCAGATCAGATTTTCCCGCCACTCTACTGAGAAGCTGTCAGCCATTGAAATGAAGAAATTTGTTCTCTTCTTATGGATCAAAATTCAAATCTCGTTCCCTTCTATGCTTCCAAATATTTCCCTCCGACGCAAAATTTCAAATCGATACGAGCGTTTTTGTCTCTTGCCCATCCACACAATAGTAATTTTGTTTCATTATCAGTGGAAAATTACTCAATTTCATTAGTCAAAAATCCCATTGGGCCTACAGGGTGGAAAAATCCTATGAATCCTCAATCACAGCCGAAAACCCTTTTTTTTTTTTTTTTTTTTTCCAAAGGTGATTCACTTTTTGGCAGATTGTTCTTTCAATTAGGCCCTGCTAAAACGTTTCCTTACTTTATTTGTAACCCCCTTTCTTTTACTTTATTTTCATTTTCATCCTTGTATTTTTCCAGGTTGATTCCGTTTATTTCGCTCTATCGTCTCAATCATGCATGTGGGGGACAATTAAGGGTAGACGAGTGTTAGGTCTGTTTGCTTCCATCTATCTTTTGATATTTTCAGATCAATTAATTTATATATGTTTATATTAAGTTAAAATCCCCATTCTTGTTAATATTATCCAAATTTAAAATATGCAAGTGAGAATATATACTAATAGTATTTCAATATAATTATTGAAAATTAATTATGTTATAAATATCGTGACTTGACTTGGATGATTAATGTTTTTTATGTTGTTAATATAAGTGTTAGTCTAATATCATGTTTGTCTATGCGGCAAATATTATATTTAAACTATGGTTTAAAATTAAAGGTATTATTTTAATTACTTTTCATTTGAATTGTAATTTGAAACTCGATAAACAAATAGTTTCTAAATGAAGGATGGTATAAATAATATTTTATTTGACAAAAACTAAAAAAAATCAAAACTAAAAAGGGCAATATATTTTTTGGATTTTTGTGAATAAACCAATATAGATAGAAATGATTGTTAAAAAATTCGATCAAAAAGAGAATTAACCATATAGAACCAAAAAAAAAAAAAAAACTCATCAATATGAACTTCTCACATAGACTAAGGTCAAATTAAATATTTTTGGGTCCTACCAAAAACCTATCTCAAATAAACATGAACACATCATTACAACCATAAAAACCCCACAGCCTCCTAGCATCATACACGCAAAAACTCACTCTCCCCCTTCTCTTTAAAGAAAACAAACCTCTCTACTCTAGACTTGGAGAGAGAGAGAGAGGACAGTGGTAATGGCGGGGAGGTGGTCGACGTCAACATTCCGACAATGGCTAGGTCTTGACGTAGCTTACACCACTTCTTCTATCTGGGCATCTTCCATCTCCGTCCTCCGGTGGCCGTCACAGTTAAGAACAACGACGAACCCATCAAGGTGGTGGGCCCCACCGAGGATGATGAGGTGGCCGGAGCTGGACTTCTCGATCTTGGACGATGTGGTTTGGAGCTTGGTCACTGCTTTTGAGTCAGTAGCTCTTGTCTCCATGTTGGCTTTCTTTTTTCTCTTCTGTGGCTGCACCGTCTAGGAAAGAAAGAAAGGAAGGAAGTTCTGTCTAGTCTTGAAGAAGTTTCTACAATGTTCCTGGTGGTATGTTGCCGGAGAATGACGTCATCCGGGGAGGAGTTTGGTGGTCGAGTTAACAATTCTGTGGTTGTTGGCCTGGCTAAGCACGTGAGTCACGTGCACTTTGGGGTTGATATTTTTTTTCACTCTTTTTTATTTTATTTTAATTGATTATGGGTTAGCCAATAGGGGGTGGCCACGTTAGTGGGTTAAGGGTGATGTTGTTGAAGAATGAAGAGCTTAACTTTTTAGTCCCTGGTAAAAAGGAAGCTTTTTGTTTTGACCCTTTTTGTTTTTGTTGTTGGCATTGTTATTTTGTGCCTTCTTTTGTTCTTGAGATCTTTTTTGAGTTGGTAATGTTAATGGTTACATGGAGCATTAAATTATTTCAATTTTGGGTACTTGATTTATCAAAAAAAAAAAAAAATATTGGGTGCTTTAATAGTTATATTTAAATAGTTTTTGTTTAGAAAGGAGTAAATTTATTGATTTTTTAAATGTTCTTTAACGAGAATGTTAAAATCATTAAAAAAAATCTAATTTATAGTTTTCTCCATCTATAAATTTGAAAATATTTGGTTAATTAACTTATACTAAGTTTTGTATATATATTCTTTAAAACTTGAAAAAACTATAATTTATAGTTTTTTTAAATTATAACTATAAAACTATTACAACACATGCTATTTTTTGTTTTTTTACTAATATGAGTGTTTGAACCAGTTTGTACATACCTCAATTAATTTTACAAACCTTTTAAAATTTAGCTATAAATTATTACACTTTATATTTCTAATTGCATTCTAAGTTTAGCTAGAATTAAGCCTAGAACGGACTGGAAATAGTGAGACAGTGACCTAAAAGAAACAAAGAAATTAAGTGGATTACAGAATCTAGACAGCTTTGGGTAAAAAAAAGAAGGAAAGAAAAGAAAAGAATGCTGCTAATATATCTTTATTATAAAAACAGACACCTTTAAGACATTCCATATATGCTCATCATATCCATTGAGCTTCTTCTGCTTTCCTAAACTTTATTCCGACGGATCATACACTTTGATCATTTGTCAATTTAAAGATGGAATCAACCTATCTATGGATTGCAAATTGTCTGCCATTTCCATCTACTTAGATTCTCTTCTTTGCCCACAACTCATCTGCTTATTAAAACTAATCTGGCCTAATAGATAAACTCGGTAATCCATCAATCGAGAGCACAATTCAGGCCAGATTTTATTTTAAATCCAGGTGAAATCTAAGATTTTTTTATTTAAAACAATGTTGTTTTATTTACTTTTTATTTTTTAATATATTGTTCAAAATAAAATAGTTTTATTTTAAAAAATAACCAAAAATTAACTCGCGTTCATATTAGCTTTTTATTACCATCAGAACTCAAACCAGTTCTGATAACTATATTTTATAAAGGGAAGTTGTTCTACAGATCTCGACCCCAACAATCATGTTTCAAGAAAGACCCCAACCACCTCAACGTGGAAGCTCACATATTTGACAGAGTATTTATATCCTTGTCAATGTCCATCTACTCCCATGGCCACTAACCAGTGGCGGAGCCACAGAGGGACAAAAGGGGGCAATTGCCCCCTTAACTTTTATTTATTTATTAAAATATTAATATATTAGTTTAGAGAATTTATTGTTACTGAGGGAAGGAAAAAGGAAAGTTGATATTGTTTATAATTGTTGACTTATATATTAATATAATATAATATATATACATAGCTTATTCCACGGAAGTTTTTCCTTTTTCCTTTTTATTTCTATATTAAATCATTAGTACCGGCTTAAAATTATAGAATCAAATTATAAAATCCCTGACTAACAGAGTATTTTTTGTTCCTGCCTATCTTTTCATGAGCTGCTGTGTTTGCTTTACTCTTTTCAGCTGTTGTTCTCTGCCTTTCTGATATGTAAATTTCTCATAAAATATAATTAAGTAATTAATTTTTTTTTGTTTTTTGTTTTGTATTTTAGCTAAATTTTCTTTATTTTTTTTATTTCATTGTTTAATTTTAATATTATTATTTTATAATTAATTATTAAAAATATTAGGGTTTATGATAATTTAGGGGTTTTGATATGAATATGTTCCA
>Ga0307518_10000050_pt1 | contig 80597 bp, 29 predicted proteins | sample 25_EM_MG_FD_203889 | JGI IMG/M metagenome (GOLD analysis project Ga0307518, IMG submission 203889) | Populus trichocarpa ectomycorrhiza microbial communities from riparian zone in the Pacific Northwest, United States - 25_EM | ecosystem: Host-associated > Plants > Roots > Unclassified | place...
ACTTTGCTCCAATCCACATGCGATCTCTTTCACTTGCTCCACACCGAAACTTCCCATACTCCCAAAACACAGGTAGACTACAGAAGATGAAGGCTGATGGTCAAGCCATTGCATGATATCCCTGTGAATATCTTTTCTAATATCTGACACCACATCATGCTCATGGCCATTGAGGTTCAAAAGGGGACCAACTGGATAAACAGGAGGATAATTACCATCAGAGAATGAGTTGATCGCATGAGATTCCAACTCGTAAAATGTATTTACCATAATTCCCTTGGCTTCTCTCAACCTTCTAAACAGGCGAAGAAAAAGAGGCAGGAAATCTTTGCCAAGTACCGAAGATGGTAAAACCTTTGCTGGAAAGGGACTCGCCAAACACGGCATGGCCAATTCAACATCCGAGTTCTTGAACTCGGTAGGGTCAACTTTCTGCTCATCATGGAGAGCCTGAATATAGAACGTAGTACCAAGAAAAGCTGCTGCAGATGTAAAGAAAATATAAGAGGGAACACCAAATTCATTGGCCACATCTATGATTGATGTAGAAAACATATCAAGAACAAACCCAGCAATTCGAGGCGAGTCAGGGCTTGACTCGGACTCAATCACAAGCTTAGAGACTTCTTCTTTGACATGAGGTTTTTGGGCTTCAATCAAAGAAATGAAAAACCTGCTGGGTAGGTTTGGATCAAGCTCAACTTCAGGCAAGTGAATGAACCGGATACGACCGCAGGCTGCAATCACTGAATCATTGTAGCTACGAGCAATCTTGGTGCTTAAACTTGATTTCATGACGAGGAAGGTGATTGAAAGCCTCTCATCACGTTCTAAAAGGAGCTTGGCTACCTCTACTGCGGATACAAAGTGACCTATAATTGGTGCTGGAATGAAGACTAGCTCAGCGTTCTTCATTTTGCAGTAGGCTTCAATGAGTTTGCAAACAATACTACTTTTGTTTGTGGCTGTGAGAGACGTCTGGGTTTGAGCTTTGCATTGCATTTTATTTGTTAGTCATGCTAAGGTGCGATCCCGTTAATTACCAAACGTAGCCTTAAAGTGAGGTCATGGCTTTGCTGTCATGCCCCCCACTTACTATATACTGCCAACAACATTTGGACAATTGTCAAATTTGTTTTTCTCCGGACGGCAAGAGAGTATCTTGCTGAGTGGTTATTCTCGGATACAATTGTTTGGAAGAGTCTAGGGGTTGTTTAAAGTATTGTTTTTGTTTAAAAATATATTAAATTAATATTTTTTTATTTTTTTATATTAACACATTAAAATAATTCAAAATATAAAAAAAATTAATTTTAAACAAAAAAAATTAAAATTTTCAAGAAACATTATTTGAAATACAATTCCAATTATTTTACTTTTAAGAGTTGTAGCGACTAAGGTCTCGTTTTGGAATACCGTAACTTTTATTTTAGATATTTTTAAAAGTGTATTTACTTTTAGATATTTTTAAGAGTTTAATTTCAATAGTGGCAGCCCATCTAATCCACCAAGAAAGATGAGAAGCCTTGCTGACTTGTATGAAGTAATTAATTATATTGATGATGATGTAACACTAAATTATTACCTTGCTACATGTGATCCTGTAGTATTTGAAGAAGCAATAAAGGATGAAAAATAAAGAATTGTTATGGATGAGGAGATTGTATCAATTGCGAAAAATGACACATGAAAATTGGTTCCTAAACCAAAAGGAAAGAAGTCATTAGGTGTCAAGTGGATCTACAAAGAAAAAGAAAATGTCAAAGGAGAAGTGGAGAGGTAGGCAAAAGACTATAGTCAAAAGTATGAGATTAACTATAATGAAGTGTTTGCTCTAGCTGCTAGATCGAAAACCATTCAATTAATCATTGTCATAACTACCAAACATAGATGAAAAATCTATCAAAAGGATGTCAAATCAGCTTTTCTAAATGTCTTTCTTGAAGTAGAGGTCTATATTGAGCAATAAATGAGTTATGAAGTAAAGGGACATGAAGATAAAGTTTTAAAGTTAAATAAAATCTTGTATGGATTAAAGCATGCCTCAAGAGCTTGGTATAGTCACATTGATGGTTGTTTCTTAAAGAATGGATTTGTAAAATACCCCCATAAATATTCTATCTATGTAAAAATAAAAGAGAGTGCGATACTTTTATTGTATACTTGTATGTAGATGACTTGATATTTACAAGAAATAATCCAAAAATGTTAAGAGACTTCAAACAAGCAATGATCCAGAAGTTTGAGATAACAAATATTGGTATGATGACATATTACTTAGGGATTGAAATAAAGCAAGGAGAAGATAAAATCTTTATGAATCAAAATAAGTTTGTTAAAAAGATTCTTAATAAGTATAAAATAAAGGATTGTGTAAAAGTGAATATAGTTGAGTGTGGAGTAAATATGTTAAAGAATGATGGAGAGAAGATAAACTCTATAATATTTAAAAGCCTAGTTTGAGAGTTTGAGATACTTGGCATGCACCTGTCCAAATATTCTTTTTGGAGTAAGACTTGTAAACAAGTTTATGGAGACACCAACCATGACACATTTTAAAACTTTAAAGCGAATTCTTTGGTATATCAAATGTATTATTGATTTTGGCTTTTTTATGGATATTCTAATAGCTTTGAACTTGTGAGTTATAGTGATAGTGATTATGCTAGAGATATGTATGATAAAAAAAAAAAAAACATTACAGGTTTTGTTTTCTACATGGGAGACACAACATTCATAGAGAGTTCAAAGAAGCAACCTATAGTCACATTATCAACTTGTGAAGTTGAATATGTAGCTACTACAACATGTGTTTGTCATTCTATATGGTTAAGAAGATTATTGAAGAAGTTGTGAATGTCATAAGAAAAGCCTACAAAAAATTATATGGACAACTCATCAGTCATTGCCTTAACAAAAAATCTAGTGTTTCTTGAAAGAATTAATCACATTGACATAAAATTTTATTACTTACAAGATTGCATTACAAACAAGAAAGTTAAAGTCAAGTATATAAAGACTCAAAATCAAGTCTCAGACAATATCACTAAGCCAACCAAACATGATGTTTTTGCCAAGATGAAAGACATGTTGGGAGTTATAAAAAAAAATAAAGTTTAAAAGGGCGTGTTAAAAGTAAATCAGATTTTGATTATTCTGAAAAATAAAGGAATTGGTATATCAGTTGAAAACCGGTCAACCAATTGAATTAAATGAATCAATCAACCGATTATGTTGGCAAAATATATTTACTGTTCAGATTAGAATTTCCTTTGAGTATTTTAATGCATTGATTGTTTAGGACTTCAGGCCTAAAATAGGCTTTTAATAAGAAGTATAATTCAGTGTGTGTAGAGAGGAAGACATAAGACAAAAACACTTAATAAGATTATTTTCCTCTCAAAAAGTTTTCTTATTCTTTAGTTTTGCTTATTGTTTTGTTGTCTATAAACACCTACCACATCTATTTTCTTTCAACAGTAAGTAACCCAATTATCATCAGATGATTGGGGCTCATTAATGGGTAAATCAATGAGTCGTATACATTTGGGCAAAGTTGATACAACAAGTGAATCAAGGTAGTTGATGGTCATAGAGTCAAGAATTGGCTTGATTACAAGGATAGATGTTGAAATTCGATTATCACGTTCAACAAGAAGCTTAGTAGTCTTCACTGCCGATACAATATGACCTATACTAAGTAAAGGGATAAACATTATCTTTGCTTTCTTTATTTGCTATAAACTTTTGTTCACAAATATGTTGTAATAATATGTTTATATAAATGGATATTTATATAGTATAGTATAGTATAGTATATGTAATAAATTAAAGTCTACATTTATGAGGAATAATGAGATAGGAAGTGTGGTTAGGAGTTCATATGAAGTTAGCGTATCTTGTACACGATGTCTATATACTATGTTTTCGAGCTAATCTGATAAGAATAAAATATTCTTATAATTCTCTATTGAGACGACATCCTACGGGAAAAAAAAATTATTGTCTTCCATCAAATCTACTTACAATTTGGGTCTAACCTAAAAAATGTTGCAACATGAAGCTAATTAAAAAAGCCAAAATGAAAGTGTGGCATCATAACCGGTAATGACTAAGATTTTAGCTCTATACAAATTGGAATGGAATTCAAAAACCCAATCCAACATTGATCGATAACCAGCTAGGCTCATTAAGCAAGTCACACCTTAATAGACTATTAGGTTAACCTCACTCCAATTCAAGAAAGAAAAGTACATTTTTTTATTAAAAAATTCCATAGAGATTACTCCAACCTCTAACGAAATAATATATGATAACTGGTACATTTATTATCTTTGTGTGTTTACTATAACTCTTTTTTTTTTATGTCTCCAAACCTTTCTGTTTTTCTTTGAAGATATCTTTATGCACCTTGTACTTATTGAGTGGAATTAATGTTCCTGAATTCATTAAGTTTTTTCATGACTTATTTATATATTTTTAAGTTAGTTTGGATGTATATAGTAATTTTTTTAATCAATTTTCATGTATTAGGACTAAATCCCTAGAATCAACATCATTCACATAAAAACATCTACCTTAATTAAAGTTGATACAAACCACTTTCTACGTCAATTTGTTTTCGTGAAGTTCACAACTTCTTTTGCAACTTGAATTCTGGGTACATGATCAGCAACGCAGAATTAGTGTTATCAGGACACCCCACCTATGTTAAACCTCAAATATACTTCTCGTGAACCAAATTATATAAATTTTTTCAGCATTTTATAATCTTTTAAAATATTTCACAAACCAATAAAATCAAATAATACTTATTACAATATAAAAATCCAAACTTTAAATAAAACAGTGTAATAGTGGAGTGTCTAAGACATCGAATAAAAAAGGATGAGAAGAAAGCCTCACGGAAGCAAGAAAGGCATACCCACAAAGGAAGCAATAAAAACTCTCAACAAAAATAACCTACTAACAAAAGCTAAGAACCTGAAAATAATATTAATAAAAAGGGGTGAACTCAACCAACTCGGTGAATGAATAATATTTAATATACATCATAGATATAATAGAAGAATAAAAATAATAAATATATATATATATACACACACACACACACACACACAAAGTATATTAGCATGTGGTTATGATAACATATGAGGTTTGCGGCCCCGGTCACTATGGGCAGATCAGTCCCCAAAAGTTGGTGCCTCTCTCATCAGCTAGGTATATAGACTATTATGTGCACATAAACTAACTACCTTTCGTTAGTATACAGTTTCTGACAAGTATCTTGACATCAAACCATAATAGATAATTACATAATTATCAAAGAAAATGAATAGCATATCAAATAGAATTTCATTCAATAGAATATGAATGCAAATTCAAGAATGGATGAGTAATTGAGAAATAAAGCAATATATATAGATATTCAAGAAATAACTAGTTGTACTTATCATATAATCAATATATTCATATTTATATTACATACATATTAAAGATTATTCCACTTACTTGGAAAACAAAAGCAAAAGATAAACATACATAGAATTGGAGATTATAGAAGATCGTTAGGAGAAACATCAACAGAACCTATAATGAATATAAAAAATAAAAATAAAAAATCGAAGCAAATAACATAAAAGATTTCAACTCTAATATTAGAAACCAAAACATAATTATAAAATCAAAATAGATTCACCCGATCGATCATGAACGTCTCCCAAACTGATCAAATTGAAAAGAACTGATCAACCCCTACTACTTGGTTAACCGGTCAGCTGAGACTATCAGGTGAACTAGTCGACCGAAATTGACCAACCAGTCAACCGGAACCATCCAGTTAATCACTCGACCAGTTCAGTCCAACCGACTAACTAGTTTATCAGGATTACAGAATCCTGATATGCCAATCTCCCAAACTGTAGATCTTAAAAATAATTAGCATATTCCTCAAAAACCTAAAATATCTGACCTAATATCAAACGATTTAAGCCAAACTAACACCTAAAACATTAATTAAACATCTTAAATCATTCAAACCCTAAAATCAAAGTTAACCAACATATTCAAGCACAAAAGGAACATCAATATCTAATCTTAGAAACCCATAACTCTAACTTTCACTTCTTCTATGTTCTTCGTCCTTCTTTCTCCTTTTTTTTTTTCCTTTTTCCCCTCTTCCTCTTTTACTATTCTCTCTTTAAGAATTATGCTCTTCTCTTCTTCTTTTTTAACTTTCTATTTATATTTATCAAACATATGAAAATACCCAAAATAGCCCTCATGTATTTATACCCTTAACTACCCATCAAAGGGTATAAATACATTTTTCAGTGTCTTTGGCAGCGTTTCATGAATTGGTTGGGTATTGGTTGGTACATGTCGGAGTCTGTTGATCAAGTTATTTTGCAATAGAGCGATCTAGTAAAAGGTAGATTCCAGCGACAAGCAATTGTTATGTTGTCTTATGGGATTTTATGGAACATTTGGAATGCAAGAAACAAACTGATTTTTAAGGATATTATGCAAGTTTAGAATACAATGCTTGAGCTTATTCTTCATCGTTTGTCTCTTCGGTTGAAGGTTATGGATGCAAATTTCTCATATACTAGGAATGATCTATTTAGAAGTTCGGATGGCGTTTTGAAGTGGACAAATAAGTGATGACCCAATATTTTTACATTTCAATTTTTTTTGTGTATATTTTTTGCATTCTTCTTTTATCTATGTAAATCAATGCTTTTACTAGTATTTTTCATAATTTTATTGTAACCGGGATACCATTGTCTCAATGATAGACAGATCTTTGAAATAAAACACCTTAACTATTAAAAAAAAATATATACTTTTTCCAAACCAAAAGTTTCAGCATATTACAACTTCACTCTGTTTCATCCATGCTTGGTTATATTTCTCTTGAAAAACTTTAAGCCACGACAAGGTGAATAACTTAACTTCGATTCATGCACCTATTTTGCTCTGTTTTTGCTTCAAGAAGGCTGAAAATTATAAGTAAAATATAGATGAGAAAGATATTAGTCAAACAAAATAGATGTGTTATGTTAGATTCCGTCAAAGAATATCTTCAAGTTTTTATCCAATTTCCTTCATTTTCTCTTATTAATTGAATAATGTTGTATGATTAGAAAGGATGACTTAAAAAACTATTTAATATAAGTAAATATTCAATTACATTTTTTTGTTAAGGATCAACCCAGTGCACTAAGCCTAAGTGGAGTGTGCTTGGGAAAGCCTTTTCAATATACCCTTTTCTACTATGCTTTGAGTTGCTTCCAATAATGAGAAGACTTTTTCTTAGTCTATTTATATTGAATACATAAATATATAGCAAGGATTTGCTTGGTGCTCACTCTAGCTCCTAACTTATTTAGACATTAGTATATAAAAAAATTAACTTGAACATTATAGTTCCATTTTGGTCAATTTCATTCGTAATGACTTAATTTTGAGCCCGATTGAATCCATTACACCCTTCGCCTTCTTCAATTTTAAACTCCACTTGACCGGTGTCCAAGTGAAAGCTCATCTGATCATTGCCATATTGCTAGGATGTTCAAGTGATTGAATCTAAATGCAGTAGTCAATTAGGCCTTTTTGACCCACATTTACATGAACTTGGTTGTAAATTTATTTTTCAATGCAAAAACATGATGGGAATTTTTATTTTTTTTTTATAAGGAAAAATTTATTGGCCATGACTAAACATTCTTGTTACACCAAGTCTTCCATAAATCTTAAATTAAGGATAAGGATCTTGTAAGAAAATTGCTTAGACTATAGTTCGGAATTTGGATCAATTGATTCATGACAGGTTTTCTATTATATCATCAATAAAACGACCCAAAGAAGAATGCGAAGATCCACCAGGCATCAACGTTTTTTCACTTATTCTGCTCATCTCCTTTACCTTCTTTCTTATTTCTTTATCTTCCTCCATAAGATGTTTTATTGCTTTCATTATATCATCAGCATTTACAATTATTTCATCATCTCCTTGAAGATTCATCGTATAATCCATCTTAATTTCCACCCCTAACCCCAACTCAATCACCATATAAAAGGCATTATATTGTTGCTCAGCATACAATGGCCAAGTGGCAATTGGAACACCAAACCATACGCTCTCTAGGATAGAATTCCATCCACAATGTGATGCAAATCCTCCCACGGCTTGATGGGCCAAAATATCCACTTGTGGAGCCCATCCAATCACCTTCCCGATCTTAGCTGTTCGATCTAAAAACCCTTCTGGTAAAACTTCTTGAAGATTCTCATAATCACTCGGAGATTTCAATTTACCACTCGGTGAAGGTTTACGTAGGGACCATAAGAATCGATGTCCACTACGTTCTAGTGCACAAGCGATCTCTTTCACCTGTTCCGACCTAAAACTTCCTAGACTCCCAAAGCACAAAAACAGAACCGATGATGGAGCCTGATCATCAAGCCATTCCATGATGTCCCTATAATTCTTGCTCCCATCTGATCCCGTATCACGATCATCTCCTTCATGTTTAACAATTGGTCCCACTGCATACACTGGTGGGGTCTTGCCATTGGAAAGACTGTTAACAGCATGCGGTTCAAGCTCTAAAAATGTATTTATCAAAATACCTTTGGCTTCCGTCAATCCTCCTGCAATCTCGAGAACAATAGGGAGCGTCTCTTTCACGAGTGACGATAAAGGCAAGCATTTAACAGGAAATGAGTTCGCCAAGCTCGGAATTTCCAACTCAGCATCCGAGTTTCCGAGCTCAGTGAGGTCCACTCCCTGCTCATCATGAAGATCCTTAAGATGTAACACGCAACCAAGATAAGCAGCGTCTGAGGCACAGAAAGCGTACCATGGAACATCAAATTCATTAGCCAGATCTTTCAGTCCTGTAGCATAAGCATCAAAAATAAACCCGGCAAATTGAGGAGAGTCAGGGCTCAACTCGGACTGAGTTTTGATCTTGGAAACATATTCTCTGACAAGGGGTTTTTGGCCTTCATACACAGAAGTTATAAACTGGTTAGGGGGTTTAGTATCTGATGACTCAGCACTGGGCAAGATAATGACTCGCAGACGATCAGGGAGTGTTGATGCAGCAAGTGACTCGTTGTATTTGGTAGTGACAGGGTTACGAGATGGATATATGAGGATAGTTGTGGAAAGGCGATCATCACGCTGAACAAGAAGCTTAGCTATCTCTACTGCTGAAACAATATGGCCCCTAGCAGGTATTGGGATTAACACCAACTCTGCTTTCTTCATTTCTTTGCTAGATGTTTTTGCTCCAAGGATTTCTTACAGAGAACAAATGTGTGGTTTGCTGATCAGTATTTGAGGAACCGGTCCTGATCTTGTCGGAAATATAAATATTGATGGCCTAGAATTAGAGTGATGTCATGGCTTGATAGAAAAGGGCCTAGAATTATAGTGAACCATATTCATTATTGATAGAAAAGGGCTCCTGTCGTTAGTCCAAAGGAACAGCAGTGTACCTGCAACTTTTGTCACATTTTTTTAATATAAATACTCTCCCACACTGTAGAACCCCAACCTTGTCTTGTTGTAACCATGCTTTAATCCTATAGGTTTTGTTATGATATTTGTTTCCAGTTTTGTTAGATTTATTGAGCCTCTATTGGCTGAGACCTAATAAACTACACAAGGAAAACAAAAAAACATAAAACGAACAAAAACAAAAACAAAAAAATTGGGAATTTAAAAACTTTTGGGAAATGAAATTACGACTTGTAATTTTGAAATATTATGCATGTAAATTATTTTTTTCTTGAGAAGTAATTTCATATTATGAATTCTTATTATTTACAACTTTTCATACAATTCAAATCATACACAATCACATCAGAAACAGAAACTTTGAACTTCTAACCTCCAAAAAGAAAACAATGGATATAGAAGTTTCTAAATAATTCAGAGTCCAGACAAAAGGGAAAAACAAAACCATACATCTCCAATCAAAAAGCGAAATAAAAAATTAAATTTAAAAATATATAATTTTAACTTTTATTATTTAACAGCTATTCAATATGTAAAAAATTATTTCTATTAAAATAAAATTATCATTGCAAACGACTATCTTTATAGTTATTGGACAATAATTTTTTTTTTTAAAGCATAAAGAAAGAAACTTGTTTTTTTTTTTAAATCTTGTATTGTGTCTCACCCTTCACTCAAATTTTAAAATTTAAAATGTTGGCGGCTATTTTTTTAAAATTTAAAATTTTAAAATTTAAAATGATAGCGGTCATTTTTTCAAAGCATGAAATATTTTTAAAAAAATTTGAAAATCTAAATTTAAAATATTGGCGGTTTTTTTCAAAGTTTGAATTTGAATTTACTTTTAAAAAATTAAAATTTTAACAGTAACATATAAAACTGAAAATTAAAAATATTCATATAAATAAATTTTAAGTTTAATTTTAAATTATATCTTTTACCTTTCATATTACTTCATTAATTTTATATTACTTTTACAAATTACTCATATTAATTATATAATTAATAACATCATAATTATATTATATATAAAATATCTAAATTAGTTATATGATTATATTAAAATTAATTTAACATGAAATATATTAAAATATAATTGGCTTTTATAAATAGTTATTTACCATTGAAATGTATATAATTAAAAAAAATTATATTCAAAAAATTATTTTATCAATTTATCTTTTTAGTTTAACATTTTACATTGAAGATGCTCATAGTTTCAAGTCAGGTTAAAAGAAACCCATCAAATTGGCTAGCATTTTTAGATTCAAGTGAGAAGTAGTCGAAGATAATTTACTTTTAATCTCTATACATAGAGGCAATATATGTAATCTTGACCTTGTGTTATATATGCCAGAGAAGGTGCGCTCCTGAAATAATTCAACAATTACGCTCTTTCTTTCCAGTTTCTCTAGTCTTGCTTCCTTGTCAACTTCTGATCCATCAATCACGGTGGTCCACGAGGAAGATTACCATAATATTCTCAGCTTTTAATATATTATCAGCGCTCACAATTATTTCAGTATAGAAATTCACCGAGTGACTACAAATTAATTATTTTTATTAAAATAATGGCGTTATTTTTTAAAAAATATTGACCTCATCGTGGATGTTTAGCCAGGTTAAACTACCAGAATTAGGCTCTAAATCATATAGATCATCGACTCATCGGGATAGACTAAGTTTAATGACTATATATGCATACAAACCCTTCCAATAATACATTTTAATTTCCACAATTAACTCTAATTCAATCACCATCTGAAAAGCATCAAACTGTTGCTCGTCGTGGCGACTGGAAAACCAAATCTTACTCTCTGGTGTAGAATTTTACTCACAGTGTGACGCGAACCCTTCCACGGCTGGATGTGTCGAGACGTCTACTTGTGGAGCCATCCACTTACCGTCCCAATTTAAAAAAAACCTTTCAATAAGATGCCTTAAAAACTTTCATAATCACGTTTGATTAAAATGTTGAAAAGGAAAAGACGGGCTGACGGTGGTCCAGTAATCCAATAGTAACACTGTTCTTAATCTATCTCATAACAGCAACGGCAACACTATCTTTAAATATCTATAAATTTACTGGAGAAAGTCTTACCTTAGTCTTCTTTTCCTGTTTTATTCAACTCTATTTTTGAAAAAATTTAAGATTTTTTCTTGGTTTCTAAGCATGATGATTAGATCTAGCTATAGGCGCATCTACAAAACAAAACAAAATGGTCTCCATCCTAATTCCTAACACATGAAGATTGAGAATTTTTAAGAGAAAATCAACACATTAAAAAAAAATTAAAAATTAGCATCGGTGATTTTTATTTTTTTTGGAAAATAGTATATTTCAGTAAAAACCACAGTTTTCAAGCATGCTATTTTAAAATATTTTTTTATTGCTAATGCTAGTTTGAAAATAAAAAATCAAACCACGCAAGAAAGAAAAAACACCAAGATATATATGCTTTGATAAAAGAGAACTTTTACAAGAATCTTATACTTGGAATTTGAGTATTCTTTTTTTATGTTGATATACATTCTGTTTATTTTTATGTTTTTAGTTTATTTAAATACTCAGATATCAAAAATATTTTAAAATTTTTCATACCCGAATAGTCAGTTATCTATGGTATTAATATATGCATATCCACTACAAATTTATTCTTTAGTCTCACGTGATTGCTTCTTTCGAGTGATTGGAGGTAACACTATAATAATTTACTTATAAAAAAGAGGGGGGGAAATTGGTCATTTTTTTCTTTCAAAAATCGTCTTTAATGTTAAAAATACCACTTAATTCATCCGTTTTTTCGGGCTCAAAATAGTTGTAGTTTTTTCTTAGTTGTAAAACTTTATTTGGTACTAGATGCAGATCATGGATTGGTTAATTCTAAATTTTATTTTAGAAAAAATTAAAATAATTTTATTTTTATAAGAAAAATTTAATAGACTAAGAATTGGGTTTTGACCGAGTCTACTACATCAACAAATCAACCTGAGTTTTTACTAGATTAGCTCAAAAAATTTATTCTTTTATTTTTTTAACAATCACGCTGAGCTTTACAACTATAGTTTTTTCAGTAAATGGACCATAGTAACCACTTATGAAAGACATATATATATATATATATATATATGAATTTTATTAAATAAGATAATAGTAAATCCGTGACTTGATTAGGCACGACTTGGGGGGGTACCCCCACCAAGAAAAGGTTGGCAACAAGTTTGTAACTTTGTCGAGGGAATCCACTCTAACCCCTTCACACACGTTACATAAGAAAATGAATGTTGATTTTGCTGCAAGAGGACAAAAATGTCACATATCAACTTAGCAATAGTCAAGCGCCAAGTTGTCTCCAGTTAAAAACCTTCAAGTCATGCCCATCAAGCATAAGTCAAAAGCAACGAAAATAATGACTAAAGGAAGAAATCAAATGATGATAATAACCTCATGAACGGTGTAATCTTGCATCCAGGATTTTAACAGCTTATTTGTAATATTTATATTATATAACCTGATTTAATTCATTAAAATTAATTAATATAAATATTATATATGATAGCGGTCAAAAACCTCATAAATTAATATCACATATCATGTGCGGGTTGAAATTTTTGAAACTCGTTCAACCTGACTCAACTATATTGCTTAATCTAAGTAACTTGAATTATTATTATAAATAATATTATTCTTTTTTTCTCTTCATTTCTTTTCTTTCTTGCTTTAACATGTATAGTCGTCTCTTATTTTTTTTTTACTTTTCTCTATTCCTTATTTTCACATAAATTATAGTTGTTCCTTTTAAGGTTTGATATGATTAAGTGACAATGCATTTTACAATTAATTTTTTTTTTATGTTTGGTAACCAAGAGATCATGAGAAACAAATGAAAATTTCAAGAATCCATATTAAACTTTTATTTTCTTAATCAAATCACAACCCTCAAAGCATTTTATAGTCTCTTGCTATTAGTCTGTGTTTATATGATATTACTTCCTTACTGTTTAATAAATTCTTGATTGTAATTTTTGTTTTGTTTTGTTTTGTTTTTATTTGGAAAATATGATAGTTTTTATGTTGTCCCTAGTATATTCATTTTAGATGTCTTATTTAGTTTCAATAGTTGCAACCTAATATTTTTTTAAAGATCGTCGAAGAATAAGAGAATTAATATGATTAACTTGTGGATATCTATAATATTCACAAAACTTTTAGCCCAATCTGATATATCCAACTCGCTTGGATATAAAAAAAAATTGAATAAGTCATTTTATATTTTATAAAATATTAAAAGTTAGGTTAGATATAATTATCGATAAAAACTTGATCTGCTATATCCACAAACACCCCTACTTGCATCTATTAAAAGCCAATCAATGACCATGAAAGTGAAGCCCACATTTTTTTACGTAGAAGCAGAAAGCAAATACTTTGAAGCTTTACTTGTTATAATTATCTTCCCTTTCCACTTACCAACAAAAACCAATCAATGTCTCATATCCAAAATAATTACTTGGTTTTTGCTTAGAAACAAATACCAACTTTGTTAAATAAAGATTTACTTTAACATATGTGAATATTTGTTTTTTTATTACAACTTGGATTTAAAGTGCTTTTCAAATTCTTTTTTGCTTGAAAACAAATCAAATTAATATTTTTTATATGTCTTTTTGAATGATTTTGATATATTAATATCAAAAATAAATAAATAAAAATTAATTTAATATATTTTTAATTAAAAAAACAATTCAATAAATGTCCATGCTCCATCTCTGTAAAGTAATTTTTGTCACAACAAAAATACATACTTTAACATATTTAATCATACACACTGATTACTTCATAAATAAATAAAAGAACAATCAGTATTGTAAGTATGATAAGTTAATTATTAAAACCTAATAATAAAAATAGGAAGGAAACAATGAGTTTTGGCATTTTAACTCCAGTTAAATCAAGTTTTTTTTTTTAAATTATCTCGGTCTTATATCCTTCAATATTGGATTTGCTTTATATCAGCTTTTCCCTGTCTCATTATTCGAGTTGCGGGTTTGGAAGGTTAATTCAACATTGAGTCCAATATGATTGATTGAGAATTGAACTTCATAATTTCTTTTGATTTGCTCTTTAAAATGTTATCTTAGTCTTATAACTAAAGTTGTGGAATTAGCAAGTTAATCCATGTTAAATCTAATCATTGTTTTTATTTTTTTTATATGAGGTTATATCAGTTTCATGATATAAACACTAAATAGAATTTAGAAATCAACAAAAACTTAATTGGGAAATAAATTTTAATTAATAATAAAATGGAATAATAATAATAAAACAAATGAGTAACAATATTTTTATATATGGACATTGAAGTTATTACATATATATATATATATATATATATATATATATATATATATATAGACAGACCTACGTGTTGGTCTTAGAACTATATATATTATTAAATGAATAATAGTAGTACGTAAAACCCTATAAATACACCTCCATGTTTAGAAAAAGAAAGAAAGAAAGGCAACGAGAGGAAAGGAGAAAAAGAAAAGAAAAGATTAAAAAAAAAATATATCAATAAAAAAACATAACTGTAAAGGTTAAAGAGCCTAAACAAAATATTTATTAGCTTTACAAGTTTATAAGAGACAAAATTTCTAAAAGAAAACCAAGAGAGAGTAGTTATTCTAAATATATTTTTCTAATTTAAAAATAGATTCTTTGTGGCCTGCTTTTTATGTTTTTTTTTATTTACTTTTATTTTATATTTATGTTTATAAGCATAAAAAAGATGTTTGAAAGCTCAACAAGTAATATTGTATTCACCTCTTTGTTGCTGTGTTTTTATTTAATGATGTTTGTTTTGACCCTTTTTTTTATGTTTTTAATACATTAAAGCTGTTATTTAAGTTTATTTTTTATATATAATGTTGTTTTAGCTTTTGTTTTACTTAAGCTATGCATGTTAAAGTAAGAGTGTTTTACCCTGGGTTTGTTAGGTTTGTTCATGCATAAAATAGGTTCAGAAAATCAATTTTAAATCCATATTGTGTGAATATATAATTTGTTTTAAGTTTATGTTGTTTTGGATTTGGTACCTCTTACTTGATTTTGATGTTTTAATGTTTTTTGTTAGTTTTTTCTATTATTCAAATATGTTTGTGTATGATATTGTGACTTGCTACACTAAAAAAAGCATGTTTTAGAAGCAAAAAATATCCATTTCTAGGCTTGGCAATGGCTATAATTTTTGTTTTTTATTTTGTTTTGGCATCGTTCTTCATGTTCTTGGAAAGAACATTGTTTTAGCCTCTTGACAGTGATCAATTTTGGTAATTTGGTTCGATTTGGAACCCACATTGTTGGGTTCATTTTGGATATTCTTGGTGTTCTTTATTTTATTTTTTTGATCCGTTTTGTTCAAGAATTTTTGATTTTTTGTGTTTTTTAGGTGTTTCATCTATTTTTTTGCTTTCGTTTTGTTTTTAGGGTTGTTTTTCAGGTCAAACTAGAATTTTGATTTGGTTTATGATTGAATCAAAAAATTTTGGTCAACTCGATAAAAAAAAATGGATCAAAGGGTTTGATACCCTATTTGACTTGCCATAATTTTTGTTAAAGGATTTTTTAGTTTAAGAATGTATTTGACAAATATCCTTTAAGCCTATTTTTGATAGTTTTATTATGAAAAACAAAATGAGTTTTTGTCAAACAAAGCCTCAAAAATAAAAAAATAAAAAACTTTTCTTGCATTTGCCTAAAAATCCTAAAGTTATTTAAACATCTTTTTTTTAAAAAAAAATCTAAAATACTTTCACATGTTTTTCTTAAAAAATATTGTATGGATTTTATAACAAGTTTGTAAATTTCCAAAGAACTTTGGCCTACATTTCAAATATATCATTTTTTTTATTTTGTTTCTTTTAATACACGGGATTATAAACTTATATGTAAGATATATTTTTGATATTAAATAAAAAGATAATTTTTTTGTTGGCATTAGAATGGTTAAGTTTTTAAACTTATAAGATAAAGATCTCCTTACTTAGAAGGACTTTTCTTAAACCTTAGACAGACTAATGGTTAGAAAACACAATTCTTTCTTAATTTATATGAGATAAATAAACAATGCAGTTTATCTCAGTTAAGACATATTAGGGGTGCTAATATCTTCACTTTACATAATCAGTCCAATTTACTGGACTCTGAGACTAGTTGAGGTTCCTAATAATCAAAATACTAGGTGGTAACTCTCATTCCTTTTTTTTTTTCTACTGATAAAGGACAACAATTCCTTATTCTTTCCACTCACATCATTCTTGACTATCCCGATCCGGAAGGATAATCGTCGCAACACCATACACGTGCGATAGTATCAATGAGGGATATGTATCTCTTACACATCATTAATATTGATGAAATAACGATAGGTCGTTAGAAAATTTTTATACTCCTAGGAGTGTTGAGAGATAGGTATCATTGACGATAACATTTTATGTAATGATTACAAGAAAAAACAAATGAAGTCCCTAAGCCTAAGGCCTAGAAAGATTGTTAGCTTTATATCCATTTGGGCTTGGAATAATACTGAGCCTAGAGATATTAGGTCTGATAGCTTGTCAAACACGTTTGTTTTTTAGCTTAGCGTGTAACTAAACCCAAAGATGTTAGGTCTAGCGGCTCATCAAACCCACATGTTCTTGGGCTTAATGCGTAACTAAGCTCAAAGATGTTGGATATAACAGCTCACCAGACTCACGTGTATGTTGGCTCAACTTGTAACTAAGCTTAAAAACATTGGATCTGGCAACTTGTCAAATTCATGTGTATTTGAGCTCAACGAGTAGCTGAGCCCAAGCAACCGAGTCCTAGGATATTGGTTCTAATAAATACTGAGTTATGACCTATTTTTAGCTTTTTTTTAAACATTGAATCAGGCAAAAATAACACCTGCGCACACACATATATTAGAGAAAAATATTAAAAAAAACAAACTGTTCTTCAGTGATTGGTTACAAATTAATCTCAAACCGATATAATCTTATTCTTAAAAATAAATATGGCAAACCATTCCTTTTTTCTTTTTAATGAGAAATTGCTTAGATTTTGGAACAATTGATTTAAGATATGTTGTCTATCATGTCTTCAATTAGACGACCCAACGAAGAGAATGAAGATCCACCATCCTTCAAGCTATTCTCACTTATTCTGCTCATCTCTTTTACCTTCTTTCGCACTTCGCCATCCTCCTCCATGACATGTTTTATTGCTTTCACTATATCATCACTACTCACAATTATCTCATTATCACCAAGAAAATCCCTCCTGTAATCCATTTGAATTTCCACAGCTAATCCTAAGTCAATCACCATTTGGAAGGCATTAAATTGTTGCTCTGCGTATAATGGCCATGTAGCAACCGGAACACCAAATCTTACACTCTCTAGTATAGAATTCCATCCACAATGCGATGCAAATCCTCCTACTGCTGGATGAGCTAAAATATCCACTTGGGGAGCCCATCCAATCACCTTTCCGATCTTAAGTGTACGATCTAAAAAACCTTCAGGTAAAATTTCTTGAAAATTTAGATAATCACTTGGTGATTCTATTTTACCTTTCTGTGATGAAGGTTTACGTAAGGACCACAAAAACCGATGTCCACAATGTTCTAGTGCACAAGCAATCTCTTTCACCTGTTTTCCACAAAAACTTCCCCAACTTCCGAAGCATAAGAACATAACTGACAATGGAGGTTGATCATCAAGCCATTCCATAATGTCCCTATATTTGTTGCTCTCATCCGACCTCAAATCACGACCATCTCCTACATGTTTCACCATGGGTCCAACGGGATACACGGGAGGGTTTTTACCATTGGAAAGAGAGTGAACCGCATAAGATTCGAACTCTAAAAATGTATTTACCAAGATACTCCTAGTTTCCTTCAATGTTCTTGCATGTTCAAGAAAAATAGTGAGCATGTCTTCCCTGAACACCATCGAAGGCAAAAGTTTAGCAGGAAGTGGGTTCGCCAGACCCGGAACTTCTAACAGAGCATCCGAGTTCTTGAACTCAGTGAGGTTCACTCCCTCGTCATCATGAAGAGCCTGAAGATAAAACATGGAACAAATAAAAGCTGCACCTGAAGCAGAGAAAACATACCAGGGAACTCCAAATCCATTAGCCACATCTTTCATCCCAGTAGCAAACGTATCAAAAATAAACCCAGCCAGTTGAGGAGAGTCGGGACTCAACTGGGACTGAGTTCTCATCTTCGAAACATATTCTTCGACATGGGGTTTTTGGCTTTCAATCATAGAAGTGAGCCAGTTACGGTCTTTAGTATCTTCTGTATTGGACTCAAGACTCGGCAAGTTAACGACTCGCATACGATCAGGCAGAGTTGATGCAGCAAGTGACTCGGTGTATTTGGTGGTGCTAGGATCAAGAACTGGATGCATTATGCAGATAGTGGTGGAAAGCCTGTCATCACGTTGAACAAGAAGCTTAGCTACCTCTACCAGAGCTACAATATGACCCATAGCAGGTATGGGGATTAACACCACCTCTGCTTTTTTCATTTTTTTTTCTTGAAAACTAATTTCTTTTTAGCAGGGAGGGAGGGTGTGGTTGGTTACCCGTAGGATGTCTTGTGTGTGGATTACCTTAGGATCTATCTTAGGATGTCTTTTGTGTGGTTACCTTACACGATCTATCTTCGTCTGAAATATATAACACACACACACACATCTTGAAGACCTAGAATTAAGAGTGATGTCATTGCTTATCGAAAATGGATTGGCATTGTTCAATTAATAATACAAATTAAATACGTGGCTTGTGTTATATCGTGAGTTTGCTTAAATTGTTTTCAATATAAAAAAAAAAGTTCAAATGATGTAAGTATTTTTTTAAAAATAAAAAATAATAATATAAAACTTAGATTATTGACTTAATTTATTTTAATAAGCTCGGTTAATTTAAATAATAAAAATAAAAAATGAAATGACAATAAATAAAGTAAAAAAAAAAGTAAAAAAAAAAACTAAACCAAACTCATCCAAGTTAGCATGCCAAATTTATGACCTGATCGTGATACCAAGATAATCTCCTTGAAATCAAACTGAATAAAATAATAAAACTTAATTATTAAATAACTCAATATTAAAGAACGATACTGCAAAATAAAAAAAAATTGTTTTGAAAAAAAACAAAAAAAATACCTGAGTAAAATCAGGTTAACCCGCTAACCCTATAATCATGGACATAAGATTGAGATAACCCCATTGAAAGGAATGTAAAAAAAATCACAAAGATCAATTCTCAATAAATCAAATGCTAAAGAAGAAAATGAAAAAAAAATCAATTGAAGGATCTTATTTAATAATAAAGAAAAAAATTAAATAAGAATGTGATAACCCCATATAAAGATAAATAAAAAAAATCAAAACTCAAATTCTAGCAAATAAGATGTTGAATGATGAAATTAAAAAAAAAATTAAAAAAAAAGTTAAAAAACCGGACCTCATCCCACCTAGAAGAGCATGAAAAATCTATCACCTAGTCATAATACGGAGGTAACCTAGTTGACAAAAAATTAAATAAAATTATAAAATTGAATCATCAAACAACTCGATGTTAAAAAAAAAATACAAAAAAAAAAAAAAAACAAAACAAAAGAAAAAAAAAGATCCAAGTCAATCAGGTTAACTTTATAATTTTGCAATCATAAGCAAAGGATTGAGATAACCCATAAAAAAAATGAAAAAAAAATACATAAAAACCAAATTCTAATAAATCAAATATTAAATAATGAACTTTTAAAAAATTCAATTTTAAAAAGGATAAAAAAATCAAAGTCAATATGTGTTAACTTTCTAAACATGTGATCCTAGTCATTAACTTGAGGTTAATGAGACTAATTCTATAAAAGGTAAACTTTAAAAAATAACGAAGTAAAATTCTCAATTAACAAAATGTTAAAATGTTAAATGATATGAAATTAAAAAAAATACAATAAAAAAGGATAAAAAAAATATGAAGACTAAATTTTATTTAAAATAATTAAAATTAAATGTTAAAGAATAAATTGAAAATAAAAATTAGAAAGAGGAGGAAAAAACAACTTTGATATAAAAATTAAAAAAAAAACAAATAACAATGAACAAAATTAAAGAAAAAATTAATAAATAAGATAAAAAAATAAAATTAATAAGAATCAAAATAATAGGAATAAGATTAAATATAAATAATAAATAATAAAACACTTTTATATTTTCACAACAAAAAAGAAAAAGCAGAACCAACTTATCTGTCAATAGTTTCTAAAAAATTAGATTGTTGTTGTATCTCACGAACGTGCAGCTTATAATGAATCAATGAAAGACCGGCAGTGACAGAAGATCTGAGAAAAAATTTATGAAAAAAATTGTTCTTTCGTGTTTTTTTTTTTTTTTGTTTTTTTGAGAAAATCACCAGGGACGGCTAGAGTTGTTTTTTTGAAAGTACAAGAGAGAGAATCTTGTTTTGAGATCACAGTTAAAGAATATTGTAATCCACCAAGTGTGTTCTGTAATATGGTAAGTATTATTTTTAAAAAATATTTTTTAATTAAAATAATATTTTTTTAATTTTAATATATTAACAATATAAAATAACATCTTAAAAAAATAATTTAATATCTTTTTAAACAAATAAAAATTGAAAAGCAGAAGACAATGCTGAAAATTCACTTAATAAATAAATTGTTACAAATTAATCTCATACCGATATAATCTTATTCTTACTAAAATATGGCGAACCATTCTTTTATTTTATTTTTTAATGAGAAATTGCTTAGATTTTGGAACAATTGATTTAAGACATGTTGTCTATCATATCTTCAATTAGACGACCCAACGAAGAGAATGAAGATCCACCATCCTTCAAGCTTTTCTCACTTATTCTGCTCATCTCTTTTACCTTCTTTCTCACTTCGCCATCCTCCTCCATGACATGTTTTATTGCTTTCACTATATCTTCACAAACAATTATCTCATTATCACCAAGAAAATCCCTCCTGTAATCCATTTTAATTTCCACAGCTAATCCCAAGTCAATCACCATTTGGAAGGCATTAAATTGTTGCTCTGCGTACAATGGCCAGGTAGCCACCGGAACACCAAATCTTACACTCTCTAGTGTAGAATTCCATCCGCAATGCGATGCAAATCCTCCCACGGCTGGATGAGCTAAAATTTCCACTTGGGGAGCCCATCCAATCACCTTTCCGATCTTGATTGTACGATCCAAAAAACCTTCAGGCAAAATCTCTTGAAAATTTAGATAATCACTTGGTGATTCCACTTTACCTTCCTGTGATGAAGGTTTACGCAAGGACCACAAAAACCGATGTCCACAATGTTCTAGTGCACAAGCAATCTCTTTCACCTGTTTTCCACAAAAACTTCCCCAACTGCCGAAGCATAAGAACATAACTGATGATGGAGGTTGATCATCAAGCCATTCCATAATGTCCTTGCTCTCGTCCGACGGCAAATCACGAGCATCTCCTACATGTTTCACAATGGGTCCAACTGGATACACAGGAGGGTTTTTGCCGTTAGAAAGAGAGTGAACCGCATAAGATTCGAACTCTAAAAATGTATTTACCAAGATACTCCTTGCTTCCCTCATTATTCTTGCATGTTCAAGAAAAATAGTGAGGGATTCTTGCTTGAACACCATCGAAGGCAAGAGTTTAGCAGGAAGTGGGCTTGCCAAACTCGGAATTTCTAACAGAGCATCCGAGTCCTCGAACTCAATAAGGTTCACTCCCTCATCATCATGAAGAGCCTGAAGATAAAACATGGAACCAATAAAAGCTGCACCTGAAGCAGAGAAAGCATACCATGGAACCCCAAATCCATTAGCCACATCTTTCATCCCAGTAGCAAACGTATCAAAAATAAACCCAGCAAGTTGAGGTGAGTCCGGACTCAACTGGGACTGAGTTCTCATCTTCGAAACATATTCTTCGACATGGGGTTTTTGGCTTTCAATCATAGAAGTGAGCCAGTTAAGGTCTTTATTATCTTCTGTTTTGGACTCAAGCTTCGGCAAGTTAACGACTCGCATACGATCAGGCAGAGTTGATGCAGCAAGTGACTCGGTGTATTTGGTGGTGCTGGGATCAAGAGCTGGATGCATTATGATGACAGTGGTGAAAAGCCTGTCATCACGTTGAACAAGAAGCTTAGCTACCTCTACCAGGGCCACAACATGACCCATGGCAGGTACGGGGATTAACACCACCCCTGCTTTCTTCATTTTTTTTCTTGAAAAATAAAAATTTTAAGGATGGAGGGACAAGGTGCGCTCTAAATAAATAGATAGATAGATCCAAAGATAAATTAGAGTGATGTCATTGCTTACCTAGCTGAGAAATTAATTTCTAGAAAAGGACTGGAATATAAATTAATAATTATTAAAGTTCTAGAAGATAAGTTTTCATCGGATCGTCATGTTCCATGGGAAAAAAGAAGAAGAAGTCAATGATTCCAATTACAGGTGTTCCAATATTAAGAGTTCGGTTTATATATTGCTAGAATTATATATTTAAATATGTTTAATTAATTATATGATCTCACTAATTTTTTTTAAAAAAAAACATTGATTAAAAAAATAATATAATTATAAGGTTTTTTAAACATATATTTTCAAATTACAAACCCAAAAGCCATACCACAATACTTAAACATATTCTAAGTCTGAACTCTAGCATCTAAGATTCGTTTCTTTAAAACAAGTTTCCTCCAATCTTCTAAGCTTTGATTAATTTACTAAATTTGCAATCTCTAAGATTCTAGATGCAAGCTTAATAAAAAAACTTAATTTCAAAACAATTTAATATTAAAAGATGAAACTAAAAAAAAACATATGTTAATTTTAAAAATTTACCAAAGTATAAAATAAAAATAGCAATAATAAAATAATAATAAAATCTGATAGGAAAAAACTTTAAAATGATGAAATTATAAAAAAAATTAATTTTAAAAATTATTTCAAATAAAATAAATAGTAATAAAAAAATATAGATTAAATCTGACAAATTAAAAAAAATGAATGATGATGAAATTAATGGAAAAAAAATCTAATTTCATAAATGATTTCAAATAAAAAAAACAATGAGCAAATATGAAGGAAAAACAAATTAAAATGTTACTTTAAAAATTTAAAGGGTTATATGCAGTAATCTAGAATAAGAGTGAAAAAAAAGGAATAAAAAGAGAAAAGATCATTGGCACAAAATTAGATATCAGTAAGCTATACACGTCGTTTAAGGATGGAGAAGTTGCCGAGACGATTCAAATACCATCCCAAAAGTCACTGTTTGGTCGTCTAACGCCTCTTTACTCGCGTTCTGAATGGCGCATAAACAATTCATGCAATGACGCATGTAATGCACATAACACTTATTTTTTAAAATAATATTTATATTTATAAAATTATTAAATTGACCCTCAATTAACTTGATTGTAACAAAAAAAAAAAATCATGATGAAAATAACCACTAAGTTTTAGATTTTCTATTAATGTTAATGCTCTTATCAGCACTCACAACAATCTCCCTATCACTAGTAGAATATCTTCTATAATCCATTTTAAGCTCCACTACTAATCCCAATTCAATCACCATGTTTAAAGCATTAAGTTGTTGTTCTGTACATATTCAATCACAACAATCTCCTTACCACCATTAGAAGCTTATGCTAATGTTTGAATAGATTAAACTAAATCTCTACGAAATCACTATATGATAAAGTATTGGGTTTTAATTGTTTCGTGGCACATGTACATTGTCTCCAGCAATGATCATATCTGTAATCAAACGACTCAATGAGGAGGATGAAGATCCACCTTCCATCATAGCTTTTCTACTCTTTTCACTCAATTCTTTCAGCCTTTTCAATTTATGGCCATCATGCTCCATGCCACTTTTTATTCCTCTCTCAATTTCCTTAGCACCCAAAATTGTTTCATTGCCAATCAAAAACTCTCTTCTATAATCCATTTTGATTTCCACTGCCAATCCCAACTCAACCACTACTTCAAAAGCATTAAATTGTTGTTCTGCATACATCGGCCATGTAGCAAGGGGAACACCAAACCATACACTCTCTAGTATAGAATTCCATCCACAATGTGATATAAATTCTTTGATGGAAGGATGAGCCAAGACATCCACTTGTGGTGCCCATCCAATAACCTTTCCAATCCTCGCTGTTCGATCCAAGAATCCATCTGGAAAGACTTCTTGTTGATATGCATGATCAACTAAGAAATCGATCTTTCCCTCTGATGGAGGTCTGCGCAAGGACCACAAGAATCGATGTCCACTATGTTCTAGTGCCCACGCGATCTCTTTCACTTGATCCACGCTGAAACTTCCCATGCTCCCGAAACAGAGGAACACCACCGAGGACGGAGGCTGATCATCGAGCCATAGCATGATGTCCCTATTGCTGTTGCTTCCATCTGAACCCACATCATGGACATCACCCTTGAGATTCAAAATCGGTCCTACTGGATAAACAGCAGGGTTTTCACCATTAGAAAGACACTTAACAGCATGAGATTCCACCTCTTCAAATGTATTGAGAATAATACCCTTAGCTTCTCTAAACCTTCTTACATGGTAAAGAACAACAGGAAGTGTGTCTTTGCTAAGCATGACCGAAGGGAAAACCTTAACAGGAAGTGGGTTCACCAAAGTCGGTATTTCAAACTCAGCATCCACGTCCCTTAACTCAGTAAGGTCCACTTCCTGCTTATCATGAAGATCCTGCATATGAAACTGGAAACCAAGAAAAGCAGCACTAGATGTGAAGTAAATATAAGAGGGGACACCAAATTCATTGGCCACATCAATCATTCCTGTACAAAACATGTCAAGAACAAAGCATGCAAGTCGAGGGGGCTTAGGGTTTAACTCTGACTGAGTTATGAGCTTGGAAACAAATTCTTTGACATGGGGTTTCTGGCTTTCAATCAAAGAAGTGACAAACTTAGAGGGATGATCATTTGATGTGTTGGTTTTATCACTAGGTAGGTCAATGAATTGGATATTAGTGGATTTGGAAGAAGCAGTGAGTGACTCAGTGTACCTGCTGATTCTGGAGTCTAAAGCTAGCCTAATGATGATAACAGTGATGGAAACTCTGTCATCACGATCAACAAGGAGTTTTGCTAACTCCATCATTGAAGCAAGGTGGCCACTACCTGGGGAAGGTACAAGCACCAGCTCCGCTTTCTTCATTTAGCTAAAAATTCGGCTGCAAGAGATTTTTGTGATGCGCGTAGAAGGTAATGAATTTGTGGTGTTTAGAGTTGGATCCCTGTTTATACGCGTGGCGATTCTGCCAACCAAATTTAAGGATTGGAAGGATACAAGAGAGAATAGGAAGGATTTTTATAAACCTTCCAACTCCTATTCGGGGTGTGGAGGAGGACATGATTAAGTCTTACAATTTTTTTGTCTCATTTTTCCTTTGTTAACATTTGTTTTTTTTTTTTTGTAATTTAAAATCTATAAATCTATATTAGAAGTGTAAATAAAAAAAGTATGTGGTTTATAGTTATAATTAAATACTTTATTGTAATTTTAAAATTAAACTTGGCTCAACAACTGCATACCTTACCCAACTCTCCCATTACTTTCCCTCGCCCAGACCACAGATAGTACTAGAGGAAGGTATGGTTTAGAATCAAACACGTTGAGATGGTTAGTTAGCTTAGATGGTGACCTATGCTATTAATTTTCTAACTTTCCCTCATACATCATGAATCATGATGCTTTTTGGGCAAGACGTTGAGTGCTGAGACTTGGACATGTTCATTGAAATGTAAATGGTTGCAGCAGAGAAAAAGGCGGGGTTTCACAAAGCATAGGAAAACCACTGGCTATGGAGGTTGATCATCAAGCCATTCCATGATACAGAGGAGGGGTTTTACCATCCGAAAAGGCGTTGATTACATGGGATTCAAGCTCCATTAATGTCTTTACCACAATACCTCTTGCTTCTTTATACCTTCTTGCATTGCCCAAGTAAATAGGATGCCAGTCTTTGTTCAACACAACAGAAGGCAAAACATTTGAAGGAACCGTGTTAATAATGCCTGGCAACATGAACTCAGCATGAGTCCTTAAACTTGTTGGTGTCCACACTCTTCTTGTCATTAAGAGATGCATACAAGTTACTGATTGTTTCTCCGGTACAACCATATTTTTCAAAAAATTAGTTTTTTTTTAATGTTTTTGATCATTTTCATATGTTAATATTAAAAATAAAATTTAAAAAATAATAATAAAATATTATTTTGATGAAAAAAAAAATAAAAATAAAAAAACAACCTACACCATAATCTCACAAACATGCTCAAAGCATAAGACTGAAAGCAGCTGCACTTGATGCTTAGAAAACATATGAAGGAACACCAAATTCGTTAGCCATGTCTATCATTGTTGTATAGAACATGCCAACAACAAATCCAGCAAGTTGAGGTGACTCGGAGCTTGGTTCAGACTGATCAAGCTAGGAGACAACATTTTTAAGATGGGGTTTTCGGCTCACAATGAATGAACTAAGGAAGTTGATGCCAGGACTAGTTTGCTAATCACTAGGGAGGTCAACGAATTGGATATGAGCAGAGACTGAGGCAGAGACTGATTCAATACACTCCTTTATCTTGCTGTCTAATGGTGGGCATTTCATGACAAAAACAGTTATGGAGAGTCTGTCATCACGGTCAACCATTCGTCTTGCAATCTCTACTGCGGGTACAAGGAGGCCAACACCTGGTAAAGAGACAAAAACAAGCTTCGATTTCTTCAATAATGTCTCCTCTGCACATCAGCAACATGAGACAGCAATTCTGTAATTTTTAGTTTGTATCATCTCTAAAAGAGTTTATGGATGATCAGAGTGTGTGAATTGTGGTACGAAGAAAAATGGAGGTAAGACTTCCGGGGTAAAATGCATCACTAATTTTTTTTTTCTGGACTATGGCCCATCTTGAAATAGACAAGGAAAAAAGAGGCAAAACGTGGCATATTAGGATGTGTGAAGGCATAAGAAGAACGGAAGTACCTATTTGATCAGGATTAAAGACATCCCGTTATCCTTTTCTGGAAGCTCTTCCCTCTTTTCTTTTCCATGAAAGACAAAGTGGATGTGTAGTGGAAAAAAATGGGAGTGCATGACACAGTCTTCTCTGTCACTGTATGTTCAAAAAGAAATCCATGTGGCCTGAAGTTGATGATGCTTGAGTGACGAACAATGCAGGAGGACTGGTTCCTAGACTGGAAGTGCTAGGCCATGAGCTGTACACGATTTCTTCATATTCTGCAAATCCAGATGACATATGCCGCGGTCAAAACTAGCGCACTTGCATAAAGAACATGCATCACAGACTTAAAATATTGATTGCGTCTCTTTCTTTTTGGAAATGAAAAGGATAAATAAAAGCTAATCAACATCCTCCTTGTTCATAAAAAAAACAGAAACAGAAAGAATAATGTATTATTCTCCTTTCTTACTGTAACAATTTTTCCCATCATCCATCTTCATTTGTTCTTCCATTTATATGCCAAACTGATTTAAATATTTGCTCTAATCATGCATCCCAGATTGTTTGGGAAGAAAAAAAAACAGGTCTAATTTATCTGCATGTAAAAGGGTCAACAAGGTTTGTTAACAAGTATTCCAGGGAAACATAAAAGGTTTGAACTCTATATAAACAGAACGATCCAGTATTCAGGAAATTGCATACAGTTTCCATTTCTCTTCAGTTTAGATACCCATAACTGCAAGAAGCTTCTTCCAGTAAGAATCTGAATATGACTCCATTGACCGTGTGCATGAGACTGGCCTGAATAGATAGGTAAGGAGGCTTTTTAAAGGCTGCTTCAGAATTCAGAGAGCTCATCTAACCCCATTTGGCTTGTTCCGAGTAGCTGAATATGACACCATAGACCATGTAGACATGGACAGCAGCCAGAAAGAATCTTTTTTTTTTCAAACAGATTTATTGACTGGTTCCAGAAATCTAAGCCTGCAATCCAGCATAGTTTCCAAATTGTTGTACTGGACAAACATTCCACAAATAGACCGACCATAGTATTATATCATATACTGATCAGTACAAATGCAGCCACAATTAAAAGCAATAAGCAGCTGCCAGTAGCTAACTATACCGAGTTTGCCAAAATGTAATTTGTTAGATAATATTCCCCATATAACACCAAAAACGTCTAGAACTTATTCCAATTCATTCATGGATTGATTTGAGGACTACGATCACTTTTTTTCATCTCCATAGCCAATCCTGCCAACATTTCATATATTTTATCAGAGTGAGGGTGGTCTTGATCTTTCGATGTAAAACAGGCCACAGAACCTCCGATATCAATCCAACTGGAGCCAACTTCCTTTTGCAAACCCTTTTCCCTCATCTCTCTCCTTACTTTATCAACATTTACCCAGTTTCCTTCCTCAGCATATATATTGGAGAGCAAAACATGATAGCCTGTAATGTTGCCTGTTTTCTCCATTTCAAGCAACTTCTTGGCAACAACTTCTCCCAATTCAACGTGTTCATGGAGTCTGCAAGCCCCGAGAAGTGATCCCCAGATTTCCAACACATTGCCAGCTTCACCCAATTGTTTAACAAACTCGTATGCTTCAACCACCCTACCAACTCTCCCTAACATGTCTGTAACACAGCAATAGTGCGGAGTTGAGGGTTGAATCTTAAAATCCTTCTCCATTGACTCAAATATTTGAAGACCTTCATCAACCAAACCTGAGTGACTGCAAGCTGACAAGACAGCAATAAAAGTTATGGCATCAGGTTCAATCCCGGATTTCTTCATTGAGTGAAACAAGGAGAGAGCTCTCTCGCCCATCCCATGTTGACCATAGGCCAATATCATTGTTGTATAGGTGACAGAGTTTTTGTCTGGTAATTTGGTAAACACACTTTCAGCATAATTGATTGAGCCTGATTTCGAGTACATGTCAACAAGGGAAGTGCTGACAAATATATTTTTGTCCAACAATAGCCGAATGGAGACTCCATGGAGTTGCTTTCCCAAATCTATATTTCCCACAGGATTACAGGCTGGGAGAATGGTTGCTAAAGTTACAGCATTAGGCATTACATTTTTCTCAAGCATTTGTCTAAAGGTAACAAAAGCTTCTTCTACTAGCCCATGCTGTGTGTAACCAGCGATCATAGCATTCCACGTGGCTTGATCTCTATTGTTCACATTGCTTCTCTCAAAAATCCGTTGTGAAAGCCTAATCAGGCCACATTTTGCATACATGTCTATAAGATAACCATCCATTCCTTCAAATTGTATCCCATGCCTAAGAAGATAAGCATAGGTCTGCTTTCCAATTTCCTGGCTTCTAAGGTTAGATGCTGCAGAAAGTAGAGCAGTCACTGTCACAGAATCAATTGCAAACCCTTGCTTCTGCATCTCATATACAAGCATCAACCCCTCATCATCCATTCCATTCTGTACAAAAGCAGAAATCATGGTATTCCAAGATACAACATCTCTTTCCACCATCTTCTCGAATACTTCAAAAGAAGTGTGGACAGAATTGCACCTTGAGTACATCACAATGATTGCATTCGTTATCATCACTGGAAATACTGCTAGATTCTTAATCACAAAGGCATGCAGTTGTTGAGCCAAGTCCAAACACTGCAGCTGTGAAACAGCCGTTAAAACCGAGAGAAAGGTTACATCATCAAGAACCGTCTGTTCTGTTTCCACAGCTTTAAGGAAAAGATCAATGCCTTCAATCAAAAGATTATTCTGTACATATCCACCAATCATAGTGTTCCAAATCTCCGTATTCTTCTCCAAACAATGGTAAAAAACCTTCCTAGCAAAATCAATATGTCCAAGCTCTGCAAACATGAATATCACCGAGCTCACAACAAACAAGTCATTCACATATTCACTACCCATTTTAACAAGCATCCCATAAAGAACATCAGCATTCTTAAAATCTCCAACACTCGAAAAAGCAGGAAAAACGTTGACAAAACTAACCGGACTCGGTTTAATGCCCATTTTCATCACCAACCTAAATAGCCTAATTGCTTCTACATATCTTTCTGTCTTCACATACCAAGAAACCATAGTATTCCAAGCAACAACATCTCTCTTTCTCATTGTATCAAAAACTTTATGCACTAAATCATACTTAGAGTAATCTAAATAACTCAAACAACCCACATTACTCAAACAACTAGAGTACATATTCAAAAGGGAATTATAGACAATTCTACTCGGATTTGATAAACACCGAATAAGATGACAATGAATGGCTCTACCAATCTTTAAACTGCGCGTTTCAGCGCAAGCTTTGAGTGTAGAAGAGTAGGTATAGGAATCAAATTTGGTGCCAAGACTTGAACTTTTTAACTTGGAATAGAACAAAATGGCTTCAAGAGGCAAGTTATTGCAAATGAAGCCAATTATGATGGTGTTACAGATGACAGTGGTTGGGCGGGGAAATGTGTCAAACAGTTGGCGTGCAATATGGGGCTGGCCTTCTTGGCAAAGCTTGCTTAATCGAGAGCGAATTGATGGGGTTTTAAGAGATGGGCTTGGTGGTGGTGAGATTCTAAAGAGAGAAGTTTTCTGGGTTTTATTAGAAGGGTCATGGGAAGGTGTGGAGAGAGGGATTGGAAGTGATGATGAAGAAGTAGAGGCCATGGCCATGGATTGTTTGTGTCTGGTTGTGATGCTGTTAGTTTTCTGGTTGGTAGTTGAAGCTCTTTCCTTTGAGGGTAAATTTCAATTTGCCCCTTATGTTTATGAATTTTCTCAATTTCACTTAAAATATTTGTTTTTGACATTACCTAGAACATGATTGAAAAAGGGTAATATTGAAAACCTCCCAATACATCAAGGGTGTATTTATAAAGTAACCATTCTTCTATTTTATCATGGAATGGGAAGCTTATGCAGCTTAGTTTGGGTTTTTCTGAGCTTGGAAGAGTGAATTGGTGGGCTGGGCCAGTCCAGCATAAAAAGAAAAAAGAAAAACTAAGCCTGGTCAGGCCTTATTGGAGTTTATATAGCTCAGCTCTAGGTCACAAGGACCAATGTCCCACATGAATTATGCCCAAGAGGTCCCTTCACTTGACCTCTAATTAAAATTACTTAAAAGAAAAACTAAAAGGGATGAACGAATCATTTATTGTAATTCAGAGTGGTGAAATTATTATTTTATTCTTGATAAAAAAAAATAAACGTACAGTTCATTGAGGTAAAACAAATTTTCCATATTATCAGGTAGTCATCAGGGATAAATTGATCTTTTTATTTTTGTAACATATTAAAATAACTAAATAATCTTTTTAAAAAATTAAACTAGCATTCAAGAATTTTTAATCTTTTATCTTTTTTTAATATAGTAAAATAACTAAGTTATCTTTAAAAACAAAAATTACACAACTACTTTTAGAACCTTTTTCATATTTTGACCATCGTTTTTTTGGTAATAATCAAGTAAATTAAGAAATAATTTAAAAAATTGAATAAATATAAAGTATTCTTAAAAAAAATAGTTCACAAATGCAGTGCAAGCTTTTAGCGCGTGGGTTGCTTTCATTGTCATTGAACGTCATGTGTTGCGACAGATAAACGATGATTTCTAGGACGGCATTTGAATCTCATGTTTTTATTTTTTTTTTCTAATCTTATGTTTTTTCAATTTCATTTTTCAACATGTATTTAATCAAAGATTGAGCTCCATTATTTTTTTTATTCATTTTTATAGGATTTCTTACTAATTATTAAATTGGCCTTTTAAATTGTTTTTTTATCTTTTTATTTGTTATTCTTTATGAAATTTAGTTTTTTCTTCTTTATAAAGAAATTTTGTTTTTGAATTAAATTAAATTAATTAATTAAATATAAGTGTAAGATGCTTACTTTATGATTTTTTTTGTTTGTTTTCTATGTTGTTGCTTTAATGGTGCATGCGGCCTTTTTCGGAGTTGTAGTTCACAACGGTGTTAAAACTATCTCGGTGAGTTTCCAGGTGGTGAGGCGATGTTTGTGGCAAAGTGACGTAAGCTTCTAACTAACATTTATTTCTTCTCCTTCAAGTATGATATTGACAACTCATTTTTTATAGTTATTTATTGTTAAAAAATTTTGTTCACTTTATTTGCTATTACCATCTTTTATTTAATTATATTATTAAATTAATTGAGTTTATTGAACCAAGTTAAGACAATGATCCAGGTCTTCAATTTTTCTTTCTTTCTTAAAAATATTTGTGTCGCTTCAACATTCTTTTTTACAGTAGAAAAGAATTTAACCAGGTATGTGGCATAGCGCAAACCACATGTTTAGTTTCTTCTAATCATCATTTGTGTTATGTGTTGTTAGTGTTTTAGAATAAAAGAGTCACCAAATACATAAGGAAAAAAAAACATATTTGATTAAAGAGACATAAAATAAATTTATTTATAAAATAGTTTTGAATTAAATTTTGTATTTTTAAATAAAAAATACATAAAAACATTTCCCTTTTAATAAAAACATCTTATTAACTACTTTTCATAAAAGGTTAAAAGTTTTAATTCATTATTTAATTATAATCCTATAATTTGGAAGTAATTAAACCCACAAATTAAAAACCAGCTAAGTCTTGAGACAACACCTCAAGGGTTAATTATGAGAGCATATATAAAGAACAAAGAAATATCTTCATAGCCACCAGAGAGTCACAAGCCATAGCTCCAAGATGAAGAAAGCACAGCTAGTACTAGTCCCTTCTCCAGGAAATGGCCACCTTCTATCAACCATCGAATTTGCCAAATTCTTGCTTGATCAAGATGAAAGTTTCTGATTAATAACATTTCTCATCATCAAAGCACCATATGCTCTTGACATAGACACCTTCAATCAATTACTCTCCACCATCTATTTAGTATGAATTGTATCACCCATTCTAGAGAAACCCTACCTGACCTACATGTTTCATCCTAACACCGTTTACGATGTTAATTACATACGGATATATCGATAGAATGTATTCATCAATATATTTTAGAGATCATAGGAATTGTTCTCCTCTCAATATAGTGATAATTAATGATTTTTTGACTGTTTATTTTTTCCCAACAGAATCTCCGATATAATAAAAAATTATCGGTAATATTTGGAAAGGTTTTCTGAAAACTTTCATGCAAATTAAAAATTTTCATTTGACTTTATAGACCTTTCTAGTTATATCTCATCAACCCATAATCATATATCATCAAAAACTTAATAAAAATTTTCATTCATCAACTTTTCAATTTGTTTTTTCGTTATATGCCTATTTTATTTTTGTTATTTGAATGCTTATCTTTCAAATATTTTATAACCGGGTGTTTTGTCCCTATTTTGCTCTGATATAATTGTTAAATTAACATATGGCATATTTGTCAAATGTGCACAACTTTTTTGGTTCATTTCTAATTGAGTACTTGTATTTCCTTATTTAAGTATCTGCATTTTTTATTGTTTTAATTTATATAAGTATCTCAATTTTCAATAATTTACTAATCAAATGGTTTTTAATTATTTAATTAATAGTTAACGTTTCCACCAATTGACATCCTTAATTAAACACTTAAATAAAAAAAAACTAGAAATACACACATTTAAATAAATTAAAAAATTCGTATATATTTGATCAACATATCATCCTATCACATCTTAATCTAACAATTATTTCAGCATAAAAGCAACTCCAATGGAGAAGCTAAATGGATAGCCAAAAGCCAAACAAAATGTTAAAATGTCTTTTCTCTCCCACAAATGCTATTCCTACATATCTCTCCAAATAGTCAAAACCAACAAAGTAGGGCCACTAAAAAAATAAACCAATTAAATGTAGCCATGTGGAAAAAAAAATAACATCAAACTTATTAAGACACTTGTTTCTTCTATTTCAATATAAATAGCTCTTCAAATGGTTTTTTTCCATAGGAATAGATATTGTAAAAAAAAGCTATATTTATACTATTTAAAATGCTATTTTATCAATTTAGCTTTTCAAAATAGCATTTTGCATTGGAGATGGTATAAGACAGAAAAACATCTTATCAATAAAAAATGGAAATTTAGGTGAATAGAAAAATAAAAGTAGAGATATTGAAAAGTTTTATTAAGCTAATATTTCCTGATACATCCCCCTTGACTCCAAACATCGACCATTCCACCCCTTCCAATTAGCTGTATGCGATTAGGCATGCATGTGTTTTAGGTCATCAATGGGACCATAAATTGATCTCGAATCAGATGAACACGTTATACACTTTAGAAAGAGTGGATGGACAAGTCTGTGTTAGGTGTGCAGTCAAAACATACAACAGTGTGGAACCTAACTTTAGTACTAGTGGTAAAATTTCAGCCACAAAGTTATGTTTATTAATATCAAACTATGTATTATAAAATATTAAGTTAAAAATCAAATTTGATTGTCTAATCCTTGCAAAATAAAAATAAAAAAAATTTAATCCAAGCATTTAGAATAACTCCGCAAAAAATAAATTGAAAAAACATTATGAATTCTCAAACAACCTAATATTAAGAAATAAAATTGAAGATAAAAACTAAATAAAAAAAAATAAAGATTGAGTTGTTGGAGGGTGAAATTGAAAAATAATATATATTTAATTAAAAAAAGAATAACAGAGTAAATTCGGATCAACTTGTCAAACTTGTGACTCGGGTCAACTCGATCGGGATAACCCCGTGAAAAGAAAATCAAAAAAATTACGAAGCTTAATAAAAAAAATATTCAATTAAAAAGGACCTAGAAAATAAATAGAGTCAACTTGGATCAACTTGTCAAATCCACTCGGACAAATTGTTAAATCCACGACCTAGATCATAAAATGAAGATAAATTCATAAAAAACAAATCAAAATAAATTATAAACCCTCACTTCCAATTAAAAAAATAAAAACAGTATTTTATAGATGTAACTATAATGATTTAGTCATACCATTTAATATTTTGTTAGTTTAGCCCCCAATATTTTTAATAGATAAGAATAAGTTAGCTCTCAAACTTTAAAATCATCGAAGTTCACCACTTTTTATTTTTTATTTTTTTATATCATAGATATATTTCTAAACACGATCCATAAGAACGAGAAAGAACTCACTAGCTCGAGGTCCTTAGCAATCACATGCTTAAATGTAAGTTGTGAAATACAAGTGGTAGGATTTGAATTAGAGATGTCTTTTCCCTTTAATTGACTCATTATAACTTAATTATTGTCGGTTAAATTACTAACTCACTTGTACTTTTATTGTTAATTTAGTGCTAATGTTTCTATCCAATCCAATCCAATTAAAGCCAAACTATCCATGTTATAAGAAATAGAAAAAATCATCAGAATTTACTCAATTTTATTGTTAGAAGATTAATTATACTCAATTAAAAAATACATTTAATACTTGAGAAAGATAAGGTTTAGGAATTAATATGGTTGGACACTATATTATACTCAATAAATTTTATTCATTAAAAAATTAAGAAAAATGAAAGCATTTGATTTAAAAAATCTTTATTCCTTGAATTTAATTTTAACCTCTTAACACACCTCTAAAACAAACTCGATCAAATTGCAGAATATTTAAGTTTATGCACTAATTTATCTTTAAATTTAAAGATGGGGTTTGATTTAAAAATATCTTTAGATTAAGGCATTGCAACACCCCGGAAGATCCTCCACCTTTTCTCTTTGGACTTAAAGATACTCCACATGTACCTGTTTAGAAATTCAGCTAGTAATAAATTATTTTTTAAAGTATTTTTTTTAAATATATTAAAATAATTTTTTTATTTTTAAAATTTATTTTTGATATTTATATATCAAAATATCTAAAAATACATAAAAAATAATTTAAATATAGAACAATTAAAATTTTTAAAAATACAGTTAAACCACAATGTGAAATAGCCACACACAGGCGTGTGCGTGTGCGTCTATATATATATATTTGCATATGCAACTCCCGTCAAAGATTTATATTGCCTGCAACATCTTCTCTCCCTTAGCAGTCACTGCTGATTCTATGGTTTAATTAAAAACCTAGAACTTCACATCAATCCCTCTATGAAACAATGGCAAAAGCATTCAAGCTTATATTTGCAGAGTCATTGTTGCTTAAATTGTTAGCTAGGTACCTCTTTTTTTTTTAATTATTTCTTCGTAAGGTATTGTAAGTTATTCTCGTATATTTGATCCTATATTCCTAAATTTCCAGTTCCTTGGTTTACCTTTTGATCCGTGTATTATGCTGGGTTTGAACAAAAACTCATAGAATACCTTAAATTTTATTCATTAGGTTTGATATTGATTCTCTCTATGTGTTGAGCTCCTCTAACTTATCTTGGTTTTGCTACACACAGTGTTTGCCTCATCACTTCTATTATTGGCATGGGTGGGTTCGGCAAATGAGTTACAAAGGTATCTATCAATGTCTTATCATTAGTTTTGTGGTTTGAGACAACTTTTTATGTAATTTTAACCAAGCCAAACTGCCCTCATGAAAAATGTTTCGATTGCTTTATCAGTGAGGCATAAACAAGAATTATATCCATGAAAATTGAGTTCTAATGGGAAAGATATCCAAGTCCATTTATTCAAAGCGTTTGCTCGTATTTGTGGTTTAGTTTTGTAAGTATGAGAAAAGGGCAGCATATTGATGGAGTATGAATGTCTTTCTTGGTTGATCGATAATTTAAACTTTGATATTTTCACACTTATTTTGATGGATGAAAATTGAAAGTTCTCACGATCGCTAATGAAAGGAAACATGCTGTAGGTGTTGATGTTCGTCCATGGCAGCATGGTTTTTGTCAATGACAACATGGTTCTGGTCAATGGCAATTCATCAACATGTCACGGCAAACAACGATGACTCCTGTATCTCCGGTAGAGGTTAGCTGGCCAACAAGAAGGGATAAATAGATTTAAAGATGGGTTCCATTTGAGTTAAACCAAGTAAGTTTCAACCTCTTAGTTAAAGTAATGGGTTGCTTAATTATTAATTTTGTATTTGCAAATGTGATGAGATGGCTGAGAGGATGATGACTGTGTTGCTGACCATAACTGTAGGCTAAAAAGGGCAGGAACTATTGTTTGGAGAGCAAGGAAAATACATTCTAAGAGTCATCGTTGCTTAAATATTCTTAAGATGGCAACATTTATCCTTTTTTTCTGTAAGCCTTTTCTCTGTGCTAAGCTTCTATGGCTTATTTTGGCTTTGCTACATGCAGTGTTTTTCCCCATCACTTATTCGATGGGCATGGGTGGGTTCGGCAAACCAGGTGCATATCCATTGTGCCCTCCCGCTGCAGTCAAGGATGCTGGGATCAGGGCACAAGACTATAAAATTAGGGATATTGCAGCCCAAGTGCCCACCTCGTTGTTTTTTACAATAATCTTTGATGAATTCAGAAAAGCATTGAGTCAATGAAATTCTGATATAGTAGACAATGACAACCATGGCAATACTTTAACAGAAGAGAAGAACATTAGATAGAATTCTATACAACAATCAATAGCAGAAAGAAGAGTCTGAGACTAGACTACTAGAACTTCATTTGTTTGTCCATGCTAAGATACCTTCAGATCTTGTGAATAAATCATATGAAATTTCTTTTCATTGAGAGATAACATGCTAAGATCAAACACTGTGTTCCAATTGAGCAACTTGTCCTAAAAAGCATACCTTATCCTCAAAAAGCATCTTGTTTTGTCCAGTCCGAATACCCCACAAGATTCCATAGGATATATAGCATGATTAAAGTTTCCTTTGAAACCTGCCATTAATTAACCATTGACTCCATTGCAAAACAAACTAGTCCACTGTTTTAGGCATTCACCAGCTAATCCCAAGCCATTTCATGACGCCCAACTAGTAATTAGGTTTCATAAAATCAGAATGGCTCATCTATTATACAGGAGCAAGTGCATGGACGGCTTGGAAATCGAGACTACCTAGTAATTATTGAGTATGAAAGAAATTAACCAAAGATGTACGTAAACGTGCCGACCAAATTTGATATATTCCTCTGACCGACAGACTTGTCCAACCCTTATCTTAACCAAAACGCAAGGGTGAACAAACTGAAAAGGAACAGGAAAGACCATATAACTATAGCTAAGCACCAAAACCTTAACCTCAGCTACAAGCAACCCAATCTTCTTTCTTCTCCACCAAAGGAACAGCTTGATGACATTCCAGAACCCCCTTCATGAGCCTAATAATTAATTTTACTAGTACTACTACTTTTAAGTGTGCCAGCACATGCAACTGATCGATCAAGCAGAGATTCTGCATATTCTGGAGAGAGTGTTCGCATGCTAAAAGAGTGTTTAAAAGTGGGGGTGTTGATTATTTTTAAAAGTTTTTTTAAAAAAATATATTAAAATAATAGTTTTTTAATTTTTTAAAATTATTTTTGATATTAACATATTACATAAAATGATTTAAAAATATTTAAAAAAATATTAATTTAAAATAAAAAAATAAAAAATATTTTTGGTTTAACTAAAATGTCATCACCCGCCGATTATCATCATAACACTTCACAGGCTCCTAGCTACTCCTGAGTGTTAAAAGCGTCTTGTCGCCGCCGTGTCTTATTGTCTTGGGACTTTAAGAGGCTCCTAAAAATCAAAGTACAATAACAATATTTTCACACAGAATCTGCCTCAAGAGAACTCCTCTATATATTTAACAACACAACCTGCCTACCTCTCCTTCACTCCCTTTTCCTCCACTTTGCTAACAAATTTTCTCTTGATCCTATCATTATGCAGAATTTTAACAAATTTTATCTAACCTTCTTTGGCTTGCTTCTAGTACTACTCTGCCTACTCTTGTCCTAGGAGAGTGCACATTGGATGCAGTGGAAGAAGAAGAAAGCAATAAATCTGAGGCCTTGAAATACAAAGCCGCAGCATTTGCTTCTATCTTTTTATTGCCAGTAAAAAACTTGGAAATAGCTGTATGATTCTTCTATCTTCTTGTAGTTGCAGTTGGTCCTTTCCTTTTTACTCCTACAATTTTATGAAATCAAACAAAAACCTACTAGTCAATGGAAGTGACAAAGACATAGCAACAATTTAGGTAACATTGTTAGCTAGGAGATGAAAAGGTAAATAATTAAGGTTAATTTAATCATATTTAAAGCTCTTCACCTGTCCATTACATCGCATGATATTGAAATAAATTTGATCTGTTAACAAAATAAATAATATTGTAGAGAGAAAGAAATAGATCTCTTTGTGAATATATGAGGCTCGACCCAAAAAGAGCACAATGAGGTGTGTGCTATGTGTCCACGTGGCAATCTTAGGAAAAAAAAAAAGATGGCTGGTGGTTGCACGAGGGTGTGAATGTGCTGCGTTTAAAAGAAAGAAAGAAGTGGTAATAGCAAAGAACTAGATCATTTTCTGGTGTTCCATCAATTTTATTTTTAACAAAAACAATGTACAAGTGATATTAACATATCTTTTTATCAAAAAATAAGAACATAATATATTTTATCTACTTAAATTAGTGTTAAATCTTTTACTTGGATTAGATCACTAATAATTTTATAAAAAACCAATCAAAATAAAATTATAAAAATCAATTTCTAATTAACTTAATATTAAATGAATTTAAAAAAAAAACAATTACTCGAGTTAACATACTAAACTCATGACTCGGATTATAGAATTAGAATAACTTTATAAAAAAAATTATATTTCCAATTCAATTAATTTTTTTTTAAAAAAATTCAATTAGAAAAACATTTTGTATCCCAATTCTTGCTATGTCTTTGTCACTCCCATTTACTAATAGGTTTTGGTTTCATGACCTAAAATTGTAGGAGTAACAAGCCATCTGCAACTATAAAAAGATACAACTATTTCCAAGTTTTTGATTGGCAATAAAGGGATAGAGAATGATTGTTAAGGAAAGATCTTGACTAGAGAATGTGTTTTCAAAAAATCTTCTCCGATAATGGTTATGGTTTTGTAGCTCTATTCTGCCATTAAAGATTGATCAACTTGCAGAGTCTGCCATCGGACGATCTGTGCAAAAGAAAAGGTTTTATACTAGCAAGAAGCTGTAACCATGAAGGATTAGTTTGGAACATAAGCTTTTAGCTTGTAAAATTAATGGAGCAAGGAATGGAAAAAAAAAATGGTCATTGTAGAAAATTATACGAAATGATAGAATGAAGATTGTTTTTCGTATTTCTTTCCAAGATTACAGCAGTACTATATATATATATAGTACAAGAAATCAATATATCTGCTGCTATTATTTGCAGCAGATTTCATATATACAGTAAAGATTGAATCCCAAGATTTCAGTCTTTTTTCATCATGCATGATCAGTGATAATAGCTTGTAAAGTTGACCCAAAATTAATCTTCGGTTACAATAGTATCTTCAATTACAATTTCAGTTGTGGGTGAATCTGCAGTTACAGGTGTAGAATTTGCAATTATGTACAAACGCAGATGATTCAATGGTCCTTGAGATGTTTTATTGCTCAAAAATGCTAGAAAACATCTTAATATACATGAAAGAAGTAACAAATATTTGATTTGATGATCAACTAAAGTTTAAAATTTTATCAAAACAATAGACAAAGCTTTGGATTTGAATTTTGAAACTTTGATACCTAATTTATTTTTTCTAGACAATGAAGAAACAACGCCACCGAATCTAAAAAAGGTGTCAGCGGAATTTTTCTGATTTCTTGAATTGAGAATAACAGCTGAATTATTAATTATTTTTAGTTAATTAATAAACTTATTTAATTATTAATCTATGGTAAATAAGTGTTTATAGGACCAAAAAGAGAACTCTTTCTTTTATATTCTCTTCATTGTTCTTAAACTTGTTCCTTGAGTATTCTTTGGTAATAACTTTAGACTTGTTGATCTTAGTTCTTGGGTTAATTTGGATGATCGGCAACTATCAAATTCGTTGCAGATAAAATTAAAATTCATTGCTGAAAAAAAATAATTTGCAACTGAATCGAAAATATATTTGCCCCAGCTAGTCTTAAACAAGAGCATTTTCGTCAATTAAATTTAAGAAAACACTCTTTCATCAGGTTCTGTTGGTTCTTTCAGTGGCTTAGTGGGTGAACTTTAACTATGTGCCTCTGATCTGCTAGTCTTGGTCAAGTTGTGCAACATGCCCAGCCCAGGTAGCTTGAACCATCACTTGTATATCTTCTTTTCGATCCCCTCAAGCATGCTTATCTTGAACAGTAATCCATAGCATGGTGAGATTGAAATGCAGCCTTGAACAAATGTTTCGAGTCTTTTGACATGAAGATGCAATAATTAACACAAGTTCACATGTTTTTGACAAGAGAATCTGCCATTTATTATAGCTTTTAAAGAATAAGTGCTACAAATACAATCTAGATACCATCCAATTGATTTTTCTAGTTTAGAACAATCACAAAGGATTGAAATCAGCTGAGCAATGAATTCAATAATTCAATTGCTATACATCTCTCAAATAATTGGAAAGCTTCACATGGGCTGTGGGATCTTTCTTCTTCCTTTTCTTGAAATGTTTTGTGGCAGCTTTCAGCACTTTATTCCATCCCTGAATATATGTAGCAACCATTTATGATGATTAACATGGTCGTTACAACACTAAACAATAAATAATCAAAGGGTTAAAGTTAATAACAATAAAGAAGAAAAGGATGCACATTAAAGGATCTAGAAGGGGCATCCATTTTACAAACATTATGAAGGACAAAGAACTCTAAATCCGTGCCCTTCTATGGATCTTGTATAAATATCCTTCACATTTTTTTCTTTTAATCAAAACATTTTACTCAAACTGTCAAAGCCTATAAGGATACTAAGGACTTAAAATTTACCTTGGTAGGAAAGGGAACACAAGAAGTCTTAATTGAAGTTGGAGAGAACTCAGAGACCTTAACCTTATGCTTCCTTATCTTCAACTTACTAAGACTAACATTGAAGGCAGTTGTACTGATAGCCATCTTCTTCATCATCATCTTCTTCTTCTTCTTGATGCTGGAGCTCAGTTTCTTGGAACCACTTCTGCTGCTGTTCTTGTTGTCCAATTCTGAGCCAAACCCAAATGCGATTTTTGTTGGAGTAACCAAGTCCAAATCCATGGGGCTGTAATTTCTTGGCACTAAAGGAGACCATATTGAGCTCTGAGCGTAGTCGAAATCAAAGGCAGAGTTATCTGGGAACTTGAAGAGAAGCTCTTTTGACATCACTGGCTCTAAATATTCTACCACTTTACAAGAAATAAGCCGTGCTGTCTCCTCCTCCTCCTCCTGCTCCTCCTCTTCTACTTGTTTCCTTTTCATTTTTGGAGTTGGATCTTTTTCTTTGTTTTGTGACCGTTATTTTTTGCAGTGTTTGAAATAAAGACCCAACTGTTTTAGGGACCAAAAGAGGTGACAAATGTTGAACAGGACACAAAAAGTGACCGTTGCAAAAGAAAAGAGGTACATTAATTAAATTTTAGGACACTTTTTGTCCTTTCCTGCCCTTGGATCCACGGTAACCCGAGCTGTGTTTCATTTCAAACTAGAATAGTCGAATGGAGGATAACCAAAAGCGAATTTTGCACCTTCATGCAAGCCTTAAGGTTGACATTGTGAAAATAAAGAAGTATAGGGATCAAAGTAAAAATTTCCTATACCTATATATATTTTGACATTTTCTCATTATCTTTGGGATTATTAGAGCTTTACCCTCTACTTATTGTAATTAATGTTTGAGATTATAATAGATAATATATTTTAAAATATTTTTTTTATTTTGATAACAGCACATTAAAACTATTAAAAAGCATTAAAAAATATTAATTTAATATTTTTTTAAGTTAAGAGGGACATTTATGGTGGTGGTAGTGGTTGTTTTTTTTCGAAAATGTATTAAGATAATTTTTTTATTTTTTAAAATTCATTCATATCGAAACAATATAAAAATATAAAAAATATATATTTTAAAATAAGAGATTTTTTTAAAAAAAAAATTGTGAAAACTCTGGTTAAAATACTATCCTAAACAAATATTAAAAGTACTTTTAAAAAGCATAAGTTATGAAAAATACCCCGTTCATGTTAGTAATGTAGACATTAAAAATCTGATTGGCAGAACTAATTTTTCCATTGAACAAACCTACAAGTCCAAAAAGTAAATGAGTCAGGCATGCAGAATGCTAAATACTAGCTCTCTTTTTGCCCCCAGTTTCTTGTGTTGTGTGCTTTTGTTGAGTAATGTGGTATAAACAAGGCTATAATCAATTAGAATTTTATTTAAGATTGTGTTAAAGCAGAGAGATGTGAACAGACAATTTGGTTTCAAAAAAATCATGATACAGGGTTTTGACTCTTAGAAAATATAAAAGAAAAAAACAGGGAAAATACAGAGCAGTGGGTTTTTGACTCTTTACAGTACTAGAAAATACAAAGGAGAAAATACAGAGCAGTGGGTTTTGACTCTTTACAATATTAGAAAATATAAGAGAGAAAACAGGGGAAACACAGAGCAGTGGGTTTTGACTCCTTCATCACTACTACTATTAATTAATACATGGTTTGATTATTCCATGATTCGGCTCTCCAAAATCAGTGGTATTTTTGTTTTTGGGTGAGGCCCATTTGAAATGGGAAATGGGTGGGCTTTATAATGGGTCAGATCCAGGCCCACAAAACACTGGAGGACTTGAATCACAGTGTGGATACATCTTTGAAGCCAGTATATGTTGTTTTAATGTCTAGCAGGCATTTAAATTTGTATCATTTACAAATGCAAACACAGTGACAAAGGATGGACTTTAAATTTTTCAAAATTTATAAAATCTTAAGACAAACAATATTGTTTTGGATTAAACCGAGTGATCAATCAAATCAGTAATTTAAGTTTTATATCAGGTCATAGACTAAATCAAGTTTTATAAATAATAATAATAATAATAATAATAATAATCTGTAGAGTGCAAGATGGTCAGCTAAAAATATGAGTCTCAATATAACGAGTGCCATTGTCAATCCTGGTGTTGGACTTTTCTTGTTACCTTGTCGAAGGGAATACGAACTTGAATAAATGCGCCAAATCCAAATCTATCGCTCTATTCCTCTTTTGATCTGTTGAAGCATGTAACCTTTGACATTTGACTAACCGTGTCACCCATAGAATTCAAAGATTGCACGGTCTTTGGTCTCCATTCTAGCTCTTTGATTAAGAGAAATTTCCCATGACTCGGGCTCCGATCTCATGGAAGAAGGAAAACATATAGGAATTATCAGCTTCAACATTCTACCATTAACGCTTTCTATTCTACACCTTCCAATTTGGACTATCAAGCTAGCTGATCAAATTATGAACATCCCTCGTTGCTTCCTAGCTGGCTAGGCACTGATCTCATTCTCTGCCATTAGCCTCACGTTTGTTTGAATGGTTTGCATGCCCGAATTTCCAGTCAAAGAAGCCTCAATATCTTACAAGCCAATTAACGCTATAAATACCCACATGGACTCCTGCATACTCCATTATCGATCTCATACACTTCCTTGCACCAACAAAGCATCAGTTTGATCTCTAGCTAGATATAAAGTATTTGTTAATTTGTTTTTGACGTTAATTAACATGGCAACCACGCTCAAATCTCTCAGCTTCTTTGTCATTCTTTTGATGGTGAACTCCCTCTTCTTCACTGGGACTACTGAAGCCCGTCCCTTCAACATCATGAAGTCAGGAAACTCTGCTGCTAGCAGAGGTACTGAGAGTTTCTTTGATGGGTTATCACTTGGAGGAATTAAGGAGGGTCCAAGTCCTGGTGCAGGACATGAGTTTACAAACAGTGGCACACTTGGAGGAATTAAGGAGGAGGGTCCTAGCCCGGGTGCAGGACATGGGTTCACCAGCAGTGGAACACTGGGAGGGATTAAGGAGGGTCCAAGTCCTGGTGCAGGACATGGGTTCACCAACAGTGGGACACTTGGAGGAATTAAGGAGGGTCCAAGCCCTGGTGTAGGACATGGGTTCACCAACAGTGGAACACTTGAAGGAATTAAGAAAGAGGGTCCTAGCCCTACCAACAGTGGGACACTAGGAGGGATTAAGGAGGGTCCAAGCCCTGGTGCAGGACATGGGTTTACCAACAGTGAGACACTTGGAGGGATTAAGGAGGGTCCTAGTCCTGGTGTAGGACATGAGTTCACCAACAGTGGAACACTAGGCGGTATTAAGGAGGGTTCTAGCCCTGGTGTAGGACATGCGTTCACCAACAGTGGAACACTTGGAGGGATTAAGGAGGGTCCAAGCCCTGGTGCAGGACATGGGTTTACCAACAGTGGAACACTTGGAGGAATTAAGGAGGGTTCTAGCCCTGGTGTAGGGCATGGGTTCACAAACAGTGGGACATTTGGAGGAATTAAGGAGGGTCCAAGTCCTTGTTGTGGAAACAAATACACTACTGGCACCAAGCATTGACTCATATTTAGCCACAACAAATATTTGAGTTATTCTTTTGTTATTTAATATTTGATATATCTTCATTTTTTATTTATAGATTATTTATTTTCTTTTTTGAAATTTTATGATTTATCATGTAATAGAGGTTTTATAAAATGTGAATCGCTAAAATGTCAAATTAATACATACAACTTATTATTAGCTTTGATGTCTCCTCCTTCTTTCTTTTTTTAATTGTTCGGAATTTTGAAGATTACAGGGAAATTGGGAGTACTCTACTTAATAAATGAGGAATAAATATTTGAAATATATATTTATATTTTTAGGATGATGTCAATTAAATTTGTTTGGATCAATTTTTAACTTATTTAACATTTTTAAAGTCCAACTCAAACTAAATTCTCAGTACACAAATCACCGAACTAATCCGTCATGTTTCAAGAATAAAAAAATATAACACTTAATAAAAATATTTGAAATGTACATTTATATTTGTAAGATATTATTTTTATCAATTAAATTTGATTGGATTAATTTTCAATTTAATTTAAAATAAAATCTAATCCAACTGAGTAAATGAATCACCAAATTCATCCATGGTACCTTAGGAATTAGAGAAAAATAACACTTAATAAATGTGAAAAACATATTCATAATATATATTTTATATTTTTAAGGTCGTGTTATTAATCAGAAAAATTATAAGCTCTATTTACTAAAAAAGAGAGGAAAAACTACAAGCTCTCTTGAAAGAAAACAGGAAAAAAGAAAAATCTTTCAGACAATTTTTACAAAAGCAAATCGAATTCTATGTTAAATTTCGAAGAGAAAAACTTTGCATCAATCGAATTTAAATTAGAAAAGAAGCCAACTGAAAGTTCGGTTCATCAGATGCAATTGAAAATAGTATCTAATCAATCAACTTGTTTTGATGTGCTGGTATCAAAAATAGTATCTTCTAATTACTACACCGAACAACAGATTATATTAATTTCTTAAACAAAAATAATTTTAAAAAATAACTAAAACATGGTTGAAAAAAATCCTACATAATCAATAACAATAAATAAATCTCTGTTGCTGTCGAGAGTTTTTTTAAAAATTAAACTGTATAATTATTTTATTGTTAATATATATAGTTTTATATCAATATATATTATTGGGAAAGATTAGACCAAATCAATATAACTAAAGGAAAGGTCAAATTGTTTTCCTGGACAGATACACCTACCAAACAAGTTTGCCACAGGTATCCCAACCGTGAATTTAGCTCACGAAGTCAAAAGTCCTTTGTGATAATTATCAAAGAAAACAGGGAGGACTTTCTTAGTTAAGGTTATCATTTTAAGGCACCCTTCAAGTATATCTATGACAGCTATGTATTGACAACTTGTGTGTAAGACTAACTAATTGGTAGATGATGCATGATCCATCATCCATGTTAAAGTATTTTTATTTAAAAATATATTAAAATAATATATATTTTTTATTTTTTTAAAATTTATTTTTGATATCAGCACATCAAAACAATCCAAAAAATTAATTAAAAAATTAATTTTAAACAAAAAATAAATTTAAATTTTTATCAAATGGTGTTTGGGTTGCGTTTCCAAATGCTATTAAGACCCATGAAACAAATTAAGAACATGTTAATTAATTCATTTAGAAAAAGAACTAGTACATTAATAAAATAAAATTTTAACTATAGACCGTACCCTGAGGAGAAGCATTGTTCATTTGAAAAGTGTTTTTGTATTTTGGTTTATAGAATTGTTTATGCTTTGGCTCCTAATTTTTTTTTCTTCTTCTTATTTGATCCTTTGACATTATTTTGATATGCAATTACTCTTGGTGATTTGTTTTTCGTGCCTTTGTATGTGAATCTCGAGGAGTCGAGTAAATGTTATGTCGCTCAGTTTGATGAAATAAAATTCAATTTTATTGATTTAAAATAATTAGAGCTTTAATTATCAAATTTAAAGCTTAAAGAAATTCTCAATCCTTTTTTTATTTTTTGCCAACATTAGAGACTGATTTACATGGACATGGAAAAGTTGGTGGCCCTTTTATAACATTGGTCCCTTAATTTTTTAATGTTTAATTCGACCCTTTCACATTGACTTTATTTGGGATTTGACTTAGTACCTTTTTTTTGTTTGCTTTGATACAAGGATCTCTCAATATTGAGATTTTTTTTGGTGCTCGACTAACGCTTGGTTTTGCAAACTAAAACAAAAATTTACTAATTTTAAAAAATTAAGTATTAAGAGATCAAAATTAAAACTAAAACAAATATAGGGATTGGGGTAAGCGAGAAAGGAAAATTGAATATCATGCGTAACACATGCACCATTGTGTGGAGGAAGCCCACTGTGTTCAGGCATCACATGCAGGTTTCTCAGTAGACAAAAATCGATTTTCACGATGATGTTGGAAGCGGCACCACACATTTTTCTCATTGGTTAGACCCATGTTAGCAATGGAGTGGCGGTAAGGTTGTGGCAGACTTTTTTTCTTCTCCTTCCTCTTCTCTCTTCTCTCCTCGGGATTCTAGCTGGCTGCCAAAATTGAAAGATATCTTGTCATTTTGTTTTGGTATTAAATTTGGTCCTCATTCTTTTGATTACTATTTGTTTTGTTTAAAATTGTTTTTAATTTTTTGCAATTTTTCCCTTAGCATTTGGTTTTATTTAATATTTATATCAAGTTCGGTCCTTATTCTTTTGATTGCAATTTGTTTTGTTTTGGATCCTGTTCTTAATTGATTCTTTTTTCAATTTCATCCCTTAACATTTGTTTTCATTGTATTTTATGTCAAATTTAATTCTCATTCTATTGATTACTATTTATTTTGTTTTAAAATGATTTTTTTCCAATTTCATCTTTGAGCATTTAGTTAATTGAGAATTTGACTTCATAATTTTTTCATGTTTGCCTTATATGGAGTAATCCCGACTTTATGAACCGAGTCATGGGTTTGGAAGATTAGCTTAAGCTGACTACGGTCTTTTTCAGGAAATTTTTTAAAATTATTTTTTTTCCAATTATATCCTTTAATATTGGGTTGGTTAGGGAATGAGATTTGTGGTTTTTCACTTTATTTCTATAGTGTTATCTCAATCTCATGTTTCGGATCGTATACTTGGCGTGTTAATCTAGGTTCACTCGGGGTTTTATTTTAATTGTTTTTTTTTTAAATTGATTTTTTTTCAATTTCACCTTTCAATATTGGATTGTTTTGAGAATTGAGTTTTGTAATTTTATTCAATTTGTATTATACGAGGTTATTCTAGTATCACAACTAGATTGTAGATTTGATGCTCTAACTCAAGTGAACTCGAGTCAAATTTTTTTTAAAACTGGTTTATTTTTCAATTTTATTCTTAACATTTTATTTATTGGAAATTGAGCTTTAAAATTGCTTTTCATTTTGTTTTATATGAGATTATCGTATTCTCATTTAATTTTTACTTTGTTATCAAATAAGATGATGAAGAAATTTTAAGAATATTTGAAGGATATCTTTTCATAATATTGACAAGTGTTTATTTTTTTCATTCAATCATTGTTAAAAAAATTTATATTTAGTTTGGTTTATTTGCTATCGTTGGTGGTGAAGATAGGGGGTTGATAGGGCTCCGACCCTGTAAAAAATATTTTTTTCTAGCCCCCAACAATTTGTAGTTTTAGCCCTAAAACTAGGAGAAAAAAAAACTTCCCCTAAGATTCTTTTTTCTAATTTGCCCCCTAAATAAATCTTCTAGTTCCACCCCTAGTTATTATTATTATTTTTTAATTATATTATTAAATTAACCAAACTCACATAACTTTACTTTTATAAACCACTAGTGTCGCCTGAGATTTTTCTTTTTTATGTTGAGAAAAAATTTAACCCGGTAAAGAAATGAGCTACCAGTTTAGTGTTGATCTGAACACCATTGGTTTCTATAGCATTAGATGTGAAGTGTCGTGTCAACAAAATGCCATTTATTAAATATGTTAATAGTAACTTAGTATGTGTTTGGTAATTCCATATCTTTTCTCTTGTTTTTTTTTTTTTTTTTGTTTCTTTATGTTTTGAGTATCATACTATCAAAATCATTAAAAAAAAAATAACAATTTAATATATATTTTTTAATTCAAATACAGTATAAACGCAATATCAAACACTTTACTCTGAACTTTTGTAATGTATTATGTTACGGGTTAATATTAAGCATAGAATCAATGGTTACTATTTCCTAAGAACGGACAGTGCCTATGATTCTGGAATCTCAAGTGAAAGAATATTACATAGGACGAAAAGCAAGAAAACAAACATTTGTTATCTTTGAGTAGAAAGCAAGCAATATAAAAGTGAGTTAAACTCCATTTCTTTAATATTTCTCTCTTGCCAAGCAAGCATATATTCCTAGTTAAACAACCTTCTGATTACTCTTTCAATCACACATCTTTGAGTTTTGTGTTGTTGTTACTAAGATAGCTTCTAACATAATTTGTGGCAATGCAAGGGAATAATCTTTAGTTTCTCTAAGTCGATAGGCCCACCTTATGTCCACCTGCTTTTTTCCTACCCTCCTCGCTTTCCTCCACTTTGTAGTTAGTCCTCTCTTTATGGATAAATTATATATCCCCATGAGCTTGCAAGGGGGAAGTCAGAAAATTTTCTATTAGAAGTTTCACTTCTGGAGCTTTGAAGACAGCTACATTTCAAGCCAAGATTACTAGACCTTATGGAGATTATAGTATTTTACGTTCTCGTTATAGCGCCTATCTTCTTCACTCTTAGTGGTAACATGTTCAATCTTGTTTTTAGAGCTTTTTAGTCTCTTCTATGAATATATTTGGCATGTCTAGTTTGGGTCTATGCATCTACATTTTCACATCCCCTCCATGCCTATAATTTGTTTTGTTGCAGATGCAAGACTTCCTTTGCAATTGTTGGAGGAACCGGAGGTGTCAAATCAAGTGAAGATGAAAGCTGATTTAGAATATGGCGCTAGTTCTCCATTGTCCCTCCCACCATTACAATCATTGTCACCACTTTCCTTACCTGATAGTGCTCCTCCCTATTGTATAAACCCACCATTTGGTCCACCATCACCTTCTACAACTTTGCCATCTCCAATAGGCCACATTCCAGCAGCCTCTCCACCACCCTTTGCACCTATTTTACCTATCCAAAACCCACCTCCAAGCCCATCTTATAACTTTGCTTGCCCGCCCACTCACACACCGACTCCGAAATCCCCTCATTATGAGCCTAGCCCACCAAAACGTGTTCCAAGCCCATCTGGCTATCAACCACCGATGGTTTACCCGCCACCTGCCGTGCCGTCACCGCCACATAAGAACCCACAATATGCTGTTTGGTGTGTGGCAAAACCAACAGTGCCTGATTCAATAATCCAAGAGGCCTTGGACTATGCTTGCGGGTCGGGTGCCGAATGCAAACAAATTCAGCCCAATGGGCATTGCTTTCAGCCCAATACACTGGTTGCTCATGCTTCATATGCTTTCAATAGTTGCTGGCAGAAAACAAAGGTTCGTGGGGGCACTTGTGATTTTGGTGGGAGTGCCATGCTTGTCACAATTGATCCAAGTAAGTATGAATACAATTTCAAGGAGGAGAAGAAATGCTAATACTATTTTCCCTTTTTAGCTAACAATGTTGATAATTACTAATTAATCTCTTCATGATTGCTGCAGGTTATAATGACTGCAACTTCATCAATAATTGAGCACCAAGGATACAGACACTTTCATAGACAAGCCAGTCCACTGAGTTCAGTGCACTGGTGTCGGGAATATAGTTGAAGACAATACTTTTTGTTACAAAATTAATAGTCTTGTTGAATTTATAGGGTTTTAGCCAATGAGTTAAAACGTATTGCTGTGATATTTTCTAGTTGTTTCACATTTTGTATACGAAACTTCTATATCTTTTGCATCTATGTATTCAGATTTATGGACAGCATTTTCATTGGCCTCAGGAAAAACAACGTTGGACTTAATAACTTGGGGATACAGTAACCTATCCATGATTTTTAAGATTATACCTAAAATCATGCAGGCATCCTTTGACTTCTTACATTTATCGACCAAATGGCACATAAGAGTAAATATAATTCTCACTTCATCAATCTAATTTAACTCAACAGGTTTGGTTAGGTAGCTAATGAGTTTGCTCCCTCTAATGATCATATACAATTCACACAATAACATTCATTTTTTTCGTGTTATAATGGAGTCGTAACTCTACCCAGCACTTTGTGCTTAAAAATAATTTGAATATATCCAAAATAAAAGGAATATTTACTTTCCTGAACATCCAAAGAGGTGAGGAGATTACAGTGTTGAGAAACACTTTCCTGAACCTACTAAGCTAGCACCACCACTGTTGCAGCTCAATGAAGTAAGCTTTAGTCATCCAGACCGATCGGATTTCAAGTTGTCCAACGTTGATGTGGGTATCGATATGGGGACTCACGTTGCTATTGTTGGACCCAACGGGGATGGAAAATCTACTCTGCTCAATCTTCTTGAAGGTGATTTGCTACCAACTGAGGTTGAAAGTGCGGCAGAGTCAGAAGTTGAGGATTGGAAGGTGTTAGAGTGAATGAATTTAAATAAAGATGTGTCGTTAAGAGGATGTGTTTGTTTGTTTTTAAGAAGTAATATCAAGATTGTCTATAAAGACAATTCTGACAATGTTTTATAGATCAAGAACAGTTCTCGTCTTTCTAGAACTCATGTTTTTACGTTTTCTCTTGCCAAAATCTTACTCTCCTTTCTAAGGAGAGTAATTAAGAGTCTTGTTGGTTCGAACAATAAATTATTTTAAGATCATAGGAATGATTCTTGTTTCAATTTAAAAATTAAAAGTTAATATTCTATCAACAAACTTTTTTTATATGTTGATTTATATGTCTTTTAATGCTCTGTACCAAATTATTAGAGTAGGAGGAACAGTAAAAGGTACTCGCATCACTTTGTGGATCTTCTCATGAAACACCAGTTCAGTGCCTCCTCCGTCTCCGTCCGGACCAAGAAGGCCTTAGCAAAGTGGAGGCTGTTCGAGAGAAGCTTGGTAAATTTGGACTTGAGCAAAATCATCTTACACCTATAGCAAACTTATCAGGGCGGCAGAAAGCCAGGATTGTTCTCACATCAATATACATACCGAGGCCTCACATTCTGTTACTGGATGAACCGACCAATCATCTGGATATGCAGAGTATAGACGCATTGGCCGATGCACTGGAAGAATTCACCGGTGGAGTTTTCCTGGTCAGTCATGACTCTAGGTTGATATCGCGTGTCTGTCATGGTGAAGAGAAGAGTGAAATTGGGGTGGTGGGAGATGGAACTCTGGATACTTTCCCTGGAACATTTGAAGAGTACAAAGAGGAGCTTCGAACCTAGATTAAGGCTGAGGTTGATGATTGAGGCTATTGTTATGAAACTTTGTTCTCTGCATCATTTGCTTCATAAGAATTTGTTTGCAGTTGTTGCATTTGTATTTGACTAATACAAATGGCATATCCTTCTTTCCTTGCAACATTCAAAGACAAGAGGATCTTGTTCTCTTGGTGTTTGGTGGAAGATGGAAGAACATTTTGTTTTCTTTCTTTGTTTTTATTTATATAATTCATAAAATCTTGTTCTCTATAACATTTTGAAATGGTTACTAGATAACTTAGAAAAGTTACCAGAGATATAACTAACTTGTGGCAGCCAAGCATTCATAGCGATATTACTTTTTGATCTTTTGATGTCGGCTTTTCCTAATACTGTGAAGGTGTTTACAATTCATGGGCTTATATTGACTTCCTGTTTCTCCTTCCTTTCTTTTGCTAAGATGAGAACCTTTATGATACCTCTGATGTGCTCCTCGCCTGAAATAATAAGTATGGACAGGAATTCTGAAACTAGTTTAGTCCTGATAAGGTGTGTTCTTCCTTGCTTGCTTCAGGTTCAACCAGGCTTAGATTGAAATTGTGTTCCCTTCAATGGTGCAATCTTGATCAATTACATTAGTCATCAACTGGTTAGCCAAATGTATATTTTAAGCTACTAACATCTGATCATATGTATAGCTTCTCAAATTCTGTAAACTTAACTGGAATCTTTACACTTGATGACTTCCTGAGATCAAAATGCAACCAACTCAGGTCGTCTAGGCATCGGTGAAAGGGTAAAAAATGCATTCTTCGAAGTATCTCCATGTGACAAATCTAGTTTTAAGAGTTTGCGAAAGCCTGAGAATCCCAAGTAGAAACATTCAGTGTTATTGCAGTGTGAATAAGGCTGTTTTCAGATTGTTCAATGGTGATAGCAAGTTAAACGAGTCTAAACTTGGAAAAAACAAAAAGAAAAACAGAGGCCTGTTATCAAGAGAAGCAGGGGAAGCATTGCCTGTAATGATGGTTGGAAGGCAAAGACAACATCTGATATTAACTGAAAGAGTTCCTTTTTAGAGAGGGCATAGCCCTTAAAGATATTGTTTTGACACTTGGTCCTATAGTATCGATTATTGACAAAAACACCCTTGTGATTTCTACTGAGAAATTGGATCTTGATTTAATGTGTACTGGCATATTGCTATTGCTTTTATAACGGGTTAATAATAATTATTTTAATATAAAATAATATTAAAATATAAAGAATATTTTAAATATCTTCAATCAATACGCGCTAACAGCTTTTAAAATAAAAAAGATAATATCCTCGTGGTTCTCTGAATATCTATGATGTACAAATATTTTATGTATATAATATCAATATAATATTTTTTCCATGAGTTTTAAAATATAAGATAACTTGATATTGATGTAGTTTTTACTGTTACAGGTTAAAAAAAAAAAAAAGTAGTAGGGAGCAGGGTGGCCCTAGCCTGGGCCTAGCCCACTAAAGTTAAATTTTTATCCAAAACCATCATATAATTAAATTTCTAATGACAAATAGTGGTCCATCAAAACCACAAGCAGACAGTCTAGGCCCCCTTTCCACAAAGTCTAGATAGCCTCGAACCACAAGTGTGTGCCCAAAGCACACGGTGCCTGATCAGTTCATGCTGTGTTCCCACATGCTCTTGATAATTGCTAGAGAAACTTGTGGTGTGAAACAGTAATGCTTGTTATAGCTGAGATCCACCTACATAATATCATGATGACCCACATATATTGCAATAAAACATTAGAGTAAATTGTAAGAGAATGGCATGCCGTGCAGAGGGAAAATGTTACATTTGTACTGTTCTAACAAGCTTTAATTTGTTCTATTGTAAGGAATTAGAAAAACTCTTAAATCTAATATTGGTTGGTCAATTAGAACAAAATGAGTGTAATATAATATGCTCAGTTTATTATAGATTGATTTATCTTGATTCGATATTCTAGATATATTATTTCTTCTTCATAATCGAGTATTCATATATATAAATACAACATATTTAATTCCATAAAAAATACCAATAACTAATCGTAACCTTTTAAGCTTTACTCAGTATTCACTAGCTAATTTTATCTATATATAATACAGTTTTATATATATATATATATATATATATATATATATATATATATATATATATATATATATATATATATATCTTCCCCTTTTACATTCTTTTGAAATCATTAAAAAGAAGAAGAATTGCAGGGACATGATAAATTCTTCAGTCGACGACTTCATCTCACATATAGATGGACAAACCAGAATTCTCGCAAGAGATAGCGCAACCTTGGTGCATGAATTGTTGAAATATTGTGATGACTGTCGGCATGCAGTAGGGTAGCAAAATGCCATGGTTAACTAAGTTAACAACATTCACATCACAATTTTGGCAACTAAAATTAGCCCGCGATTGTTTACTTTTTAGATTCAAAACAACAATCTCGTAACACCACATGGCAATGCAAAAAGAACTCATGACTTTCATGGTTTCTTGAATGGCCTTTAACCAACAAGACAAAGTACTGCCATGGAGTTTGAGATAATCTCCAAATCCACTTAATTAGATGTGTATGAGATAACATCCGTAAGTCTTGCCAGCTAGTTGTTGCATGGAGTCTAGCTTGAATTCTATGCACAAGCTGTCATGGTGGGGTATTACTTTGCTGTTAGGTTCTAGTCTTCTAGTGCTTTGGCATGGGGGGCCATGATATATACATTGATAAATGAACGAAGACAAGAAAAATCTTACTATAAGAGTACAGCAGGATATTGTAAAACTTGAAATGGGACATTAATTTGTATTGGGATTTAGTGGGGAAAAATGAAAATGAAAATGAAAATGAAAGGAACATATAGAGAAAGTTCATGTGGATCTTAACGTCTTGATTAGACTGAATTCAGATAGCAATCACTGTACCATCACTAGTCAGTGTCACTTGGGGTGATAGAGAGTTCATTTTGATGAAAGCCTGGTTGAATATATACGTTTTGGAATGACTAAAAAAGAATATGATACAAAAAAAAGACGAACGCCAATATTATAAAATAATAATCCTAGAATAATTATCTCAATTTAAAATTTTAAAATAATAAATAAGTTTTTATATATATTCTTAAGTGAAGTTTTTAAAATTTTAAATTTAAACAAAATCAAAATAGCATATGTTTAGTTTTAGTAATTAAAATGAAAAGGATGAGATCTGAACTATTCATTATTAATTTGATTATAAAAGCTTTTATATTATATAAAAAAAATTATATCAATAAATAAAATTTTAAAATATAATATATATTATTTTCCGACAGTCACATGGAATTTGTCTGTCCTAACATGTATACCATGTCCTGTCAAGGTGTGAACTGTGAAGTAAGAAATGTTGTCTTTCTTGACATGGAGACCATGTCCTGTCAAGGTGTGAAGTCAGAAATTTCCCAAATCTTTTAACCTCGTCGGCCATTAGCCATGTGTAATTAGGCTTAACTGGTAGTAGTTTGCTAAGCTTTGCTTTATAACTAATATGAGATTACCCTGTTTAATCTGAGGACTCCTACATGCATCAAAATAATCAGTTTGGTCTGATCGACGATTTTAGTCATTCAACTAATCTAGGTTGATATAATGGAGCATGTACGGAAGGCTTAAATCAAGCTGCATTAACCCCCCAAAATTTTTTTATCAAAAAACATGATTTATTGGAATTCACTCGAGTTTTTTTTATAAATATTTTTTTTAATTTTAATCTTTAATATTAAGTTTATTAAAAATTAAATTTAATAATTTATCTTGTTTTGCTTTTTTATCCTCGCCTCGTGATTTAGATCATAAGTTTGACCGGTTAACCCTGGTTGACTCGAGTTATTTTTTGTGTTTTTTTTTAATTGATTTTTTTTTCAATTTCATCTTCCAACACTAGATTGATTGAGAATTGAGTTTCATATTTTATTTTAATTTTCTTCTTATTGTATTATCCCGGTCTCATAACTCAAGTCATGAATTTAACATGTTGACTCAAATTATTTTTATGGATCTTTTTTTTAATTAACCTTTTTTCAATTCAACATTGAGTTTTTTTGGAAATTGAGCTTCATAATTTTTTTTTTTCTAAAGTGATATCGTGGTTTTATGACTCGATATGTTGATTAACAAGCTAACTTGAAATGACCCGAATAGAGCCAATATGTTGTCGTCTCAATGTTTATATATAAAAAAATATCATCTTAAATATTTATTTTAAGTCAAACTATGTTTTTCTCGGTCATTCGGGTTAACTTTAGACCCGCTAAAGAGATTGAGTCATATCATATCAATCCTCACATGGTTTAAATTTGTTTCTATTAAAAAAATATTAACAAAACCTAAATATTTTTATATGTTAAAAAAATTGATCTGACCCGTAACGTACCACATCCTAATGATATAGTAACTTAATATTTTGAATAAACAATTATTTTAAAACAATTAAAAATAAAAAGCAAAAGAATCTTTTTTAAATAAAGAGAATAGTAATAATATTTTTAAATGGATCCCATATAAAATTATTTAGCTCATTAAATCACTTGGGTCATCCAAAATAATGGTGAGTAGGCTCATCTAATAAAATATCTTTACAACTAAGGATACTAGACAATTTTAATTTACAAATCAATAATTATAATTTCATTAACATTAAAAAAAAGACTAAAAGAGAGGGGAGGATTTATTGTATCATTCTTCTCAAAACACTATTCACTAGATTATTGTTTTCTTCTTCTTTTGACTTGAGTCATTTTTTATGTTTTTTTTAATTATTGTTTTTTTAATTTTATCATTCAACACTAGGTTGAATGAGAATTGAGTTTCATAATTTGTTTTAATTTGCTTTATATTGGATTATCTTGATCTCATAACTCAGGTCATGGATTTAGTAGGCTAGCCTATGTTAACTCGACTTATTTTTGTGGGTCCTTTTTTTAATTTATTTTTAAATTTTTCATTCTATCATGGGTGTGATAATCTTATTTTTCATAAAACAATTAATATACAGCCTTTTTCCAACATGTTTTAGGTCATAAAAAGATTATCTATCAAAAATTAAAAAGCATATGCATGCATATCAATAAATAAATTGAGAATTATATTTGTTAATAAATATATATTTAAAAAGTCGCCAATGATAAGTAAAGACTAGCTGAAAAAATCAAGAGAAAGATGTAGACCAAGATATTTGATCTTACAACACGGGTCATGTACCTAGTTATGTTTAATAACTTTCTTTCTTTGAATAATTTTTTTTAATCAAATGATTGTATGTGCTAATAAAACATCAAAAAAGTTATTGACGATAATTAAAGATTAAACTCGAAAAATAAAGAGATAGATGTAGATCAAAATATTTGATCTCACAACATGCATCATGTAACTCGTTGTGTCTATTAACTTTGTTTCTTAAAGTAAATTTTTTATTTAATATAAGGATAATAGAATTGGTCCACGCTACGCCTCATATCGGAGCAAGATTTTTTTCAAACACAAAAAAAATGTCTAGGCATCACTAACATGTTTCTTTAAAAATAGATTTTAACCATGAATTCAAAATCTAAAATAGTTTGGCATGTTTTAAAAAATATATTGCATGGATTTTACAACAAGTTTGTAAAATTCCAAAAGATTTTGACCTATATTTCAAAAATATTAAAAATTTCTTTTTGGCAAAATAATATATTTTTCACTCTTAATATAAGGATAAAAAATCTACAAAAGAGTTAATATCTAAAATATTATTAGGGATAATAATTTATTATTACTCACCTTTAATAAAAGGATGAAAAAAACTACTTGAGGTTAATATCCGAAATATTATTGGTAGTAATATAACTCATTCATTTATAATATAAAGATAAAAAATCACAAGGAATTTTATCTAAAATATTATTTGAAATGGTGCAATAGCCAAAAATTTCAATTTTACCCTAAAAGAAGCCTCAAAGATAATTGAGAACATTTCACCATTCTAGACTAAGTCATTGACTTAGGAAACCAGGATTTATTCATCGTAACAAACCCATCATAGTAAACTAATAAGAAATAGAAATATCATCGGACTATAACAAATAAAGAGAAAAAACAATACACCTTACCTTACGTAGGGCATACTAAGGGTGTAAATACCTTATCTTTACACAACTAGTTCCTTGTCTAGAATCTCTAAAAGACCAGTTAGGGTTCCTAGTAACCATAATACTATGTGATAACTCCCTTATCAAACCAAAGATCATTCTGGAAAACAATCACCTGAAAAGTGTCGTCGCCACGCTACGCTGCCAAGAGGAGGGTACAATAAACATTGTAACTTAACATCACCCTCTGAGATAAGTAGCATGTTGTCTGTTAGGCTAGATTCTGGTTACCACTATGATAGCTGGAAAGTCGAGGCAATAGCTTTTTACCCTGTAAACCTATTGCTAAGTCATTTCAACCCAAAAACACCTTACCAACACCATTAGTACATCTAGAAATCAATTTATCAATCCCATAAACAAAAAAAAAGGTCTAAAACCTGAAATGAAATCAACTGCATAGATATGTTTTTTAGGTAACATTGAGGCTCTACATAACCACCATCAAACTCCTACATCGCATAGAACCCTTGGACACCGAGAACAATTATTTTGGTGGTAAAAAATGCGTGAAAAGTGAATTTCTCTCTTAATAGTGGAATCCTGCAATCCCTCTCTCCTCTCTTAAATCAGGGAGTGAAAATAATAAAAATAAACTTTTGCAATAAAATTGAATTGCAAAAAAATTTGAGGGATCGAATGGGTATACTTTGGAAATTTGGAGGACTAAATAGAGATTTTCACGAGAACGTTGAACCCACCATCCATTTTCGATGTCATTTACATATTGGTCCATGTTCTTTCAATCTTGTACTTGGTCAATAAATTTGAATCAATTATCCTTTAATTTGGCTCCAAAAGGATGCAATCGTTTAAAAAATAAAGTTTGAAGATCAAGATGAAAAAATAGAAAAATTTTGAGATGTGAATCCACAATGAAATGTGAGAGAATAAATAGTGATTTTTGTTACAGTAAATCTTCCACCCTTTTAGTGTTTTATATAATAGTATTTATAATGTGAGTCATTTGTTCACAAGTGCATTGCAGGTATGCATACAAAGAGATTGTAACGATATGATATTTTTGAGGTTGTGAAACTCAAAATTTTATTAAAGAATGTAATTGAATGGACATGATTTGAATAATACTAGCCATTTAACCCGCACTTTTTTAAAAAAACAATATCGAGTATGTAGGTTGCTTCAATGTGTTTTTTTATATTAAAAAAATTCAAAGTGTAAATTGAAAAGCCTATGCAAACATCTAATTAAATAAATCAATAATAATTTATTTAAATAAATAAAATATCGTTAACAGTAACTAAGAAAAAAATTTTAAAAAATAAGAGATGAATGCAGATCAAGATATTCAATCACATAAATGAGACATTCAACCAATTGTATTTACTGAATTTATTTATTTAAATAAATAAAAGATAAATTCACTCTCTAAAAAACTCGGGACTTAAAAGATAATAAATACAAATGAAACTAACTAAATAAACTCATGCCATAAAAAATATTACGCAATGACAAACACATCAACAATATTATTTAAAAATGAATATTTCTTATTATAAAAAATAAACTTCATTTGTATAAAAAAAAATATAGATGAATTAGAATAATATCTTGAAAAATAAAATAGAAACAGAGCAACTAAAAAAAACTTATATTAAAAAAAGCATGCAAAACACGTGATCTAAGTCACGAGAGCGGGATAAACTCATAAGAAAAACTTGAAGATAATCACAAAATAAATATTATATAAAAAAAGTAATGCAGAACAATAAGATCGTACAAAGTCAAATCTCCAATAAATTAAATGCCGAAAGATGAAACCATGAGAAAAAATCAATTACACAAAAGCTATAAGAAATTGAGGGTGAAAAAAAAATTTAATTACAGGGATACAAATTTTCAACTGGAGGGTTAAATTGAATTTAAAAATAGCTTTGATAAAAGGAAAAATAAATCAAAAGAATGGGGGTCAAACTAAAAAAAAATAAAACAAAAACTTTGATTGAAGGATGAAATTGAAAGCCAAAAACAACTTCAACAAAAGTGTTAAGGCAACAATAAAAAAAAAGGGACCGAAATAAAAAAAAAAACATATGAGAAATTGCAATTGAAAGACTAAAAATTCTATAAATTGAATAAGAATTGAATAATAAATTAAAAGAATGGGGACTAAAATTAAAAAAAAAACATATGAGAAATTTCAATTAAAGGACTAAGTTGAAAACAAAAAAACTTATATAAATTGAAAAAGAATGAAATAATAAATTAAGAGAATAATGAATGAAATTAAAAGGTAAGAAAAAAAAGAGAACAATGTTGTACATTACCTATTAAGAGATAGAAACTAAAGGGGGGGAAATCAAACGACCACCGGCGACAATCCGATCATCGTAAGCTGCCACACACTATTTCACATGGAAGAGGACACAGTGGTGCATTAGAGAGATGGCGGAAGGCCAATTTCAGCCATAAAATAATGTCACACGAGCTACTTAAATGGCGTAGACGCAACTCACTAGCTGATGCGTGTTGAACAGGCACCAGTAGCGTTTCTATTTTAAAAATTTTAAAATAATATGAAAATACCAGAAATACCCTCGTGACCCTGGCAATTACATAAAAAACCCGTGTGAAAGTATAAAAATACCGCTAAATGCAAAGATTATTTTTTGTATTTTTTATGGTTAAAGATGTATTTTCATTGTGTATAGATATTTGAAAACCCTAAAACACCTTTATCTAGCAGCCCAATATTTTTTTGACCTTAGAAAAAATAAGTATTTTTATTGTTAAGAAGCTTGTGAAAAGTCAAGAAAGCTCTTGGTCAATTATTTTAATTTTTGTTGATTTTTTGAGTAAAAAAATATATTTACAATGCTGGAAAATTTAAAAAGATATAAACACCCCTATAAAATCTTTTAACGATCAATAGGCTCGTGAAAAAAACCAAAGCACTCTCACTCTCAAGGCTTCGTCTTTTTCCAGTCAAGGGCAATATAATAATTCATTAATTCCATTATCGACTCCCATGAGTTTTAGTGTTTTTGTTAAATATCCTAAAGGGACCATAGGAGGGAAATGAAAAAAAAAGAATAAAAAAAAGGATAAAAAGATGTAAGAAAAGAACGGCAAAGCAGAACTATAATGGATTATACGTAACCTAATCTTTGGAGCAATTATGCAGATGAAGCCATGTTTGTTGCTTGGAAATTATAATGCAAGAAAAACACATACCAAACCGGCGACTTTCACTGTTGTAAATGTTGTAAGCATATGGCCGACACCATTGGATTCATTAGACAGTACTCTATGATCTACAAGTCTATCGTAGAGTACTGCCAAAAACAAATCCGAGTAAGTGGCTTGTCCTGCCTCTTATGTAGTTCTTCGTATGAAGATTTTCATTGGATTCATTAGACAGAGTAATCTATGATCTACAAGTCTATCATAGAGTACTGCCAAAAACAATCCGAGAGAGTCTGCCTCTCATGTAGTTCTTCGTATGTAGATTTTTTCTCTCCAAGGAAATTGCATATTTCATTTGATAGGTGACTCAGTACTCTACAGTTACGATTTAAGATTTAATTCTTGAAGGAGATCGATAGTAAATTGTTCCTTATAGTACAACATTCTAATGTGAATACATTTTTTAAATCAATGTTATTAAATATAATATGAGCTGACAGATTAATCTGGTTACTCGTTAACTCAGGATTTGATACAGATAATATTTCAAATTAAATTAGATAAAAATTAACCCCATCAAATTAAATTAGCAGCGATAGCCAAGAACGAGCGCAGCAAGGCTCTTCAAGTTAAGATGCCCTCTATCTAAACACCGAGTTATTTGATTCCGTGTAGTCCTTAAAAGTTGAACTGTGCATGACACCGATGCCAATGCTTTTGCCCCAAAATCCAATTTGACATATGGCAACAAAAACTAATTGAATAAGTCAATCAATGATGACAAAAGATACATTAAAATATTGGACTGAAAATAATGTGTGCATGAATTCAGATCTACCACTAGATTGGTGTACCCATGATGTCGCAGGCAGAACTAAAAAAACATTTAATCAAAAAAAAAAGTTCAGAAGATTATTATATTCTTAAAGAATTAAAAGAGATTTGATAATTATATTAAATATTTATTAATTTAATAATATAATAAAAAAATAAAGCAATAACAACAACAAATAAATTTAAAGAAAATATTGGCGTGAGTAAAGTTAGGTCAACACTTGAAACTTGTGATACAGCACACGAGATCGAGATAACACTATAAAAAAAAATACCATGAAAAATCAATTAAAATAACTTGAAAAAAAAGATATAAACTAATCCGGTCAAATCTTTTAAACTTGTGACCCAAAAGATTAACAAAATCTTTATCAATAAAATATTGAAAGATAAAATTATAAAAAAAATCCAATAAAAAAGAATTAAAAACAAAACAAATAATAATAAAAAATAAGAATCAAATCTAATATAAAATAAAATGAATTAAAATACTGAGGAATGCAATTGAAAAAATAATTTAATTAAGATAATGATATAAAATATTGAAGGATGTAATTAAAAAAAAATTCAATTAAAAAATAATATAAAATATTGAGGAATGCAATTGAAAAGATAATTCAATTGAGAGAATAATTAAATAAAAATAAAAATAAAAGAAATGAATACCAAATCTAAAACCAAATAAGGATTCAATTGAAAGAAAATTTTGTTTGTGTGGAAAATCTAAAATAAAACAAATAAAAAATTAATAATATTTTTTATAATAAAATACTTAAATACCCTTGATTAAACTCTATAATAACAAAAATAACTATAAGAAAAAGACAAAAAAAAATTAAATTTATTTTGCAAATAAAATTAAAAAGTTAAAACTGACTTAATTTGTTCGCTGGTACTGTTTTTTTTGCCCACTCCGAGGGCACATTAATCATTTTATTGTTCAGTAAACAGAAAAACACTATTATACCCTGCAGCAAAGACTATTTGTGCGCTGTTGTCAAGGGCAAAAGCATCTTTTTGTTGACAATGAGCCTAGAGCATAAGTAAAAATGGCTACAGTAAATCTACTACCTTTCTAATTAATAACGTCTATAAGAATGCTAGCATGCATGACTTAAGCTTCATATTCACTTGAGAACTCAGTAAAGTAAGGAGACACGATGGCTAAGTTTGCTGTGGCTAATCTCTTGATCCTTCTTTTGAACTTGGGCGCTTTGCTCACTTCACTTGCTTGTCCCACTTGCCCTTACACACCTCACCCTAAACCACCGAAGCGTCCTCCAATAAAGCCACCAAAGCCTCCTGTGACTCCTCCAATAAAGCCACCAAAGCCTCCTATAAAGCCACCAAAACCTCCTGTGACTCCTCCTATAAAGCCACCAAAGCCTCCTATTAAGCCACCAAAGCCTCCTGTGACTCCTCCTATAAAGCCACCAAAGCCTCCAGTGACTCCTCCAGTAATACCAATACCACCAACTCTTCCTCCACCAAAGCCTCCAGTGACTCCTCCAGTAATACCAACACCACCAATTCTTCCTCCACCAGAGCCTCCAGTAATACCAACACCACCAATCGTGAAGCCACCACCAACACCGCCGAAGCAAGAGACTTGCCCCATTGACACTCTCAAGTTAGGCGCATGTGTGGATGTCCTAGGTGGACTAGTCCACATTGGTATTGGCAGTAGTGCCAAGGATGAATGCTGCCCACTACTGGAAGGTCTTGTAGACTTGGATGCTGCTGTATGTCTTTGCACCGTTATCAAGGCTAAGCTTCTCAACATCAATCTTATTCTACCCATCGCTCTTGAGCTCCTTGTTGACTGTGGCAAGAACCCACCTGAAGGGTTCAAGTGTCCTTCCTAATTATACAATTAGGTACTGCCTAGCTTCAATCTTCAGGGTTTTGCTATATACATATATATAATTTTTTTCTTGATTGTGAGTAGATCATGTTCAGTTAATTAGAAAAATATTAATTCATAGTTTGTATTCTATGTTTGATCATTGCAGGTTCTGGTGTAACATACAGACGATACATGTGTGTGGGCTTGAAATCATAAAGAATAACTGCACTAGCTAGGGATCTTCATGTGTCTAACTACGCGAGAGATCTTCAAGTGGCTAGAATGAAGCATACTTCAATAGGATATCCTGTGTTTTGTTCTCCTAGTGGATTTTCTTATGTTACTCTTTTCCCTTTACGATATAATATACTGTCTTAATTTGCTTTGCTTATCATGTGTTATACTCTGTCGTGGAGCCGGGGTTTATGTTATTTACACGTGACTCGCTTATAATTAATTTAGGGACTGTTTATTTTCCCAAAGTGTTTTTTTTAAAAAATTTATTTTATTTTAAATTAATATTTATTTTTATGTTTCCAAATCATTTTAATTTTAATATAATATCAAAAATAATTTTTAAAAATTAAAAAAAAATTATTTTATTATATTTTTAAATAAAAAACACTTTAAAAATAACCAGAAATATATTCCCAAACACCATCTTGATATCTAAATAAATTCGTATTTCATTCGGCCTGAGTGTCCCAATTTTCTCCTCTAAAACAAAGGTGATGGTTTCTAGGCCCCTAGAATATTCCAACAAATATGAAGCGTCCAGCATTAAACAGCCTTCATGCATCCAGAACCAATTATCACATGAATTTAGGCATAATTAAGAGAATTCCCCTCTCAAGAAACTTGTTTTTGCAAGTGTTATAATTGTCAAAGTCTAATTCTTTATGTATTCTTATCACTGCAGTGATCACTTAATGTTTAATTTGATCAAAATGTGATGAGCATGGCTTGCATATGTGCTTTTGATTTTGTCTGTATTTGAACAGTTTGTTTTTATAGGAGAGAAATTAGAACATGAATTTCCTTACGAGACAAGGATTATGGATGAACGTTAAGCTAATTTAAATGGATTGGCTTTTTTTTTTTTTTTTTTTTGCTTATTGTGTGTTTACTCGACTGTTGACCAAGACCATCTCTCTCTCTCCAGAAAATTCTTGTGATGTGACCTAAAGTACTATAAATGGGCAGTAATGGGTTCGCCTGAAAAGCTAGAAATAGAAAAAGAAAAGGAAATTAATTATACTGGCATGGAATGGACTCTTATGCACGTACGTATTTTATGTGCTCAAAATATTGGAGACCCATAACATGACCGAGAATGTATGGCTACTAAGAAGAAACGACCTACTATGAGCTAAAATCTTATGATGTGACCTCAATTTAATGCTATATATCATGGTAGTGCTTGGTTCAGGGGAAAAGGCTAGAAAAGGGGTGGGAGGAGGAGGAGGAAATTTATACCGGCATGGAACGTGCTCTTCTGCATGTATTTTGATATGATATGGGCTAAATGTGGTGAAACTTGACAACAGCACCCAGGATTGACGAAAAACCCTTAAATAGTTTTGGGCTGAATATCTATAAATAGTTTATTTTTACGTTTTAAAAATATTTTTAAATAAAAAATATTTTAAAAAATAACTAATACCATAATACTAAACAAATTTTTAATTCGACTAGCTACAAGATTTGTTGCATAGACACTAAATCATCGATATTGCTTTTAATCAATTGTGAGATAGAAAAGGTAAAAAAACCAAAAAAAATAAAATGCACAGCAAAACAATCGATGGAATGAACATATTCAGCATTTCACATTCTATAAGCCTATAGTACTATTTTTCTTTGTTTTCTTTAATTTGTTTTTCTTTCTTCTATAAGCCTATAGTACTATTATTTACAGAAATAATAAATGGTGTTGCTAAAACACTATAGAAATCATTGTGAAAGTTAAATCCCGCTTTTGTCCTTTGAGAAAAAAAGGGATGCCTTTGATTAGGTAATTCGGGACATTGATCATTAAAGGATTGTCAATTTTGTCTTCTTCTACATTTTTTTAGAATAGTAAAATGTTCTATTTACTCTTTGAATAAAAAAAAAATAGATGTGTTTATAAAGGAAATGATACTGGCATAAATGGAATGTATAAATTATACTGTTGACCAAGACTTAAAGTACTATAAATGGAATGGACTCTTATGCATGTATTTTATGTGCTCAAAATATTGTAGACCGATAAGATGACCGAGAATGTATGGCTACTAAGAATAAACGACCTCGTATGAGCTAAAATCTTATGATGTGACCGAAATTTAATACAATATATGGGTAGTGCTTGGTTCAGGGAAAGAAGCTAGAAAAGGGTGGCAGGAGGGGGAAATTTATACCGGCAAGTCTGGCATGGAATGTGCTCTTTTGCATGTAATTTTTTTTTTTTAACTTGGGGTGTCCGGGCCAGTTTACGCGCATCACAATTAATCCCCAAATCCACTGAACACCCTGCAAGCCCATCACAATTTAAAAAATATATTATTAGTGCGGCTGTCTATGAGATTGGCTGCATCGCTAAATAGACACTAAACCATTGATCTTGCTTTTAATCAATTATGAGATAGGAAAGGTGAAAAAAAATAAAAAATAAAATGTGCAGACAAAACAATCCAGAGCAGTGACATGGAGGAACATAGTCAACATTTCACTTTCTATAAGCCTGTAGTACTGTTTTTCTTTGTTCTATAAGCCTATAGTACTATTATTTCCAGAAATAATAAATGGTGATGCCTGTAGAAATCATTGTGCACACAGAAACACAAAAGAATATTTACTGTGAAAGTTAAATCACGCTTTTGTCCTTCGAGAAAAATAGATGCTTTTGTTTGGAGAGTAATTCGGTTGTTTTTAATGGCTTGTCAGGGGCTATTTTGTCATCTTCTTCACTTTTTTTAGAATAATAAAATGACTTATTTATTTCTAAAATAAAAAAGTAGATCCATTTATTAAGGGAATTTTAATCTTTAAATAAATTTTTTACTCTTAGAATCCAAAAAATAAAAGCAGGTGCGATTTCATCTTTTTACATTGATTTTTTTGTTGATTCCAAAATCATGAAAGTATTTTGGACTTTCTATGCTTAATAATTATTTTTAAATTAAAAAGTTGCTAGAGCATTTTCCACGTGCATTCTCATGTGTCGTCAGAAGCGCCGCCTAGCCCTCTTCTTTTTAGTACGGCGCGTGATGACAATTGATGGGTGGTTAATCGCTAATGATCGTTTTTTTTCTTTCTTCTTTTCTCTCTCTTCCAGAGAAACTACATGTTTGTCCTTTTTTCTTTTAATTTTTCAATTTCATCCCTTATGTTTTTATTGCTTATTTTCATCCTTGGCCTTTTCAGAAACAATTTTAATGTTTTTAATTTTGTCCATAAATTATAATTTCTCATATATTACTTTTTTTCAATTTGGTCGTTATTCTTTTGATTTCTGATTTTTTTTCCATGACTTTTTGGCTAAAATTTTGTTGTTTTCAATTTCATCCTTCGATCAAAGTTTATGTTGTTTTTTTTTTTCAATTTAACCCTCATGCTTTTGATTTCTTTTTTTCCTTTTTAAAGTTTTTTTCTTTTCAACTTAACCCTCTAATGTTTTTTTGCCCTCTAATTTATTTTCATTTTCACCCTTATTCTTTTAATTATAATTTTAATTTTGTGTGATTGATTTTTCTCAAGTTTTATTCTTCAACGTTTGATTTGTTGGAAATTGGGTTTCGTGATTTTTTTATTGGTCTAATCTAATAATACGGGTCACAAGTTGATATATACAATTAGGGATTTTTTCTCATTTTATTTTATGATTTTGTATTATTTTTTTAAAAAATATTGTTTTTGTGGTTATCTTCAATTTTTTTATATCGATTTATCCTGGTCTCATGACTTAGACCACGAGTTTTGCAGTCTTTTTTTAATAGAGGTTTTTTTTAAAAAAAATGTTTTGTATTTAATTTTTGAAGAATTATTTTATTTTATACTGATAAGCTTTATTTTATAAGAAAATATTTATTTTAAAATAATATTTTTGATATGTCAGGCCTTGCATAATATTTTTTTTCTTTTATTTTATTCACTGAGTTTTATTTATGTTTCTATTTCTATTACCTTTTATTGATTTTAATTAAAAACAATTAGTAGATACAAACATGTAAATGTCTTATTATGTGAGATTAAATATCTTGATCTATATCCATCTCTTAATTTACCTGGTTTCTCTTTTAGTTATTGATAATAACACCTTTTCTTCTATTTACATAAATAATTATCGATTTATTTAATTAAATATCTAGATAATTTTTACGATTTTAACTTTGAGTTTTTTAATATAAAAGAATATCTAAATAGTCCATACCCAAGTTTTTTTTTTAAAAAAATGAAAATTACACCTTGCAATAGAGCGCATGTTAATATATTTTTGGATCAGTAAAGTTAATCGAGTTACACCAGGTAAATTCTCACATAATATCATTTGTTTTTATTAGGAAAAAAAATTAACAACATTTAAATATATTTTTTTATATTAAAAAAAGCACGGGTAAATCATTCAGTATATTTTACAACGTGTTACCTTGACCGTAGCAGACTTTCAATCGGTATTTCCATATTCTAAAATTTTGAATTTAACAAACCTGACAATTGGATACGAGTCCGAGCAACATATCATACAGCAATGGCGAGCCAGTGCATGTTTGATACTATGGTCTGAAAGTGATTTTTTTAAAAAATTAATTTTTATTTTTTATTTTTTTTTATCTTAAATTAATATATTTTTCAGATCATTTTAATGTGCTGATATTAAAAATAATTTTTTAAAAATAAAAAATATTATTTTAATATATTTTTAAATAAAAAAAACATTTTAAAAAACAACCATTTCCATTCTTCCAAACAATCTACAGAATGAAAGAGATTCATAAACTGATCAGCAGGCCAACACTGTGGCTCGGTGAAACCTCGATGAAATGAGTGAGAGACACAGGGTGATGTCGGTCGAAGGCAACAACAAATTTCACTCTCTCTCCATGAAATGTAATTCATTTGAAGCTTGAATTCACATGCATGCATTGTAAAGACTGGATTCAGAGGGCAGCTACAGTGCCATCACTGGTCAATGTCACTGGTGGTGATAGAGAGTTCATTTAGATGAAAGAATATATATATATATATCTTTTTGGATGACTAAAGAAGAAGAATGATGCCCAAAAAGACGAACACCAATTTGATAGAAGAATCTTTTTGGATGTGCCATCGATAAGAGCTGGCCTTGCAAGTTGTCTTTTTTGGACATACATATACGTACCCAGTCTAGCTACGGTGTGAAGTGAGAAAGGAACTTCCCAATCGCCGCCTATCCTCGTGAGCAAGTAGCCATGTCGTCGGCTCAATTGGTAGCTGTGCCCAGTTTGCTTAGTTTATAACTATTAATGTCAATAAGTTTGGTGGGATCGAAAATCCAATGATGTAGCCATCCAACGTATCTAAGTTGATGCAATGGAGCATGCACGTAAGGTTGAGATAAATCTCGATCAAAACATGCTAAATATGAAGAATTATGATTCGTTGGATAGTCGAATTTGACATTGATCTGGTTTTTTTCTTACAAAAAAAACATTCCTTTCTTCAGGGTTCCGAATTTGGTACCTCACCTTCACAAATTATGCAAATACCACTTTATCATTTCTTCTTCTATAATTTTAATTTTGGAAAAAAGAAGTTATATTATAATGCTATTTATCCAGTTGTTTGACCAATGTAATTCCACTACTTAAACCATCACATAGTAATTCAATAGTTTCATAATTTTAATAGCATTGCTAAAGAGTTCACTAATAATATAAATGCATTATTAGAATGTATTATTAGAATTAATTTTGAAATCAAAGCATTCTTTTAATTTTTTAAATGCATTATAATTATTAAAGATATATTTATTTTTTAAAATTACTTAAATTATCCTATAATATAAATATAATTATCTTGATATTGCAAATTTCTATCAATATTACAACTCTTGAAAACTTTAATTTTTATCGACCATAGACTCTAATAATACATATTTTAATGTTAAATAACCATCTCAATTTAATAGTTTAAGCTGTTAAGTTAAATTCTAAGATATGATCATTTATATTATTCTCTAACATACTTTTTTAAGTGAAAGTTCTTTGGATTTAAAACTTGTATAAGTTTATATTATTTTATATTTAATTTTTTATCAAATAAATGAAAATGATTGAAATCTCTAAATGTTATCAACCACATACTCTAAGAATACATGTCCTAATCTCTCGAGCAATTATGCAAATCAAACCACGTTAGTTGTTTGGAAATTCTAATGCAAGAAAAGCATGCATCGAACTAGTGTTTTTCTCTATTTTAATTGTTTGTGAGTATGTGGCCGACACAATTGGATTCACTAGACAGACAGATTTTACAAGTCTATGATAGAGTGCCAAAAACCCGAGCGTTGCTTGTCCTTTTATATATGTTGTTCTTCATATAAAGATTTATTCTCTCTAAGAAAATTACATATTTCATTCGATAGAAGTTTACAATAATGATTTAAGATTCAAGTTTTGAAAGAGATAGATAGTAAAGTGTTCCTTATAATACAACAATATTCTAACGTTAAAGAACTATGTAATTAAAACAATGTTATTAAACTTGCTAATGCCAAACCCAACTAATCAATTTGATAACCGGTAAATTCACAACTCTGCAAGTATTATATTTTAAATTAGACTAGATGATCATCAACTTGTAATTTTATTGACCTAGTTAAAATCCAATTTTATTTTATTTTTTTAAAATTTTTTTAAAATAATATTATTTCGAATTAATCGGAGTTAACTGTATAACTCGTAATCAATATCTCAACTGGGTGATGGACAGGTACGGTTTTAATAACTTTGTTTCAAACTAGATAAAAGATATTTAATCTCAATACTTGAAAATTGATACATTAATTCCTACCATCAATTGTTTCTTTTCCACGAGTGGTTTGTAGCAGCCTTGGCCAATAACGAGCACAACAAGGCACTAAAGGTTAAAATGTCCTCCATCCAAAAACCGTGTTTTTTGATTTCCTTGTCCCAAAATCCAATTTGATAATTGGCGACGAAAATAATTGAAATGTTCGTAACACCAATGCCATTTTATTCGCCCCAAAATCCAATTTGATATTGATAATGAAACTATTTGAACAATCACGATTACTAGCGCAAAGCAGTGGTGTCTGTTAAGTCAATCAATAATGACAAAATTAGTCACAATAAAATATTGGACTGAAAATAATATGAGCATGAATCTTAGATCTACCATGTCTATAAGAAGGATAGGATGCATGACTTAAGCTTCATATTCACTTGAGAACTCAGTTAAGTAAGTAGACACGATGGCTAAGTTTGCTGTGGCTAATCTCTTGATCCTTCTTTTGAGCTTGGGCGCTTTGCTTACTTCAATTGCCTGTCCCTCTTGCCCTTCCCCACCTCACCCTAAGCCACCAGTAAAACCTCCCAAAGTAAAGCCGCCATTTCACCCTAAACCACCAATCGTGAAGCCACCAAAGCCTCCAGTAACACCAAAACCACCAGTCGTGAAGCCACCAAAACCTGAAATACCATGCCCTCCTCCTCCAGTAATACCAACACCACCAATCGTGAAGCCACCACCAACACCACCGAAGCAAGAGACTTGCCCCATTGACACTCTCAAGTTAGGCGCATGTGTGGATGTCCTAGGTGGACTAATCCACATTGGTATTGGCAGTAGTGCCAAGGATGAATGCTGCCCACTGCTGGAAGGTCTTGTAGACTTGGATGCTGCTGTATGTCTTTGCACCGTTATCAAGGCTAAGCTTCTCAACATCAATCTTATTCTACCCATCGCTCTTGAGCTCCTTGTTGACTGTGGCAAGACCCCACCTGAAGGGTTCAAGTGTCCTTCCTAATAATATAATTAGGTACTGCCTAGCTTCAATCTTCAGAATTCTGCTTTATACATATATATAATTTTTTCTTGATTTTGACTAGATGTTCAGTTAATTAGAAAAATATTAATTCATAGTTTGTCTTCTGTGTTTGATGATTGCAGGTTGTGCTGCAACTTACAGAGTATACATGTGTGGGCTTGAAAGCATAATTAAAGAATAACTGCACGAGGGATCTTCAAGTGTCGAACTGCACGAGGGATCTTCAAGTGGCTAGAATGAAGCATTTTTATATAGGATATCTTGTGTTTTGTTCTCCTAGAGAATTTTCTTCTGTTCTTCTTAGTTCTTTCCCTTTTCTAGAGAATATGTTGTGTGTTAATTTGTTTTACTTCTTCTTGTGTATCCATTATGGCTATACTTTGTCATGGGCCAGGGGTTGATGTTCTTCGTGTACCCACTACTTGAAATTAATACTATAAAAACTTTGGTTCCAAGTTATGATGGTCATGAAGCCCACCTCAAAGCTTAAGATACAAATGAAGTTAGCGTCCATACTGGCCTGTGTTTTAAACGTACGATTCACATTTAAAATGAAGATCATGGTTTTGGACCCTAGAAGTTTTGAGCCTAACAAGATCATTCCCTGTGATCTATAACTTTTATCTTTTTTTAACTCAAAATTAATGATAAAGAACAAAATTAAATGAAAGAGATCCAAATAGGAAAGGCTTATGGTTTCGAACTTCATATAAAATATTTATTTTTATCCTTAAACTTTACAAAAAAAAATAAAATATATATATATATATATTCAGTTTTTCAATATTTTTTCAATTCAACTTTGATAAAAAAAAAATTTATTTTTGTTATTTTTTAGTCTCTTGTTTGAGAAAGAAAAGAGAGAGAGATCGCCAGAATCTAACAATAGAAAGAGAAACTCAATGATTTCACTGATTTCAACCACTAAATGGTTGATTGTGGTGTCTAAGGGTTTTATTTTGCGAGGAGAGTTCCATTTTTTTATTCTGAAATGGCATAAAACCAGATTTAGACTAAAAAAGAATTTTGATTTCGGATTGATTTTAGATTTTTTAATGGTTTTTTAAAAGCCATTTTACGGGTTTGTAAAGATGTTTGTGCTATTTTCTAATTGTTTTGGGTCAAAACTTGGTTTTTGAATAAAAAAATATATATTTTGTTTTTTCGTCATCACAATGACTAAAATCTTAGAAATCCCACATGACACATCATATGGAATATTTTTTTCAAAAAAAATACGATGGGCGACAAGGTATCTTTTGCGATTACATTTAAAAAAAATCTAAGACTTGAATTATTGGTTTAATCCCTCCATTTTTGCATTTACTACGCAGCAGCTATCTAAATGCCAAAAGGAAAAATGTATATTTGATTGGGTTCAGCTATCTAAAATCTTATGATGTTACCTAAAGATAATACTATATATGGATAGTGCTTGGTTTACGGGAAAAAGGCTAGAAAAGGGGGGCATAAAGAGGAGGAGGAGGAGGAGGAAATTTATACTGGCATGGAAAGGGCTCTTATGCATGTATTTTGATATGATATTAAACCTAGATTGTATCAACTTGGTAGGATTGAAAATCCAATGATTTAGTCATCTAATTACTGATCTAGCTTGATGCAATGGAGGTCGAATTTAAGTTTAGATAATGCTTGATCAAAATTTTCTAACTCAATAAAATCTGAAAATTTATGATTGGTTGGACAATTGAGTTTGACATTGATCTAATTACATAAAAAAGAACAAAAAAACACATTTTACAAGGTTTCAAATTAATTTGGTACACTTATTACATGTTATTGATCAAATGATTCAACCACACTATTCCACTTTTCAGATCGGTTTTAGTTACATTGCAAAAAAGGTCTGCAGAAATTCCTTCTCAATCAAACAATTAACAAAATGTGAATATATATATATATATTACATCCAATTTCAATTCGTTTGGAATTGAAGTTTTATCATGGAGTTCAAACCAGGCTTTGAATATCATGCAGGGTGAGATAATGGCGAGGGCACTTACAACTATATTATACCATTTTATCATGGTGGTTTACGGGAAAAAAATCATTTGACTTTAGGTATAGTCTTTCCAACTCTGTGCACAAGCACATTGCCTATATGGATACAAAGAGACTGAAAACGATATGACATTAATGAGATAATAGTTAATTGTGCTGAGTTCCGCTGCGAATTAATATCATCTTTTTTTCATATATAAAAAATATTTTAATAGTTTTATTAAATCTAATAAAATAAATTAATTTTTAAAAATTCACTCAATTTTTTGTCAAACTTATATCACGTGGGTTTAATAACTATGCCAGATCTAAGCACAAATCCAAGCGCCTTGGATCTGAATAGTAAAACAATATCAAAATATCAAAATTCCCTCCATGATTACAAAAACAATATACAAAAAATAGTGTGAAAGGACAAAAATACTGAAATACCCCCATAACAAGGGCTTCAATTTTTTCAACTAAAGGGCAAAATGATAATTTAACTTTATGTGAAAAGACAACATTAGCCCCATCTCATGCCTTCAGAGCTTGGAAAATTCACGGTGCAAGTCTACAATGGACTGTGTCTTGGTCCACAGTATACTTGCACAGGGTTGCCAGACTCATGCGCCTTGGATCTGGCACCCGAGTAAGTTGGGTCTAGTATGTTTGTCAGACCTAAGTAAATATGGGTCAGACACAACTTTTTGACTTTAAAAATAATAAAACAATACCAAAATGCCTCAATGATTATAGAAAATTACACAAAAAACAGTGTGAAAAAACAAAAATACTCGCATATGCAAAGCTTATTTTTTATATTTTCCAAGGTTAAAAATATATTTTAACTATTAAACAATTTGTGAAAGGTAAAAAAAACATATGGGTAACAGGTTTTAATTTTGTTAACCTTGGAGGTAGAATAATATTTTTACCATGCAAATAAACATGAAAAGACTACCATACCCCCGCTCAAAAGTTTAATGACCAACGAGCCCATGAAAAATACTAAAATACCTCTATAACTGGGGCTTTAATTTTTTCAACCAAAGAGCAAAATGATAGTTTAACTTTATATAAAAAGACAACATTAGCCTCATCCCAAGCCTTCAGAGCTTGGAGAATTCATTGTGCAAGTCTACAGTGGATTGTGTCTTAGTCCATAGTACACTTGCACATGGTTGTCAGACCCAAGCCGCTTGGGTCTGGTAACCATGCCAGACCCAAGATGATTGGGTATGACAAACATGCTTAATTTGACAAACAACAAACAAAGAAGATAATTGTGCATTTTAGTTGTCAGGAGAGAGAAAAGAAAGAAAAAACACAAACAATTGATCACCAGTGGCAATCTAATCATTATTAGTGTACATGTGCCACACCATGTGGAAGAAAGTGTGGCTGCGCATCTAGTTGGACAGCAGATGGCCAGATTTGGCCACCGGAAAGTGTCTTACATGTCTTTTTAATGGTGCGGGCACCGCCCACTTGCTGGGAAAGAAAAAGAAAGTCAAAGAAACATTTATCTGCTTGTGAAAAGATGAGAAAGTGAAAGTGAAATGATTATTATAATCCACAGTAAAAAATCTCTTAATCTACTGTGATTTTTCCACACCATTTTAGCTGTTGTTGTAATGAAGCTCAAAAGTTTATTGAAGAAAGTAATGAAGCTCAAAATTCAAGTAGGTTTTGCTAAACACAACAACTCCTCTTATTATTTTTCTTATATATTTTTTGAATATTTAAGGTGTTTTTATATAGTCTTACAAGCCCTTTTAAAATATTATAACTCTTATAAACTCTAAATTTCATTAACTCCCAGCTGATAATAAATTCTAACAATATGTTCCCTAATCTTTCGAGGAATTATGCAAATCAAGCCACGTTCATTGTTTGGAAATTCTAATGCAATAAAAGCATACACCATGGAAAGAGAGGACAGTAATGCACTTAAAATAAGTTGATCATGTTGCTTCCAACGAAGAAAAGAAGGGTTGATTGTAGAGGAAGAACCAACAAAACTGTCAGAAACATGAGATGGAGGACACGACATTGAGCCGTCAACAAAGTGAAATTTTTTTTTTTCAAATTTGATACCTTCACCTTAATAAATTATGCAAATACCACTTTAACATTTCTAGTTTTATAATTTTAGTGTTGGAAAACATATTTATATTATAATACTTTCGATCCAGTTGTTTGACCAATGTTCCACTACTTAAACCAGTACATAGAAATTCAATAGTTTGATTAGATCTATGTTCGAATAACATTGTTAAAGAGTTCGTCGTATCAAAAGTTAACACTTAATCAAACAAAAAACAAAAAAAAAAATCCAATCCCACTACTACTTAAATAACATATAAGCTCCGAAACAAAACAAAATAAAATGTAAATATATCTTGCAAACAACCAGTTTCAACTCCTCTGGAATTGAAATAAGCTTTGAATATCATGAAGCTTGGAGATAATGATGTCGGCACTTATAACTATTGTATCATTTTATCATAGTGGTTGTTGCGGGGGTGCGAGCGCCGCGACGTCGTCTGGCGACGTCGGAGGCTCTTTGTCGTGCCTTCTGTGTGAGGTGTTGTGTGTTGGAAAGGGTTTTTGATTTAAACATAAAATTATGATTAATGTTTAGGAGTCGCCACTTAGTATTATGGTCACTAGGAACCTATGGTCTGCGAGAGTCTGAGTAAGAGACTGGTTGTGCAAAGGGAAGACTCATCACCCCCAGTGCACCCTACCTAAGGTAAGCTACATTGTTGTTTGATAGTTTTTTTTCTAAGTCGGGTTCTATTCGTTGGTCTTTTCTAAGGCTCAAGGTAGATCTATCTTCATGAGAGAGTCTCTACCTTATCGGGTTAAATCCTAACCGTTCTAAAGTTTGAATTTTAGCATCGTATTTTTACACCTTGTATCTTTAATACTTGAGAGTGTACTTTATCATGTAATTTTACACCTCACAAATATTAAAGTCTACATCTGGATCCTAGGAAAAAAAAAAGATTGGAAAAAGGTTTTTGACATTTTGGCCAAACCCTAATGGATGATCATAAACTGGTTATGATATTCATTTTTTGGATTTTCAAAACATGAAAAAGATGCAATCTTTTAATGAAAACATGCTTGGAAAATTTTTAGGATTTGGCCGTATGAAAACAAAATGTTTTTTTTTTTGAAAATGGAAATTGACTTAAAAGTTTTTGAAATTTTTTGAAAATGTTTTGAATTTTTTTTTTTGAAATATTTCGGAGAAAACCGGGTATTTTAATACCGGATTTGTATTTTACAGTGTAAATATACAACCCGATATTATGCAAAACTGGTAGAAAAATATTTGAGAAAATCACACATTTTTTTTAAAGATTTTTGAAAATTTTTTGGAATTTTTTTCTTTTTTTTAAATATATATATATATATAATATAATATAATGTATTAATTAAATATTATTAAAACAAGTGGGCTGGGCCGGCCTAGATAACTGGGCCAAGCCTAGGAACTTTTGGCTGGGCCGATCTCGGCCCAACATATCCTTTTTTTTGGGCCAGGGGTCTGGCCCTGGCCTGCATGGTTGTTGGCCCAACCCAACAACCATGCTAATTAATCATGCTGCATGCAGAACGAGAATTCGTTCTGCACGCAGCAACCTGGTTAGCAGCAACGAAGAGACGGCGCTATTTGACGCCGATAGAGGCCTCGCTGGTCGAGACGGGGAGCGGCTGGCGTGAGGACGGTGGCTGAGGCCGTGGCAGAGATGGTGGCCGGTGGCAGAGGAAGCAAAAGAAGAAGAAGAAAACGGGAGGGGCTGCAGAGAGGAGAGAGAAACCGACGGTGGCTCTTGGTGGTCGGTGGGTGGTTATGTTGGCTTCCTGTGGTGGAGCTGATGATGAAGAAGCTGGTGGTGTCTTTGGTTGGTGGCTGGATCGACGAAGAGAGAGAGGGAAAGAAAAACTGCAGAAACGGGGGCAGAGGGACTGGTTTTTCGCCGACTTTGGACCCCAATTTCTCCTCCCTTAGGCCATGAAATGCAGCTCTATTTATAGGAGGTGGAAGAGGAACATTTTGTCTTTAATGGTGCCAAATCGTGGCCTTTGGTTTGGTTGGTAAGCATCCCAACCGTTGGTTCAAAGTGTGCACCTCGAACTGTCAAATTTGACAGTCCAAGGCTACCCGAGGAGGCCACTTTATGCCAGTCATCGGAGCCGTTTGCATGTTAAAACGCCTGAACGGACGATACACGGTGCTAGAGGGAGTTCAGATGACCATTTTGGTGCATGATTTGTCAATTTTGGTGGACTTATGAGGCATTAAATGCACCTTAAAAGTAGCTCCCTGAGCTGTCATTTTCGGGCAAAAATCGGGGAAGACAATGAACAGTGACCAGACGACACATCGTCTGGTCCCTTTTTTTTTTTTAAGCAGAAACGGCGTCGTTTTGGATTAAAATTAGGGATTTTTGCCTATTTTCAATTTAGTCCTCAAGCTTTCAATTTCTGTCAATAGAATCCCTAACGGACCCTAAACTTCTGATTTAATGCAATTTGGTCCCGTCGTAACTTCAACTTCAGCCCTGGATTTACACGCCTTTTGCAATATGGTCCTTAGCCTCGGATTTATGTAATTTTGTCCCTAATGGACCATTAAACTTTCAATTTCTTCAATTTGACCCCCGGATTTTGTCAATTAAACCCCTATAGTTTGGCGCCTTTTGCAGATTGGTTCTTGGCTTTGAATTTTGTCAATTTAACCCCTAATTGACCCCAAAACTTCAATTTTCTTGCAATTTGGCCCCTAATTTCAATCAATTAACTTGGTAAAAATTAAATTTGGTCTCTTAAAATTCCAATATTCTCAATTAAGCCCAAATTAGGCTCCTAAACTTAATTTTTCACCAATTAAGCCCCAAATAAAATTAATTTGACCCATTTAAAGTATAATTAAGTCCTTGCACTTAATTAAATCCTTAAATTGGACCCAAATTAATTCTTAAACATAATTAAAAT
>Ga0307518_10000051_pt1 | contig 79738 bp, 108 predicted proteins | sample 25_EM_MG_FD_203889 | JGI IMG/M metagenome (GOLD analysis project Ga0307518, IMG submission 203889) | Populus trichocarpa ectomycorrhiza microbial communities from riparian zone in the Pacific Northwest, United States - 25_EM | ecosystem: Host-associated > Plants > Roots > Unclassified | place...
GTGTGTCACAGTACTAGGGTATCAATCCACAGCTTCTTATGGCGTCTGCGTTTGGCAGTGCCCCATGGCTGAGTTGGTTACAGCGTCCGACTGTTACTCCAATGACATCGGAAGGTCGTGAGTTCGAGCCTCACTGGGGCAGTTCATTTTTCGTTGTTTTTGCCCCCACTATTTCCATCGTCTGCGTTCTCTTACAGTCGAATCCGGAGTTCTGGCGTTCTGCAAATTTCTATTGCGAAGTACAGATACAACAAGCACCAAGTTGTTGCAGATACCCGGGTTACAACTTTAATTATTAGTATGACACCCATCGACTCTGTATTAACCCCCAAGTCTAGTAAAACATGGCCGTGTACAACGCCTAACCTGTGTCTCCATCTTTGGCGCTAGTTTCTGAAGGTACAGGTGACGAAGGTTGCTGCGATCCCGCAATACTCAACGGGCGAAACATAACTTTCATCCGTTTCGGTGGGTCATCGCCTGGCTTGCTTGCAACTTTCTGCCGACCACTGGTAGCCTCGTCGTCCTTGTGCGCGCCAAGATCAGCCCGCTTAGATCTATTGGCCAACCGCTCAAGGAGCTCGTCCTCTTCTTCTTCTCGTCTCCGTTTCTCGCCTAGTCGTATGGGGGGTAAAGAGACCTTTGGCGACAGTGTAACAGTTTCTGAATGTGGTAAAGAGGGTGCTTGTATTTTGGGGCGAGTTAGCGATATCAGAAGATTGTCATCTTCTTCCACGGAACGTCGACGGGGAATATTTGAGGGGCGTGATATTTGTCGGTGAATCAAGCGTGGACTGGGTGGTACGTCAGTACCAGGTGAGGAAGGGCACGGTGCTGTGTCGGACTCTTGAAGCGAGCCAGGCGAAGCAGCTGAAAGAGGGGACTCAGCGTCTTCATCTTCCTCACCATAATCCATGAGAGAGGGTAGCGCTGGGGTACGAGGTAGGACGAGACTCTGAGGGCGGAATTTTGATGGAACCAAAGCACCTCTCCGCTTCCGCCTAAGTCCATTCAGTGGAGACAACGATGGTCCGCCTAGGTTGGGCGAGCTTATGAACGGAGGTGGTTGGTCCGAGTCATCATCGTCAGCATTGAAGTAGTTTTCTTCTTCTGTGTCAATTGGACGGCCAATGCGGAAAGGATTTTTAACCTCCCTGCAGACAGTTAGCAGATTGCATAGCCCCACTGCACCTAACCACATACCGATCGGGATGAACCTCTTCTGGGGGTGGAGGTTCTACGTTGATTTCCCATCGCCGTATGAAAGCCATGAAACGCGGTCCACCAAGCGGCATAACTGCCAGTTGCTGGATTATAGCGTCATGCTTCGTCATGCAGTGGTTGATGAGCTCTTTTATATTTTCCTAGGATGGCAACATGAAAACAACCGTAGCTTAACTAGACTCAAACATACCCTGCGCATATGCTCAAAGAATTCTTGGCAGGTTGCACTCAGCAAACTGTCTCGATGTGATTCCTGCAGCGCCAGCTGAAGGATGGGCTTAAATACGTCCACCTTCATAAGGTGATTCAGGTAGTTCTTGTTATTCAGTTTGAGACATATGCGGAAGAAACGGAATGCCGCTGGAGAAAGAGTATTAAGTATCGCCATACGAGAACGTAGGAGCGTGGCGCACATAGTCGCAGATGTTTATCTCGAGCGCTTAGCAATGTGGCTACACGAGTCGAGACGTTAGATGAGAGCATGTATAGGTGACTTCGGAACGTATGGTGCTGTGCAAAGTTGCACAGCAGGTCACATAAGTAAAGGAAAAGGTTAGTCCTCTCTCGCGATAGTTTCAAAAGTGGCTCTGCGCATTTGAGTTGAATAAGGTCACGCCATGACTGTGCGAGCGCCACTCACCAGTTTGCTTCCTGAAGTCTGGTATATCATTGAAGGGTTTGAACAAGACTTCAATGCAGTTTTTGTAGAAGTAGTCCAAAAACTTCTCGGTTCCAGGGTCATCTTTAGGACGAGCTGATAACTTTGCACTGATAGTAGCCTACACGCATGATGAGTACACAGTGATCTGAATAACGGCGAGGCACTTACTGGGGTCGCACCAGGTCCGGTGGCGTTCTGTGAAATGTCTAAGAGCGCCTTCAGAAGGTCACCGATCTGACATTGCACAGCCAGGTCACGACTTTGGGCCATGATCCGGCACATGAGCCGTAGCAAGGTCTCAGCCTTGTCAACACCTATTCGGCCTGCCTCTTTTTCTCGTTCGATGGCTACGGCCTGCTTAAAAACATGGCCGCGGACGCCGTGGAGATCATGATCCAAAAGAGCGGACATTATTTCACCACCTGCGCTTATGATTGCCTTGGACGTCTCTTCCCTTTCGCTAAGCCCAAATGCCCACTGCACTGCGAATAATATGCCTTGGTCGACGAGTGTTCGGAAGAGTGCCATTCGTGCTGGGAGCTGGACGTTCTTGCCCATCGCACAGAGTTGCTGGATGAGGATTACCACTTCCCGACGAAATGCAATGTCAGTTTCGGCCAGCTGATCTGGTGGGCCAAAAGTGAAGGGTGTCGTCAATGGTGATGAGTGCTGACCATTGGTCATGGTATCGTTGGATTTCCTAGCAGTATCAACCGTTTCCGTCTCAGCGTCCTCACCATCCTTCTTGGGACCATTCAACACTTCTTCGCTTACGTATAACTTCACTATTGCCCGCAAGAAGGTGGGATCCTGCTGGATGTGATTGATGATGTCGATTTGGTTGAAGATGATGCACGAGTTGAGCACGTTGAAGGTCGAGTCATCGAGCGTTCGGGCGAGAACGACATCTTTGAGAAACTGGAGACGATAGGTGTGATGGACTTTCTTCCGTATAGTGTCATCCTCTATTGCAATGGGTTGGTGGAAACGAGCGTTTTCACGAATGAATTCGCGGTAATTCGCCTTGTGAGTTTGAAACTCGGGATCATCTAAGAGCCATGAAAAAGCGAAGAGGTGGCAAACAGGGGGCACATACATTCAAGCATGCCGATGACTCCGAAGAAGACGTCGTCTTCGAGGATGTACTCATAAATTCCGTGGTCGTTCATAGTCACTGTGAAGGTACGTCAGCGGTTTGGACACAAAGTTAAGACAGGCGCATTACAGATAGTTTGCATGAGGCCACACAACGCACGGAGATTGTCGAGGCTTTCCAGATCCTCTGCCATATTCATGACATTGATGAGCGCCTTAATGTATCCCTAAATTGCTGGTTCAGCGATTCCAGCGGCGAGTGGGTTTGGATCGCGGCACACCTCGTTCTGAATGCGCTCGCAGATCTTCTCTCTTATGGCCTGTGTTCTCGCAAGTGTTTTGATTGCGCCATCAATGTCTTGAATATTACCTAGCTGGGGAGAAGGGAGATGACCAGTGCGAAGGATGGTTGCGGCGGTCGGGGAATGATCGCCGTCGGGAGACGAAGAACCGAGACCATGATCTTCAGACAGAGAAGATGATTGGGATGAGTGAGTGTCCATGAATAACGAGGGCCACTACATCATGGGTCAAGGGTTGACTAATTCTCACCGGCGTTCAGGTGGCGTTGCACCTCAATGATGAAATTCCAGACCTCTGCACAACCCTCTGCATCCTGGAAACTTAATGCATAGTCCGCTCCGTCGGGTTCCGTCCATACAATTAGGCTGTCTGAAGGGGTAGTCGCGTGAGTATTCGAAAGATGGATATACGGCCGCATTTCCAATAGAGCATTCCATGGAGATCAAAGAGAGATGTCGCACCTTGTTGACGCTGATAGACGTCATTGGAGCGGATTGCGGTTGAGAGGATAATGTTGTCAAAGTCTGCTTCGGAGCGAGCAATGAGGAAGGCTTGGTTGCTGTCATCGAGCTGTCCAAAGCAATAGGCAGTGCCTTGATCCACCCATCGTGAGCCAATGAGTTCGTAGACCTTTGAGAACCGACGTAAGCATGGGTTAGAGTGTGCCTTGGCTGGAATCATGCCAAGGACGGGAACAAAGAGACAACGGAATGGGTTGGACACAGGAGCAAGGGAATATAAAGCAGCCGTTAAAGTTGAACGCCTCGCAGAGTGCGGCGGACCGAGAGACAGGTAGGAACCACTAGGGATGGACGTTGTGGTGAGAAACATACCTTTACGCGTTTCAGGTCCTGGGACGATTCGGGGGACAGCTGGGAATCTACTGCGGGGTCCACAGCCTCGACCATGGTGATATGGTCGTCCTTGACATGGTCTTCAACGTGTTCAATGTCGCCGAAAATGAGGTTACGAGAGTCCGTTAGGGATAAGTGATTTGCAGAGGAAGAGGCCAAGGCAGTGTCCGACTCTGCCAGACAGTCCAGATCGATGTCGAGGGAAGGGTGGGATGCAAGCAGGTCGTGTGATAATGGATCGTGGAGCACGTCGGGCGAATCGCTGTGGGTGGTAAAAGACGGGGTCGGCTCTCCAGCACTGTTCATGACAGGACGTCAACACCGCAACGATGGTGGTTTGCCCCCTCACAGGCGACGAAAACGAATCGAATGCGCCGTTGTTGTGCAAAGTTGAGTGGCCGCTGTGAGCAGAGTCCAACGCACAACAGCAAAGAGCAGCGTGGGAATGCTTCCTCACACAGGCAACTCTGTCAAGCCTTCAAGCCTGGCGAGAACAGCGTCGACGCCGTCGACGGCGGGCATCCCAACGACGCCTCTGATCTTGTCCAGCGTTGCTCGTCCAGCAAGACCGTGCACGGACCAGTCCTGTCAAGTTACGTTACGCCATGCAGCGTGTTTCATGTATCGATCAGCGTGTCTTCGAGATCTCAACTGGCTATGCATCGGATTCTACCAAGACCACCTTCTGATTGGCAGCGGAATCCATTCAGTACCCTTGCATTGTTGATGCAGACCTGCAGACGGATGCCCATCGTTTCCGGGCGTTCGCATTTGAATGCATGTCGTATCTCGATAGCTTCGACATCGCGATGGTACCAATACCGGCGATCCACTCGTGGCATGGCTGTACGAGGCCCATATCGATGTGCAAGGATCCAGCGCAAGGATAGTCGGGCCCCCTCAGTAGGTGTAGTCAACAGCCTGCTATCCCGGATCTGCTCTTGCCATGGTCGTTCTCCGGCGTCCGCGCGTGGTTCCAACCGAGATGAGGGTATCGTTCGCTTGGAAAATTCAAGTTTCGGAGCCTAACTGGTTGTGCTTTGGCCTCCCCTCCGTCCACATAACTTCACGGCCTTCCAGCCTTCTATTGTCTATGATCACGTAAGCTCTACGATTTTGTCGTTCTGACTTCTCTATCATTTCCCGCGAGTCTACATTGACATGGCATAAATCCTAACCAGTTAGTTGATGTCGTTATTCCCTTGTTGAAATTCAATCCCAATAGGTTCCATGGTATAGCCTCCGCCGCTTTGGCCAGTCAGGGGGTTGCAATACGCTTTGGCAAACTCATGGGTCCAAAGCGTTCAGGTATTGTTTTTGTATTTAACTGCCGCACAAACATTGATCATATACCTCTATCAATCAGCTTTCTCCGGTTCCCACATCCCACCATGATAAAACGTCTCTTGCGCTTCATCCGCAAGCTGAAACCTAAGAAACACGACAAGAATCATCCAGTCATCGTCGATTCAACTGACCCCAACGTTCCACAAGTGAACCTTACAGAACAAACCACGACTTCCGACCATGCCACCGAGCCCAGTGGTTCCCCCGTGGCGACTGTCGCCTCAACTTCCACTCAACTTGTCTTGTGGCGTCCGCCTACCGTTGTTGTTCCACCCTTTTCTCCTACTCCATTGATCCATGCTTTCTGCGGTCGTGTGCCTTCCACTTTGGTTCAAGCCGCTGCAGCACTCACCTTAGGCTTCCTACCGACAATCGTCACACAACTTTTCCTCAGCCCACACTTCTTCTCCTCTTTCCTGCGTAGCAGCCGTCTTGAACGCGACTTCATGCTCCAACGACTCCAAGAACCCGCCAATATCGCTGCCACCTTAAGGCGTATATTTGGAGAAGGTTTTCCGAACTCACAGGACAATAACACGCACGAAGAAGTAGCCCACCCTGCTGTTCCCGAAATCCGTTACCTCGCTACAGACCCTTCCCTCGCCCACCTTGCTCCCATGCAGAAGATCCCTTCCGGTGCCTATGGACCTCGCCAGCTGCTTGCACCCCCAAACGTTGTTCCGAAGCCACAGCCGGGCCTTATCAACGCCCCAGCGGCCCAAGAGATTCGGTACCTTGCTGCTGACCCTGCTTTTGCCCATCTTGCCCCGATACAGAAAATTCCTCCTGGGGCTTATGCACAACGACAGCCGTTTGTACCTTTACGAGATGCTGCAAAGCAACAAATGAGCCAGGGGAATACTGCAGGGATTCACTGCTTCCCTGCAGATCCTGCCTTTGCCCATCTTGCACTCAGGCAAGGGATTCCCCCAGATGCTTACATCCCTCGTCATCCGGCCATCCTGCCTGCCGGTGTACCGCCTCTGGCTTGGAGTGGCAAGACCGTAGGAACCTTCGAAATTGGCACTCCACAAGTCCTTCATCCTGATCCCCGTGTGCCACCCAAGAGGGTCCCACATTATCCGCCTGGTCTCGGCTTTCCCAACGAACAATTTGCGAACATTCCTGCTACTCCCTTCATCCCCACTCATTTCCTCTGTGCCAATGAACCTGATCGCGCGCAGATCCCTTCTGATAGGTTTGCCAGCGCCGCAGCTACCCGTGGTCACTCAGGTGGTGTCAAACTGGAAAAGTGTGCTCCAGAGTATGAGTACGAGGATACTGATGCCGCCGACGCGCGGTACGAGAAGTACACCATCTCGGCCAACTTTATTAATCTTCAGGCTGGCATGTATAGATATAAACTCACTCGAACTGTCGGACGGGGAGCCAACGGCACTGTGTGGTTGGGCGAGGGTGCGCGGGATGATGGGCCACCTATGGATGTTGCGATCAAGGTCATCAACCGGAAACGATTCTTTAGCACCTGGGCGTCCGACAAGGAACTCAGGCAGATGTCGACCGGAGAGGGAATGAAGACTTTGGAACAGCGATTGCTCGAAGCAGGGGGATGGATTTCTGGCGAATTCAGTGCCTGGCTTCGAATCACGTTCGAAAACCACCCCTTCCTTACCCCACTGATCGACTGCTTCTCGGACAAAAATAATTTCTATTTCGTCATGGTGCATTTTTTTTTTCATTTTTCCGTTGAATTTTTCCATTACTGATCTGTCTCTGAACTTGCAGAGATATTACCCCGAGAACCTTCGTCTAAGAGTATCGAACAAGGCTTGCCCACTACAACTATGGCAGATTCGTCTTATCGCCGCTGAGTTGGTAAGTAATCGGGATCTCCTATATGTTTCTACTCACCAATCCGATCGCTAGGTACTGGCATTGGAGAAGTTGCATAGCATGCGCATAGTGCACCATGACCTGAAGCTTGAGAACGTTTTGGTTACCCCGAATGGGCACGTCTCACTGTGCGACTTTGGGAATGTCTCCACGTTCCCCAACGATCTTACCGATGAAGACTGGAATGGCAAGACCATGCACGGCAAGGCAGGCACGGACGGCTACTTAGCTCCAGAACAATTTATCGGGGATAGCGGACACAACTATAAAGCCGACATTTATGTGTTCGGGTTGATGATACTGGATCTTTTCATGCCCGATGGCGATGTAAGTTCGACGATATTGTGTCGCTCGACGGATTTCCTGATGCTGTTCCTTTTAGCCATGGTATTATTGCGTCCCCGGTGTGGATATCGACGAAGACGACGGGCACCTGTTCGAGGATCATCAACCAGACCCCAGGCAAAAGCCTGTCATGGCCAAAGTCTATGACAAGCTGGCAAAGGATTTGCTCATGCGGGTATGCACCTTACCACCTACCACCATCTGTTAACTAATGAACCTTTACCTAGATCCTTGAACCGAATCCGGCAAAGCGGCCTGGATGGGATGAAATCAAAGGACATCCGTTCTTCAAGGATTACCTTGACTGGAGGCGTGTCCTCGCACGTGACTACAGTCGTAAGTGTTTCATATTACGGCCCCGCCCTATACTCAATGCACCCACCAGCCTGCTATCGTGCCTGTAACAAGAAGAAGGCATCCAAAGCGATTGTCCGGCCCTCATGCTGGATTCGCCAGTGCCGACACACGCGTGCTGTGAACGCGATCCAAAAGCTATTTAACGCTACTGCCGACCAGGACCAAGGCATCAGTGCTTTGCAATTGCATGCTCCACGGGGTCTTGGGTGGGTTGATAGACGCCATGGAACGCCCTGCAATGGGATGGTTTGTTGCAAGTGCGACTTCCCCGATGTTATGTCGATGAATAACAGGATGTAATGAACTGGTCGCTTTCGAAATGCGATGGACTTTTTCGTTCTCCTTGTCTTGTATATTTGTCTCTTGTTGTATTTCTTGTCATGTATTGTATCAGCTGGAGTGTCGACAGCGACAGTGTTGTCAATATCTTAAATCTGACTCAGCTCCGACAGTTGGGTCGGATTGACGGCGTGACATTCCTAGTTTAGAAGGTGAACCAGGTTGTTACGTAATTTCTAAGGAACTCACCCAAATTTCCTCGAGCACTGCTCATCCACTCCGTCAAGTACACTCGTACAACAAAATGACGAAGACATCAACCATGCTCACCGTCGCCGGCATCGCCGTCGGTGGTTTAGTCGCATACGCAGTCTACTTTGACTACAGGCGGAGAACAGACGCCAATTTCCGCAAGCAGTTGCGTACGTGTTTCTTTGTCACTGCAGTAGCCATTCTGCAATGCTCAGTGCTGTACGCTATTCAAAGGGAAGGACAAAAAACGCGTTGAGAAGAGCCAGACGTCGTCGGAGACATCCGTGAGCTCTGGTGGCGTGGAGGAGAGCGACCTAAAGAGTGCACTAGAGCAAGTGCGGAAGGAAGAAGTTCCGCCTAGTGCTGAGGACAAGGAGAGATATTTCATGTCTCAGGTCGCGCTGGGAGAACAGCTTTGTGCACGAGGTCTGTCCTGAACCCTTTCATTAGATTAACTTGGCATTTGAACTTCCGGTGCCCTCAGGCCCTTCGTTCAACCTCAACGCGGCGATGTGCTTCTATCGTGCTCTCCGTGTTTATCCTTCACCCGTTGAGTTGATTGTGATCTACGAAAAGACGGTTCCGCCACCTGTCTTCCAGGTTTGTCGTCACGTCGTCTCTTTAGGGCCTAACCTGCAACGTGTACTGATGCACCTGACATAGCTCGTAATGCAATTGACTAACATGGACGTGAGTTCACATTCTTCGCCTGCTGAGACGGGCGGTGCACCCTTATCCGATGATGACGATGAGCTGGACGCTACGAGGCCTCCCTCGGAGGCATCCTCGCAGGAGTGGGACAATGTCACGGATCCAGGCACTCAAACCCCTGTCCTGTGACTATAAATCGCCGTAACCCACACTCGTTTACACACGCACGCTGTACGCTGTGTAGTCCTCATGCTTTCATGTATCTCGCAATCCGAACGCACACCCATTCCAACCGTCACGCTCACGTCACCTATTGTCGGAATTTATCTGTTTTTCCTTTCTTTATTTTGTTGGTTGTGCGATGATCTGATGTGAACGCTTCTTTTCCGGTCCTTGATCAATGTGCCTGTCGTACCTGTCCCACCATTGAACTTTTCGCGGTGAACTCTCGTCTTCTATACAGGTCAAAGAACGCGTCGAAGGTGCGCATCGTTGACTTTGAGGGACCCCTCAGCGGCCCTGAGCTGAAAAAATTAGGCTACTATGATTGTTTCCCGACGAAAGCGATGAATGTAGCAGTTAAGACTGTCGATGTGCCCGTAAATGATAAACCGGGTGCATTTACAAGAAAGAAGGTCCTTGTATGCACGAAAGACTTTGAGCCTGGAGACCTCATTTACAAGGTACGTGTTTCCCCTATAGAACGCAGGTAACGAGGTGCTCACCTGGAGTTCGATGAACACAGGAAGATGCTATTGTCACTGCTCTCGACATGGACCTTCAAGGGAAAGGAACTCACTGTAACCACTGCTTGCGTATTATTGACACCTCCAGCGCCGCTCGCCCTGAGATCGACTGGCTCCATTCGGTTTATTGCTCTCAGGATTGTCACAACAAAGCTGAGACACACTCACAACGACTTCTGTTTTCTCTTGGATCACCCGTTCCCGAACAAATTGCTGTTCCATTGCCGGCGTCCACCACTGATGAGCGCAAGAAGGTACAAGCGGCGTTCACTGAATATCTCGAGAAGCGCGGAAAAGCTGCCCCTCAGCTCGTTGCGCGGTTCATTGCACGGCAGGTCTCCGCTGAGACTGCCAAGATGCTCGCGACGGGTCTCGGTACGACGGGCCCGGCAGACCTTGGTCTAACAGATGGCGGCGACTACACACTATATGATCACCTGGAGCGGCTGCGGTATCTGGAGATGACCCCGCCAGAGGAGGAGACGACGTTGTTGAAGGGGGTATTGCAGAGCGCATTGCCCGGCCTCGAGCAGTTCGTCACGGAGGAGAGGCATGCGACGTACCTTGGCGGGATGACTTACAATGCGTTTGGGGTGTACTTTGGGGAGGGAAGGGAAGATAAGGTGCGTGTATAGTTGTGTGTCGTGCGAGGCACGTGTTTATAGTGCTTTTTTTGTCTTGGACTTTTGATTTGGTAGCCCGAACCTACTGAGCGTCCGGAAGATGCTGAGAAGACGCGAACGCCGGTCGGGACCCAGAAGCAAGTCGGAACAGGATTCTATGCGGTATCTTCTTATGTACGTCTTCCTTCGCCAAGACGAGATTCATTCACTGAACGCGACACAGCTCAACCACTCGTGCACGCCCTCTGCGCGCCCTTCGTTCGACAACGGCACCGCGGAACTGCACCTCATTGCCAGCCGCGCACTCAAATGCGGTGATGAGCTTACCATCGCATACGTCGATGTGTCCCAGCAGGAGGGCGAAAGCGTTGTTGATGCACGCAGGAGAAGGCGTATAGAGCTCGCGCGAGGGTGGCGGTTCGCGTGTACGTGCGAACGGTGTGCTAAGGAGGCGGATGGGATGGATGAGGGTCCCGCGAGGGACGAGTCTAGAGTGTCGGATGCGGTGAATAGGGTGGAGGGTGTGTAAAAAAGGTCTTGCGACCTCATTTGGTGGTGAAGTGGGTAATTGATGCAATTACGCATGACCATAGGTATGATTCCTCTGATACATACATCTCTCCGCTCCTTCCATTGCCCACTGCTTTCAAGTCTATGATAGGTCCATACACATTCACAGTCTACCTGCAATTTTTCCTTCAGTTCAGTGTGAAAAAAAACATGTCCCAGGGAGGATTCGAACCTCCGGCTTCACGGTTTGGATTGCCACAACGTGATGATTTAACCACTAATCGACAAGGACGATCGGCAAAGATGGCAGAAGTTTGCATATGTTGGGAAACGATGTTTGGTGCCAGGCCACCCGTCTAGTACTGTAGTCTTCGAGCTCATCAAGCCCTGTGGCTGGCCACGGCGTGAGCACAACGATCACACTTCCTCGTTAACACCGTTCGTGTTCGAACTGTCATATCCCAGTATGACCATTGTCAAGACAGCACTTCGTCCATGTATTCGACAGTTCCTCATCACACTTGGTCAACCCCGAGCATTCCAAACTTCTCTGTCAATCCGCAGTCTGCATGCCTCTTGCATCCGCACCACCAATCACCGCCCAACATCGCTCACGAATATCCTTGCCTCCGAAGTTCCTCCACCTGTCCAGGTCGCATCAGTCTCGACAGCGGGGATTAAACTGGCGGATGGACTTGTCTTCAGCGGACCTGTCGTGTTTCTGGAGGGAAAAGTGTTCTTGTGGGACGTTCCGAACGGAGGGTTCACCACCAGCCCTAATTTAAGCATGGGAATGGATATGAAGAAGTGGGATGCGTGGAGCAAGGGACATTGGTCCATATTCGAGGTAGTGGTGCCACGACCTGGTAAGTTCTGTTACTTGCTGAATGCATGTGCTTACCGACCCTCAGAGATTCTTGTGTTCGGCACGGGTGCACGCATGGAATTCGTACCACCGCGGATAAGGTCTTATACGAGAGAACTAGGAATACAGTTGGAAGTGATGGATACTGTGAGTCCTCCCCGGCGATCATACACCTCTATTAACCCATGCCACAGAAAAATGCGTCGTCGACGTACAACCTACTTGCGGAGGAAGGGCGACGAGTTGCTGCGGCCCTTCTTCCCCTTCTTCCAAAGGTATGGGATCAGAAACAAGGATTTTGACGTACCTTCCCTTCGCATTAGCCACCCATACAAAGCTGTACAATATCGTAGGATAATTCCATTGCATAGAATAATACAATGCCCAATGTCCACCCCATGCTATCAGGTTCTTTGAACGTACCACAGAGAATATCGATGTACAGTTCGCTCGCATATTCACTTGAAGTGACACAGTTTACTCGGGCAATGCTTTGCGCTTTCCCTTGTCCACAGAACCCTGTTCGGGACGTGTCGCATCCTCTTCCTCCTCGTCAAGCAGGGATGGTTGGGACACCTGTATGGGCATCAAATTGCCTAATCGAAGACAAATGGTAAACTTATCAGAAATAATCAAATTCAGCCGGACTCACCATCCTCGTCTCTGAACTGCACGTACAGCTCTTCCCAATTACTGAGTAACCCCCGTATCGGCGACCTAGCATCGAGGACCTCGTACGTCGTTGCAGCGCTCGCTTTACCCCTATCTTTGACAGCCCTGCACAACTCGAAATCATCCATCGACTGCACGTTTGGAATCTCTTCATTTCCACTTCTACCCTCGTCCCCATTCACACCCGCGTTATCGGCATCGAACATCTCCTCATCCTCGCCTGGTGCAGTCGGGATTCGATCAAGAGTGGGTGCTGAGTCGGTGTGCTCGTGTAAGACAGGGGAAGAAAGTGCAGAGAAGACCTCGGATTTGAGTGACGCGACCGTGCTGTTTTGAGGCACGGTTAGAAAGATGGTGAGACGGTGGGTTTTGAGTAGGAGGATGTATGCTTTGGGGAATGGACGTGTGGGCTGTCGATTTAGGTTGGATTGGCAGGGTCAGCTATGGGCGAGACATGCACAAACCATGGTTGTCTACTAGGATATAATGGCAGTCACGGTCCAACTTCTTAATGAGATTCTTAATGGGTTGTTCAGAAGGATCTGCGACGCCTCACTATTGTGCGAATGACCTTCCTATTCCATCGAGGCGATTGTCCGACTTATCCCACAACCAACATTCGTCTAGTCTCCGCCCTCCGCGACGATGAGCACCTTCCACGATCCCGCACGCGCTGAGCGCCCTTATAAGGATCCTACGCCCCTTCCTGAATCTGTACCAAAGGTGCAGGAGCTCGGTGTGACAAGTGCTCCACTCAAGAGCGCGGCATTTTTCATCGGGGCCCATTGCAAGGAGTACAGCGGTGAGTCTACTGCATATCTGTGCCTTTCCTTGTTTTTTTAATCATTCCATGCGTTGCTCGTTTGATTCTTGTTGGACTTGATGTGTTCGGCGACTCCGGCTGGCCGGGGACCCGGTACTGCTTGGGGGTGGGCGTGATTATATTACTGGCATTGTGGAATTGCCGGTTGGTCGTGTGGACACAGAGGACTTTATTCTCTGCAAGAATGAGAGTGATGGCAATCCCGGTGCATGCTTAAAGGAGGGTCGACGTGTAACACGGTGTGCGACTGATCTGTGAGTCCCCGTTCCCTTTGTAGTGTTCGGTGCCAAGTTCTGCCTTCTGGAATTCCCTGGTCACCACATCACGGGAGCCATTTGTTCCCTTTCTCTACGTTCCCCGTAGCATCCCTCAGGCGGACAGACTCTGACTACACGCCTGCCTTCCCAGGATCAACAAGATGCGGGAAAACTGCCTAGTACAGTTTGAAGCACATTGGAACTGTCTCGAAATGAACAACCAGGAATACTACGCCTGCCGCAAACCCGAGCGCTCGCTGAACAAATGCATGTTTGAGAAACTCGTATGTCTTTGCCTATCCTTACTTTTCGGGAATCCATCTCCCGCCGCCACTGCTCTTCTCACGTTTGTGGGTGGATGGATGTCTAATGTACTCGCATGCTAGGGTCTCATAAAAACTATTCCTGGAACTCCTGGAGGCCAGAAGCAGATCCATGAGGTCGAGAATCCGATATATACCACTCTCCAACGGTAGCGTCTGGAATCCCCCCCTCTTATCCCACCGACGGCCATACACTAATTGGTACGCGTGCACACGGGGACATGTAACGTGGATTACCGAGTAGAAGGGAATACACCGGACATGTACTGCTTCGATGTGAGTCGGGCCATCAGATGGGTATATCAAGCCACTGCTCAAGTCCGCGGTATCACCACTTATTGTTCAGGTAAGTGGGTCGAGGGGTCGGGCACCGTTCTGCAAGAACACGTGAATCGGTCTCGTTGCCAGTTAATTCTCTTGTCTGGTTATTCAATAGCCAACTGCCGTGCTCGGAATGGGGACATCTCGTCCAAATCACGCAGGGGAAGGACGATAAACAAGCCTGGGTTCTTAGTCGGCACTGCTCATCATCGCAAAGCTGTGTAAACAGGACGTTTACCCAGAAGTTTGGGGGTAAATTTGGAGATTCCGATCTGGGGGCATGTGGGTAGGCATTGGGATCAGATCCAAGTTTCTCCGACGTGCGTGAAATGGATTCGTCCCTGGCGACAACAATACCCTGGTGATGCATCGATGAACATTCCATTAACTATAATAGAAAGTCGCAATGACGTGCTGTGCCGTCATTTTCTTGTTGTGCTACGATGCAAGCCCAATGTGAGTCTGTCTATGATAGGTTATTTTTGTTAGCTTGATGAAATCTGTTGCATTACGATTAGTATCGTAAGTCCGTTGTGTATAATCGCTCCATTGATCACGCCTCACGCACTAGACGAAGTCGATATATACAAAAGACCCAAAGAACCACCCGGTCATACCCGAGTATTTGGAAGAGGCGGTTCTATTTAACTGCTAGTCACATCATTCGCTTGTCTGCATCCACATCGAGCAAACGGATAAAAAAGTCGAGCCCGCGCACCTCTTCGGCAGATCAGGGCCGATTCACAAGAGAGACCCGGGCGGGTAATGTTTAACCTCGCATTGAGTCAGGCTGCACGACAAAGGAGGTAGCACGGAAGAAGGGTGCCACCTCCACTGTTACAAGCTCGCCACAAAAGAATGACAGACCGGGATTCTCAAACCACAAGACACCCAATCGGTTCACTGCTCGCATGCAAAGTACGGTCAACTTGTGTCAGCCATCACCATCGGACAAGGATAAAGAAACTCGCAACGGCGTACGACCGGTCCCACGGCATGGCGATTACTGGGCGAAACCAGAACTAGCGGCACTCAAGAACGCGTCCTACGAAGGGCTACTTTCTTTTAGGGACTTAGTTATTGGTCGCGTTAGCTATGGTGAGATCCATTTCATCGATTCTGTCGATCCCACTGGGTTACCCAGGGAGCCCTCCTTGGTGAGCTCGTGAGGATTGATGACAGAGTGTAGCATCTATCCAGATGGTGATGCCATGAAGCATATCGTCAGCACCTGGAGAGAGGAGTCGGTCGCACTGCGACTATATACGCTATCCAGTCCATAATATACTCACTTGCTCTGGGGGTTGAGCCATGCTCACCCGTATGCCTGCCTGGCAGAGAAGCTAAACCTTTGCTGACAACTCTAGCAACCATGGCTGTCAAAAAAAGTGGTGTTGGTGGTTGATTGAAAGCGTCGCAAGACGACAATATCAGGGCGCTTATTGAACAGGGCGCAACGTGCATTCCAATTCTACTCAGATACGTCATCCATTAGGCCATCGTGAGGGTATTCCAAACTCCATCCCATGATTAGGTCGTCTCTCGCCAGCACATACTATCATGATACAGGTCAGGATAATCTCCTCCTAAAGGAAGCCAAGTAACCCAATCCCACTTAGCTTAGATCCAGTGACCCGCTTCAAGGTGCAATGATCAGAGGCGCGGTCGAGGGCACCGTGATGGGTGCCACCATTACGATCCCAAGCATCTACATCTTGAACCGCCGATGGCCGTACTTCCGGTCGCTACCAGTGCAACTAAAGGTGCTGGGCGCCATCGTTGTTGTATTTCCTATGATGAGCATCCGCGCAGAACACCGCATGGTTGACTTCGAGCGCTCGCACTGGTGCGTACTTTGTCGAAATCGTTCACGCATCTGAATATAAACTAACACTCTTTATTTTGGGCCCATCAGGGATGGTGCGGATAAATTCGCCGCTGAACGTCGCGAGCACGAGGATCGGCTCCGGTGGGAGTCTTTCACCATGAAAGAGAAATTTGCCGATTGGGCAGCTCGACACAAGTTGAGCTTCATTGTAGGAAGCTGGGCGGTCGCAATGACCGCTGCAGGAGCCATTATTATGCGTGACCCGTGGGTCCTTTATTTTCTCTTCGCCCCATGTTTCCCGCCATAGTGTATGCGTTCGTGCACTGATCAGTCATCTCCTTGGATCCTTGTGGGCGTTGTATCGTCCCATAGCCACCTACCTGTACGACACAAGGGAGGTGAAAATTTCTTGATGTTTTCCGCCGTATTTATCTGACCATGTCAGGTTGTCCAAGCACGTGTATGGGCTCAGGGGCTAACATTGGGTGTCATCATCGCCACGGGTGCACTCACCCACTCTCAGCGCGCAGAAGCAGCACAGATGCGCAAGGTGAGAGTTACATTTCGATATATCCCTGGAATGAGCTAACGGACGTTGCATTCCACCGGATAGCATGGTGGTGATCATTCTTGGATGGACGTGGTGGGTGCTTTGCTTCATCACTTGCTGCTGTGTTCCTGAGGGCCCTCTAGTTGGAAGATCAACGCAAGGTGAAGAACGGAGCTAAACAACTACCGTGAGAGACGAGAGTCAGTTTGTCAGTCCATGATGCTATCAAACCGCGTGTTCCATGTTTTACTGTAATGCTTGTAGTGCTCTGAAAGTCAAAACGGTGGGCAACTCTGATTATTGATAATAGAAAATCGAAGGTCGATACAAGTACAATCCTAGGTGTTTCTATCAGTACATGTACAGCATAGTACATTCTACGAATATTTCATCCACAAGCCAATGGAATAATTGAACTGCCAGCAGCACAAACGAACTCTCTTCCCGCTAAGTCGCGTAGGACGTCCCTCTTACAGTACAGTGATCGTCTGGGGTTTACCTTTGAAGATGCTGGCCGCATCAGCCGAACGAGCAACAATGGCAGAGGATGATGCAATCCTCTTATAATCTTTTCCAGACTGCTCCTCCAACAGAAGCGCGCTAGATGGCTGTGCCAGTGTTGTGACCAATTCATCGGAAACGCCGGCTTCGATGGACGAGGGGAGTGGCTTCGCATGCCATAGTCGAATTAGAACAAACGGGAGTATAGGGCGTGACGTGTCTTTCAGCTCGTGCGACAATGAAATTTCGAAAGGCAGCAGGCCCTCCGCTTGGATATTGTACACGTATTTCGGAGTTTGGATAGTATTCATTGCTTTCAACTCGACAGTTGTAACTTGATATACAATGCATGGTAGTCGGAGTTGATCGCCAATGAAACGTGGTTGCTCTAATGTTGAAAGGGAGCGCAACAACTTGACCTGTGCCTCTACATGTTCCGGAGTGTTGGGCAGGGATGTCTGCGGCTCATTTTCATGGAAAGTGGGCGGTGAAGTTCCATATGAAGCGATTTGGGCGGGGAAACAGCTGTGAAATGATGATGCCTCCCCAACCCAGTCAAGAACTGAAAGATCCCCGGACTCCGATATGATCTTTTTGAGAAGGCGCCCAAGAGCAACCTCCACAGATTCACCAGAGCGGAAGCGCAAGTCAACGTTGAAAATGCCAAAAAGTGAATACGCCAGATCCACTGGCTCTGTAGTCTGACGCCCTGACGCCCATTGGAGTCTCGACCGCGCGTTGTCGAAGCCAGGATTGAAATCAGTAAGATAATGTCGTTCTATGCCCGTCGTAGTTTCTAGTTCTGTTAGCACGGCATCATCTTCCTTGTGGTTCAAAGACGGGGAGTCCTTGTACAGAAACCAGTCTTGTGTATAGAACAATACTTTGCGTGGTGCGAGAAGCTCCTGGAGGGTCCAACCACGTTTGAACCATGTACTGCTGGATAGCGTGTCATCTCTTGAAACATCGCAAAGGTAAACGATAGTGAGGGCCGATCGTCGATACCACGAGAACATGGACGCCATAGACTTTGTAAGCTCCCTCTTGTCATCTCTGTCAACGCAACACGTATCGCTCCATGCCCACAAGTATCCGCAGTTGTGCGCAGCGGTACAGAACGCCCGTAGCTTTGGTAGGCCCTTCGTGGGATTCATGGTGTAGATAGTTCGACCTTGGATGTGGCATAGATGTGGGTCGTCTTTGTCCCACCGATGCGATAGTGTGACATATTCGAAATATGTCGAGACTGTATTACGAATGTCGTCGCGCAGGGTAGTGGGGCAAGTCGTGACTGACGAGAGAAGGCGTTTGTACTGCTGGCTATTCAAGAACGCAGATTTCAGTGCATTTCGTCCACAGAGGACACCAGTACGCGTGTTAAGTAGTCGTGTGGGAAGAGATTCAAGTGTATTATGAACAGCACCCATAACCAGACAATGAAGGTCCAATATGGTTCGGCTGAGCGTGATTTTCTCTTCTAAGTCGGTAATTGCGCCGACTTTCTGGAACCTCTTGCGAAGGTCAGAGTTGCAGAGAGATCTGACATGGGCTGGGCTCGCGGGGACGCAGAGCGCCAACGCAGCTCGCTCAAGCAAGATACATTCGTCCAAGTCCTTCCCTATGTCAAGTCTCCGAAGCCACCTTTGAAGATGAAGTAGAAGCCTTCGAAGAGACATAACGTGATCAGGATGCCCCAGTGGTTGGAGATCCAATACAGCACGGGGGGAGCTAATGAGCCCATCCAAGCCCGCTGCCGCCCACAGCTTCTTGAATCTGGAACGGAGACGATTTATGAGATTGTTTAACGAGGTCGACCGATCGAGATGACCAGCCCGACGGTGGTTCAACGCTGATCGGAACAGCGCAATCGCTTTATCGAGAACAGCGTTTGGGCCGAGTTCTATGAACGTCCGCCTTAGGTAAAGTGAAAGGTTGTAGAGGGCAAGATCACGATGACAATAGCCAGGAGGGCGTAGTTCTAACACAGCTCGCCTGAGTGTGATAGCTCCCTCCAAGTCAGACATGCTAGCCTGTTTTATGCACCAGTGCCAAAGGCAAAGTACAAGTGCATAGAGCGAGGATGACCGCTCTGAATGACCTGCCAGACGGAGGTCCGACGCTGGTCGGTGTCGCGCAATCGCCTCGATGAGATCAGCATTTGCACCGAGTTTCAGGAACCTCTCCTCCACGTTATCTACAGGGCTGTAGAGTATTTCGGCACGATAACGGTAGTCTGGGGGACAGAGCTCTAACGCAGCTCGATTGAGTGTGATGACTTCCTCTATATCAGGGATTGTAGCCCCTTTGCGGTGCCTGCGCCGTGCAGGAATGGAATGACTTGCAAGGATATGGAGGACACGCTGGAAATCATTCCAATGCTGATTGGTACGTTTCCGCGAAGTTGTAAAGGGCCACGCCCGGAACAGTATCTTCTGTTTCCATTTATTCCGATTTCGGGCGCGCGACTTCGTCGTTGTTTGGTCGACTATTGCAGAGATTCGCCACGACATTTCGCGGAAGTGGCTCTAACACACTTAGAAGCAACCCCGGAAAAGGAACCAAATGAGACTCCTGTCTTTTTTTAAAAAAAAAGGAAGATAGATAGATTTCAAGTTAGCATTGGAACACGACATCTGATAAAAGGACATGCAACGTACAGGTAGATGGAAGACTTGAGATACTCACGATGTGGCTAGCTTAAACGGCGGTGAGGAAAGAAGTGAGACGAGACGGATCAAGATGCTACCTGTTAGATAACAAGTTATGCGAGGGCACTTCAATTTTGATCTGGAGTTGGGCGCACTAAACTGAGGCGGGATGAGTGATAAGCCCTGGAGGACGAGTGGGATGGATGGTAGACATTAAGTATATTGATGAGGTGACATTTGGCCATCCAGGCGGCCTTGGATTCTTCATGCCATGGCTGCACTCCAGTAGCTAGGCATTCGGATTAATGCCGGCTGATCTAATGAAAGTGGCTGTCGGCCCCTCCTTTGCTGTGGAGTCTGCACGCACCAAATTTTGAACGGAGATGATCGATTTATATTGTGCTTGGTCGTGCCTTTCCAGTGTAGTTGACAGGCATACAAGCTATAGCGTATTGAGCGCTGCACCCTCCTAGCATGAGGTATAAATTGTATGTACACTCGTAAAATTAGTATCATTTGCCGAGGATCGTACTCACCATCGATGGAGGTAACGTTTCCTTGAGATGGGAACATTATCTCCACTGTAAGATGGTAAGGCAAATAAAAGGAACTGGCCGAGGACTTCCAGTATAAGAGCACAAAGAGTGCAAAGAGTGGAAGGTGGGAACTTGGAAGGTGACATCGGAGTGACATATTCGGAGTCATTACTAGTAGTTGTGTACCCCAACCCCAGCAGTCCAGACTCCACGGTGTACTAGCTAACCAGGAATTCCCGCTAATCGCGGCACTTGAGGTTGAATAGTTCTTTGCCACCTTACCATTCATCGAGCCTTGTGGTCTCCCTACGGGAGGCTATTGCCACCTGGCTGTTGATTATCCGTCGTGCCGTATGGTAAATCGTGTCCGCCCTCGGGTTCAACATCAACGTTCAACGACTCGATAATGGGCTCATGCAACGGACACATCGGTACTGCGGTTTACGACACGAAGTACTCGATCGAATGTATAAATTCCTTGACTGGCTTATGCAGCGTCGCAATCCTGTACAGACTCAGTTGTGCACTGTGTACTGCGAAAGGTGAGATTCGGAATTGTATTATCCAGCTCCGGCGACTCTCACTTGCTGAGGCCTGAGGTTCGATTATGGAGGCCAGCTGAAGCGCTGATACGGAGATGGTATTGGTCGCTCCTTTGTAATGCGTACGCTGTCATGCCCTCCATATTCATAAATTTGTTCTGATCGGTCTTCTTTGCCATGACACCAAGTGTCCAAATCCAAAAGTACGTCATTTCCAAAGTTGATATCACATCTTGGTCGCCATTACCGTCGCGTTGGAACAATGCTACATCTCTCAGCTTCGTGAATTCAATTCTTACTGATAATTTCGGCATCACATCCGCTGCTAAGTATACAGGCACCACAGCAGTTACGGTACCAACAGTCCATACTAGAGTCTGGCAGCTGAAGTCCAGGATTCTCGTCATTGGAGATACTGGTCGCAAGGCCATGCGTTCAACTCCAGATGCCTGACAAGGTTGTCATGCTCGAGTTCTCTTAGACGACAATATTAACAGATAAGATTAATTGGTGAAGATCGCATTTTTGCATGTTACCGAGAAGTGGAATAGCTCAGACAAAGAGGGTTTCTGGCGATGGCGGAAAGCAGACAGGAGGATCGATGGTATCGGTTAGATCTGTGCTTGCTGGCAATTTCGGATTGCCCAATGCAGTTATTATCGCGAAGACTGAGCATGTATATACCAAGTGCAGGCGCGGGGTCCGACTTGCCATTGATATCGCGTTCCATCATGAGGTCTGCCGTGCGTCAAGACTCCAACTTGGAGGTCGAGTGAACGAGGATTGGTTCATTGGTTCACATGTATGATGTGACCACCTCTCCATTGTTGTACAGCACCTTTACGAGCGTTCCCGCCATGTTTGGTACGGCGGTGAGCAGGCTTGGTAGTGAATATTGGAGGTCTCAACAGTTGATCGTCGCGTGAGTGTTGTGGCGTGGGTAATGCAGGGGCAATGCTGACCCCGTGTTCAGTAGGCGCTGTGCAGAAAATCTTTCAAGTCCACACGCGATCCTCGTTCAAAACGATGACAAGACCATTGCCGTCGTCGTGCGCGGTGTCTAGGACGTGTCTCGCATTTCTCTTTTTCTTAATTCTCCCCCACACAGCATATTCCCAACCAGCCACCCTTCCGTATAATGACTGCTTCACCGGAAATGCCTCGCAAAAGATGTCCGTCGACACCGTGTACGCCCAGATCGTCAATGGGCAAGATATGAACATCGCCCTGTTCGGTCAAGCAGCTGAAGAGATCATCGGCAGGGCCGACACGACCAATCTCGGTACATTGCCTTTGTCTCCGCTATGTCTCCCTAATCCATTCGGCAGCTACGCTCTTCACGCAGACCACAACGCTCACTATCAATACATTTAGCAACAACTCATACCTCTGCAACTCCCTCCGCCCACCGTCGTCACTCTCTAACAGTTCCAATTCATCCAACTGCGACATACCTGCCGGCCCATATGGACTCGGTGTCTCCATACCATTCTACCACAAGAACTATTTTACAACTCTCAACACCGAACTTCGCGCACTCGATCCATTCGGCAACGAAATTCTCTGTCTCGCCGTCGCAACAACCCCGCTTGAACCAGGACCATTGCGATCCCCATATGGCAAAGCTCGTTACATCTTCTGGGCTACCGTCGGTCTAGCAATTGCTTACTGGGTCATTGTGGGCATCGCACGCATCGCATCTGCTTGGGGTCGTGGGAGCAGTCGACCAGCTTCGGGCATCTGGGCCCGCGTCGAGAGCGCTGGATTTATTCTCGTGAGTGCCATCAGCGGCGAGCGTCTCGCGACATCTCCATCATTATTGAGGTTCTGTACGTGATTTCGTGATGGAGCTTGGTTGACATGTCTTATGATCGGCCTTTAGGCTCCCCGTCTTTGCGTGATATCATGGTCCACACGCAGTGGTGTGCTGCACTGGCTATGATTGCTGTGCAATGGCCACCCTTTGTTTGTATGTCCTCTCAAGTGCCAATGCGGTGTATCTCTAAGTTTCGCCCTAGATCCTCTACTTTCCCAAACTGCTTGGGCAACCCTGACTTATAGTGAGTTCATTTCTCGATCTTTGGTGCATATATACGATTTCTTGCGACCCGCAGATATCTCTCTGTCGTCACACGCGACACACTGGAACCCCCTTAGTGTCCAACCGTATAACCCTCCATCCGACTTCGCAGCTCAAATAAGTGACCCTTCTTCGCCTCTTTATCTGAACCCAGCTATCCCCAATACGCTATTTTTACTTCCGTCCGGCACCAATAACGGGATGGAAGCCTTTGCTTGGAGTGTCGGCGTCCGTCCACAAGACTTGTTCCGCATCTGCCTTGCAATATTTTTGTCCATCCTCGCCGGGACCGTCGCACTCAGCATCCTGGTGTGGCTCATCGACTGGGCATTCTCACGTAAGCCATCCTCCGGTTTATCAGCGGGAGCCACGTTTTCCAGTCCAGCGACCAAAAGCCGCAGCCCTCGGCAGTCTGCAGGAAGTAAGGACATGCTGGATTCGAGCGGAGATGAGAGTCGATCATTGAACGGTCATAATCACTCATATCCGTTACTCCGGCGGCGCTGGTGGTTCCGCTCTAATCTCGGCTCATTTCACTCCAGCGTTTTATTGGGCAACCTCGTCCGTGTGCACTCCCTCTTTCATCTCCCTGTCACCATATTTTCGGTATATCAGTTCTCTAGTATGAAGGATGCCACTTCGATTACACTCGCAGTGTTGTCCTTTGCCTTTTTTTCCGTTCTCCTTCCGGGCTTCTTGATTCTTCGGCTCGCTAGGACGCCGACAACGAAGTTATATGACGAGACGCGTACCTTGCTTGCTCTCGGACCTTTGTATAATCATTTTCGTCCAGACTCTCAAATGTTCTCCGGCTTGCTCTTCCTTTCAAACCTAATCAATGGCATTGCGATAGGGTGCGGTCAGCGCAGTGGGACCGCACAGGCGATCGTGATTCTCGTGTCTGAGGTGGTCAGTGCCCTAGTGACCAGTGTCTGGCTACCATGGGGAACCGGAGCGGGGATGGGTCTCTTGAGTTTTTTGTTCTGTGTTGCGAGGATAGTAACAGCAGTACTACTCGTCATTCTAACCCCGACGGTAAGGCTTGTATAACAATCATTTCTGCCCATGCCGAAATCCTTATTGACATTGTATTTTCATTTCGCGGTCATACAGATATCTATCGGACCCGCTGCAGGTGGATGGGTGGCTTATGGCATTCTCGTGGTGCTACTTCTCGTATATTTAGCTTTTACACTCATACTCCTCGTCAAAGTCATCGAGGCGCTTGTTCGCATCGTTGGATGCGTCGGTTTTGACAGGTCGAGTCACGCTATGGACAGTGGCCTCGTTGGCGTGCTTGGGCTGCTTGGATGTTGCGGTGGTGGGTCCCGGCGTGGTCGCGAACGCCGTCGATATCGCGCTACCGAACTCCCAAACACTCCTCTTAATCGTGGCTCAGTTTCCGTTCGAGACTCGTCTTCGTATGTACCGCCCAACGCGTCCTTTGTGCAGGGTGCCAAGGGTTCCGCCGCTTCGCACAACTCTGCTGTCCCACCGCCGTCGGTGCTCCGTCCCGAGCATGCACTGCGACCGTACAGAGAGGACAGCGATGACGATGACGAGAGTACGCACATCATGGGGGCATGGCAGCCATTCCCGAATCCTGGCAGTCGACCATCATACGACCGCTCTGAGTCGACGCCCCCGCAAGCCTCCTCATCCGGCTTCTCGCGTGTCGGCGGGGGTCGCGCACACTACGAATCTCCATACGCGATCACAGGGGGTTCAAACAGGGTTGTCGGGGGATCGACGCTGACGTTTCCGAGCGTCGAGAGACGCGGGTCAGGGAGCCCAGCCAAGGCAGTGCTGCTGCCCCGGGACGTGGATGATACAGTGTCGACGTCGATGACCTCTGTCGCGAATGTTGCGAGGTTACCTGTGCTCACCAGCTCGGGTCTTCCAGTGGGGGCAATGATGCCGCATGCACGGACGAAGAGCCAGACTGCCATTATCGTCGGGGAGTTGGCTGAGATGGTGGATCCTTCGATGACTGCGCAGGAATCGCATCCAATGCTCGAACCAGAGGTGCAGAGGCGGAGTGCAGCAGTGGCTGTGAAAGGTGTGCCAAGTGCAAGTGCTGCAGTGGATGTGGAAGCAGGCACCGGGGCACAATCACAACAGCCACCGAAGAAGAAAGGCTGGTTCAACATTCGACGTAATCGAAGACATAGTGATGGGCAGATCCTCGAAAATGCCTCGGAAGCAGAAGATAGTAGTGCATTGCCCCCGAGGCCTGAAACTGGACGATCTTTCGTCGTAATCAGAGAGAAGAAACCCTTATCAAGTCAGCCCAATCCTATTCCGCAGGGGCGTAAACCTAGTCAATCGTTGGACGAATCGAGTCCGAAGCCTCCCTTTTCTTCTTTTACCACCGTGCAAGGTTCAACTTCTAATGACGCACAACGTAGCTCGTAACAGGGCATTTGGTATACTTGGGTTTTGCTTTGTTTACCTGCTAATTTACGATATCCTGGTTGCATTTGTCACCCTTCGCACTCTCGTATCTGTCTTATACAACCCAACGCATGGGCATCTGTAGTTTTTAGGCTGTTCTTTTCCTTGTTGCCCTTGGACTCGTCCTGTAATTCAAGTACTAAAGCATCAAATATCATATGCAACACATGACACATTAAAGCCAGTCCGCATGATCCGATCAGTACATAGAGTGAGTGTCAGAGAACCATCCTATTTATATCATAGTCGAACCAAAGTAACGTATTATACAAGCACGCCATCCTTGTCTTCGTCGTGTTCGTCGACCTCATTGCTGTCCCCACCAACCCAAATGACCCTCCAATCCTCGAGATCCTTACGCAGCGAACAGTACACGCCCGCCGCAGCTCTCATCTCCAATACCATTTCCTCAGTCTCGGCGCTCCCGTATGAGCTGGTGGACGTCGCAGAGTCTGTCCTCTCGAGCTGAGGTGCCGTTAAACCTGACCCGAGCTGGTGCCAACGACCGCCGCTAGCGAGAAAGCCAGTCTCGCCTACGAAAGACTGGATATGGGTTACCTCGACGGGGACACCTTCTCTCTCTTTCCCTTTCCTGTTGGACAGAGCGATGAGAGGGATTTCGTGCACCTCAAGACCGTCCTCTCCCATCCCGATGAGCTGGAGAAAAGGTGGTGTCTTTGTCGATTTCGGCGACTTATGGAGACGAGGTAAGCATACGCGGGGGGTAACACTCGAGGGGTGGGAGTTCCATGTAATCAGGTATAAAGGCGCCGTTGCCTGGATAGTCGCTGGCAGGGGTGCGAGGACAATATGTGATTGCTTTCCGCGTGTAAGGATGTATACGTTGCGAGGTGGAGTGAGGCCGCCACTTGGGGTTTGGACGGGGGGAAGTTCGACCAAGCTGGGCAGTACCCATATACCCTTCCCCTCCCTGAGAGCTGCAAAATCGATTGAGGCACGGGAACGGCGCGTGGTGGGCACGCCTGCAACTGCCATTGAATCTCTTGAGCCCAGGAAGCCGTAGCCGCTGGTATCGTACATCTCTACTTCGGTCACAGCTGAGTCGGCGATGCGGATGAGGCCGGCTTTCTTATCGAATATAACAAACATTGCCATTTGTGCACTGTAAGTGAGGTTGGTCGACGGAACCTTAGAATGGCGATGATGTTGCAGGGAGAACGATGACTCCGATGAAGGCACACGTGCGTGACCGTTCCCCCCGCTGACACGAATATGGCTTGCGTCAGATGGTGATCTGGATATCTCTTGCACCGATTGATGCACGAAAGTAAGGTTTCGGGGTTGAATTGGAGTGTAGAATTCCTGCGGGAGTCACATTCAGAGCATGCACATGCACCGATCAGTGGCTGACACTAGTTACCTTTACAAAATGGAACGCCCTCTCTCCCTTTGGGGTTTCATACAAAAATATATTGTATTTTGTTGCGACCGCAAGTAAAGTGCGACGTCCGTGCCGTCCGCCTCCCGGACCAGGTCCCCCTTCCTGCCAAAGGGCATAAGCAATTACACTCAGATTGGCCAAACGCGAAGTAGGTGAGGCAAGAGGGACAAAATCAGTTGCCCAACGTAAGGGTAGGTCCTCAACGACGTCCCAGGAAGAATCTGCTGTCGCGGTGGTGTTGTGCCGCTTCGGACTTTGGGCCGAAAGGTACGTTTCGTATGAAGTTGCAGGTTGCTGTACGCGTGGCGGTGAATCAACGATTAAGTTTTTTATACCCCTCGTGATGCTACTTGCTGCGCGGTGCTTCTTTACGGGCGTTTGTTGGACGTTCCAATCAGAAGCTCTGCGCAAGTCAACTGGATTAGCCCCCTTAGTGCGAGAAGATCCGTTAGATACACTAGGAAATAAAATGGTGTGTACCCACTTGCTGAGCGATGATCCACTTGCCTAGTGACATCAGACTAGCGAGGTTGTACATCCTCAAGCTACGGAGAGACTCCTGGTGGGAGTTGGATGCGGACGGCGCGTCGGGATCAGGGCCCACAAGTGCCAGCACGACGCCCTGGGGTGTTCCCTCTCCTATGTCCTCATACTCGAGAATGGACAGCTGGTACACTCTATAATGGCCGGATCAGTCGTCGTGCAAATGGAGAATAGAACGGATCGTACGCCTCTCCTGTCCAAACTGCAAGTGCCTGAGCCTCACTGGGACCTTTTTGGATAATGCCCACTTTATCATCGTTTCCATCTGCCCATTCTACAGGGTACATGTCCATGACTGAAAGTCCTTTGTCTGTCCCAATAAGTAGCAAGCGATCCCGTTGAAGGGGGAGCACACAGCGTATGGGCGATGTTGTGTGGGGAAGAAAACGAGATCCAAACTGGTGCACCTGCAAATGAGTAGGGATTAAAGTCTCCCTAGTTGTCGTTTGGCACGGCCGGGGTAGCGTGCCTGAGCCACCCGCGGTCGGCGTGCAAGGTGAAGCATCCTCGCTGACAAGTGATGCTTGTTTCGCATGAACTGTTGAAGAAGCCGAGACAGATAGAAGATCTTCGCCCACTCGTATCCGCAAAGGAATAGGGAAGGGAGGCGCAGGGCTCCGGTTCAGGGGAGGGTGTGGTTCTTCCACTGGGGTCTCCTGTCCACACTACTAGGTTAGGACGCCTGGTACGAGGAATACTATCATTGAACATTACCAGCTCAAGCTCCTGTTCTAGTCCATTGCCCCAGCCTCTAGCGCGTCTGCGCTCAAGCTCTTCCACTGAGATGTCTGCATACCTTTCCGCTGCCCTGCTATCTGTCAGGCTAGACACTTCATTCGGATCCAGGGTACCTAACCTTTTCTCAATCCATCCCCTCCAGCGACCGAACCTGTGGTACACAAAGCGATTGTTAACTACCATCGTTTGATATCCATCACTTCAATATACTCACCGAGAGTTCGGGCTCTGTGTGACTACATCGTTGTAAGTTGGAAGACCACCGGTGCCATGCTCGTCTTGTTCTACTCCTTGGATGTACGATTCGAACGACTCGGAGTGAGACGACATGGTAAACGCTAGGAATAGCTTTGTTGCATATCACAGTGCCCAGCTGTAATGCAAAGTCGTAGCCCCTGGCCTGTCGGACTTGGAATATCTGCACCGCCAACTTAGACTCCCTCATCGATAATCCTGACCACAAGCTATCCGTACTATAACCCCATCCTTGCATCGCTGCCATCAACTCATCTCTCGAGACAATGGATCAAGGTCGCATGTCTGCAGGGTCAGGCCTTCAGTAACAAATGGCCCGCAAGGGCCGACGAACTTCGGGGGCTTCACATCTTTCTAGAATACCTCCATTTTTCAGCAAGGCATGCCGGTGATCTTTTATTTCCTAAATATGTATGTCTCGTTTTTACTATGCAATCGCTCCAGGAATGAAGTGGGCATGCGTTGTCCACGAGGGCGCTTTCCAGCTGTTGCGATAACACATATCTCTATTCACTTCACAGCGGACAAAGTCGGCCAACCATGCGGAACGGATCATACATACATGCTGCACGGCCGTGGTCTGTTCTACTAAGGGAAGGTCGTTGTCTGATTCTGGTATGTCTTGCCGGGGATCTGGGGCAGCATCCAGTTAATTTTCTTTTACCGTGCCTAATCGACAAACGCTGCCGATATTCCAGCCTTATAAAATCTCGATGAAGAATTTCCCTGGAGATGGGTGTAATACTTCAAGTTTAATCCACTGCTTCATGTTTTTCTTAATGTTTGAGCGTACTAAAATTGTATATTGTACAGCGTGGTGTTACTATGTTCCTCAACTTTAATCTAAGGTTTGATAAGTACGTAAGCGAAGAAACGTTGATTCTGATTAGCAGCATGCGATGAAGTTTGGAAGGTTGACTATTGAGATTGTACAATCAGCCATGGTCTCTCAAGATTCAAGATTTGTACATGCCAATCATATGGTGGCCACCTCGTGTCATTACCTGTGTAGTTGGCCACCACCACTTAGTCACTGGGGCCGTTCGGTTCGTACTGCTATAAAAGACTTCCAAAGACTCCCAACCTGGACATTCTCCTTCCCGAACCCCGCTCAGAAATGCAGTACGAGTTGCTTATTGTTACTTTCTCGCCTCCGTGGTTGATGATCCTGTTTTTACTAGGATGATCTACGCACCGCTCGAAGAGCACCCTGTAGACGGCTACGCCTCTGATGTGGGCACCAATTACTCTATGTCAGGGCTGCTCTCCACACCCCCGTTCGTTCCTATTTCCCTTACAGCCACGGTCTTGTCTTACTACCTACTCCAGTAATGATAGCTTCACAAACAGTCCTCCCACTTCTTCGATTCCGGAGATTGGGTACACTGCATTCAGGTAGGTGATAGCTTGATCCTATATGTTATTCCACTAAGACCCCTTTGCAGTGTCAGTCCAGCTGCTGATCCATTGACTCTTCCTCAAATACAATCTTCAGCTAGGGCTATCGACACTATCATAAGGCTCCTGTCCCCATTCCAAGTGAATTGTCGACATCACATTCTGTCAGGGTGTTGGGACAGGATCATTGACATGGAGTCTAGGAATGGCACGTTTTTTTCTCGTGGCATGCTATCCTCTGGAATGCTCTCCTTCCCCGGCAGTTCAAGCGACTTTGCCCCACCAGCCGCCCATCTTCAAGCTCCTGTGGCCAGCAACGTCACTGCCACCCCTCCACTTCCAAGCCACGTTTCATTCTCAAGTGTTAATGATACACAGTTCGGAACGAACGATGACACTTCTTACCAAGCTGTGGAAGTTGCACAGCATAGTTCCATGTTACTTTCTCACGGGACTATGTCGCTCCGTGGTTCTGATTCCGACTCGTATTGCGGTTGGACCGATAGAGGGTCTAGTGTATCTCTACCCTACTCCGCGCCTCAAATAGGTTCGACTTCTCGTCCTGCTCGTCTCCTCCGCCGCTGCAAGGAAGGTTACGCCAACCGTCGTAGAGCGATGCGTAAACAGAAGGCGAATTGTACTCAATGTGGTAAAGAGATGACTCAGGATTCATTGAGGCGGCATCGAAACGAGATTCATGATGGGAAGAAGAGAAAGAAGCTACGGAAAATGAAGGACGAGCATAATGCCTTGCAATGATTCTGATACTCTTCGTGTCCAGACCCTACCTTAGTCGTGGAGCTTGTCCAGTAATCACCTTATGGTACTTCCTTTTTAGCCTTAACATTGAACCTGATCAGACAGACTGGACCGTCTCCAACAGAGTTTGACGGGTTTGTTGTATTCTCTACGTCACTATGCGTGCGATGAAATGATAATACGGCCGACTTGTCGATGCCGGCACCCGAGGGTTGTGACTCGGCATTGGATCCTATTGGATCCCTGGCTGCCTAGCAAGCTACACTGCTGTGTTGAGAGGACAATTGCATGTCGTAATGAATTTACATAAGCCAACGCATTGCACCCCTGTTCGTTGGTAACGATATTTACGTAGCAGGACATAAGGCGGAGATTTATTCCTTGCCAAAACCCTGACATCGTCTGGATACAGTCTAACCCTGAGTTGTTGCTATCTGATAAGGTGAAACAGAGTGAGGACGGGCCATCTAGACCTGGAATGCAATTGATGGCCTCATGATACTTTTTTTTTTTCGGACCGTCAACCTATCGCCCAGCGGCTTGTCGTCGAGTGGTCCCTGGGACTGCTGCTCCCTGCACCCCGCTTATGACGTTAGAACAAGAGGGGTGGCTGAAGCTTGAAGCCTGAAAGTAACCTGAAAGCAGACGGTCGCGGGAATTAGTCAGCTGGAACGTTTCGAAGTATAGTAGACCGGGTAGGCGTGATTTCGTCGAATACTCGCATCTTAACAGCACCGCGTTATCTCGTCGTAGCTGTGTGATAAGCTTCGTTGAGACGTAATCGTGGGGCTAGTAAGACGGACTAGATCCGACTCTGCACCATGATAATTTGATACTTCATGCACGGTATGCGAAAATTAAATCTATGATAAAATGGTGAGCCTGGGCTAGATTTTGACGACTTGGATCTACCCCAACTGTATCACGGCTGCTACCCTTTAAAAGAAGCTGGTGACGGAGAAAGATATCACTTGAAGGTTGTGGGTGAACTTCTTGGTACCGCTGAAACTTGTTATTATACCACGTAGGTCCGAGTGCCTCACATTTCATTGGGCCAACGTGCCTCCCCGATTCCGCATGCTTGTCTTTGAGTTCAGTATCGTATGGTGCTTATTGTTCGGACCGTTAATGAACGTGATGACTGCCAACGAGATCACGGTCATTTTTGCGCAATAACTTCATTTTTTACGACATTTACAGAGCAAGCAACTGCATGTTGCGGATGCTCTCCACCCAATCCTCCGCGATCTTAGAACAAATGAGATATTCCAAAAGAGCGACCGTTCCTTGACACGCATGGTACGCTGAATTAGATTTCTCAGCATGGAGAAGTAAAAATAGAACCACCGACTTTAGCATCCGAGGGCAACTTTGACAACAGAAGACCTAGATCAGATTTGTTCGCTTCACCTGCGGCAATACTATATGGTTTCCCGCGAGAAGAGGAGACCTGCGTCCGAATCAGTAATTCAGCACTCCCCCGTAGTCTTCTTCGTTGCACACCATTAGTCACCGCAGAAGTCACCTGAGATCGAGGGCTGTGGTAGAAAGACTAGCATCTTTCCAGCAAGACAAACTAGCCTTGACAAGGCTACCAATCAGATACTCGTTCCCTTCCTTCTGCAGAGGTAACTGTGCGTAACGACGACTGCACTTCTACACTGTCGTGTGTAGTGCAGCCATGCCCACTCATGGATTATGGCATCGTGGGGAATGCACGACTCGATGTGCTAGCTGCGGAGAGATGTAAGCCCGAAGTTGAACTTCATATGCAGAACGTGTGTGACTGCCACACACCAACGAAGATACGTCGGACGTCTACACTATTACAAATACGAGCTACTTAGAATACTGATCACACGCAGGTTTCTCACGATCTGACAATCGTCTTTGATTATCACTCGTCCGATCACCTGTATGGACGACGCCCGTAACCACAACAAAAACAAATCTTTTTCACCTGACTATCCTCCGACACCTCCGAGTGGGTCGAGATTCTAGGCAAATCCGAACTGGCACACAAATCTCTGTTACACGAAGCGGCAAGAGACCAACGTTGCAAGTTGACTTTCTAATCAGCGGTCGAAGATCTCGACCAACGCTGGAATGTATTGTCCATGTGTCGCGTGACTACACAGCGCTGTGCTCCACTTTCCTCATGGCACTGAGCGCGCATCATCGGCATCACATCGCGGGCTGAGAGTTCACCGACCCATCGATTATGTGGGTCAGATCTTCTGTGAGCTGCCCAGACACGATCTAGGTTAATACGAGACGCCTCACGGAAACCTCGTTCACGAAATCCTTTTCCTAACCTTTTTGTATGTTGCGCCCTCATTTCATTTTTTTGATTCAGGTATATGCATTGCCTCTTCTCCCAGTGCATCAATGACCTTATATACTTGCCAAGTTGGGTCTAAGCAAAAAGCCTGTGTAGGATGCATACCTATGGCGCAAATCAATCGTACTAAAGTTGGCAATTAGATACGCATCAAATACCAAAATCTTGTTGATCGGACTGACCAACAAACACCCGCCAGCGTTCCGCGCACTCTCCGGATCACCTGGCGTCTGCATGGCTTCGGTATTTTTTTTAACACGTTGTCATCTTTTTTGAAATCTGACCCCCCTATGGTTTTACTAGGTGTGTTTCCAAGGTATAAATAGCCTCTTCGTCTAGTAACTTCACAGTTATCCTGAACATACCCCACCCAACTCTACACGTCGTCCCTCACATTTCATCCTTTGATTTTATACCCGGAACATGAACGGCTACGTCTCATCATTGTTCGTTTTTGCTCGCTTTCTCATTGACCATTGGCTCATGGAAATGTCCCAGCGGCCACGTCCTCACGGACGCATCCCCCCCTCCTTCCGTCTCTGGGATGGATGGAAGCAGTTGCCATACAGTAGAACTAGAACTCAAGTCAGTTATTAGTTCCATACACAGAATCATCCACTGAAATACTTCAGCTTTAACCCTGTAGTTGGTGAGGACAGCGGCCCCCCTTTACCGGGTACCATGAGCATGTGGTTATTTCCGCCGCTCTATCCGTATGAGCCCAATTCGTTTGGCACCCATCCGGTGCCGTATAATCATGTACAACAGGGTCCCAATACTACTATCACTGGCCACCACGATATTTCTCCATTATTATGGACCACGGGTGCACTTTTAAATAACGAAGTAGCACTCTTCCAAGCTGTGCAGAATCAATGTCCACAGCAGTCCGCCACAGTTCACTCCACAGCTATTGATCCCCTTCTCAGTTGGAGGCCCTCCAGCACGGACACAGAATCGTCTGGCCGTCGCTCGAACACGACCCTCTTATCCCCTCTTCCTCCGATTCACTCAGAATTATCTTTGGTGAGAACACGCCGCCTCCGTCGACCCCGTGACAACAGCCGTCGCAAGGAGAAGGTTGTGTGTGGGGTGAATGAATGCCGTAAAGTGCTGTCTCGGGACAGCTGGAGGCGCCACAAGAAAGAGATTCATATGGGCCTGAAGAGGAGAAGTGGCAAGGGCAAGGTAGACACCATCGTTCATGCCAAACACGATGTTTAGGTGTCGCCGTTTCTTCTTCCCCGCATAGTCATATTATATTATCGCTCTGTTACTCTGATTCATGAGTCATCGTACCAGCCTTGCAATGTTATTGCTTTCCATCCATCTGGTCTTATGAGCAGGAGTGCCTGATGAGTCTGAACAGGAAATCTGATACATGCATCCTTCACGCGTCCGATGTGCCAAAAGAAAATATTTATGTATAAGTCTATGTCCCCCAAACGGCTAGCGAAGAAATCCAAGAATGAGTTCGGCCCCATGGGGTAAATTTGTACCAGCGATCCACCCGCTCTGCCCCTGGAATGCGCATGTTTTCCAATTGTTTACTCCCCGAATTGATAAATGCGACGTACCATCTTGATGGGTTGGTTGCATTACTTCAAAAGCAGATCATGTTCCAACTTTCCAGGTTTGTAAATCGATGTTTCAATCGTATTTAAAATAAATAATTACTCGCCGCTTGTTTTCGGCTTTATGTGACTTGGGTAGTGGGTTCTGGTCAGAAGACGGGCACGCCATGCGGTGGTTGGCCTGTATTCTGCATGTGGAGCAGTTATCGCCCATGAAGTCCTTGCATTCATCGCAGTTGACGACAAGGCCAATTTATGTTTCCTTCCTTTTCGGAGATTTGATGGGCCACCCCCAGGCTGGCCACATGTGGAGCAACCCGCAGCTTACGGTGGATTGTGGCTGATCAGTGTCCCAAACGCCTGCTATTGAGAAATCAATCCTGATGAGCTTGGCGGGGAGTAGTAAACTAACGAGATTCAGATTGCAGGGCCAGAAATTTACTTGTAGTGGTACGAGATTGAAAAACCCAAAGCTGCGTGTTGCAGGGTAAGCAATGCCGCGACCAAGCCGTGAAGGGCATGACGGGCCCCCTCCACGTAAGCGATCATGGGCACGCCGATCAAGGAACCCAACTTGGAGTCTGAATCACTTACCAATTCAAATTCAACCAACACATCAAAGATGCCCCATGTGCATCCTCTCTGAACCTTTTTCACGCTGCGCGTTCTCTTCCAATTTTCATCGGACCAGCCGGGCGTCCGCACCTAAGATTACTGTCCGCGGCCGGCCCATCTCGCTCGCGAATGGAGAAAGAGGCATCATTCCCCACCTCACCCTTGGCAATAGACACCAGCATGGCCAGTATATCGTCAAAATGATGAATACGCCACGAAAGGAGCGATATTTGTGTCGCGATAGCCCAGAGCATCTTGACATCCAGTAAAACGACTCGTTCATCATGAGGACCGCTATTAAATAGATGTGGTCTGCAACCATTTGTACACGAAAGTGACGAACGAGTTCACGAGTGACTCGCACTGCTCGGAACTGTTTCGGTTCCCTTGACCCCTTTTGAATCGGAACGTCACGTTTTTGAAAAGTGCAAATGTACTTATAGTACTTACAACTTTGCATCAAGTCATCTTCTGTGTTCCGTTTCGGGGTATACCCCACATGCCTACTAGCAGGTAGTCCACGGTGCGAACACTGCCCTGCAACCTTGACCCCCCTACTAGTAGGTCAACCGCTATGTGCTTGGGGCAATCCATGCCGCTGCGCGTGACCTTGACTTGGCAAGTTAGTGCTACCGTGTCACATCGATGCGTGACAGCCCTGCTGTGTACCAGGCGGCGATGCGCAGCCATCAATCTGCTTCTACTTATGGAAGCACAAAGCGTCGCGCTCTTTGGAAGTGGCTTTGTCCTGTGGCAAGGTCCATTAAACCGCCACTGATCAGAGTGAAGGCGCGCTGTTCGTCGATCCTGGAGTTGTTTGTGTTGGTTGGGCGTGCTTTCAGCGGCACAACAAGGGCTGCACTTTTTCGCGAATATCGGGTTGACAGAGACTTTGCCAAGCAAGGTATACAGCATTGCAACTATGTCTCTCCCCAGTGGGCACGACTCACAGTGCAAACCTCATATTTGTTACTTGGTCAGATCTTATCCCCCTCGCAATGAGTGCGACATGGAGTTGGTCTAGATAGGCTGTCCGACACATTTCCAGTGAAAAGCGATGTCGGAGCCACTGGAAGGTTGGTTCTCCAGGATCCAGGGGCGTTCTCCCTCCGGAGTGCAGGTCGGCGTTCCCGATATTTTTGGTTTCACATTCTAGAACGTTGGGCTACCCGAATGTAGATCCTCTCTCTCGGTCCAGTAGACTTGCTTGGAGCGAAGAAGGTTTTTGATTCCATCACATCAAACTTCTACCTATATTCAAGTTCGCGTCCGCGGATGGGTTAAAATGAAGGCAGGTGAGATGTCCTTCACAACGAGCACGCATCAGTGACTGAAATAAAGTCATCCTCGGCCACCGCGCCGTATTTCGTATGGAAATAAGCCGGATGCAAGCCACCACCTAATGCCCATTCGACCTGCTTCATATCCGTCGATCGGTAAAGCAACGACATGCGAACAACATACAATCTTCCTAAACTCGTTAGAAATCCTTCCAGAAGAATGTCCTCAATTCAATGTGGATTGCCGTGTGCTCGGGTACAAAGGATTAATCCGCCATCGGTCCGGGGTCCAGGGCCCCTCTAAGCAGCTTCGATGTGCTGCATGCGTGCAAGTAATGTATCAGAAGAACATGAAATGGTTTGCCACTTGCCACGCTGTGGAGACGTAAAGTCACTTTATAAAGTGAAAGAGTTCATACTTGGCTGGCTGACTATGGCAGCTGCTTCCGAATCGAATATTTTGATCCGATCTACGTTATTCGGTCCGCGAGCCTATCACAGCGGCGGTACTCGAGTCTCGCTGGTGAGTCTAACACATGCCACAACCTGCTTGCGACATCATTTTTAATTTTAAATATAGGTGTGTCGCCGATACGTCATGATAGTTTGTATCTCGATCAGTCACTTACAATACGTGGAACAGGACTCATCATGGCCATCCTCCAACACTTCGTCCGTACATGTCTGAACTCCGAGATCAGCTGCCACCCTGCGTAGCAAAGAAGTCGTTAGTCTACACGCCCTGCCTGTCCTGAAGAACATGCAGCTGGGTGACATAAATCACTCCGCAGTGCCTTGGGCCGGGGGGCCCGCACACCGTGTACATATCCTCGAATTAATATCCTGTGTTGCCTTGTGGATTCTGCATCCACTATGCAGACCGTTGATGCGCAGCGAATGTGACGGCCACCGACGAGATGAAAAGTTTGAGGCTGACTCCACTGTGGATTGAGAAGATCTGTAGATCGAGGAAGAACCATTCAAACGTTCACCACCGGTACACGAGTTATCTGGGTATTGTACACAAGGTAAGCATTGCGTGATGGGGGCCCGAGCGGGTTGGTGACACAGGAACAGCGCCACGATACGTACGAGTTCAAGAAAAAGCTAAGCCCGTCCAAGTAGCCACGGCTCCCAAAAGTGCTCCCCCTGCGGCTGCTCTGAATTTCCCTCCACCCCGCGCTTTCTTTCTCTTCTGATCCTCCTCGGAAAACCTCTTCTCCAGCAAATCCATGGCTTGTGCATCCGTACCCAGTATTATCCACCGCTGATCATCTTCCCCACCGCAGGGGAGAACGCGGACAATAAAGCCCACCTGTTGGGCATCTTTGCGGACGTTCTCCACTTCACCCTTCGTGATCGATATCAACGTAGCCGCCGCATTTTTAGAGTGATTAAGACGCTCTAATAAGAGTGACCGCTGCTCGACGCTCATGGTGCGCTGGAGAGGCCTGGGTTTCTTGACGTCCGGATCAGGAAGTAAAAAAATAGTATCATTCATATTGATTGCACTGTCGACGTTGGCATCCGAAAGCGGCTCGGTCACGGTGAGGCTTGCAGTTGGGGTATCCAGAGTGCATGGCATTCTACGTGACAGACAAGGGGTAGTAACCTGGACCGGTTGTTTCGTTTCATCAATCGCTGTGGTGATGCGTTCTGGCGATTCGCGAGAAGGGGGGTCCACATCAAGAAGTGTCTTCCTCCACCGCAGCACTACGTCGTGGTCTTCTTCGGCACAGCTGTCGCTCATCATTCCAGGAGCCAATAACCCCTCCACGAGCTCGGAGTCTGTTGTACAAAGAGACGCTAGCGTCTCTGCGGGGACAAGTGCAAACCTGACCGAAAGGCGGCGTTTACCGCGGCCGGCCTGGTCAACCTCCGGTTTCCTCTCCTCAGCGGGGTTGGCAATGCGCAACGAAGATAATTCCTCCGCAATGCCTTCGTCTGCAGTCGGGGTGGGAATGGTCATGGAAACAGATTTAGTGGAACATGGGGACGGGGGATTTGATTGAGTAGCATGATACGGACAACCAGAACGAGGATGTCCAGCACGCGGGCGGCCGCATTTGGTGCAGTGGGGAGCACGGCGTGGGGTGCTGCCGGGTGTAGGGAGACCACTCGAGCCTGTGCTCACTCGCGGCTTAGCAGGCGTTGTGGGAGCGGTCCCACTGGATGATCGAGTCCTTGGTGACATGGAGTGAAGGGATCAGTCTCTCAGAGTTCACTGGAAGAAGGGCCGCTCTTGTTTATATACTCTGACCCTCGATTTCGTGTGGAACGTGTGGTCATAGACTTTGCTTGTCTCCTTTGAAAGAGAAAGGGATATTGGGTGCTCAAAGAATCGAGAAGGGTAGTCCACTGCGTTCACAATTGGTTCACAATGAAAATCGTCCAGGCAACGACCCTCAATTGATTCCGAGACAAGGCAGCTTTCACCGATTTGGGTATCCCCTATGTCGCAGGGCGGCCGAATTCATTGTCTTTGTTACACGAAATCACAGCATTCATTTCCCCGTTCTCTGGGGTCTAACACCCGGCATGGGCCATAATGTTGTATTTTCTTTCCCGTGAGCATCGTGAGATACCGAACACATAAATGGAGTATATATTCCATACTCCACTCTGAACGAGCAGCCGAAGTTACACCGAGCAGAAGGAAGCCTTGAGTACAACTCTGTCATAAAAATGAAGGAGAAATATATCCACTCTAATCGTGATGTACAGGTCCAGGAGGTACGCTGAGGATCCAACTCGTTGCTACGCGTTTCACGGGCAGAAGTAGAGTCACTAGTCAGGCATTCAAGAATGAATGAGGCAGTAGTAAGTCAGCCACTCACCATACGTAACAAAATTTTATTAGACCGAATCAGTCAATCTAACCGTGCTTGATAGCGCAAAAGAAGTAGGTTTAAACGACATACTACCTCACATGAGATGAAAGACCCATGTCGGATGCGCACGTGGACACAGGAGCATAACGCAGTACTTGGTGAGCAATAAAATACAATAAAGGAGTGATCACGTTGCCTCACACAAGGACACTCGCGAAAATAGATGAATGTGTGCACGAACAGATCAGCGTGCGAGATGTCGGCAAATATACATGCTGTAGGGTCCCACTACGCGACTGTGTTGAGGGCGAAAATAAAACCTGCGGATGATCTAAATGGGGATCAAAAGGTAGATCACTAATGTATCGTTACCGAGGATTTGCGTCCCCCAGTACTCATGAACGAGGGTCCTAGTCCCTGCCACTGTAGCCGCGGGAGTACGACGCCTCGGGACGGATGCTCTCGTACTCGGCGTTGTGGCGACGCTCGGACCGCATATCGCGTTCGGAGGACCTACTCCTCATACGGATGTCTCGAGGAAAGTCCCTAGCAGGTGAACGACTGAGAGAAGAATCTCGCCGTCTTTTGGAAGGTGAGGGGGAACGACGTCGGTCTCTCCCGGGCGATCGGTACTTGTCGCGGCGGTGGTCACGGTCATCGTCGTCCATGTGCCTGCCATGTCTATGCTCGCCCGAACTTCCAAGGGTTTTGAGGAGCTCCTCGACTCCTTTCATACCTTCTGATTTCTTCTGCTCTTTTCGTGACTTCTTCTCGCGCCTCCGTTCTTTTCGTGCCTGGCGTTCCTCCGGTGTGTCATCTTTGCGTTTCTCCTTTTTAGATTTCTTAGACTTCTTCATTGCCTTCATCTCCTTGCGTTTCTCAATCAGATAGTCTCGCATAGGGTCCTCCGGGTCAATAGAGAAGACGGACGAAGCCTCGGAGTCAGCTTCTGGAGCCTCGCCTGAAAAATATCAAGGTCATGGCATCCGCACAACAGATGGAATACTCACCAACAATGAGCTCAGGTTTCGCATTTAGAGTTTGCGCTTCTGGGTCAGCCCACTCTCCGCCTTCATCCTGTACCTTCGGTTGTTTGTAATTTTTCACGTGATCAACCCGTAAGATCCTGTCCAGGACTCGTGCGCCATTGAGATTATCAACTGCCAACACCGTAGACCGCTGGTCCTCGTACATCAAGAAACCGAAGCCCTTTGTTTTCCCCGTCGTCTTGTCGCGGGGCAGATTCACGTCCATGACCTCGCCATACCTATTGGAATAGTCAGTCAGATGCGTGACATAGAGGTCTTGAGCGCACTGAGAAAATATGGTTACGACGTCGCCCTCTGTAAGCTCGAAGTGTAGACCACCGATGAAGATGTAAGCAGAATCTGCGGATGGTTGGACACGATCGTTGCAAGCCTATTTCACCCCTACCTTTGTAGTCGTCGTGCCACGAGGCGTTAACACCCAGAACAAGCTCTCGCTCATTGATTTTATCGATTTCACGGACGACGCTGCCAAAGAATCGTCAGCATCGAGCTACTCATGAAGACTCCTGCACCTACTTCATGGACTATCCTCTACGAAGAAAGCCTGGCTTAGACAAATGGACTACGCAAAGATGATGGATATTTCCCACGACCTGGGGTACACTGCAGAAGAACTCTGATTTTCTTATCGACGACAGCAACAGTGAACAGCACAACAAATGGCTTCGTTCTCTTTGCCACCGATTCACAACAACCCTGATGGCGGATGGGGACCTTCGTCTTCAAACATCCCCGAGCAATTCAAGTTCAAGGACATCCCGTATGCGCCGTTTTCAAAATCAGACAAGCTTGGTCGATTCGCGGACTGGAACGATCCCGCAAGTGATGGCCGCCAAGCACCTGTAGGAGCCCCCGCTGCACGGGACTCACGAGGCACTACGGGTCGCTCAAGGAGAGAAGGTGCTCAGGCGTTCGGTAGCGGTACTGCTAGCGCTTTCGCATATTTCCATGTGGAAGATGAATCTAGCTTTTCACTGGTCGACAATAAAGCAGCGCCACCCCGCCGCGGCAATGCATTCTTGAGGGGAAGGGCCCCCGGACGGGGGGCTCCCTCATTTATTAGCAGAGGTGGCCAAAGGTCGCGTGGGGGTACCTTCGCTCCCAACAAAGGCGCCCAGCGTGGGGGCCGTAAGGGATGGAGAGACTGGGAGAAGGTGGCCTTTATGCATCTTATATGCACTAATTTTCTGATGTTTGTTCCCAGAACAACCGCACTCGAGAGTCATCTGTTGCCATCTCACCGGAGTGGAGCATGCTGGAAGAGATTGAATTCCATCGCCTTGCTAAACTTAGGTTAGAGGTCGATGACCCAGAAGACATGTGCGTATAAATCTCCCATTATTAAAGGATATCGATTAAACCCTATCTATCATAGCGATTCCTATGGTCGTATTTTTGCCTATGAAAAAACGTACGATCGCATCACCACCAAAACAGAAAAGCCTCTACAACCCTTAGATCGCATCAAATATAATACAACGACGTCAGATGATCCTGTTATCCAGCAGGTAAATATTAGTGGTGTCTTCGTTCTAAGTACTTCACAAACGATTTGGGATAGCTTGCTGGCAAAGATACTGCAACAGTCTACACGACCGACATCATTCTTTCCGTTCTGATGTGTGCTCCACGATCCGTGTATCCCTGGGATATTGTGATCGTGCGTGAAGGCAACCGCCTCTTCTTCGATAAACGCGACGGCGGCCCCTTTGACACCGTTACTGTCAACGAAAATGCGTCGGATCCACCTCAAGACGCTGCGCCACCCAATCCCAACAACCCCTCTGAAAAGACCGCTCAAGAACCTCCCTCAATCAACTCTGCTACCTCGTTGTCTCTCGAAGCTACCTACATTAATCAAAACTTCGGTTTCCAGTCAGTGGTCGAGACCACTGCCTCGGACTTTGCTCACCCGAACCCGTTCTACGGTGCGGAAGAAACGGAGCCTCTGGCGTCCTGTGGTTACCGATATCGTGTATTTGATCTTGGTGTGACCGAGGACGAAGATGTCAAAATTTGTGTACGGACAGAAGTTGACGCTTTCGTGCCTGGTCAAGGAAATCCGCAAGAGGGTCATGGTCTGGTCACTATTCGTGCCCTGAACGAGTTCGATCCTCGTGCTCCAGGGGCCGGTGGCGCTCCTGACTGGCGGTCAAAGTTGGACTCGCAGCGCGGTGCCGTTGTTGCCACTGAGATGAAGAATAACAGCTGTAAATTGGCAAAGTGGACTGTTCAGAGCATACTCTCCGGTGCTGATCTCATGAAAGTGGGGTATGTTTGTTTTCGTATACGTGTATACTTTACTCGCTCTTATCTGCATACTCGCCTTTTATTTCAGATACATCTCTCGTGTAAACCCCAAGGATCATACCCGCCACGTCATTCTCAGCACTGCCTCTATGCGTCCAACCGATTTTGCGGCCCAGCTTAACGTCTCCCTTGCCAACGGCTGGGGCATCGTCAGGACAATTACTGACCTCTGCATGAAGATGCCCGAAGGCAAATACGTGCTAATTAAGGATCCCAACAAGGTGGGCTGCAAACAGTCGTGATGTATCCCCCACTGACTGAGCCGAAATGGTATATCCAGTCTGTCATCCGGTTGTATGCTGTGCCGATGACAGCATTTACGACCGAGGAAGATGAAGGCGATACACTTGAAGGAGAAGAACCCGAGTCAGTGGCATAATTGCACTCCGAAAGTATAGGTATACATATCACACGAACTGTATCTGGTTACCACTCGAAGAAAACCTGTGAAAAGGGGCGACGATGCGGCATCAAGCTCTCAGAACATTTAAGTATGCAAACATGCAGTAATGGCCACAGGGTCATTAAGTAGAGAGGTGGACGATAACAGTGCTAGGTCTGAATCGGAGGGACTGCTCACAAACACGGCCGCAGTGCTGTTGCGGATAGAGTGAACTATATTTTTTTTTGTTCAGAAGGATCCACATTGATCTCCCGCGTCACAATGGATGTGCAAAGCCACACACAACTCTGGCTCCGCCCGTGTCAATACGGTTCTTGGGCTGCAGCTTGCCTCGTGTTTCCCTAACGCCTCGGGGAACTGTAACTGTTTGTCCGGAGCGTGTTATCCGGTGGAATCAGGGCGAGTTAAGTAAGTGACAGTTTTTATAATTCATTGCTGCAATTGCCCGGTTCGTCTCTTCCAGTGGGCATAATTTTTGAATTCTCGAACCTTGTTGCATCATGGCATCCTGAGTGGATACAAAAAACCTTATCGAATGATGTGAGAACACCTTGACCAGGACGTGTATACTAACCCATTGAAGATATTCACGCAGTTTGCTGAGCAATACTGACTAAAATGGCTGACCTACAGTATCTCCCGAAGTTGCATTCAATCAGCGTCCTTGCATACCAACCATGCAAGAATGCAAGGTTGTTGGGAAAAGCTGCCGCCGTAAGGAGGGTCACTTGTTCGGTGAATGGATGCAGGCGGATAAGGGATAATCTGGGGCGGGGATTCATATGCGCCAGATGAGGAAGAAGATGCAGAAGCCAGGATTCTAACGCTATGTAGTAGGTATGGTGACTCACTCGCTGGCACCCGTGATGATACTGACTTTTCACAACAACTTCCTCGTGATCAGCTTACTGTACAGTGTCTGCAAGCTGGATACAACTGGAAATATGAATTACATACCCTCCCCTCTACATCCACAATGGCATTACGCTTTCCGTCCGTGCGTTCCACAGCCTGGCCAGGAAGACCTACGTAATGAAATGGAAGCCTGCCAGGTAGAAGCCTCGGAGGCAACCGTCGCTGATCAGTCGGCTATAAAGGACCAAATGTAGGTCCTTGTGTCCCGCCACACATTGCATGTGCGGCAATAACAACAACATATCACAGTTGGCACCATGCACAGTAAGTCTGGTGTGTGACAGATAGTGTGCATAGATGTGAGGTGCTGCAGGGGTATGGTCGCCGAGGAGCTGCGGAGGAGCCTGAGAGCACAATAACCCGATCGGTAAATGTCACCCTCAGCGAGAAAATGAATCCAAGCCTACATTGCTAAGATCCTCCACGACGGAATCGCAAGGACCGGGGGGATAAAGCCAGTGCGAACTGGATCCAGACAGCCCTCGGCTAGGGAGAATAAGGACGCTGCTGTGCAAGAGTAGAACGGCGCATTAATTGGGGCAATCGGAGTGCACATCGAGGGTATGGTGCCATACGGAATGCGCGTTTTCACCCGCAGGTGGAATTATCGCAATTGAACACAACACAACTTTTCTGCCGACAACCCCTTCACAAAACCGGGCCCGTGAACAGGTTCTTGAATGGATTGGGTAGTGCTTTCTGGGGGAAAAGGCAACCTGTGGTTTCCTGTCAGGCGGATGTCATTGAGGTTGAGTTAGGCGCAAACCAACATGTTTTTCGTTAAGTCACCGATCGAGAGGATACCAGCAAACAAGGCGATAAGCAACTAAGAAAGGATTTATTACATTTATACAAGGTGAAGGGTTCCAACTTACGGGCAGGAATAGCGTGCGTACTGCAGACTCCAGGCTGCTGACGCACCGAAAACGTACGGTTTACCAGTTAATCAACCTGAACACCCCCCGCGGCCACTGGTGATTGGCGCTTGAAAATGCCCCTATAGTAAATAAATACTAACGTTGAATCCGCATCTGCTCAATGAGATCGTATTTCACAAACGAGATCCTACAATTCTGATAATAAGCCTGCGCCATGAAAACCTTCTGGTGGTCTGTCTGTCGAAGAGCTTCGCTAGCCAATGATATCGAGTCATAGCCATATATGTCCCGCAGATCAATAACACTCATTGAGTCAGAGTTTCACTTTTCAGCGTTGGTCAGATCTAGATCCGAATGGAAGTTCAAGGCTACGATACATAGAAGACAAGAACGTTTCAAATTACGTCTTTTGCGCCACGACGGTGTTGTCGAAGAAGGTTGGGATGGGTAGCCACGTGTTTGTGCCAATGCAAAGACCTAGGCACTGGTGTAAGGATTTTACTACCTCCTTTTGTGCTCGCACACGGGCCCTTGACTTGTCCCAGCCAAAGCCACAGCCTGGAGTTCATCGCGGCACCATGATGGGCCAGGGGAATGGACTTGTGACATCATACCCATTACTACTAACTTCAAACAGGGAATAATTCATACAGTTCACATACATATGCTGTACGTTCCATTCAAACGAGTGACAGTTTGGGCTAAAGACTTGTAGCAGGTGTTGGAGAACAGCTGAAATCAAGACCGTATCGTAAGTTACTGAGCTAAACGACCAACTCGACCCATTCAACTGCATTCACATGCACTCTACAGCTTTATCGAGCTTGCGTCTCTACGAGTTGCCAAATGAATGACGATGAACCGCACAAGGCGTCCAGTGTATACTGTGCCACAATGGTTCCTTGCCTAGCCATCGAGGCTATTCGTCCCTCCATATGATCTAGGGACTCCCGGGTTGCCCACAGCATTCTACGGTGCCACACCACCATCAACAACCTGAACAGCAGGGAAGTCAAATATAATTATAACAGGCTACCTCAGTCTCTGTAGCCTTGGCGACCAGAACTGAGTCGCTCTGGCGTTGCATTGCAATGTTATCCAGTGGTCCCAATATTGGGTCTGTGAATGGTGTGTTTTTGGCCTCTTCACTTCGTCACACGCCTGAGTAACTGGTGTTCTAACTTTGGTGTTTAGCCACGCCTGGTGCTCGAATGGACTGTCCTGTGAAACTGTTCAGTCCGATATAAAGTCCACAAATCATTGATTGTGTGGCTTCTCTCACACGAAATACTTTTCCCCCAAATCCATTGCCTCATTCATGTCTAACGGAGGTGAAGGGTGAGTCTTCCGACTGTGCATCTTCTGCTGCTCACTTTTGCTGCTAAAAGAATATATGTGCGTTCCCCACACGGACAAACATCTACGAACTCTAATACCCTCACAGATCCTGTAACAAGGTAACCCAGGGCTTTCCTGTCTATGCTCCCAGTTTCTGAATATACATTTTATCAGCATAAAGTACCATGGTAGACACTCGTCCCTACCCATAAGTATTCGTGCAATCACGGATGAGCATGATTTGGTCGGAACGGTCGTAGACTCGAGGTTGGTGCGCGGCGTCATTTGACATGTTTCATGGCTTGATTTCTTGAGGACTAGACCCCTGTACTCATCAGAACAAATTTACAGACCCCCCGAACCCAGTGCATGGCGGGGTCAAAATCTCCCTCAGCGACAAGAGCCCATGGTGGATGGTTGTTTGCCAATATCGCATTCGAGCCCACAGACGGTAATTCCCCTAGCAAGCACCACCATATCCCCGATCGGTTTCACACCGCAGACCACACAGCAACCAAATTTTCGGTCGCCTTCATGCATTTTCCCTGGTGTAGCTAGTCCACGCGTTGCGCAATCTGCAGCCACTCAAGAAGAATTCCAGAGTGGCAGGATCCATTTATCCTCTCAGACTTTCAATGAAGTTGCAATCCCCGAATTTTACAATCCATACTATCATACACTTCCCGGTAGAAGCGCAAACTTTTTCCAAACTGGGATTCTATCTGAGCAGTCATTCATTGCAACTCGACATCCAAGACTTCGATGTCAGGAGAACTCAGCTACGGGAGGTTCGAAGACAGATTCCACACCGTCATCCAGTGTGTCTGGTCCTACAGAGCATGTTCTGCCTGGAAGACGCCGCAAACAAAGGGTCATTTGCGAATGGGACGGTTGCCAGCGAACGATGACAAGAGGCAGTTTGATGCGGCACCGAACGGAGGTTCACTTGGGCAAGAAACGAAAGAGTGCGCCCCACAATTCTGTTCCCGAATAAGTGTTTTCCCTTTGGTAGACGCTGATAAATAAGCATTGCTATCCTTTTTTACTGCAGTCTTTTACTGCGGAGCATTGGGGCACAATTTCTTTCTGGCAGTAATTCACATCTAAGTAGGCATCTAATGCGCTCATTTGGCTATTTTGAATCGTAATAGACTGTGTATGCTGTTGCACTGCCTCGTTGAATACTGTACTATTGGCACCTCGTGTACAGCAACCGACTTGGGTGCTGTAGAGAGTGGGATGTCCGCTGACTCGAATGAAGACGGAGATCACACCAATCCCCACCAGAGAAGTGACCTCTTCAGCTGTTTTAGGCAGCAATTTCAGATCAACCGAACGTCACCTTTCAAACTTCAAGCTCGAAAGTAGACTTATCTTAACAATATCTGACACCTGATCAAGCCGGCCTGTGGGCTGCTGAACTCCCCGGAACTTCAAACAAATTTGTGGTTGGGGAGAAGTTGGAAGGCCAGGACCCAAGGAAGGGTATAAAAATGCCGGCTTGGGATATCGATCGAGTCAAAGGCACAATAAGGTTAGTAAACTAACATTGACATGACACAAAATAGCGACATCTGATGACAATGGATCCTCGGCAAAGAAGTGGGCATGCAATAAACAGTCCGCCTACCGCGACGTTGTCAGGAGCACCTCTACAGCAGTTTCAACATTAGGGCTGCGAGAAAAACGTTGAGTCAGTTAATCCCAATAGGGAACTTCGCCATACCTCCGTTGAAGTGTTGTAATGATCACATCCCGGGGTGTGTCCGGAAACATATTTGTTAGCTGCGTAATTTCAGTTTCACCAGGTGTGCGTATCCTTGACACAGCATCATCTGTCCTCCCCGTCAGCTCATTCACCCACTCACGCACTACTGAGCTGCCCTCCGTGCCATCGCCAGTAACAAATTCACCACGCTGTGATGATGAAGGGGCAGTCGTAATTATCTCATCGTTCGATTCAGTCGTAGAATGCGAACGCTCAGGCCGGGCGCGGTTAAGACGGCGCGGGGGGCGAGTCGACCCGATAAGGGGCAACAGAAAGCGCGAGGACAGCTTGATGACAGTGGGAGATACACGCCACGTCTTTATGTTGATGACTTCAGAACGATAAATATATCCGACGAGGACACCTATACACGAGGAGGCGAGTGAGCCCGGTATGTGTCCCAAAGCGAGCTGATAATATCGGTATATTAAGCCCATGTGAAGCGGGAAGAGTGTGTACTCACTTGAGAAGCGAGTATGTAAGTAAATGACTTGTTACTTAGGTGTACGCCGAATACTCTGAAGCGGTAAGCTGGTGGGATCAGCCTAAACCATTGATACAGAATAGTGAAGATGACCGCAGTTGGCCCAGATGGGATGTGGTTTATGCCGACGCGATGAAGGAGCATAAGCACTACAAACTCCAGAATCGTAGATAACAACGCAGAAATAACCATAAATGACTAACAACAATCGGTCAGCCAACCTGACACAACGGCGACGCCAACTATGACGGGTAAAACATACCGCGAATTTGACACTTCCAAACTGGCGTTCGATGTGAACTGCGACCACATACAGAAGTAACTCGGCAAGCAACAGGTCACTCGAGTTGGAAAACGCGAGAGTATGCGTTAAGAGACGCCAATACTAATCAGAGTGAAGTAAACAATCCCAATGGCTGTTTCAGACTCAGCCGTCTTCGAGCAACAAGGGGCGTGCGACGATACCTGGTAGTGGCGAGATATGTGAGGGACAAACTGCAAAGAAAAGGTCAAGACACCGGTGTTAATGCTGGTGCTGCACCAACCTGAAGGTGGAGGTAATGTTTCACGTCAAATACCCCGGCGAAGATGGACGTCAGCGCGCAGGCCATCATGAGTCCTATAAGACAGTATAGCCAGGGACATGACTTGGTGTCTTACACTGACCTTTCGTAACAGAGGCGTGTTCGAAAGACATGGCGCATATGGCGAATGAAGGGAGTTCTGGAGAATAGGTTAGTGATAAGTTGACTTATCCTTGACTGATAGCCGCCTACAATGGAATCTCCTCTCGTTTTAGTGGGAATGGGTGTCACCAACTGTACAGTGTAAGGCTCGTGGAGAAGGCGAGTCCGACTCAGTTCAGGTGTCCAAGGTGGCTGTGCCGCATCTCTTTGCCCTACTACTCAGACAGCCGGCTGCCTGCTACTCATGTAATTGAGTACTTTAAGCCTACTTTCACAAGATCTCCGTTTGGGCGTTCAAATACGAGGGAAACCTTTGGTTCCAATACGGTTTCGGAAATTCGATCCTCTCAAATTTGTTTGTCAGGATTGAATCTACTACGGGGATTTTTGTGCTCGCAGGACGAACTTGACATCGTATCCTACCATTCCCTCCAGCTTCGAAAACTCCATTCGAAGCACCAGCTCTTACATGGCCGTCCTGTCTTGTTTACCTGCTTTTCTCTATCCAGGTAACTCCTGCTCTACCCGTAAGTCCGACGAGTCTCGCCATGACTTTACGTCTTTTTGACCCGAGATACTGGATTCTAATACACCTGGCAAAGTGCTGCTATGTTGCGTTCATATTGCACGTTTTACAACGATCACATGTGGACACGTGAGTCTTCTATGGTCAACCAGCCAACGCCTCGTCCGTTCTCACAGAAGTACCACCGTGTCTTGCAGCATGTTCTTCTGTTACGATCTCCTCAATCGATGCAAACGCCCCAAATCTTGCGAGGCAATCGCCGCGTTAAGAAAAGCTTCCGTGCAATAGTAATTATGTTTCTCCCACAGCCTACAATCAGCACTTGTGAAAAGTTTCATCGTTCCTAACTATCGCCACTCGCGTTCCTAAAGAAGGTATTTCAACCCCTTGTCTTACTGCACAGGATCACCAATGGCTCGTATATGAGTGCGTTTTATCGAACAATATCGCTGATTTCGGAAATCAGTCGAAATTAAAATCAATATTTTCGCTCGCTCTTCGCTTCCTGCAATCACAGGAAAGAATGTTTCGCGTGGCTCGAGCAACCAGCTTGGGCATTGCCTTGGACGTGGCCAAGTAAGGTTGTGGTTGTATTAGAACGTTGCGCAGCCAGTTTGTATGTACGTGGCAAAATCTGGTCTGCTCTAGTTATCACGGCTAATAATTTTTGCATACGCCGCTGCAGGGTATACAATGTCATCCTATACCCCCTTAGGGCAAACGATGAGCTTCTTTTTACAGCACATCCGTGCCGCACGCTTGGTTAGGTATCGGGAAGGATGGTCGATCTTATTCATCATTACAGGAATGGAGAGGTCGACTCTACGTTGCTGGAAGTCTCCTATTGTTCGATCTCGGAGTTGGTTTGAACAGATTTCCCGAGTACAAAGTAGAAAGGTGAGTGGCTGAGCGGCACCCTGTTTGAATATAGAAGCAAATACTACTAAATAGATCTGCAGCCCCAACTGGCCATCCTGGGATAGTCGTATTTAGACCACTGGATGTTCCCTGATCCATGAGACCAAGAAGTTTGAGATCCAAGGAAGTAACGAAGCACATTTCGACGAGGCAGTGACGTTGGAACAGTAACTTAGTTTGTGAACGGAGGTGAGTGGAACCCATCGACAAATTCAAGTATCCCCGTGAACGCGATCAGCCAACACGGCATCAGAACGAAGGGAGAGCACTTACGTCCCTGGTTTTCCCGTCACATATGCATTCTTTACGCAGGCAAGTTCCTACCCATATGTGTTCATATCCCCAAGTCAGAGCCAATGCCCCCACCCCAATCTGCATCGACAGTGTCATATGGTGCCTAAGAACCTGCGGGGTGTGGCGGAGTCTGACCCGTGAAGAGTATCTATGATTTGTTGGATCAGTGAGCCCGAGGCCTTGAGGCCTCCCAAACAGATGTAGGCCATGGAGATCCGAGGAAAAGGCTCCACTCCATTCCGCATTCACCGGATGCGGGTACCAAGGACCAGAATGCTGTGAGGGATGGCGTACTGCTATCCATCACACACGTTGACAATACTTCCTGCCACTTTTTGTGCGTTGTAACGAAACACCCTGGATAGCTAGCAAAGCAACTCGAACTCAGTGTTAATTAAGGCATTTTGGGGGCTGATCATCAGAATGTTGTGAGTGTAATATGTGCATCGACGTAGTCACGGCTAATCGATTGCTAATAATGGTGCAGATAGTTAACGGATATTTTCGGGGAAGGGTGATTGAGGTGCTTTGTCAGCGACAGTTGCGGTCATTCTAACGCAATCGACATCATGGATGATATGTTCGCCAGCTCAGATATACCCTCTCCATTACTGCTCACCATCCGATCTACATCTTATTCCTAATAGCTGCCTTCGATGTCTACAGACTCCCCAATCGCGATGTCAGAGTCAATGTTTGAGAAACCGCTCCACCTCCCGCTCTCTGCCGAGAAACTCGCCAAGATCAACGATCATCTCCGTACCCTGGATCCCCAGCTCATCCTTTCATGGGCCATCCAGCATCTCCCTAGACTTTACCAAACCACTGCATTTGGCCTCACCGGCCTTGTCGCGATTGATATGCTGTCCAAGCTCGCACCGTCGGAATCAAGACCTCCGCTTATATTCATCGATACGTTGTATCATTTCCCGGAGACATATGAGTTGGTCAGTGAAATTGAAAAGCGGTATGGTGTGAAAACACAGGTATTCAAGCCTGACGAGTGTCAGACGGTAGAGGATTTTGAGAAGAAGTGGGGAGAGAAATTGTGGGAGAAATATGAGGGCATATACGACTATGTGGTCAAGGCATGGCGGTTATCTGACTGCGCAGAGTATTGACTGATTGACCTGGAGCCAGGTCGAGCCAGGCCGCCGCGCATATAAAGAATTCGACGTTCAATCTGTGATAACAGGTCGACGGGCATCTCAGGGAGCTGAGCGGGCATTATTGCAGCCGCTCGAAGTGGAGAGCACAGGACTCTTAAAGCTGAATCCGTTGTTCGCATGGACATTTCCCCAAGTTGATCAGTACATCAAGGAAAACAACGTTCCACGGAACAAGCTATTAGATCAAGGATACAGGAGTGTTGGGGATTGGCATAGCACGTCCAAGAGTGGTGAGGGTGACGCAGGCGAGCGGGCCGGGCGGTGGGCGGGAAAGCAGGGAAAGACGGAATGTGGATTACACAAAGACCACTGTGACATACAAAGCAAAGCAAAGGTAGGTATTCTTCTCTCTGATAAGATTACCGCGTCATCTGAGATAGGTTCAACAGTCGGAGTTCGAGTCGGTGAAAGTGAAAGCACAGGCTGCATAAGACAAGGTACAGAACAAAGCCGAATCCGCACATAGTTGGACTTGACTACTGTCGTCAATGCGTCCAGATAAGATCCATTCTATTGTGCACAATTAGTCAGCCGAGCACATAGAAGATGGCTTAACCCACCCATCAGCCCTTGTGCAGACCTTGTAAGGTCTCGTTGTCCATGGGCCAGGTACGGGGAATAACACTTTTTGTCGCAATTTGGCGAAGTCTTCCAGAGTCAAAAACATGCGACTGTCGTCATTTACGACCAGGGGAGCCTCACTGTAGACCTCCTTCACTTTATCCCCCACGTTCCCAAGCAACGAGACCAACAACGTTGTGTCGATTGAATAGCCGCATGGAACATAAAGAGTGTGCAAGTTCGGGATTTTATCGATGGCAGTTGTGAGATCCTTGGAAGAAAGGCTCGGAGAACGGTTATAAGGATATCTCAGTGTTGTCTGGAATGTCCATCAGCGAGTGCGCGCTCTAGCCAGTAAATTGGACATCGTACCAAATTCGTCCACTTTGGTATGAATTCACACAGCTCCCCGACGAGCGGCGAAATCCGTCGGTTGTACCTTGGCATAGCGCGATGCATCAACATGACCACGGTTGGGTTAATAACTTCCAGTCCAGGTCTCAGACCCAGCGTGCTCTCTTCCTTGTCTCCGACCAGCTCAACGAAAAAATGGGTTATGTTCGGCGCGAAATGCAATATTTTGTTCACTGGCACGCCCATCCCGCCCTCAATCCTCAGTTTTCGGGTGTTCAGACCCAAGGTATAGTCGTTGAGCAGGGTATGCGCCAGGCACCGAGCCTGGTGCCTCGTACGGAGGATAATGGTCTCATAGATGAGCGGGGTGCTCACGTTGAGCCATCGCCTGCAGACGAGTGGCACGGCGGTAGCACTACTGGGCTGGTATCGGTAGTTATCGTCGTCGCCAGCCTTGGACGCCTCAGCAGTGGAAAATCTGGGAGTTGTGCGAGTATCCGCAAACAAGTCGACGTCTATCCAGCACGCTGCAGCGAGGATGTCATGCAAGAGTTCGTCTGGGAGGTCAGACATGTACGTCATCCTGGGTTGCAGTGGTAAATCTCGCCCCCCTGTCAGCTTGTAGTACTTTTCAGAGAACGACGCCCGGGAGAGGATGTGCGGTCTGCAACAAACAGAAAGATTTGTATAGCGCGTCTTGCCTTGCCTTTACCCTTGTAGGGTTGTGGGGGTTACGCCCAGTGCTTGCTGTGTTCAGGTCCAGTTACTCCTTTTGGCTACGATATGTGCTTCTTACCATGACGGTTATAGAGTAGGTATTCGCTTTGCACCTGAAACTGCAACGTCGAATGGCATCTAGCTGCCACCTGGTCTTACATTTAGTTCCTTTTCCCCGTATGGTATGGCGGAGGGTGTAGCAAGAATGTAGTTTGAATTCAGTTACTAGGCACTCCTGACGAGCAAGCATGCGGACATTCAGCTGTTGATTTTCCTTTGGTTCGGAAATTAGAACCGCTCGGCAGAAGATGATGGATTCGATGATTGCATTCGCGGTCGGCAATGCCTACCCGTATTAGGAGGAACTTAATCAAAGGAAGGGTCAGGTTCTGCTAGTTGCATGTACATGAGGAATGTTTCAAGTTGCAGGCAAAAGTCACCAGTTAGAAATTGTTCGCCTTTTTTCGTTGTCCGCGAATAACATGGTTTTATGTGTTTCAGGTGCTCCGACAGGAGTCCAACCTACGGAGCATTACAATGAGTACTATAATTGTGTAAAATATCGTCGTTTGAAGAAATGTTTTCGAGTGTCCGTCTTCAGAAGATATTGATGTCTGTAATGCGGCTTCCCATTGTACTTTTGTTCTTTGGTCCAGCCTCTTCTCGAGGCGGAGGTCCTCGTTGCGAAGATATTCGCTAGGATGTTGCGTGAACAAGTTGTCATCGAAGTTTCTGAGAAGTCGATTGGATTTTTGGCCGCGGCTTCGTGACATACCGTGCACGTTGACGTACGCATTGAAAGGCGTGAGTCGGCTGGTTGTCATGATGATTGACTTTTCCGCCATCGAATTTACACAGTCGTTGGCATGCTGGGCAAGGTGCCTGCCATCTATGACGGGGCTATTTTTCTGGTTGCAAGATTATGTACATAAACCTACTTCTATAATCGATGCAGCGGTACGATGCCGTGGAAGTCGTGGTGGCAATAATGAACTCCGCACACCTACACTCTTACCACACGCAAGCTAATCTTCCAGTGGTGCCAGGAGCTATCCAGCAGGAATCCCACCAACGAATCCCCACTTTTGTCATGAATAGTATCAAGTACGTTCTTTCTTCGAAGTCCATATCTCCTTGGTGGGTAATGACACACGCCACTCTACTTTATTTCCGTTTCTTCCAATGGTACACGTTGGTACGTTATCGTGGGTGACACCGATGATAATCCATCGGACAACCCTTCGACACTGCGATCATCGACAACGCCGCCGTCGCGGATTCCCTTCTGAATTATGGGATCGGTTCCGACTTGGGCTGTTTACCAACGAACTTTCCTTCGATCTCGGATACTTATTACCTTCGAAACTAATCCTACATTGTATGGAATGATCCTTATCATACTAGCCCACCTTCAGTGCTACAACCGAAATTTTCCTCTGATCCCTTCCCATCCCTGCCATCCCTGCGATCAGACAGTATTAGGTTGCAGGTGTTCACCCACCGGAGTTATTTTGCTCGTCCTGGGCACGTTTTTGAAGATCATCCAGACGATCCCAGTCCAGATAATGAAAAGTGAGTGGACTTATGCTTCAATTTCTTCATTCTTGTATATCGTATAGTAACCATCGCCGGTTTGGATGCATCGGATAAGAGGTTGACGCAGGTTCCCCACAGGTTCGAACATTTGGGAGATACAGTCCTCAATCTGATTGTGACGTGCATTATTCTTGAGAACTACCCTCACCTTCGTGTTGGCCCTTCCACAGTATGTCTTTGCCCAAGTTTGTGCTCTGATTGCTAACTACATATCAATACACCAGAAACTTCGGTCCCTTGTAGTCAGCAATCCCACTCTGGCAGATATCTCCCGCCGGTATGATCTTCCCCGCCACCTGAGACTTCATCCAGCACAGGTGGTCACACTGAGGACAAGCCTGAATGTTCAAGGTGAGCCCTTCAAGCCCTCCTACTGTATCTCATATTCATGCATAGTAATGCACTGATATCAATAGCAGATGTCTTTGAGGTGAGCTTATTTGCTTCTCATGTTCTCTGTTGATCACAGTATTGGGTACTGATGGAAGTTGTGGTTATGAACTAATTTACTAGTCCTATGTTGGTGGACTCTATTTAGATCAGGGACTTGCTGCTGTCGAGACATGGCTCAGGGCACTCTTCACAGCATATATTAAAGAAGCTTACCTTCTTGTTCGAACCCAGTATGGATTACCTCCCCCCCAGCTAGGTAATGTGGGTGTGGAAACAAATAGTGGTCAGTCTACACCTCAAGGCAGGACTGTTGGTGAGGGTACAACTAACCATGGGATTGACCCAGGGGACACTGTTGACACCATTATTACAAATATGGTGTCTATGTCCTTAGTACCTCCAACCACCACTGTAACATCTCACACCACTCCAACCATACCCTTAATATACCACCCTGCACCCTCAGGAGTGACCACAACTAGGGGTCACCTTGCACTTTTCAATCAGCTAGTGCAAAGGGGACAATGGGCTGTGGAGTGGATATACACAAGTGATGGAGGTGATGGGACTCACACAACACCAATTTGGAGTGTCAGGGTTGAAGTTGATGGGGAAGAATATGGAAGAGGTAAGGGAGGGACAAAGAAGGCTGCTAGGAATGAAGCTGCAAAAGAAGGGTTAGTTAGGCTGGGTGTTGATGTTTGAAGGGTATACCCTGTGAAGTACCAGGTGAGCATTGATTCCTTGTCTAATTTTCAGTTCTTGACATGGTTGCCAGAAAAGATAGGCCCTCTCTGCATGATCTCTCCAGACCCCTGCTGGCTGGGGGTTTCAAGTCAGTCTTGGACACCTCTGGCACTCTCTGCCTGCAGGTGGTGTGAAGGGGTTATATATGAGAGGGACATGGCTTACTGGTCCACTCCTTTTCTTGTTCAAATCTGGTCTTTGTTAATGACCTCAACTAGTGCTGCTGTGTTGTATTTGAATATGTTGTCCAGTTCTTGTGTTCCCTGTTTCTCATTCATTTTCTGCTCTGTACTACTGCTTTCTGGCAACCTGTGCTTCACAATAAATTCATCTGGATAAACATGTGTGACCTTTCTAGGAATTTAAAGGGTGCACTGTATTAGTCAATGAAGAAATTATCCCTGGCAGCCATGTCAGATCAATGAGAGAAGAACTTCTTTATTTATATACTACAACAAACAATAGAGACTGTTGCCTGACAGCAGACAATGTTTACTAGTGTGACAAATCAAACTTCAAGTGGTACTAAATAGTGTGTGTAGGGGTGTGGCATTGGGGAATTAAACATGCAGTTTATGGTTGGCTGAGGGGGTGGCAACTGTTAGACTACCACAGCCCCCTGTCAGACCAATGATGTAGAGCATGAATTCCACTTGAGTACACAGGTTGAAAGTAGGCAGCATACACACATTTAACCAGGCCTTCAGATAATTGGCCATCCACACAACTTGGGAACAGTACCATCTTCATCTGAACTCTATACTGTTAGATACTATCCAATCAAACCCAGAAGGTCACAGTTATTGCTATTCTGCAGCGGAACTTTGCAGATGCATCCGTCCAATATTGTCAGCTGGTGGAGCACCCCAAACAAGAGTTTTGTGTTTGGGGTCAAGGAGGCCCGGGAAAGTACGGTCGAGACACGGGGCAAGAATACCCCGAGGTTTAGATGTAGGAGTTGCTCGTTCCGTGCTTGAAGCTCCCGAAGGCGGAACTAAACTTGATAAATTGCTGTCAGAGGGATGCGTTTCAGAAATAACAGTTGCGCCAGCGTCTCGTGCCACAACTCCAACGGGTCCCCGTCCACGCATCATTTCCCTTGCCTCCTCGTCTACATCGGAGAAGTCCTCCTGCTTCACAGCACGAATAGAATATGCCCATACACCAACTCCGAAACCAGCGAGAATGAGACCCGTGATAGCGTTCTTGACGCGGAAGGGTTCACGAGCACGGAGGAGGCCCGGGGACATTTGCTATGTGCTGGGATTGGTGCGCAGAAAGCAGGGACTAAAATAAAAACTCACGTAACTGCGAGGTCGGTAGGAAGAATCAACGGCCTTTCGAGAGATATATGGTTCTTCAGGCATACTGGAGTCCAAGACAAGTGACTGATTTGACAAAGTCACACCACCGAGTGAGACTCACACGCTACCAAGCTGATCAAAATTTGCACTTGTTACCAACGACCGACCATGGCCAAGGGATCACAGCTGACCCAGCTCAAAGCTGCGCTCTCCAAAGCAGGTCTCGACCGAAAACCACGAGAAAACAAGAAGAAAAAAGTCGCGTCACGCCTTGCGGAGCATGACAAAGTCAAGCAAGCTGCAAAGTTGCGGGAGATCCAACAAAAATTGAACCCTTTTGATGTGAAGGTAACAAAATTGAAGCATGATGTTGGCGGGCGAAAGATCAAGGGAGCCATGGGAAGGCCAGCGCAAAGCAAGCAAGCTGGCATGCAGCAAGTATTTGTCTCATTCGGTGTCTCAAAGTTACTTGCTCATATCTTTGCGCCCGTAGCGAGAAAAGACGTTATTAAAAGAGATGGAGGAAAGAGGACGTGTCGGTGGAGTAGTCGATCGACGGTTTGGTGAAAATGACCCAACAATGTCGCTTGAGGAACGTATGCTCGAGCGTTTCACCAGAGAGAGACAACGGTCATCAAAGGCGAATGTGTTTAACCTGGATGACGAAGAGGAGTTGACCCACTATGGTCAAAGTCTTTCGAAACTTGACGACTTTGACAATATTGGTATTCCTATGGATGAAGATGAGGAGGAGGAAGGTGCTTAAAATTTTATTTCATGCTGAGAGCTCTGCTGATCTGAAGAAAGGCCAACTTGATCGTGAAACTGTCCATAAATCCCATTTCGGAGGGTATAGTGATGATGATGCTGAGAAATCAGATGAGGTTTGTTCAGCCCACTCAAGAGTTCATTCTCGTCTTTCACTATCTATCCAGCCCGCCCGTAAAAAATCAAAAGCAGAAGTCATGGCCGAGGTTATCACTAAAAGCAAAGAACATAAGGTAATGCACAGTAAACGTGCGTTGTCCTTTCTAAACGTATGTTCTGTATAGCTTCAGCGTCAACTCGAGAAGGAAAAGGAAGAAAATATCCGACACGAACTAGATCATGAATTTGATTCACTCAAGTCGTTGCTTTATGCACCCGATCCATCTCTAAAGGGAAAGGAAATATTTCCGCTTGTGGATGCTGTTGAATCCTCCTCCAAACTAGCTAACGAAAACGAGGCGCTGGATTACGACAAGCAGGTTCGGGAACTGGCTTTTGATAAGCGTGCGAAGCCGAAGGATAGAACAAAGACGGAGGAAGAACTGGCGTTGGAACAGAAGGAAGCGCTTGAGAAGGCTGAGCGGCAACGAAGAAGACGTATGTTGGGTAAGGATCCTGATGAGACGGATGATGAGGCAGGAAAAGGTCGGAAACGAAAACGTGCTCGTGGCGGGGATGACCTTGATGACGATTTTGTGGAGGATGACCTCCGTGGCCTCGGGGCAGGTTTGGGTGAAGAAGAAGCCGAGGAGGAAGACAACGGCTATCACGACGATGAATCCGAATCATCTGCAGAAGGAGACAGCAGTGCTGGAGAGTTTGGGTCCGAAGAAGGCTTCAAAGACGTCACAACGGTTACTCAGACCCGGAAGGCTTCGACTGTGTCCAAGGAACTCCCGTATACATTCCCTGCACCCGAATCACACGAAGATTTTCTTGAAATAGTCGAGAACGTCCGAGATGAAGATGTCCCCGTTGTAGTTCAACGGATACGAACGTTGTATCATCCGAGCCTTGCCCTTGACAATAAGTTCAAATTACAGGTATGGCACTTTCGTAGCTCCATCATCCATCTACTGAGCATGATGGCAGAATCTGACCAGTGCTCTTGTGGACCATATCTTATTCATCGCATCGCCGCCGGAACCACGCATCAAGCTAATATCTCCTCTTATCTCCCACTTATTTTCTCTTAGTCGATCCTTTCCCATCGAATCCGCCGAGTCATTTGTGGAAAAACTCTCCTTGATGCACAAAAATCTCAAACGTGGACTTGCAAGCGGAGCTTTAGCACCGGATTCTAGGACGTGGCCTGGGTTTGCTGAGCTCACCTTCTTGCGAGTGATCGGAACCATCTGGCCGACTAGTGATATGAAGCACGCTGTAATATCGCCTGCCCGCTTGCTGATGGGAGCATACCTCGGTTTGTGCCGTGTGCGGTCTTTCGCGGATGTTGCCAGTGGACTCTTCTTGTCTTCACTCTTCCTCCAATATGAAGCATTGTCGAAACGGCTTGTCCCGGAAGCAATCAATTTTGTCGTGAATGCAGTCTTATTCTTTGCACCGAATCCGTACGCAACCGCCGACGTTTTGCCAGGTACATTCCCATCGCCTGATTTCCGCTCGGAACTCTGTGCGCCTTTAGGAATAAACCCAAAGGCTGCTAGCAAGCTCGTCTTCCGGAAGCCCGACTTGTGGCAGCTGCTGACAAGTGAGCCCACGCAACAATTGAGGATCGACGCATTTGGATTGGCACTCAAGCTACTTGACCGATTCGCGGACTTATATAAAGGTCTTGACGGTTTCATCGAGCTCTATGATCCCATTCAGTCGATCTTATCTAGTTTGCAATGTTGTGGGCTCTCAGAGAAGGTTCAGGTAAAGCTCATGGTCCTAACTCGGTTACATCTTACAATCCTTCGATAGGCTCGGTTGGCATCAATATGGGATAGAATCCGACGTTTGCTTAAATTCGCACGGCAGTCGCGTCGGCCGCTTCTTCTCCAAGCACATAAGCCTATTCCCATCCCCACTTATGTTCCCAAGTTCGAACAAAACTCTTCTTCATACCTCCGCCGTCACGATCCTGATCGCGAGAGGAATGAAGCTTCGAAGCTGCGTTACCAGCTAAAACAAGAGAAGAGAGGCGCAATCCGGGAATTGCGCAAAGATGCGAAGTTCATTGCTGCGGTGGAGCACCAGAAGCAGATGGAGAAAGATCGTGCTTACAATGAACGGATGAAGAGGGTGTTCGGCTCGTTGGAGGGTGAGAGGGCAGAGCAGAAGGCTTTGGAGCGGGACAAAGCAAGGGAGAAACGACGTGCTGGACGAAAGTAGATCTGATGTATTAGATATGTACTTGGAAACTGGTGGCTGCCAACTACGCTAACTGGTTATGTAACGAATTGGACGTCAAACCAACTGTCAGAGGCAGGAGCCAAGCTCACGTTGTAGAAAGGGTCAAGGCTTTTCCTACTAGACCATGGACGCGCCTTGGTCTAGTGGTCTTATTCCTGCTACCTTCCAGACCCCCCATAACAAAAATGCGATTTCTCCCAAAGAGTTTCTGGATTTCATCAATTCTATAACGACTTCCCTTCATCAAGAAGGCGTGTCCAGCCGAAACAAAAACGGCTGGGTGGTAATGCTCTCCGGACTATCTGACTTTTGGGGTGGCTTTCCTTTCCTTACGCCAGCGTCGCGAGAAACAAGTAACGAACGCATCATGCTTACACACCATGCGTTGAGCATCCTTCAGTATCTTTCGCACGAATTTGAACGGGTTTTCTCTGGAGAAGATGAGCTTCTCAGGAAGTTGTCGATGTGTGTTCTCGGATTGTGTGTGGCAACCGAAGCATGGTTGGAAGTAGGAGGGCACCACTCGGACGACAGCAAGAACCCATGTACACTGTACAAGAAGGCGTCCAACATACTGGTCGATCTTCTTCTGGAATGGCTTGAATTCTCTCCTCAGAACGTGGAGTCCTCTGCAGTACCAATGGTGGCTTTGGGATTTTTGTCAGAAACCCTCGAGTTGACTCGCGGTATGCGATCAGTCTTCGTCACGTCGGTTCCTACTCATTGACATAGACGCTCTGAATGGAGCGCAAGGTGATCCGTGTCCCCTGGACCTTTGTTTTTTCTCGACACCGCGGCTTGTGCGCGGAGTGCCTTGCAAGGAAGATATCCCTGTAGGACGCTTGTTACTTGCTTATGCACTGTTGTTGACCTTAACAGATCCCCCCAGGCAGCTCAAACGTGATTAGGCTACCCAGCCCATCGTATATCCCTGCTTTTTGCAGCGTCGTTGTTGATGTGTTCAGCAGAGTGTTGTCACTTGCAAAGGCTTCACATTTCTTCACACTCGACTTACTCAGGCACATCTTACAGTTAACGCGCAAAACTTTTGATCTTTGCTTGAATGCCCCCATGACCTTATCAACGCGATCACGCTGCCTTCTTCGAGTCGTTGAGAGTGCTCAATCAATTATGTCAAGATTTGATCTTGCGGCCACTGCGATCGAAGATTTGCCAGCGCGTCTTTTGGCTCGTCAACTCGTCAGAGAAATCAATGACCAGTCCAGCCCATCGTTAATCCACCTTGCATCGCTATTTTCGAATGAAGCTGATTCCTTCGTATTAACCCCCGTCCATGCATCTGCAATAATCGATATCATCTCGAAAGGCAACATCTCAGCAAGTGCGGAACTTCAGGTTGAGTTTCCTTCCTGCTGTATGTTGTATTTAGTCGAGTTTATCTTTGCTATGACAGGCCCTTTCAATGAACTTTCTCTGCAAGCAAATGGATCGAATGACTAGCCATGTTTCGTGGGGGACACAGAAATTCCTCAATGGCGTTGAGCAGCTTTCTAGCTCTGAAGATGAGGTCTTTAAGCATCCGCAGCCAAAACCCCCTGAATGGAGAACTCTGGCCATGCATGAGTTACGCGTCCTCATCGATGCTGGGAACGCTATGTGGATGGACGTCGATGACGGTCTTTCAGATACCTTATATGCAAGGCGAGGGTTGGATATTATCAAACAAGTGCTGGACAGGTAAATATTAACAAACCTGTGCATTCCTTTTTCATGACATTTTCAAGGTTTTCCGAGAACATTCCCACTGCGGTCAGGGTTTCGGTGGTCAACTTCATTGTTCTTGTCTTTAGTCAGCCAGCACTGGTCCCCAGGGAAGAGGACGTGAACATCTCCGTGTGCATATCTCTGGGAAAGCTTTTGATTGGTCCTGCTTCTGAAGTCAACGCTTCAGTTCGCCGGAAAATTTATAATGCGTTGTCAAAAGTTATGAAGTGTTGTATCACAAGCTTAACAGTTAACGACTACGCCATGATAACGGAGGGGGTCCAACGTGGATTATTTGACAGGGATAGAGCTACAAGGCTCAGTGCAGGGTAGGCAACACACTTATACCCGGCCCTTTGGATAATCGTTCGCACAGGAATGCCGTTGCAGAGTTGATCAAGACGAATTCTAATACTCCAGGAGATCATTCGCGGGTTGATGCACTACTATTCCAGTTCAATCGGATACTCGAGTCAAACATTTGGGACGGAGTGAAAGAAACGACGCTCATTACGATTGGATCGATTGGCAGGTGAGGTGGTCTCCGAAGATATTTTCGTCCTTCTTTGACGCAGATTAAATAGGGATGCTTCAGGAGATGTTCTAAGGGAGGTCATTTTCTCCCTGGTCTCGCAGCTTGGAGAGCAGAATCCTTCGTTGAAGGCTGTTGCATACATACAGGTTGGGCTTTATTGCGCTACATCAACTCTCATTTACTCGCATTGCAGTTATCCAACCTGGCAAAACAGCATAAGAAACCACCCTATGCACTTGTCTTACCCTTCTTCCCATGTATCGCACCCTATGTTGTGCTCCGAAAGTGCACTAAGCCATTGTTACTCACTGAGACGTGTCAATTCCTTTCCGTACGTCCCAGAGATTTCCTTTCCGTAACACTTTCTTGGACCTTGCCCTTCATCTTTGCCAATTGCGAACAGAGGGTGCTTGGTGAGATCTCCGCTGAACTCGAGAAGTCCTCTGCATCTCTTTTCCTTGGACATACACATGACATCCTTTCTTTCGTATTTCGGCTTCAGGGACCTGGGGAGACGAAGAAAGCATTGGATTTCATCATGAATGTCGTTTCACCTGAAAGCGCCACGGTCGACATGAAATCTATCGTGGGAAGTTGCCTAGTGCCACTTCTTTCAGACCTCGTAGTTGTGTTGGGTAGCCCCAACGAAGAGCAGGCGGTTCGTCACTAACTCTTCATTTGCTTGGTTCGGGTATTAAAGTTCGTTGTTCCATTTAAAGGCAACACATGCGCTGAGAAAAGTATTTCGTATCATGTCCGGGCAAAGCGAGGGCAGGCCCGATCCAGCTCCGCTTCTCAGGAAGCATATGCTTGGTATCGTGTGTTACACGAATGATAAACTGCAAGATGTGCATGGCAAACAGTCGATACTGTCTAAAACCCAGATTATTCGTGGCTTGGGGGCCTTTATTCGGCACATTGGCGACGCAGTTCACACCGTTGCTCCACAGGTAGTCCCTCACCCTAATTCCCGAATTCTGTATTCAAAATACATAGATCATGGCCACGCTGCAGACAATGTTTATGATACCAGAGCTCTCTGAAGTGACATTGTCTACGTGGCATGTATTTTTAACGACTCTTACTTTCCAAGACCTCGGCCCACATGTGGGGGCAACGAGTGCGTCTTTGCTGTCTTCGTGGGGCAGGTTAACGTCTACAAGTCGCGACGTTGCAAAGCGGTGTCTCGATTTCATCGTGTTCGAGGCTAGAGACCTTTCTGAAGTCTACTTGGACGAAATAGTTGACCTGAGCGACGTTCCGGAGTTACGCGATGCAGATCTCGAACTCAAGCGGCGCCGCGCTAATCGGAACCCTCGGGAACAGCTATTGAAGATCATTGAACGCTCGAACAGCGACAATTACGCAGTTACGTTACGGTCCCTGGGAGAGTTGAAGACTTTTATGTCTTCTACTCATCCGGGGTTTACCTGCAGCCTAGCATCAGGGGACGCATTTGATCCAATCGTCGGAAAAATACAGTCAACGCTGCTCCACATCGCTTCGCGCGACGGGGATGGGAATGAAGATCTTCGATTAATGGCTTATGAGTGTATAGGCATTCTAGGTGCGGTCGATCCAGATCGCTGCGAGATTGACCTACACGATTCGAGAATGGTTGTGCGCAGCAATTTTGCGGATGAAGCAGAGTCCGTGTTATTCGCAATGCACCTTATCAAAGACGTTCTCGTCGGCGCTTTCCGGTCCACCAGTGACATCAAATATCAAGCAAATCTGGCATACACTATTCAGGAGCTCTTGCGATTCTGCAACTTCACTCCCGCTCTCGTGACGTCCAGGAATACGACATCTGTCCCTGTCAAAGTGAGAAACAGGTGGAATAATCTCCCGAAGCACGTTCTTGAAACCGTTACTCCTCTCCTGGAGGGTCGGTTCAGTGCCCCGACCAAAACACAAGCAATCCTGACACATCCAATTTATCCTCAACAAAATACGTATCGAGAATGGCTTCAACTATGGACGACGCATCTTATCACAAGAGCCTCCGGGGATACCGCTCAACGTATTTTTGGCGTATTTCGGACGGCCATACGATATAAAGATGTGGAAGTGGCTCACCATCTACTACCCCACCTCGTTCTCAACATTCTCCTGTCTGGAGACGAGAAAGATGCTCAAGATATTCGAACTGAGCTCCTTACTGTGTTAGAGGACCAAGTCAGCGTTGGAAGTTCGGCCAGTGCTGATAAGAAATTGCTCAGTGCCCAAGTAGGTTCCTTGCTGAATATATGCTGCTCGATCACGGTGCATCTCATAGGTCGTATTCATGCTTCTTGACCACTTCAGCAAATATGTCCGAATTCTCCGGCAGGACATCAGCTCCAAGAAGGCGGAGAGTAGCAAACGCGCTCGGGGCCACCATGCGCTGGCAGAAAGTGAAGAGCAACTCGTTAGGGTGGACTCGCTTCTATCAAGCATCAACCATGAGCTGATGGCTAAAGCTGCGCTACAATGCAAAGCATATGCCAGGTCCCTCATGAACTTTGAGAGACAAATTGTAACCCTTCGTGAGAGGGGGCCGTCTACGTCAAACAAAGAGTTGACGCCGTATTATGAGCGCCTACACAAGATATATTCCTACCTTGACGAGCCCGATGGCATGGAAGGAATATCGACATTAATCCTATCGCCTTCTCTTGAGCATCAAATTCGACAGCACGAAAGCACAGGACGATGGACAGCCGCCCAGAGCTGTTGGGAAGTGATGCTACAGCAATCCCCTAACAACCTAGACTTCCACTTGGGCCTTTTACATTGCCTGCGAAACCTGGGTCATTATGGTGATTCTTAACTTACTCCGTTACTACTCAATCATGACGGTCTACAGACACACTTCGAACTCATGTCCGAGGCGTTCTTGTTCGGAATCCCGATTGGGAGTCTGCCTTAGCAAGCTTCCAAGCCGAAAGTGCATGGATGATTGGTGCCTGGGACGATCTGCAACGAATTACGGAGAGCAATGAGCTCACATCATCACCCATAGTGAAAGCACGTATTCTATTAGCCATGCGTTCAGGAAACCCTACGCACTTAGCCACAGCGCTTTCCAAGGCGCGGAGTACTTTAGGGTCCCCTATCACTGTCTCAGGCACAAAAGGCTATCGACGTTCATATGACGCTGTGCTCGATCTGCATTCGATCTACGAGCTAGAATTGATCTATCAAGCGATAACAGGGTCCCCAACACAGACAAAAGTACTTCGGACCGCACTGGAAGCTCGCTTGGATCTCACTCTCCCTAACTTCCGTGTCCGGGAGTCCGTTCTCAGTATGCGACGTGCAGCATTTTCTCTTGGGTCAGGGTTCCTGTAACTTCGACATAAGGAAATGACTGACGAGGATCGACTAGAGCGGTTGCAAATACGTCTATTACCAAAGAGATTGGTCAGACCTGGTTGGCTAGTGCCAAAATCGCTCGCAAGGCCAAGCAGTGGCAAACGGCCTATAGTGCCACACTTCAGGCCCAGCAGAACAATGCCCCTTTCTATTTCATGGAGAGTGCCAAGTTACTAAAAGCTAGCGGGGAACCCTTACGTGCGCTCCAAGAACTAGAAAACTCAATGCATCGGACTGGTATAGTGGTGGATCAGCAAGGCACCATAGATTTAACCCTAGAAGATAATGAGGACTTCAAGAGCATGCGAGCCAAAGTAAGCTTTGGAAAATAAGCTGTATGTAGTACCTAATGCCACCTCAGATGCACATTCTTTTGGCGCGGTGGATGAATGAATCCGGGCGTTATGATACTAGTCGATTGCTGAAGGCATTCTCAACGGCCTCCAATCAAGGTTCGATGTTGGAAAGCGCTTACTATCATCTTGGACGCTTCCATGACCAATGCTTTAAGCAGCTTCCTTCGTCCGAGGATGAGCGGTAAATCATCGACCGTTCCAGTCTCGGCGATACTTACACTGTATACAGCGGCATCCGAATGAATGTGCACACAGTCAAGGATTATTTAAAGGCAATGATGCATGGCTCGAAGTATGTTTATCAAGCTATTCCTCGAATCCTCACGCTTTGGCTGGACGGCGGCGAAAATCCGAAGATAGCGAACCATGCTTTTTATGCGAAGATTAATAGTGGGGTTGCTGGAGCTATAGACAATATTCCTGTGTATAAGGCATGTTATGCCCTTTTGAAGCACAAGCCCATACTCAAGCTCCTTCCAGTGGTTTACGGCGTTTCCACAGATCGTTTCACGGGTTGGACATAGCAATGTGAAGGTGTTCGCCATCTTGTCTAAACTTATAAGTAAGGTCATTCGGGAGTATCCGCACCAGGCACTCTGGCTTTTTGCATCTGTCGTGAAGTCCACCAAGGCCAACCGGGAGGCTCGTGGGCGAACCATCCTGGATGCTCTAAAGGTGCGTCGCTTGAGCCTGGAATCTATACAATGACGGAAGTATCTTCTAGTGTGACCCCGTCAACGCGAGAACACGACTCCCGAATCTCATCATTCAGATCCATGCCATGAGTGACGAACTTTTGAGGTTGTGCAACTACCCTATTGATGACGACCGCAAAACCCTTAGCATGAAACGCGACTTCCCGAAGCTTGCCGCTCTCGGGAGATCGCCACTGCTGGTTCCCCTTCAGGAATCGCTTACAGTCAACCTTCCGCCCACCTCTTCTACTGAGAATTCAGACCATGTTCCCTTCCCAGTATCAGCACCAACCTTCGAAGGTGCGTGGCCATGTCATTGTTAAGACAGGAATTGATTTCCCCTACCTCGCAGAATTCTCGGACGAGATCGAAATAATGCGCTCGATGGCAAAGCCACGGAAGATCACCATTAGAGGGTCAAATGGTCAGACTTACATGTTTCTAGGCAAACCCAAGGACGATCTTCGAAAAGATGCGCGCCTTATGGACTTCAACGCGATCATCAACAAATTACTTAAGGCCAACTCGGAGTCTCGGAGGAGACAGCTGCGTACGTTTTCATGTTCATAACCAACACTTCCTTACACTGAGCTGAGGTAACAGATATTCGAACATATGGTGTAGTCACCCTAAATGAGGAGTGCGGTTTCATCCAATGGGTTCCGAACACAATACCAATCCGTCCAGTGTTGCTAAAGTATTATGAAGCAAAGAGAATACGTAGCTGGGCATGCACTTTCACCTTTGACTCTGGCGGTTATTGACAAAGTATTTTATAGTCGAGCGAGCTCAGCGACGTCTTCAGAAGAATTAAAGATGCTCCAGACAAGGAGGTAGCTGAGCTCTTCGTCACTAAGGTGCTACCCAAGTGAGCACCATTTCTACCTACGGGCCGAAAGTGTGGCAATGACCCTTGTTCCCAAGTTTCCCTCCTGTCTTTCATGAATGGTTTGTCGAGACCTTCCCTGAGCCTTCAGCATGGCTCGCAAGTCGACTTTCCTATGGGAGGACAGCCGCCGTAATGTCAATGGTTGGCTTCATCTTGGGGTGAGTAACCCCTCGTTACTCTTGTATCGATATTGACAAAATGTTCTTATGTGATGGAGGCTCGGTGACAGGCATTGTGAGAACATTCTTCTCGACACCAACACAGGCGATGTTGTACACGTGGACTTCAACTGTCTGTTCGAAAAGGTATTCTTGAGACAATCTTCGAGTGATGGACCATTCGATGCTAAAGTCACCCCAGGGTAAAACCCTCGAAGTACCAGAACGAGTGCCATTCCGGCTGACACAAAATATGATTGATGGCCTTGGAGTCACAGGAGTGGAAGGCGTATTCCGAATCGCATGCGAGATAACCATGCAACTGCTCAGAGACAACGCGGATTCCCTTATGAGCGTCCTAGATGCCTTTATCCACGACCCCCTCGTCGAGTGGGAAGACGAGAAGAGAAAGATGGTTAGTAGAATTCAAGTGTTAAGGGATCTATTAACTCCGCGTTCTAGGATCGCGACCGACGAAATGCGGTCAGATCTTCCACGGACCTACGGCATCTAGCCAAAAACGCGCTGCGCCCCATCGAACGGAAACTGAGGGGGGTTTACTCCCCATCAAATGTCAAGTCGAAAATACACGGGGGTACCGAAGATGAAAGAGAGATTTCAACCAGTAATTTGGTCCAGATGTTAATTCAGGAAGCAGTTGATGCCATAAACTTGGTAAGAACCTTTTTCAGTGATCTTTTTAGACCTTACCGTGTTGGCATAGGGGAAAATGTATCCTGGATGGGCAGCGTGGCATTGAACGTCGCGCCTACATACCGAATTTCGGCATATTTGAACTTCCAAATAAGAATTCTTTTCGAGCGTAGCGCGGGATAGAGCTTATTGTAGTTAGTGAACCTCACGATTTAGCACGATTGGAGGAGCAATAAAGAATGTCCGAATGCATTGCAGACGCTGCATCTAATCTACAGTAGGCGACGTCACTCTTTCTTTCCGGGTTTGGTCTGTCGTGAATACGATAGTCAATAACGCAATCTGTGATAATATAGACACTGTTACGCACGAAAATCAGTGCATAGATTCCTCCTGCCGTCGTGGCCACTCCAGCTACCATAGAGACGGTGTAAAGACCTGTAACGTGCGTCAACCATGGCAGACAACTCAGCAAAAGGTAATAGTTACTGAGAAGAATGTTTGAGTACTTTCCACGCCGATATACTGGGAGATGGGTGGCAGCCTGTCGCTGCGGTAAATAACGGCTCGTGGAACGAAACATATTGTCACTCGCCTGGAAAACCCTCTGCCGTTCGGGGATGCGATTAGGGCCTGACAGGATATAACTAAATTTCAATGACACCAAAGACGTAGAAGCTTTGCTCACGGTAGACCAGCGAATCGAGCATGTTTGTCGTGTGTTGGAGTGTGTAACTGGAAGAATTGTTTGGCGGCATTTGCCGGGCTCACCCGATCATTTACGGTCATTCATGGTAGATCGTGTCCGTGTCAGAGTAAGTGCATCTTTCCTTACATGCCTTCAGAAGCACCAGGATATCCAACCGAGGAATTCAAATAGGGTGTTACAATACACCGGCCGATCATCTACGGGAACACGGCAACGGTGCTCAGTCCAGCTGAAAGGGAAACATGCCCTTTCCCTGATCACACGCACCGATGGATATTGGCCGTACGAAGCGCTGCCAGTGCACCCGATTCCGACATTGTTGGAGGAGCAGATGATCTTAGTTATTTTATCAAGCGCGTGACGTTCAAGCTGCACGACACGTATGCCAATCCAACAAGGAGTCAGTTACCCTGACCTAACTTGGCTATGCATTCTGAACATAAACAGATATTGACAAACCACCTTTTGAACTTTCTGAAACCGGGTTTGTTCTATCACTCCTCTCAGTCTTGCCCGTTCTTGACGTGTCATTGCAGCTGGGGCGAGTTCGAAATTCAAATCCGAATCCATTTTGTGGCCGAATCCGGCGAGAAACCCATCACCCTGTACCATCACCTTAAACTCCATCCGTGGTCCCTCACGTTCCCTACGCCGGGAACGGACCCAGAGATCCCGTCTCCGGAGAACGCCGCCAAAATGGGCCCTGTGCATTCCTGGCAATATGATGAGATCGTGTTTTCAGATCCATTCCAATCCTTCCTTAATCTGCTGACTGCGTATCCCCCTACGCCACTACCAAAATCAAGCAAGAAACCTGTTCCCTTCCACACCTCAAACCCTGGTTCGCTTGAGGAGAGTAAGAAAGGAGCAGTACCTGAGTTTACATTTGCGATGGAAAAAGATGAAGGTGAGATATTAGATGAGGCACGGGAAAAGATTGTCAAAGAACAAGATAAGTGGAGAGGGATCTTGGTCGAGCGAGAAAAAGAGCTTGAGAGGTTACAGAAACTTCTCGCGTCCAAAGAGTAAAATCAAATCGCCCTTCGCCACATTTTACTCCGTCAGTTGTGGGCCAGGTATGGTAGGTGTCAGTACGTATCGTGCGCCAGTTATTGTTATTAACTTCTGACAGACATTCCCGAAAGGGCAATCCCCTGTCAGCGTTACAGGCCTCACTCCTCCCGAAGTTGAAATTTTCCCATCTTGCAAAAGTAGCTTCTGAAGCACACTCACACTCGGGTAACTCTGGGGACAGTTTCGCGGGATATGTAACCACTAACACCGCAGCGGTCGAGTAGACTTTACCAATGAACGTATCATTACAGTTCCCGGATCGCTCAAGCGAAGCTTCATTCGCTAAATTGCGTTATTTTTGCTCTCCATTCGCATTGAAAGTACGTGTTCTCCACCTCGTCGCTCTGATGAGGCAATGTCACAGATATGAGTGAGGTGCTAGCGCCAAAATTCGACGACTACACGGTCGAACGATGTCTAACGAAATCTGCACGAGTGTCCCTACCCCCTACAGATTGGAAATTGTGTTTACGTGTTGGCATCTGATGTCGTTTTGCCTCGCATACGTGGGGGCTTCGTACATGGGTGATATAGCTGCAATGACTTCACTTGTCCCCAAATCTACGGATGCTGATTTGCAGTCTCGCCTACTTCCGGATAAACGGGAAAGTAGGTTTGTCACTAATTTACCCAACTTCTTACGGGAAGTCCATCGCTCCTGTCCATGTTCTCGGCCCCGTTCGGTATTTTGTTGGGCCTGTCCGTGGTCAGCGCGTGGGATAGCCAGATTGCAGGGGCGGGGGAGGGGGAGGGGATGGAACCTCCAGATGTGACATATCCTCGCATACTCCCGCATCTTTTCGGAAAGGATAGGCCACATTATCCGTTTCCCTTCGGAAAAACGGAGCCCGAAGTGCTAATAATATCAGTAGTGCAACTACGCGATACGTCTCAACTAGTCAACGTGTTCCCTTGCGAAGCGGAATAGCCAAAGTTTGCCACAATTCCAAGTTGCAATGTCTCAAGAAACTTGGTACCGTGTGGGTTCCATTTCCGTAAAACGGCCCACTGTGCATCCAGGTTTGACTCATTGATAAATGTTTGAATTTTGCTCTTAGAAGTGATCCGATCCATCTTAATTACTACCGGCTTGATAGGCTTTATCAGAGGGCTCACCGTAAACATCCACAGAAATTCCTTCACCACCATGGATTAGTAATAAATATTATTACAGTGTGACCCTCCATAGATCAAGCGGGTTGGGTAAAACTACTTGCCATAAAGATATCGACCAAACATGCGGATGCTTACACCTGGATTCCTGGGCTGTTACATGTCCATTCTCCGTGGAAGGACGCGTCCGCCGATATGGCTAAACATTGAAGAGCAATACCTGAAATAGATTTGAGTTCAACGTAGTGTTGGACGGCAGAAGTTGCAACACAATGGTACGGAAGGGTACGGACCTAACTTTGTCTCCGACCTCACTTGGTCCTGCTTGAATGAACCGAGTAACTGGGAGAATTTTAACCCAGACGCTGGTGTGTGATGCCTCAGGTACCAGTCCCACAATGCCATTGCGGTCGAGATCCGTCTTTCTCTAGGTCTCTACGTACCTTTAAGGGTGAACCGCGTGGACTGAGCACGCTGTACCAAGGCGATAAACTATTGGCACCGATACACCGATGGCGGCATGGTCAGAGCCCTAAATGTTCACTCATTGATAGGATACCAAACGAACACAGGGACCTGAGGAGGATCAGTAACAACGATTCGTGTTGGATTCGGTTGATGGGCATACCGCCACGATCAGGAGCCGCTGCTCAAATTCTGAAGGTAGCTGTGACCTCCGATATAAAATGGAATGTGTGGAAGCTCGCCCTGCGGTGATCGGCTCCACGGCTGAGTATCAGAACCATGATCAGTGGGAGCGGTTCTAGGCATGGCCATATGCAAGAAAGAGCGAAAACACTGCAGCGGAGATCTGTCTTTGTTTTGTCTTTTTACCAAACTTCTGAGACCCCCTGTTCGGAGTTTTGTACCTGTGTTTGTAAGTCTCCACTGCGACCCATGATCAGATTATGAATCGCAGCACCTCACCTATCCGCAGCATTAAAGGAAGATCCAGTGGTGTGCGAGACTCGAGGCGGGGCCAGGGTATCGGTTATCATCAATCCACTATGGGCTCCGATTAGTTCGATCCAGGGCAAACTACCCAACACACCGACTCAATCACAGCTTACGTATCCCACAAGTCTATCAGTTTCACCTCTAGGTCAGTTCGTTCTAGGTGCAGAGGTATACCACGGTGTATGAATGCCCTTTCGGTCCCGGCGGCAGTTGTGGAATCGAGTTGTCAAGTGCGTCATCTCCATTCATTTATCCACGCTGTCGCCCACATACTCGATATGGCATCCTCACAGCACGCTTCCGAGTCTCTCTCTTGACAAGACCGACTCGGGACCAATCGAATAGCCACATGCCTATGTAGCAGGAGAGCACTGAAACTTCTTCATTGCCACCGCAAATGCCACAATCGCCAGACACTCCCCGAACATCTTACGGCAGCCAGCGTTCGTGGGCAGAAGCTGAAGAGAAGAAAAAAAATGAAAGTTCGCATGTACGTATACGAGGACTGTGGAGGTGACACTGACACGCCACGATGACACTGCCACCAGCGATGAAACTCTGAAATGTAAGTTCTCGTTTTGTGTTCGCCTTAGTTGCACCGTGACATGCCCCCAACGGTTAGACTTGGCGACCCATTTGTTTCGTGGCCTGACAGGACATGCCAGCACCAGTTCGATGACAACGTGCCACATATTTGGCGAAGGCGCTAGGGAGGGAGCTGGGCGCCGTGTAGCCGATAAGCTCAAAATTGACTTCAATTTCGTCGGCTGGGTATGTTTATTTCTTAAGTATGTACATATCATGCTGACATTGTGTCCTACATATGTACTTCGTTCGTGGGACTCGGGCCGCCGATATGGGTCTCTTGGTCCCGTTGGTCCCGTCCGTAGATCATGTCATTTGTGCACCAGACACCCGCCACCAACGTTCCGCAAGCGCCTTCCGAAAAATGGTTCATGAACTTCATGTGGTCGGGTGGTTAACGTTTCAAACTGACAACTCCACGAAAACGCGATAGAGTGACACACCGTTGTGTACACTTGTGACAATGACAATCTAACCCTTGGCCGTGACTCTGGCGCGGTGGCGCTGTCTGCCTCATGTCCTGCTAGTGCTGTGCACACTAGAGAAGAGTCTCACTAGTTAGCGTCAACGAAGATGGTTAGGTCTCGGGGCTTGAATCCGAGTTGGCAAAAGGGGGGTAATAGAGAAGACGAAATAGAGTTCCGAGGTACGCCGCATACGTGGACCACTCAGGTAGTGCATAAGTCCCCTCGTTACAAGCCACTTCATTATGTCGTTATTATTGTAATCACGACATAGTAGTACAGCATAGTACCTGCAGAAGCCCTGTCTCAGCTTACTCATGGTATAGGCAGCTGCTAGCCTGCTTACCTTTTGCCTCGGTGCAGAATGACACTCCGACTATCGATTGTTCTGTACAGGGACGATGGTTTACAGCATCGCCACATCATGCCAAGCCAACAAAGACCAGAGGAAACTGGGGAAGTTGGGGGGTACTTAAACATATATGTATGTTTTCTAGAAGGATGGATCGCAGTGCCCCCCCCGGGGGTCCGCGCCTGCGTACCTCCGCCCAGGGGCTCCTGTATAGGTTCCCAGTGAACCAATCCTATAAATTAAACATTAAACACGCATACACACAAGGATCACGCATCTCCGCGCCAGGTTATTTGTAACGGGCTTTGCTGTGCGAAGGTTGGGCGACCCTTTAAGGGGGAGACAAAAGAGGGCAGGCTGGGCTAGGTAGCCCCTTCGCCGATCAGTCATGAAAGGCAGGCTTACGAGCTCCCAGGCTAGCGCTACGGCAGGGAACTTCCCCCCCCCCTCGTCTTCCCTTACACACTGTTATGTGTGGGTTCGCAATACAATCGCCTCCTCTTGACGACCGACGAAGACGACATCCGCGCACGCGCTGTCAGTATACAACTGGTCAGGTGTCGGAGGATATGGTGGCTTTTTTACTAGCGCGCCAACCAGTGCAAAGACATATGAGAGGAGGGCACTGCGTGATGCGGCCAGTGGGATAAACCGTTCAACAAGTCCACCGTAGTGCTGCCGTCCGGGCCGGGGCTGTACAATGCAATTACATCCATGTCGTTCGTCGAACACGTCAGGTTGGTGTGTGTGTGAGACCGGCGGGTACTGGCTGAGGCTTCGATAGCAGAGGCGGCAGGTACGCGAAGGGATAAAGAACACGTTGGGACACGCGGCCACGTCGCTTGGGCCACACACGGCGGGCGAAGCAAAAAGGGCAGAAATAAATAAATATATCGATAGCTAACTGGCAGGGCGCACGTTCCATAGCGAAGCTTCTTTGGAAGACAAAAAAACCCTTTGACAGCAATTGTTGCTCGAGTTGGAAGGTTGGGTGCGAGGATTCGGCGTCGTGAGTAAGCGTCAACACACACAGCAAGTCTGGACCCATACATAGGACGATACACAAGTTCTGCAGATAATTTACAATAAAAAAACTAGATTCCATTTCTGCACGACGTAGCTAAATAGTTCATACGGGGTCGTTCAATACTAGTACACGGCCAATTCTCTTTAGAGCGAGTAAAAAACAGTTCGCGCTTCTCGGCTTCGATGTCGTCGTCGCCATCATTAAGCCCGTCGTGAAACCATCGCCGCCGTATGTAGAAACAGAATGCGGAAAGGGGGCAATATTGAAACAGGAGCCACACAAGCAGCGAGGTGAACGGCTGTGGGCCGACCAACAAGTGAGATGAGACGGGGGGGTATCTAATCACCGCGCAGACTAGAGAAACAAAGACTAGCCAACGGAGGAAGAGAAGAAGAAAAAGTGGGTATGCTGCGCGGGGTATGCTACGCGGCGACGGCTGGCGGCGTATGAGTGGTGCTGAAAATGGTGCAAGGGAAGTTGCGTATTGCTACTGGGTGCTGCGATGGTGGTAGACGGAGATTATGTATATGTGCAATATGGACACATGATCGACAAAAAGGAGACGTTCGGCGCGCGCGCCTGCTGGGGGTGTGTGCGGGCGGGAGAGGTATAAGATACAAAGCAAGACCACGAGAAGTCATGGCCATAAATACCCAAAATGGCTTTTGATGCCCCATGCATGCCGCATGATTCCCGTTGGTCGTTTTAAAAAAAGTGGCGGTAAGCGTACACAAGATAATAAATAAGCATTAATCGTGAAACGAAAGGCAAGAGCTGGTCCAAGATGGGGGCGTTTCCATGGCGAAATCGAAAAGGCAATAAATAGAGCCAAGGAAGGATCGCAGTAGGGGGGGGAGGGGAGAGTAGGAGGGCCATCGGGATCATGAGCTTGATACGGGAAGGTCGGCAGCAAGCATGGGAGAAGCTGTCATTGGGGGAGACAAGACTTGTGACTTGGGGGAACTTTGCAAGGATCCGACGGGTTCGGATGCAAATAGCACGTTGCGCTGGACATGACCCTGATATGCAACTGACTGGGTAAAATAACCCGGCGCAGTAGCAGCCTTCCTTGGGGTGGGGTGGGGCTGCTGCGACGGCTGCTGTTGGAGCGAAGCAATGTCCGTCAAGGGGGCGTTGGGAAGCCGAATCGGAGCCTGCATCCCAGCATCCGCTGGCGGGCTTTGAGAACTGCGAGGGATCGGGAATGTTCCCACAGCAGGGGAAGGGAAGGCGGAGGATGGATCAGAATTAGAACCAGGTGTAGGGGGCTGCGAGGAGCAGACTGAGACTGCGCAATAATACGATCAGACGTGCCCAGAAAGATGACGGTGAGCTCACAATTGTCATCCCAATCACTTGCGGCGCCCCCGCTGGACGTGTTGCTGGATACAGATCCCCGACGAATGAGAGAGAAATCGTTTGGCTCCTTCTTCACCTGGGGTGAGGCTGCGGCGGCAGGGGTGGCAGAGGCAGCTGGCTTTGGGCCCTTTTTGTCACCCTGTGACACCGCAGAGGCTTTGCGGGCTTTACCCCCTGCACGCAGCTCATCGAAGCGGAGGGGGCGCGGTCTGAGGTGGGTGCGCTCGTAGAGGCCGCACTTATTGCAGACGATCTTGCCGGGGTTGAGGGTGGAGCGGCGCCACGAGGGTGGTTCGGTGGTGTGGCAGTTGAAGCAGCGGCGACGGAGGTACTGGGTCTCCTTGCTGGCGGCGTCGTCTGTGTGCTGGATGGGAACGGTGCCGCCGGTGGCAGGAGAGAGATATGAGGGGGGGTGGTGGGAGTGGATTGGATGGGCAGAGTAGCCCAATTGGGATGGCACGATCAAGGGGGTATCTTCGAGTTTGATCGCCTGAGGGTCAGAGTGATGTCGCTCGGACGGATCGGGGGAGATGGGGAGGGGCTCGTTGTACATGGGTGGGTATTGGTCGTAATACGAAGTTGCGTACTGCAGTTGGTCGTGTCTGACATAGGGGAAAGTGGCGCGACGGTTGACAGGATGGTCGGGGGCAGACGGGCGCGCGTGCAGCAGCAGCTGCTGTTGCTGCCACTCGTTGTAGTGAGCCTGGTCGTCGATGTAGTCGGACTGGTAGTGGTCTGCACCGGCGTCATGGTCATATAGCTCCTGGAGAAGCGAGCCGCCCCGGGGGTAGACGGGGAACTGGTAGTAGATGGCATCGTTTTGGATCATCATCTGCGGGTCAACACCGAGATAGGCGTCTGCAGAGGAATCGTGGAAGATGGCGGGGAGAGATTCGATCGGATGTTTGAGGTTGATGGGCGGGAGGAGGTCGGTAGAGCGGGGCGACGGTGTCCTCGGAGTGGAGGACGAGTCGGAATACGGTGGTGACGAGTCCGCGTACGAAGACGAGAACGATTCAAAGTCCATCATGGTCGTCGCAAATGAGAAAGAGAAAAACAAAATCCAACTAACCACGACCCGGTGACCCTCAGAGGAAGAACTTGGCCTGTCGTGACACCGACCTGAGTTATAAGAAAGCACTCCGTTCGACTCTATAAGGCATTTCCTTATATGGTCTAGCCCGATCTCGCCTCCCAGATTCCGGCTACTCTTTCTTTCTACCCATACCGTTATCTCGGGTCCCTCGGAACATCCCGCCCAAAAAAAAAAAACACACACGATTCTTCCGGTCGACAGCCAAGATCTCCGATGTTATCGTGTGTGGCCGTGTTTGGCACCCAAATAAGCACACACTCGCAAGTTACGTCTTCTCTCACGCACAGCATCTCCCCTTCGTGCCGCTCGTTGCGCTCGCCCTCCTCGACGGGAGACACTGTTTGTCGAGAGCAGTGGTGAGGCGGGGCACGGTTGCGTTCTCGTTGCTGTACCACCCACACCGTAATAATCCACACTTTGCACCGTTCGTGTGATGTGCCTATATTACCAGGCTCTATGCTGTGTCTGTCACTTGCTTTGCTATTCTGGGACCGTGTTCCCTTCTTGCTTTGGCAAAACGAACCGCCTCCTTTCTTTTTCCCCCACCGTGACTCTCCACGGAGGAGCCCCTCGATTTATTGCAAGTTTGCTGACCACCGCCATACAATCGGTTTAGTGCAAATGTTTTATCGGCTGACCTTTGATGTCGACAAACCCAAATCCAACGCCAAAGAGTCAACTCCATCCCCGAATCTTAATCTATAATCTAGCCCGTTCTGGCACACCCTCATCATCCTTCTTTGTTCTCGTACCGAAACCAAACTTCGTTGCTGTTGCCCGTTACCTGCTTTCGCGCCTTCTCTCCCGAGTTCAGTCGCCCCAGAGACCTAATTGATGCATACCAGCCATGTTGACATCCTTGCGTCGCAACAGGCTTTCTCATTCATTCAGTTGCAGTAAGAGAACTCCCACCCGCACGGCAGCCATGCACTGCCACAGCCGCTGCGCCTCACCCGAAATGAAACACGGCGAGGAGGGAGTTCGCAGCGCAGTCTCCAAAAAGCTGTGACTGCCCCCGCCAGGGCTCGAAGCACAGGGGTCATCATCTGAAACCTCCCATGCCGCACCCTTTTCTCCGCGATTCCAGCGTCATGTCCCACCTGTGCCAAACTCAAGAAAGAAGTCGACATGAATGAAAGAAGAATACATATGGCTTGCACCTTACCTTCCTTTTACACGACCGCGGTCGTGCAATATTCCCCACCGGAAACTTGTCAGGTTGCCGTCACGGCCACCACCAAACATTTCATTCAAAGCAAGCTTCTCGGATGGGTCCCGTGCCATTCCAGCGTTCAACTTATCACAAACAAGAGGCCATTTTCGATGCAGATACGCTTGTGGGGGCACTTTGGCGGGCGTCCTTTATGTTCGATTTCTCCTTCGTTGTCCGCTCTACCATTCAGGGCCTCTTGCCATACGATGAAGCTTCTCAGATATACCTGTCTTTCGATACCCCCGCTACTTAGTGTTTCATGTCGATCTTCACCAAGCGTTCTAAATGACCTCCTCGAACAGCTCGTATGTCCGTGCCAAGCGTGGCGGCACTGCACATATATTTTGTGGTCTGCGATTAGGAATTCGTATATGTACCAAATAACCCACGCAGTTCTGACGACCCTCGATCCACATGCACGTATGTAGCCGTCAATTCCGATGCCTGATCGTCGTTGCAGTGCGTCATGTTTCGATGGGATCTTCTATCTCCGTCCTTCCCTTGTTCTTTCCCGTTGTCTATTCCGTCAATGTGGCACACCTGCTGTTCGCTGCTGTGCATTGTCATCCATGCGCTTCTTTAATCCGACATTATGGGGGGGGGGGGGGGGGGGAACAAGCGGTACGAAAATATGAAAACCGTCCGAA
>Ga0307518_10000052_pt1 | contig 79678 bp, 118 predicted proteins | sample 25_EM_MG_FD_203889 | JGI IMG/M metagenome (GOLD analysis project Ga0307518, IMG submission 203889) | Populus trichocarpa ectomycorrhiza microbial communities from riparian zone in the Pacific Northwest, United States - 25_EM | ecosystem: Host-associated > Plants > Roots > Unclassified | place...
GAGTGAAGAAAAGATACAACAGACCTATCAATGAAGTCGTAAGTAAGCTTGAGGAGACATTTTGCCCAGTACATGACATTTGCCTCACGGAACAATTTCTGCATCTCATCCACAAGTGAGTAACAACCAATCTTAGATAGAAATTTTTGGATCTTGGTGGTGTCGTCCAAGGCTGGGACGTTTGAGGGGGCCTTACCACTAGTATTGACGTAAAAGAAAGGTCGTTTCACTACAACATACTGGTGTGACGTAGAGGCCTCGAGGCCTGTTGCTGTAGGAGAAGTTGATGTGAGCGTCAGCCACTCAGGGTGCGCAGTTTTGAATGCTCCGATGCCAATAAGATTGGCGTGTGATCCATCAATGGTCAGCTGACCAATGGTTGACTGTGCCGCACTGATGGTAAATGAATAGTTCTTCTCGCTAAGCATGGTCTCCAGAGACGGTGTAGGGATAGAATAAAAGTGGATGTTCTCATTTTGCTGGTTAAAGACTATAATATGTTTCAGTGTGTCGAAAGATAAGACAGGATATAAACAAATACCTCGTTCAACATCCCAATCAGCACCGCCTCCAACTTTCAGGCCTTCATGCAGTTGCTCAGTGTCCAGGGAAGAAAAGACAGTTTGTGGAGCATTGATCCTCTTCCGAGGTGGTGATACGGTGATAGCACGTATCAGCCTTCCGCTTGTGAACAGTAAAACCACGAATCTTTCGGAATTTGAGTGAACCATGGTGTTGAGATGGCCTGGCATTGCCTTGGACAGACTCTGCCTGCATGTCGGAGAAAGATATAGCACCGATTTGGAAAGGTTAAAGGTTAATACTACACCTAACTACTAATGCCGTCTCGAGTATCAGTCAACGCAGACACAAGACAGACGTTTCAAATTTCAATTTCGTCAGGCCAGCACTTTGACTTTCAACAAAATGTAGGCAAAGGCCCCTAGAGCCAAAAATCAGTGGGCGGCACTTAGTTCAAAAAAAATCATGTCATTCATTAGCGAGCAAGTGTGAATAAAATGGCACAACTCAAACTCACCCTTCTTTGTCTCCATCCTCCGCCTAGTAGTATGACGAGTAACAACATGTCCACCAATAATTCCACTGGTGGTCAGCGTCCGCGACGAGAAAAAGCTAACCTACACCCAGGGCAAATCATTCTCGACTCGCAAATTAAACGACGTACTACGGCGGAGAAACAAGCTGACGACTTGTGTGCGCAGGCAACCAAAGATGCACGAGCGGCCGCTATTCAGCAGGGCTGCGCTCGAGTCAGCGAGATGGAGGCGACCATAGAGGCCAAGCAGGTGGTGCAGCGAGCTGTCAAAGCTAAGCCTGTGAGACCGGCGAAATGGGGGGGCAGTCAAAAGAGACCCACGCATATAAGTACTGCTCCTCGTGCTGAAGGTGAGGATGTTTTACTAATTGATATGAAATCTATGGACTCATCGATCAATGAACTTCAGTTGATATGGAAGTCGATACTCACCGTGCAGCCATCAGTGCTGCTGTGACAGATCCTTCGGACATGCGAACTGTCCCATCTCAGACTAGTAGTGGGGCTAGGGCTAGTGACCGTGGACTCAAAAGACGGTACGGGATGGCCTTGGTGACCGATGTGGCTGAACAGTCTGCAACACGTGCACTGGAAGAAGAAAATTTGCATCAGTGGTACGTTTGTCCTTTCGACAATGTTACTTCTTACTGAATCCACTCTATACTGGCTCAATCTTATCTGGAATATTGGTGCCCCGAACAGGAGGACTCTCTTGCGTCGCCGTGTGAATAACTGGGCCAACACCGTCACATGTGGATCCACCCCCAGTCAGAAATCTGACTCTACTACCCGGGTCGATGAATCGTCTATCCCTTCCTTGACCACTGACACTACCGCTCATAGTTCGGCAACCTCTGAGACAACTCACAAGAACGCTCCAGTTTTGAGCGGTTTACCTAACAGCCTTCAGATTGAAGATTTGCCCGTCCAGATTGCTGGCCACAGGACAAAGGTAAGTCTTCGTAAAATTGATGTGCCTCATTCTACTTAACATGGTTTCTAGCCGGCGCTTCATGCTGACATCTTGGAACAGAGCGATGACAAGTTTACTTTGCCGATCTTTTCACAGGCCCAGACTGGTTCAAAGCGCAAGCATACTGGTCACACTACTGGCGAATACGTCGCCACATCTGAGCTTGATGAAGGGGACAATGAAGCCTCTGAAGGGGACAATGAGGTGACCGATGAGAGCAGGGGTTGTGGTCGCATGACTTCAGCGGTAGGTCTCCTACTCCATTGAATCACTGTGCTAATTTTTTGTGGATCGGCAGACCAACATCGTTGTTGACAATGGAGGAAATAAGCCGCAGACTGTCAAGCTTGAGTCGTCAGCTGGAACCAATAGCATGGGTGGTGGGCGTACCCGCTACATAAACGGAGATTTACCTTCTGCGCTCCAAGAGGACAGGAAGTGGACCAAGGTGATCCTTCCCGCTCTGCTGGTGTGGGCTGGTAGCCTGGGTGATCCATGGGTGATCCCGGACCAGGACTTAGTGCGGGCGCTTCGGACCATTATATCTGCTGTTGACCCTCAATACGGTGACTTAAATGGCATACGCCCGGGAGAGCCAATCTTCGTGCTTGTAAACCAATTTTTATTTTTAGTTTGGCTGAATTTTGCGCTCACATTTCCTTGGACAGGCAACACGGCGTCTCAGTGTGTGGCGAAGCAACTTCGGTTCCACTGCTCTTGCACTTGTAGCTCATTTCCTCGCCTCTGAGATTGACGACACGAAGAATACCGCCGCTATTCACAAGATATGTCGTGAGCTCCTGGATGGGTTTTCATTCTTATATGAAGACCTTGACCCTACGAATTCGGAGAATGCTTTTTGGTCACACTTTCTATTGCAGCTCCTTTCCCATGGCCATTTGCGCCCATGCATTGGATGCCCTGATATCCCGAAGCTCGACACTGAGAATCTGAAGGAACATGGTATCAAAGGAGTGCTGTGCCTTTGTTGTGCTGCGGTATGTCATTCATTTTCCCCATCAGACGGCAGGGTAATAGTTGTTTTAGCTTGAACGTGCCATCACTCTATACTATAAGGGTGATGTGCTTGTCGATGACCAAATCAGTACCCGTGGCAAGGCGACTACGAAGACTCCCCTCAAGGCCAATAAAGAACCTTCGACCGCATTGGCGTTCTCAGAGCACAACTGGGGATCGTGCACTAGACAATACTTCCTGTCGGTTGCTAGGCGCAGTCCCGCTGCACTGAATGAAGTTATCACCATGTCTGGTGCCCTCATCACTCCCGCCATGGATTACTACATGGAAGATGACTCGACAGCAGAGGACCTCCCTATGTCCGCTGATCAGCGCATGAGCATTTGTAGGTTTATTTTGTGGTCTACACAGTTTACTGACATACTTGACAGAATCTTACCAAACGGACGTTCACTATTCCACCCTCCGGTCGCACATCAATTCATGTTCTACGGCATATTTTTCGGCACCCTTCCGCGTGCTCCCCTCCAACACGCTCATTACGATTTTTCTTAATCGTTCTCACTTCATGTTAGTAGTCACTTCCCTCCACACGATCGTTTCATCCCGCGACTGCTAGTACATTTTACACTCGTTTAATTGCTTGACATTGTTTCTTGCTGCAATTGATGACCATGGTGCTATTCATTTCTGAGTGATGCGGTGAAGCTATTTCTAAGTTTAGGTGGAATTGCATGAAAGGTAGGGATTGTATAATAATGACAATAAGTCAGTCGGATGGAAGTCACGAAAGCATAAAAAGACGGAAAACAACTGTGGATAGACAAAGGACCTACTCAAAAAAGTCTCCGTGCCTTCCGTACATATTTGACTATCTATGCCGAAATAGGTACAGAAAGTATGTAAAAGTCACGGATAGAGTTTTGTCAGATTACTGATGCAAGCAAGAAAACTGTAGCACCTGTGGCCAAAAAAGGCTGTTTTGCTGATTAGTATACGTACACTGCTCACGTTGTGGTCGAAGTGAACTGGAGTCCTCGACCAACAGTTACCTGCTCCATGCGCGAATACATGTATCTCCGAAGAGCTGAAGCTTGAGGATAGGTCTTGAGCTCACCGTGTGTAGTGCATATGCCAATGCGCACTCGTCGGAGGCAAGTGTCACATCCTACATCACGCAGTATCCGGAGTCCTGGTGTGAAAGTTGACTATATATGGTCAATGGCTGGCTTCCGTCTTAGCGCGACAGTCCCGACCTCCATAATTGGCTGACTACGCCACGAGCCTATAGCTCAGGTACAAACGGATGTAAATACCCCGTAAGTTATTTAGTACACACCATGAAATTACAAGGGGCTAATTCTCTTCGCTGCAATGTTGGCACAACGAAGAACGACGACTCGACGCAGGTTAAACTTCATTTTAAGGCCCATTAGACATTACTACATTGATGACTTTTGCCCAATCAGAACGTGGCGTTTACTAGCCGTGGGAGTGATGGTCGCCGTGTCGTGGTACTCAGGTCGTGGTTCATATGCTTGGGCGGACCCGCTGGCTTTCTGGCGAGCCACTGGCATTTCAAACACTGCTAGGTATGTACTGTTCCGTGGAGATACTATGTCATGTCCGAGTGCCTTCTAAACATGTCACTAGAGCCTTACCAGGCCTTACCCCCTGCGACGTCTTCTGCACAACATGATAACCATTGGAGAGCTGCGTCATCGCCCAGGCCTGATGACTCCGGGCTGTAGACTTGTGGCCCCGCGATAGAATCCTCTTTCTACCGTCCATGGCACCCATGATGCGCTGGGGTTATGCCCACTGCCCCAATCTCGATCGAAACCCCATAGCAATGATCTGCACCTGCTCTATCAAGTCATCTACAGCACTTGTAATTTACGTACCTCGTGTCCACCTCATGGGGGTCCAATCCTTTGTTTCAAAAGGGGCACGAACTTGTAGCGCTGAAAGACCGTCTTTCTCCTCACCCACCATGGATGGCTCGTTCAAACCTCCGAATGTCTTTGACGACGAAGATCTATACGTACCGAGTACACTGGATAAGGGGAAACGAAAGGCTGATGGTATCTGTCATATTGATGACCGAGGTCGTCTCTGACCTTTTATCTAGACTCTTACAACGACACATCCACTTGGGAAGCATCTGATACTAGCCCAACAACAGACCTGGGGAGTTATGCTCCTTCAACTGCCTCGTCTTCGGACAGTTCCTCGATGGACCTAGATGGCCCACCAATTCAGTTCACTACCTACAGTGACTCCGATTCAACGGTATCGACGGCAATGGGGTATGCGAATAAACGGGATGCGTCTCGGCGCACTGAGAGCGATGACGACGACGATTCCTTCCAAAGTTTCTATGAATCAGTCCATTCAGACTTGCAGCCGAGCGTATCAACGGATGACAAAGTAAGTGAAATTCAATGTCGATGAAACGCGGAGGCTGATGGTTCACAGATGGATGTCGACGAACCTCACAATCTGCAGGACGATTTGGACCTGGCTTACTCTATCTCAGGATTGTACAGGATCCTCGACTTGATTACTGAACAAGGGAGTGGTGGACTGGGTAATACCCGCTGTCGTGGCTAATACATCCTCGCTCATACTTTCCCTAGTCGACAAAATTATAATCTCTCAGAATTCTCTCAAAGCCTTCATCAACACCGTTTGCCCAGGTACCTACGCATCTATGACAAAGGTTAACTTCAAGTCACTGGATCAATACGTCATCAAACCTGTGGGTATTTACGGAAGCAAGGAAGAAATCGTTCGGTTCCTCCTGGAACTTGGTGTCGTCGATGATGCTGTGTATGTCGTCTACTTAGCACTATGCATTATGTGCCAACCCATATGACTCTTTTTTTTAGGGCCGCACAACTACTTACGGACTCGAGCAGACTGGGACAAGCCCAGCGGGTTCTTCGCTCTGGACTGTATATTCTTCGTCACGCCGAACAGCAGAATAACGCAGAGCAAATCTTTGTGATTTATTGGCCCGAGGAAAGCACTTGGGATGACTCGACGCCATCTCAAGTTCGCCGAAACCGTGTGACTTTCATGAGGTCCGCTCCACCTTCTAATGTCGACATACAGTACAAACGTGTTGAATCAACCTTTTCAGGTACCTTTCGAAGATGTGTGATCAGACTGTCGCCTTAATGTCGTCCGAACACTCTCAGTCAATTATCTGGAACGATGGCGAAGATGACGATAACGATTCCAGAGATGAAGATGACGAGGGTGGTCGAATCATAAGTTGTATCGTGGATAGAACAACGGAACAGGAAGAGTCCGTACAAGTTCGGGAAGGATTCAAGGTATGTTCCTCTAATTTCTCCACCAACAAACCTGCAAGGTTCATCATCTAGGTCCACTCCGAGTACATTTTCCTTTCCAAATCTTCCATAGATGGAATTGATCAAAAACCTATTCTTCTCTATGGAGAGACAGCCCAAGGTTTTATGACTGTGCAGGACCAGCCAGCCAAGCGTGTAGCCGATGTTTTCAAACCAAGGTCTCTCACATCTTTGCAGTTGGAAAACTATCTGTAAGCTCGCCATCGCATATTTTGTACTGATTTGAATCGTATTCTGTTCTTTCAGTACATCAGATCATTTGTGCATCAGCGAATCTCTAGATGATCAAGCACTCAGGGTGCTTGTCAACGTGGGCCTGCGGAAGCGATTTCCCACCGAATGTGGTCATTGGACACACGAGTCTACAGCAGTGGAAGCCCAATGTCGAAAGAGACGAGACAGTGAGCTACGGAAAATCAAGAAGACGTTGGAGAAAGAAGAAGAAAGCCTAGCTGCAGCCGTTCATGAAGCTGTCGTTGAAGAGGTTTTAAGATTGTATCCGTACGTTCTTTTCTTTTTCTGCCTCTTTTATATCCATTCGCTCGATAGTTTCCTAGGGAAGGAGTCATTCGCAAACACCAAGAAATTTTTCACTACTCCAGGTAAGAGTTAGCATGCTTCGAAAGGATTGTATGTTGTCTCATTGCATATAGTAATGTCCTTCCAGGAAATTGTCACTCTCTATCCAGACGCAGGCGACGTTTTCATAAAGAATAAGGATCAATTAACCAAGATATCTGACTTCGAATTTAGGCGGATCAAGGACCGGCTATGTCTCTCTGTGGAATTAATCTCTAGGGCTAAAGACTTCAACGCTGGTCTATACAGCGCGATTATGGAAGCGGCCTCGATGGATGGATTTCAAGCGGCCAAAAGAGTCGTGGAATCTTCCCCTAGAGATGCACAATCTTCAAACAAGGGCTTCTTCCCAAACTGGAAATCCCCTTGGTCGGGGAGTAACGATGAAAAGTCATCTCTTGCACTACGTACTCTCAATGAGGCTAATGATAAAGCACGCAAGATCGCCGACATTCAGTTTTTCTCGGAGATCATCAACGCAGACAGCATCCTGAAAAAAAAGAAGCTAAAACCCTTTATCCAAGATGCAAAGCGTCTAGCACAGCAGTATCTGACTTCTGCTATACCCCGAACAGTAAACAAAATGGTGGGGCTGATTAAAAAGGTCCAGGAGGATGCCTGTACGGCAACAGTCAAATCTGAAACAGCCAGCTATGAAAACGAAGAGCAGCGCAAACTCAGAGCACAGTTGATACGCCATATCAATGATTCAGCGACACGGGCACAGCATGTGTAAGTTCCGCATTCCCCAAGGGGCACTCAGTGAATCCGTATCGGCTTTAGGCACACCCTGCGCATTGATTCTGTCGAGGAGGACACAAGGACGTCGTATTTCATTTCCGGATCTGTACATTCGTACAGAGTTTTCGGTGCTCGCGAGACTCAAGAGGATCCCATGACATGTTTCACCATCCGCACTATGAGCCTGACGGAACACGACAAACATGAATTGCAGCTAAATCCATCAAACATTCCTTCTCCTCGTTTCCAGTTTGCGTATAGATTCCGGTTACCTCAGGGGTATACCGTAATGTACGCAGTTCCCACTTTGAAGAGGTGCCATTTGATTGACTCTAGTCCAGGCGTGCACAACTGCTTCCATCCGAAAAGTTATTGCTTATTGTGGCCGACCGCCTTGGGAACCTGTCTGTGTATCATGAGAATCTTACCGCTATCGATGGAGCAGTGTCCCGAGGGCGTGGAAAACAGTTGAACCGCGAGAAGATTGGTCAAGACTTTGTGTTAGCTTTCGACGAGTCCAAGCGGATGCTGAGCGTCGTCTCCTCGGACAAGGTGTGCATCCTCGTCTACCGTGGATTGAAGGGCATTCGTAGTGACCATCCACAGTTATTACTTCATATTTTTGTGTACGACGATGCCCGGGGCTTTCAAGCACAGGGAAGCTCTATCAACTTGAACGCCTGGTACAGCGAGGGAGTGGGTATCCGTCATGCATGCTTTGTCAGTGGAAGCGAAGAACTCCTGCTTGTGGATTCTCAGAATCAAGCGAGAATCTTTTCACTAGTTACGATGCAGTTTCGGTTAGCTTAATATTTTCCTTTGGGGTCTCGATCTCATTAGTTTGTGCAGGCCTGCGACGCTCAGCCTCCATGGAATTCCGTCAAGTGTCCACTCAACACCCGATGGATCGTGCTTATTGGTTTCCTCCGGGAATGGAGCCGAGCTTACACTGACCGCGTATCACTGGAACTCTTTTGGCTCAACGGAGGGTTTCGAACTCAACATTCCTAACATTCTTGTTGGCGAATCCTTTGTCGTCACATCACTGGTCTCAAGGACAGCTGTCCACTTGTTGTGGCTGGACTTCTTTACCCACAAATGCCAGTCCTATGCACTTGATATTACTCGCCGAATCACTGAATTCATGTTCCGGGAGAAGGCTAGCCGTGGAAGCTCTAATAAGGCGACGAATGCATCTGCCCATAACTGTCTGGTGGACTGTCATTCGGAAGTGTGGACTCGCTTCCCAGTACTGGCAGCAGTCCAGCGGGAGACCATATCTTCTGCCACTTTTAGGAGTCAGAGGACACTTGTGTTTGTCACGGACCGCAACTTCGATATGTTCGCCCCACATTTCGCCGATATGATCTATAATTTCGAGCGGACAACTAAGAAGCCAACGGGAGACGTTCTCAAATCCATCAAAGTTTCCGCTGCTTCGTTCGCCGTCTTCACACGAGAGTTGTGTGGCGCCAAGCAGTGGAATGTTTCGCAGTATCGCGCGGGCGAATGGGTCGTGGATTTCCTGTGCTTGATTCCTATTCACATCGCGGTGACGAAGGAGAACCGTTTTGTCCCGCTGAAGGATGGTGTCTATTCACCAGAATTGGAAAGGTCACTTTTGGGCGCAGAGGTGAACCGCATCGTGGACAGCATATCATTCGGGTGGTATGAGTCGCTTTTTCAGTCATATATGGCAACCAAGGTGATCCGTTCTATGATTAGTAGCGTTGTACTATGCTAACAATACGACAGCCTGTTCGGGTGGTGTCCTCCATGGGAGAACAATCGGTTGGAAAGAGTTATGCCCTGAATCACCTTGTTGACACGTCGTTTGCGGGCTCGGCTATGCGGACGACTGAGGGTGTATGGATGTCTGTCACCCCGACGGAGAAAGAGCTGGTCGTGGCTCTCGACTTCGAAGGTTCGTTACTCCATCGTAATCCACGTCAGTTATACTGAAGGGCCGTTTGTTCAGGCGTACATAGTATCGAACGGTCGGCGCAAGAAGACACCTTACTCGTCCTATTCAATACCGCTATCACAAATTTGGTACGGTGTCCTGATTGCTGTGAACCGAAAAGTAACATGCGTATAGGTGTTGTTCCGCAATAACTTTGCCCTTAGTCGCGATATCACAGGGCTGTTCCAATCATTCCAATCGAGCGCAACTGTTTTAGACCCAGCTGCAAATCCTTCGTTGTTCCAGTCGACCTTAGTTATCATTATCAAAGTAAGATATATGCACGGTGCTAATGTTCAGTATTCAACATATATTATCAGGATGTCGTGGAGGCAGACAGGGCGGAGATTGCGAGAGAGTGAGTCATCCCGCAGTTGAGAGGGTGATTGATAGGCTTACGCAATGGGTGACCAGATTTTCCTTGAAGTTCCAGAGGATCGTGCAAGATGAACAAGAAGCGAACTTCATTACCCGCCTTCACGCTGGCAAGCTAGCGATCGTTCCATGGTATGATTCGTTGCAAACCATGAAAGCATGAAGACCCATTCATTTCAGGCCTGTCATTGAATCGAGAGACTTTTACAAGTTATTCCCAGCCCTGAAGCGCCGGCTCGATCAACAGGATATAACTCATCATGCTGCGGGCGAATTCCTTCACAAGATGAAGGCATTGATGGCCAAACTCAAGGTGTGCAAGGAGTTTCATACATTTCCATTAGTTGACATGGCACTAGGCCAATGATTGGGGAGCAATGTCTCGTACGTTCTACCGCTTATATTGCTGTCACTGTTATCTTACTCCCATCTAGAAACCATGGCCTCTCACCGAGCGCAGCTATTGTCTACGTTACTACCTAACGCTTTAGTATTCGGCTTCCAGGAGATCCATCCTGAGCGGGAACCTCTGAAGGTAGGTCATAAACGCCTGCTATGCACTGTCTGCCTTATTCTGACATTGTTCTCAGAACCTGGACACCGACGTGCCTGTAGAATTACCTGATACAGAGGCACAGTTCTTCCTCGCTGCAGGAGTAGCGCCGCAGTCCGAGGCTCGTGAACGAGCATTGTCGACCCTTCAAAGTTCATGGGATCAATGGGAAACCCGCCAGCGAATTCCTGATGCAGAATGGACACAAGGGTTATCTCAATACCTTGAGGACATTGTCAACTTGCGGATCGATCACGTCCGTGAATGGCTTAACCAGAATTTGTCGCGTTTCCAGGCAGGGCATGCGAGCATTGAGGACCTTCGGCGCACCTTCGAAGGAGCAATTGTCGATTTGAAGAGCAACGTGCAGCTTTGTAAGTTGCAATGTGCTAGCTGCCAGCTGTTGTGCGTCCAAAGCCGCTTCCATGATGGACCGCACGCTTGTCAGACCAACCACCTCTGCATTCACGAGTGTGATTTTTGCCAGGAACTTAGGGAATGTGGCATGACGTGGGTTTTAATCATATATCATGCAAATTGCTGACCTCAATTCTGTTCAGCGCTGGCCATGCAGGGAAACATATGTTAGATCCGTTCTACGTCTCAATTCCGTAACTCACCTTGAGATTTAGCTGTGTCGTCACTGCTCATCTATGTGGGAAGCCATGCAAATTTGAAGGCAGATTTGGATGTCTTCACGAATGCGTCAAGGTGGGGTGTTCCTACTTACCATAGAAGAACTGTTCTGATTCGTTGACGCACCTTAGGTCATTGATCACTTGGACGAGCATTTATGCGCTACCACAGTACATGCATGCGGAAAGGCAGGTCATATCGTAGTTCGAGCCCGCTCACACACTTACCGCCCTTCTATCCTACAGCCGTGTAGTTTATCCTCTGTGAAGCTGGTCGACGGGGGAGAGTATTCGTGTTCTGGATCTTGTCGAATTCCTAGGTAATACTGCCACCCACAGAAAAAAGAGGAGACTAATGGCTTCCCAGTGATGTTGCCCATGGCCGGCATGAATGCGAAGCCCGCCTCTGTTCCATCACTTGTCAGTTATGTAAGCGCCTTTGTTCTCACCAGGATCATATGCACGGCTTGGAAGATGGGGAAATCCACCTCTGCGGGTGAGTTTCACAAACTGATTTGCATACCCCTGATCACTGGCATAGGCAAGAGCATCTTTGCACCTCTGGTTGCTCAGCTCAGGGGATATGTGAAATTGAAACAGCTCCACAATCCATCGAAGCTACTTTCACTGGCAGACACGAAACTTTTCAGTACACCAAAGTATGTGACTACCATCTACTCATGTTTTCTTTTTGACCACTCTCCCTCGTACAGTATTCCCAAGGTAGGTTGTGCGGAGTAGTTTCTGTGAACCTAGCTTATCCGACTCAGTGGCCAAACGACTAAAATGCGTCAAGGTGATCCCACCTGGTGCAACAAAGCACAAGGGTTCCCACAACCATAGCCTCGACAAAAAAGTCGTTCACTTTTGTGAAGCTAGGTCAATCTTTGAATGTGATCCAAGAACATTGTACTTTCTCTGACCCGCATGTTGTGATAGGTGTGAAAATTGTGGCTATTTCTGTACCCTGCCACTCGGTATGGTGGCTCCTGTCTGCGTGTAGGCATGGTAACTTTTTGTTATGCAGGCCATCCCCAACAAGAGCACGAGACACGTCACGGGTCCATGTCCCGAACACGATGGACTATTGATGGCCCCGATGATACTGCAGTACTCGAGGTCGAAGGCAGGAGATTCTCCACCAATGATGAAGGTGCCCCGATGATGTGCAATTTGCTTTGCCAAACGTTGGGTCGCCATGCACACATCGACTACTGTCGTTCTGATGACGAGGCTGCTTGTACTGGCAATGATGAGATTCAGCATATCGACAAACGCTTGCTCCCTGACCCTGATCGTCCCAAGGATTACGTCACACACAGCTTATTCTGGAAAAGGAGTGGTAAGGGTACACATTTAACTGAGAATAACTGTCAGAGTAACACTGTTTAGGTTTCAAGGACCCTTATTCGAAAGAGGAGCAGGCGCTGTTTGCGAAATGGTATGTTTTTCTGGCATATTCTGTGCTAGCTCATGCCAACGTCCCAACAGTGATGCTATGTGCAGTGGTGAGTTGACTCATTGTAGCAGAGACAGGGTCATGACACCGAAACAGGTCCCGAACATGCTGGGGACGCTGCAACTCTTCCTCAACCTTCATACTGCGATTTGCCGATGTTTCATCCGCCATCGGACCCGAGTGCTGCACCAGCATTGGGATATATATCCAACGATGGACATCATTTCAATTGTCGTAATCCTGTCGTGATGCAGCAAGCGTTTCATGTGTATGTACCATATCTACTTCTCAGTACACTTGGCTCACTGGTTTTTGCAGAATTTTCGTTGCAGACAGGTCAGGATTATTTTTCCTTAATTCAGCATTTCCTGATCCCTACTTTAGATCAGGTTCTATGTCTTACGATGATAGGCAGCCATTACAAAATACTCCAGCCTCTGCAAGGATCATCGCTACTGCCAACAACAGGTTTGGCGCAGTGCTTTCCTCACTTTCCAGCTTCTGGTCTGCCCGTGCAGCAGCCATTGGATCTGGTGGGAATGCTGCTCGCAGAGACGCATATAGCGTCATCCTCTTTAACCACGGTGTCCTGACTGCAATCGAAAATGATTTTACAAGCACTCCGGATCAACTTCTTGACGCCCTCCTGCCTTACGAGGCAGATGGAGGTACCAATTATACTACTGCCATTACCCATGCTCAGGGTCTCATGGAAGGGAACTGGAGCACTGAGAGGTAAATGGGCGTCCTTGAGAAGATGTTAAGTAGTGTACTAAGATCCTTTTCAGGTCTCCTGTCATTATCTTTCTCTCTGACGGAGAATGCCACATTACTGACCAGACTATGCAAGATCTGTGTCGCAGATCAATCCAACTTGGGTACGAGCTTATAATACCCGTTTCTCAACTGTTTTTGACAAATGCTCTACAGAAAAGCCGTGTCCTTCCACTCTGTGTCATTTGGTCCAGATGCATCCTCTGTATACCTCCGTAGAATGATGGAGATTGCGCTTGATGCCCAGAACAATGCACCGAGAGACCCACTTGCTCCGCCTGCTGCTACAGTCAGGTCGACATACACTCAAGCCCTTGATACTGTACGGGTCTCTCTATACTTGTTATTTATTAATACCCTGACATTATTATAGGTACAACTGGCAGAGACGTTCCTCGGGATTGCGGAGTCACTTCGGAAGCCACGAGGTGCACTGATGCACTGAGCGTGTTTCCGCTAAATGTAGAGGATTTCTCATTAGTCTGATATTCGAATGTGTTAGTAGTTGACAGTCTGTACGATTGTGAATTGAGATTCCTATGCACACCCGTCTGACTGCACATTGCAAAGCACGTACATACTTTAACCCTTCAGTAGTTCAATGCCCATTGACAGCTGGCACGTTTCGGAAGTGCGAAATGGTATAACGTCTTCGCTGAACAAAGCTACAGTCTGGATTGACAGTGTCCGATATCAAGGCACCACTGTTCGGGGGCAATATTAGTTGTCTCTTATAAGATGGGGTTTCGCCTGGTTTCACCTACAAAGAATCCCAGTTGGACGTCGGTCATGGCAGTTTTCAGAAACTGGCCAACAAGTGGAGTGGCTCCTTAAGTTGATAAGAGAGGGCCTAGTACTGTTCTCAGCATATGCGACGACTTCCGCATAACATGATAACTAGTACTATCGGAGAGCTGCGTGATCGCTGGATGACTCTGAGCTGCGGACTTGGGAGTCGGGACTCCGCGATAGAATCCTCGTGATGCGCTGGGGTTATGCCCACTGCCCCGATCTCGATCGAAACCCTACAGTCTGCTCTATCAGGTTACTAATCTACAGCATTTGTACCTCGTGTCCACCCTCATGGGGTCCTATCCTTTGTTTCAAAAGGAATACGGCGCTGAAGGGCTACATCTCTCTTCTCACCTACCATGGACAGTGGTTCGTTCAAACCTCCGAATGTGTTTGACGACGGCGAAGATCTCTACGTACCAAGCACACTGGATAAGGGGAAACGAAGGGCTGATGGTATCTGTCATGTTGGTGCGTGACAGTGTCTCTGAATCATTGTTTAGACTCTTATAACGACACATCCACTTGGGCAGCATCTGATTCTAACCCAACAACAGACGTGGGGGGTTATGCTCCTTCAATCGCCTCCTCTTCTGACGATTCCTCGATGGACCAAGATGGACCATCGATTCAGTTCACTACCTTCAGTGACTCCGAATCAACTGTATCGCTAGCAAAGAGGTATGTGGACAAACGGGATGTGTCTCAGCACACTCAGAGCGATGTCGACGATTCCTTCCAAAGTTTGTATGAATCAGTCCATTCAGACTTGCAGCCGAGCTCATCAACGGATGACGAAGTGAGTGAAGTTCAATGTCAGTGAAATGCGGAGGCTGATGGTCCGCAGATGGATGGCGCCAAACTTCACAACCTGCATGACGATTTGGACCTGGCTTGCTCTATCACAGGATTGTACAGGATCCTCGACTTGATTACTGAGCAAGGGAGTGGAGGACTCGGTAATCTCCTCCGTCGTGGCCAACACATCCTCGCTCATACCTTCGCCTTCCCTAGTTGACAAGATTATAATCTCTCAGAGTTCTCTCAAAGCCTTCACCAACACCGTTTGCCCTGGTGCCTACGCATCTATGACAAAGGTTAACTTCAAGTCACTGGATCAATACGTCATCAAACCTGTGGGTATATACGGAAGCAAAGAAGAAATCGTTCGGTTCCTCTTGGAACTTGGTGTCGTCGATGATGCTGTGTACGTCGTCTGCTTAGTACTATGCACTATGCGCCAACCCGTACGATTCCTTTATAGGGCCACACAACTACTTGCGGTCCCGAGCACACTGGGACAAGCACAGAGGGCCCTTCACTCCGGAATGTATATCCTTCGTCCGGCTGAACAGCAGAATAATGCAGAGCAAATCTTTGTCATTTATTGGCCTGAAGAAAGCACTTGGGATGACTCGGCGCCATCTCAAGTCCGCCGAAATCGCGTGACATTTATGAGGTCCGTTCCATATTCCAATGCCGACACGCAGTACAAGCATGTCGAACCAACCTTTCCAGGTACCTTTCGAAGATGTGTGATCAGATTGTCGCCTTAATGTCGTCGGAACACTCTCAGTCAATTATCTGGAACGAAGGCGAAGATGACGATAACGACTACAGAGATGAAGATGACGAGGGTGGTCGAATCATAAATTGTATCGTGGATAGAACCACGGAACAGGAAGAGTCCGTACAAGTTCGGGAAGGATTCAAGGTATGTGTCCCTAATTTATCCACCAACAGATCTGCAAGGTTGATGACCTAGGTTCACTCCGAGCACATCTCCCTTTCCAGATCTACCACAGATGGAATTGATCAAGCTCAGACGAAACCCATTCTTCTCTATGGAGAGACAGCCCAAGGTTTTATGACTACGCAGCACCAGCCGGCCAAGCGTGTAGCCGAAGTTTACAAAGGAAGGTCTTTCACGTCTTTGCAGTTGGAAAATTATCTGTAAGCTCACCGTCGCATACTTTGTACTGATCTGAATCATTCTGTTCTTTCAGGGCGTCTGATCATTTATGCATCAGTGAATCTCTAAATGACCAAGCATTCATGGTTCTTATCAACACAGGCCTGCGGAAACGTTTTCCAATAGAATGTGGTAAATGGACATACGGGTGTACAGCGTTGGAAGACCAGTGTCGTAAGAAGCAAGCTGAAGAACTACGGAAGGTGAAGGAGAAATTGGATAAAGAAGAGAAAGGCTTGTCGGTGGCCGTTCATGAGGCCGTCGTTAACGAAGCGTTAAGATCCTATCCGTACGTTCTCCAAAAATCTGTTTCAGCCTCCTTGTATCGACCATCTGGATAGCTTCCTCACGAAGCAGTCATTCGCGAATCCTGATGAAACAGATACGCCAGGTAACGGCCAGCATACATCGAGTGTTTCGTGGGTTGTCTCATTGTATGTAGTAGTACCCTTCCAGGAAATCGTTTCTCTTTATCCGGAAGCGCGCAACCATTTTCAACAGAATAAGGGTCAATTGGCCAAGATATCTGACTCGGAATTTCAGACTATCAAGGACCGGTTATGTCTCTTTGTGAAATTTATTTCTAGGGCTAATGATCTAGACGGTCGTCTCTGCAGTCTGGTTTCGGAAACTGCCGCAATGGAAGGTTACAAGGCGGCCAGAAGCGTCATGGAATCTTCCTCTAAAAGCACACAGCCTTTGGTCCAGGGCTTCATGGATGTAGCCAAAGACATTAAAGCGACATTATTGGGAACAGGCGACGATAAGGCTTCCCCTGCACAGCGCGTTCTCTGGGAAGCCGATAAGGAGGCACGCAACATCACCGATCGCCAGTTCTTCTCGGAGATCATCAGATTAGACATTATCTCGAAGAATAAGAAGCTAGAGCCTTCGGTCCAACGAGCGAAAGAGCTTGCACACAAGTCCCTGATGGTTGCTGTCCCCCAATTAGTATCTAAACTTGTCGGGTTGGTTAAACAGGTCCAAGAAGATGCTCGTAGAGCAACAATCAGAGCTGAAACTATCCGTTGCAAAGGCGAAGAGCAACGCAAACTCAGATTACAGCTGATACGCCATGTCAATGGTCCAAAGACCCAGATACAGGCTCATCCGTAAGTTCTGAACCTTTGGTGTGAAGTTCATCTCAACCGTTGTTGGCTTGTAGGCACACCTTACGCATTGATTCTATCGAGGTAGACAAAGGGCAACAGTATTACAATTACAGCTTCACCCGTTCATTCAAAGTTTGGGGTGCTCGCGAGACTCTAGAGGATCCTTTGACACTCTTCACCATCCGCACCATGAGCTTGACAGAACAAGATAAACATGAATTGCAGCTAAATCCGTCAACGATTCCTTCTCCTCGTTTCCGCTTTGAGCATACGTTCCGATTACCTCAGGGGTATACCGTAATGTGCGCAGTTTCCGCTTGAAGGAGTTTTTTTTGATTGACTCGAGTCCAGGCGTGCACAACTACTTCCATCTGACAAAATATTGCTTGTTGTGGCCGACCGCCTTGGGAACTTGTCTGTGTATCTTGAGAGTCTTACTTCTATTGATGGAGCCATATCCCGACGGCGCGGGAAAGCGTTGAATCGCGAGAAGATCGGTCAAGACTTTGTGTTAGCTTTCGATGAGTCCAAGCGGATGCTGAGCGTTGTGTCCTCGGAGAAGGTGAGCATCCTCATCTACTATAGCTGAAAGGTAGCCGTACTGATCGTCCGACAGTTATTACTTCATATTTTTGTGTACGACGATACCCGGGGCTTCCAAGCACAGGGAAGCGCTATCAACTTGAATGCGTGGTACAACGAGGGAGCAGCTATCCGTCATGCATGCTTTGTCAGTGGAAGCGAAGAACTCCTGCTCGTGGACTCCCAGAATCAAGCGAGAATCTTTTCACTAGTTACGATGCAGTTTCGGTTAGCTTAATATTTTCCTTTGGGGTCAGCATTTCATTAATTCGTGCAGACCTGCGACGCTCAGCCTCGTTGGTGTTCCATCCAGTGTAAACTCAACACCCGATGGATCGTGCTTGTTGGTTTCCTTCGAGCATGGAGCCGAGCTTACACTGATCGCGTATCATTGCGACTCTTTCGGCTCAACGGAAGGAATCGAACTCAAAGTGCCTAACCTCTCTGTTGGCGAACCCTTCGTCGTCACATCACTGATCTCAAAGACAATTGTCCACTTGTTGTGGCTGGACTTCTCAGCTCGCAAATGCCGGTCCTATGCACTTGATATTACTCGCCGAATTACTGAATTCATGTTCCGAGAGAAGGCTAGCCGTGGAAGTTCTAATAAGGCGACAAGTACATCTGCCCATAACTGTCTGGTAGACTGTCATTCGGAAGTATGGACTCGCTTCCCAGTACTTGCAGCAGTCCGGCGGGAGACCATATCTTCTGCCACTCTGAGGAGTCAGAGGACCCTTGTGTTTGTCACGGACCGCAACTTCGATATGTTCGCTCCACATTTCGCCGACATGATCTTTGCTTTCGAGCGGACAACCAAGAAGCCAACGGGCGACATTCTCAAGTCCATCAAAGTTTCCGCTGCTTCGTTCGCCGTCTTCAAACAAGAGTTGTGTGGCGTCAAGCAGTGGAATGTTTCGCAGTATCGCGCAGGCGAATGGGTCGTGGACTTCCTGTGCTTGATTCCCATTCACATCGCGGTGACGAAGGAGAACCGTTTTGTCCCGCTGAAGGATGGTGTCTATTCACCAGAATTGGAAAAGTCACTTTTGGGCGCAGAGGTGAACCGCATCGTGGACAGCATATCCTTCGGGTGGTATGAGTCGCTTTTTCAGTCATATATGGCAACCAAGGTAATCCGCTCTATGATCAGTAATGTTGTACTGAACTAACGATACGATCTCGCAGCCTGTTCGGGTGGTGTCCTCGATGGGAGAACAGTCGGTTGGAAAGAGTTATGCTCTGAACCACCTTGTTGACACGTCGTTCGCGGGCTCCGCGATGCGGACGACTGAGGGTGTATGGATGTCTGTCACCCCGACAGAGAAGGAGTTGGTCGTGGCTCTGGACTTCGAAGGTTCGTTACTCCATTGTAACCCCCGTCAGTTTTGCTGACGGGCCGTTTCTTCAGGGGTACATAGCATCGAACGATCAGCGCAAGAAGACACATTACTCGTCCTATTCAATACCGCTATCACAAATTTGGTAGGCTGTTCCTGATTGCTGTCAACCGAAAAGTAACACGCGTACAGGTGTTGTTCCGTAATAACTTTGTCCTTAGTCGCGATATCAAAGGGTTGTTCCAATCCTTCCAGTCGAGCACAACTGTTTTAGACCCAGCTGCAAATCCTTCGTTGTTCCAGTCGACCTTAGTTATCATTATCAAAGTAGGCTGTATGCACGGTGCTAATGTTCGATATCTAACATACCTTTTTAGGATGTTCTGGAGGCAGACAGGGCAGAGATTGCGCGAGAGTGAGTCGTTCCACAGTCGAGAGGACGTTTGATAGGCTGACCCCAATGGGTGACCAGATTTCACTTGAAGTTTCAGAGAATCGTGCAAGATGAACAAGAAGCGAACTTCATTACGCGCCTTCACGCTGGCGAATTAGCGATAGTCCCATGGTATGATCCGTTGTAAACCCCGAGCAGCATGAAAACCCATACATTTCAGGCCTGTTATTGGATCGCGAGACTTTTATAGGTTGTTCCCGGCCCTGAAGCGCCGGCTCGACCAACAGGTTATAACTCATCATGCTGCGGGTGAATTCCTTCACAAGATGAAGGCATTGATGGCCAAACTTAAGGTGTGCAAAGAGTTTCAGACATTCCCATTAGCTGACATAACCCCAGGCCAATGATTGGGGAGCAATGTCTCGTAAGAAGTTCTACCACAGACTTTTGTTGACACTGTTATTTATATTCCCGTCTAGAAACCATGGCCTCTCATCGAGCGCAGCTATTGTCTACGCTACTACTTAACGCCTTAACATTCGGCTTCCAAGAGATTGATCCTGAGCGAGAGCCTCTCAAGGTAGCACATAAACCTGTGTGATTTCTCTGCCTTAATCTGACGTTGTTCCCAGAACCTGGACACCGACGTGCCTGTAGAATCACCTGATACAGAGGCACAGTTCTTCCTTACTGGAGGGGCAGCACCGCAGTCCGAGGCTCGTGAACGAGCATTGTCGACCCTTCGAAGTTCATGGGATCAATGCGAAACCCGCCAGCGAATTCCTGATGCAGAATGGACACAAGGCTTATCTCAATACCTTGAGGACATCGCCACCTTGCGGATTGATCGTGTCCGTGAATGGCTTAATCAGAATTTGTCGCGTTTCCAGGCAGGGCATGCGAGCATCGAGGAACTTCGGCGGACTTTTCAGGGAGCGACTGTCGATTTGAAGAGCAACGTGCAACTTTGTAAGTTGCAATGTGCTAGCTGCCAGCTGTTGTGCGTCCAGAGCCGCTTCCACGATGGACCGCACGCTTGTCAGACCAACCACCTTTGCATTCACGAGTGTGATTTCTGCCAAGAACTTAAGCAATGTGGCATGACGTGGGTTTTGATCATTCATCATGCAAATCGCTAACCTCAATTTTGCCCAGTGCTGGCCATGCAGGGAAACATATGTTAGATCCATTCTACGTCATAATTCCGTAACTCACCCTGAGATTTAGCTGTGTGGTCACGGCTCATCTATGTGGGAAGCCTTGCAAATTTGAAGGCAGATTCGGATGTTTTCACGAATGCGTCAACGTGGGTGTTCCTATCATACTAAGAGGAGACTGTTCGTTGATGCACCTTAGGTCATTGATCACATGGACGAGCATTTATGCGCTGCCACGGTACACGCATGCGGAAAGGCAGGTCATATCGTAGTTCGGGCCCCCTCACATACCTACCATCCTTTATCGCACAGGCGTGTAGTTTATCTTCCGTGAAGCTGGTCGACGGCGGAGAGTATTCGTGTCCTGGATTTTGTCAAATTCCTAGGTACATAATATCGCCACCCCCAGAAAAAAGAGGAGGCTAATAGCACCCCAGCGGTGTTGCACATGACCGGCATGAATGCGAAGCCCGCCTCTGTTCCATCACTTGTCAGCTATGTAAGCACCTTTGTTCTCACCACGATCATATGCACGGCTTGGAAGATGGGCAAATTCATCTCTGCGGGTGAGTTTCACGAACTAACTTGTACACTCCCTAATCATTGGCGTAGACAAGAACATCTTTGCACCTCTGGCTGCTCAGCTCAGGGGATATGTGAGATTGAAACAGCCCCACAATCTATCGAAGCTACCTTCACTGGCAAACACGAAACTTTTCAGTACACCAAAGTATGGGATTACCATCTACATATGTTTTCTCGTTGGCTGATCTCCTTCCCACAGTATTCTCAAGGTAGATGTGCGAAGTTGCCTCTGTGAACCTGGCTTATCCTACTCAGTGGCCAAACGACTAAAATGTGTCAAGGCGATCCCACCTGGTGCAACAAAGCACAATGGTTCCCACAATCATAACCTCGATGAAAAAGTCGTTCACTTTTGTGAAGCTAGGTCAATCTTTTCATGTGACCCAAGAATGATACTTTCTCTAACCTGGCATGTTGCAATAGGTGTGAAAATTGCGGATATTTCTGTACCTTACCACTCGGTATGGTGGCTCCTGTCTGCGTGTAGGCATGGTGACTTATCGTTATCGTGCAGGCCATCCCCAACAAGAGCACGAAACACGTCACGGGTCCATGTCCCGAACACGATGGACTGTAGATGGCCCCGACGATACTGCAGTACTCGAGGTTGAAGGCAGGAGATTCTCCACCAATGATGAAGGTGCCCCGATGTTGTGCAATTTGCTCTGCCAGGCATTGGGTCGCCACGTACACATCGACTACTGTCGTGCCGATGACGAGGCTGCTTGTACTGGCAATGATGAGATTCAACACATCCACAAACGCTTGCTTCCTGACCCAGATCGTCCCAAGGATTACGTTACGCACAGCTTATTCTGGAAAAGGAGTGGTAAGGGCTCACATTTAACTAAGAACAACTGTCAGGGTAACGTTGTTTAGGTTTCAGGGACCCTTATTCGAGAGAGGAACAAGCGATGTTTTCAAAATGGTAAGTTTTCTGGCATGTTACGTTGCAGCTCATGCTTATGTTCCAACAGTGATGCTATGTGCAGTGGTAAGTTACCTCGTTGTAAGTACCAGAGACAGAATCATGACAGCGAAATAGGTCCAGAGCATGCTGGGGACGCTGGGACTCTTCCTCAGCCTTCGTATTGCACTTTGCCTATGTTTCATCCACCGTCAGACCCGAGTGCTGCACCAGCATTGGGATATATATCCAACGATGGACATCATTTCAATTGTCGCAATCCTGTCGTAATGCAGCAAGCGTTTCATGTGTACGTACTTATTCAGTTCCTTAGGACACTTGACTCACTGATTTTGCAGAATTTTCGTTGCAGATAGGTCAGCTTTGTACACCATTAGTTCACTCTTGAGGTTGACTCCCGCTTTAGATCAGGTTCCATGTCTTGTGATGATAGGCGGCCGTTACAAAATACTCCAGCGTATGCAAGGATCGTCGCTACCGCCAATGACAGATATGGCGCAGTGCTTTCCTCGCTTTTCAGCTTCTGGTCCGCTCGTGCAACAGCCATTGGGTCGTGTGGGAATGCGGCTCGCAGAGACGCTTATAGCGTCGTCCTCTTTCATCATGAGGCCGAGATTGCATTCGAAAATGATTTTACAAGTGGTCCGGATGAACTTCTTGATGCCGTCCTGGCACTGCCTTACGAGCCGGATGGAGGCACTAATTTTACTGCTGCCATTATCTGTGCTCAGGGTGTTATGGAAAGGAACTGGAGCACGGAGAGGTAAATGAGCATCGCTGAGAAGTCTTCAAGTATACTAAGATCCTGTTCAGGACTCCTGTCATCATTTTTCTCTCTGACGGAGAGCGCCAAATTGATGATCAGACTATGCAAGATCTGTGTCGCGGATCAATCCAACTTGGGTACGAGCGTATAATCCCCTTTTCTAAACAATTTTTGATAAGTACCCTGCAGAAAAGCCGTGTCCTTCCATTCTGTGTCATTTGGTCCAGATGCATCCTCTGTATACCTCCGGAGAATGACGGAAATTGCGCAAGATGCCCAAAATAATGCACCGAGAGACCCACTTGCTCCGCCTGCTGCTACAATCAGGTCGACCTACACTCAAGCCCTTGATACTGTATGGTCTTTCCATACTTCTACTCGTTAATGTCCTGACGTTATTTTAGGTGCAACTGGCAGAGACGTTCCTCGGGATTGCGGAGTCGCTTCGGAAGCCACGAGGTGCACTGATGCACTGAGCGGGTTTCCGCCGAAGGTAGATACATGAGAATTAGCCTGATACCCAAATGTGTTATTACTGAAGTAGTAGACGGTCTGTACAATTGTGAATTGAGATTCATGTTCCTATGCATACCCGTCTGCGTGCAAAGCATGTACTTCAACTCTTCAGTGCCCTTTGGCAGGGCTGTGTTTCGGAGTCTGATTCAACAAACTCAGCACTGGCTTCCAGCATGGATCGTCATCCGTCACGATGTCTCGATCCACCCACCATGATGCTTTTTATGCTCAGTGTAGCAGGTCAAAGGCACCTCGACAGAATTCAGACGTGACTGCATATTGGGACGGTGGCAGTTGGAATACAACGTCAGTATTCCCTGCGCCCTGCGCTGAACAAAATTCTGCGGCAGCCTCAGGATGGTGATCAAGAAGTTGTACTCTTCCCCAAAGTATCCTCAGCGCTTTCTTATTGTTAGATCAGATGATCTACACGAGGCTAACCTGGGCGGCTGATTCGTCGCACTGCATATAAGGCGCTGCAATCCTGGGGTCTCCACTATCGCATCACATCTATCATGCCACCCACCAGCGCTGGTATCGTTCATCAGCCTCCGGGACAGGCAACGTTAGAATATCTCCCTCTGGAAAAAGTTGTTATCAGAGCCTGGATAGTAGATGGTGCGTCTGAATCAATGCTTCCCACGCACATACCCTGGATTCGTCCTTACAAATTCCTGGACTTCAACTAACGCTGAACGGTGGCGACAGTGTCTGCGCGAATTGTGTTGACACAATCTTTTCGAAATACGTCGGAACAGCCCACCGCTAGAGCCAAGTACGTCTTTCCGCTTCCGGAACGATCGGCCGTATGTGCCTTTGAACTTGAACATGCCGATGGACGTGTCGTTATTGGTACTGTGAAGGAAAAGGAAGCTGCTGCCCAGACGTTCGAAGCAGCAGTTGCAGCAGGGAAGACAGCGGGGCTGATCGAGAGTGTGACAGACGATAGTCAGTCGGCATGTTGCACATTGGAATCCCCCTCATCCCTTCTTGCAGTATTCGCCATATCGGTAGGATCGATCCCTGCGGTACAGCAGGTAACGACCCGTATTACCGTGAGTTCAAGATGATCACTTGCTTTGCTTACTTATTCATTGAAAGTTTACCATGGACCTTCTCAATGAGGGTCTCCGAGATCACGTACGTCTCCAACTTCCTTTCACTATTTTCGAACGATACGGTCCTCCTCTTGAGGCAATGGCGGATGCTGCCACTACGTCAAATACCACATGCATTGACATCAGAGTCGACATCCAAACTAGTGACGTCATCCACACTATACACAGTCCAACTCACCCCGGCATCTTATTATTGCGGTACAAGATGCGCGACGGACGTAAATCCCATCGGCGCATGTCCGCATCTTTGAAATCCTCGACCTTCATCCAAGGAGACTTTGTGATCACCGTGCATGCCGACGGGCTGGACAAACCAAGATGCTTTGCAGAAGTAGCAAACAAGGGCACAATTGGCATGCAGCTCACACTTGTGCCATCGTTCAGAGTGCCACGCATTTCATCTCAAGAATATATATTTCTGATCGACAAGTCGGGGAGTATGGGAGGCTCACGGATAGAGACCGCAAAACGCACTTTATCTATGCTCCTCCGGCTAATGCCTGGGGATCAGACTGTGTTCAACATTTTGAGCTTTGGTGACAGAACATGGCCCCTTTGGGAACTATCCCGTGAACTCGACCAAACCTCGCTGCAAGATGGGGTGAGCTCCTTTCTAATAAATATCAATGACCTTCGGAGCTGATCAGCGCATCAGATTTCCCATGTGGATGGACTGACAGCCAACGGTGGGGGAACAGAGATTGCCGGGGCTCTGGAAGCTGCAATAAATGTCCGAAAGCGAGATCGGCCTACAGCCATATTTCTTTTGACGGATGGCGAGGTATACGTGCGTAACGTCTGTGGGCCTATCCATGTATGTGGTTAACCTTCCTTGCAGGACTTAGATGGGCCCCCGACCATCGTAGGCAATGCCGTACACAATTCTCCGCCACATGCTCCGTTACGTGTATTTGTACTTGGCATCGGAGACGCCTCCTCCGAAATGTGCGAAAGAATTGCGCGTGCCGGGAATGGAGAGTGTCTCTTCGCACATTCATACGAAAGCATCCTAGGCAAATGTGCTCGGCTTCTTAACGCGGGTCGCTCCAAGAAGATCGAGCGCATCGAAGTAGACTGGGGCGTACAGTCGTCAAATGGACCCCAGCTGTCAAATGCGCCTTCACCGCGTCTCACCTTTTCTGCAGATACCCTCGAACTTGAACCCCCGCCAGCCCTCCAGCAGGCTCCACATGTGCTCACCAAGATCTTCGCAGGGATTCGTTTCACAGTCTTCGCAATAATATCTTCCACACGAACGCCATCCTCGATAAAGCTTTTCACCAAGTTCGAAGGGGTGGATGACCCATTGGAATGGGATGTCCCCGTTACGGAAGTCAAGCCATTTAGAGACTCAGACTCGGATATCCCTCTTGTGCACACGCTCGCCGCGCGCAAGTTGATCTCGGAGCTATATGAAGGGAGAGCACCTCTCCCGTGTGTGGTTGGATCTGTCGCAGCTTCAGATGACCAGGTCAGGAAGGCGGCCATTGTGAGGCTTGGATTGGAGTACCAGCTTGCTAGCAGATATACATCCTTTGTGGCAGTTGAGGATGAACAGCAAAGATCGGCAAGCGGTGGTCGAAGAAGGTCCAACAAGGGATGGATTAGGACAAGGTTACAACTGCACGCAAATGCTTCTGCGCAACAAACGAGCCGAACGGAGGACACTGGAGAAGAAGAAGACGGTCTGTTAGGCACTTTCATTAATGGTATAACTTCAGCGCTCTCTTTTGTCTTCAATGCGCTTGGCGGAACTTCATCCACTTCACCATCACATGGGCGCCAAAACATTCCCGGTATGTACGTCGGCTCCGAGTCGAGTCTGGACGTAGATGATGCAAGTCCCCGTGGACGAAGTCCTAGCGCTCGGGTCCCAGGGAATGGTTTTTCGCGTCGTAACAGTACGGAGACACTATCAACTCTGAGTTCTCTGGAAGGATCATGCTCGTCTTGCTGGACATCCACCCGGTCCCCAAGTCCCAGGGCTCGCTCTCCTGATCCAATCACACGCGCACCATCTCCCGAGTTCGTTCACCAAGGAGGGGCTCGAAGAGCGGGATATTTACCACCACCTGGTGGAGTATCATTGCCACCAGTAGACGCTTCCATAGGACCCCCTACAGTATCCAAGGATGCATATGAGGTATTCCAACTTCTCGGCCTTGACGGCTCGTTTTTCCCCTCTCCGGAGCTTAAACGGATCGTTGGGGCCGGAGTATTGGAGAAAGCTGAAGAATTCGATGCGGATAGCAAGTTGTGGGCGACGGTAGTGGCAGTGGCATACTTGAAGGAGAATTTACAGAACGAACCAGACTTACTTGATGCACTGCTCGCCAAAGCAGAGGACTTTATCAAGGAGGCGCAGGTGCGAGGAAGAGGAAGTTTGCCTGCGCGATTTGAAGATATGGTTAGACAAGCCTCGGAGTTTCTCAGGATGGCGCGAGAGGGCACCCTGTAACGAATTGGATCCACATCTGGAGGATGGCGTGGAACTTTGGAGTATTGGAGAACAATCAAGTGGCTCTCGTATAAACAGAAAACATGTACCTGTCCGACTTTTCAAATCATGCCTTAGAACAGTTACCTTGGCGAGTCTGCGTCAAGCATACGTCGCAAGATGACATGTTAAGATCAACTTCTGCCCTTGTTATATCCATGCATCTATACACCATGGTAGCGAGGGCTGTTCCAACCCGTGATTCTGGTCCGGAAATTCGAGGCTCGAGACGCCGCGTGCGTGGCAGACCACAGTTGTTGTGATGATTGATGACCGACTGCTTTTGAGGTCGAGGGAAGATGGAACACTTCGTTCAGTAGTGGAGCACTCAGCAGTCATGCACCTTGGATGCAAATGAACGGTCAGTGCATGCCCTATTTCCAGCTCCCGTACTTGCTTCTGCGCGTGATTTTGGCGTCCTTCTTAGCCCAGGGCCACAAGTACTACATATGCCAAGTCGATACCTACGGTGTCGCGGTTTTAAAAACACCTGTTGGTCGGTCAACGATGCAGAGTGCTTTTGTTGTGGGAGATGAGGGACAACGGCAATGTCCGATCAACTTGATCCGAATTAAAGGCGATCCTGGAATATGACGACTTGAACATTTTCATATCGGAACACGAACGCTTTTGTTGAGTTTTGGAATGTAGCCAAACAATGCCGTATGATGATTCTATGTTCAAGGAATGAATTTCGAAATGTCAGTATCGTGCGCCTATTACCACTGTCAGTGTACCCCTGACAACTTGCCCATAGCCTTTCACTTGATAACCGTATTTCTACCTGCCATGGTATGAGCAGCAGATGGTGAAGGGACAGTGAATCGGAGAGCCTTCTTCTATTGAGTCTGGGAGAACAGTTTATTAGGTTGGCAAGCCTACACTACCTGCGATGACAACGGAAAAGTACTAAGGGAAAATAATGATACAAACGGAAATCATAATGTGGGCTGTACAATGCTACAACTCAACTCGTGTCAGCGTGCGTTAAAACCTTCCAGTCCACTTTCCCAGAGCCAGCCGTCGAGTGATGATCATAAGTATACATCCGATCATGACCACTCCGCCAGAGTAAAAACCGACATCCTTAAATCCACCAGATGCCGTCTGTATAACACCGGAGAGTGGTGGCCCGACCGCCGCGCCGAAAAACTAAGACACGGAAATTGAATAGGTGAGATAAGGCAACATGCGAACATTCTCACCGTAGCTGTAATTGCCATGCCAATCCTAAAGAAAACAATATTTTAATTTTACAGGCAACCACATAATCATAATGGACTGTGGACGTACCTTCTGCCAGCATCGTTCATTCCACCCAGACGAGCAGGAGTGCTTGGGAGCAAACTAATGAATGCACCTGTCGTAGAGCCGTATATGATCGTCACGACGACTAATGGTGCAACTTGAGAGGTTACATATGGCCACGCAAAGCTCATGAGGCCACCAATCACTGTGGTGGGGATCAGCGTATTCAGGGCCCCATATCTGTCCGCAAGGATTCCCGAAGACAGTCGACCAATCAGAGAGGAAAAGTTTGCAATAGAAATCAAGTAAAATGCGAAATTTGGTGAGATCCCCGCAGCTTGGGCCGAGAGGTCGAGGAAGATAAGAGGAGAAAAGAGGCCAAGTAATACTACATTATAAGCAATGACTGACGTGGCTATTAGATGCGGCATTTAGAGTATAAATCGAGGTTAATCTTACCACAACATGTGAATGCAGGATTTTTGAAGGCCGCCAAATTAAATAATCCTCCCTTGACATTAGATGGCGGCAGGCGGGTGCGAAGTAGCTAATGGCAGAGTCAACCAGAGTAAGTGAGACAATAGATAGAAAACACCAACTAAATTCCCGGCGAATACTGCCAGAGTAAGTACGAACGCTGTGATGCGTATAGCCCACTTGAAGCCGACTTTGTTAAGGAGTTGTTGTGCCATTATCGGAAGTATAGTGCCACCTATGCTTGATCCTATTGAAAACACGCCGTAGGCTAGAGATCGTTTTTTCAGGACTGAAGTTGTGTCAGTGAGCCGCAATGAAAGTATGAGAGTCCACACATACACCAATGGGAAACGACTGCGGGACAAGTGCCGAAAATCATCCCAGCGAAGAGCTGAAGTTAAATTAGTCATTTCTAAATGATCGGGCGAACGACAACCAACTCCTGTTGCCACACCCTGACACAACATGAATTGCGTATATGTCTTGCACTCAGCCACGAGAAACTAGAGATGTTGCATCAGAGGGAAAGTATCAACCATCAATTGCCACATACCAGTGCAATGACATAAATGACGCTACTAATGACAAGCGGACCGTTGTAGTAACCGAGATCGAGCAAGCGACCTGTGAATAATGCCTGGCGGGACATTAATATGGTTATTGGCAGGGAGGCGAGGTCACATACTGGGACGAAAACAAGGCCATACTGCGTGGACCCTATCCATGCAATAGTTGAAGCAGAGAGGTTTTGGAATGTGTTTGTCTGATAGTATGTCTGGAATACCTGCGAAATTTTTGAGATAGATTATGATTGTCTTCCGATCAGACGTACTCCGAAGGAATTGATCCAGCCAAAACTATTCAAGGCTAGTAGTGAGTCACAGATGCAGAAACCTTCGCTCAGAAGTGAAGCCTATCTCACGTAGCAAAAGACATCAAAAGGGCCTGTATCCGTGGAAATAATGCATTAGAGCAGAAATGTGAGGTGATCGTTGTGCTCACTCCAATCACAACGGACCATGCTCGGAGACCACCATCGGGAAAATCAGGTTCACTAGGGAGGGTGGGCTTCTCGGGGTCGAAAGCTACGAATAGAGTGGTTGGCCGGCCAAAAGCAATCTTATCTACAGACAGAGTGGATTGTTCGGTATCCTTCCCGTAAGGCGCATCAAGCGCAATGGTGAATGTAGAGTTCCTAAGACGAGTGGTGTCCATGCTCTAAAAGGTGGTAAGCTGGGCAAAGACACCAGGTGGTTGAGGCAGTGTGGTCGAACGGGAAATAATAACAGGAGGGACAGGATGTATTTACATAGCGAACGAAGGGTAAAAAGTCGGAAAATTGGTCCGTAGATCGAGGAGAAAGCTGCGCAGAACATAATGCAGTCTGACTGTTGTTGCCGAGGCGGGGAACTGAAGGCCGTGTGGCTTAAATTACAATGATTAGTTTTCACTGGAATCACCGTTATGACACATTCTGTGTGAGTTTGGATTCTGAACTGGAAAATCTATTCTGTCCGACGAGTGTCCATATGGCTTGCCACGGACGCAGTGTTCGAAGTTGGATGCACCGCCACGTGGCGTGCTTTCTCCGCATTGTCCGCTTCTTATTCCAAGAAACAAGAGAGACCAGATAAAAGAAGAGACTTTGGTCTCGGATCACCGTCTAAACCCAGGATCCATTCGGTTTAGTTTTAATACTACCCACGGTGTGCATGGCTCACCAGAAATGTACACACAAAACTTTGGACAGCTTAACTCGGGTTGTTGATACGGTTGCGGAGAGCGTGATCGAAACGGGGGTACACTGGCTGATTAGTACCGGCTCACGGCGTATCAATTGGAATGTTACGTGATGAATTGTCTCATTGAAAAGGGCCCGCGGCAGTACTCCACTGCTTCCATTTGTCACAAATTTGCAGCTGTCATTTTGACCAGAGCACTGTGCAGGCAATGACCATTTCCATGGGGATCAAAGGACTGTGGCCTTAAGGATGATCTGGCACAGTAAGCCCACAGCGATGTCTGACAAACTCCATGGAGCTTTGACTCGCAGTGATCGGTTTTCCCGATTCTTCCCTGAAAAAGGAATTCGCCGGGAACCTCGCGGGAACTCGAGCTTCGAGCCTTCGAGGTGGTGCGGCCGTCGCGTCTAATGTTTCCAAATAGAAATTACTGGAAACTCTTCTATGATTGAATCTTAGAATTTCTTTCAGATTCTGCACACACTAGTAGCACCAGTGCCCGACATAAACCCCTAACACTGTTGACATACAAATATCGGACGTTTATCATTCATATACGCTGATTGTGCCGGCGGCTATGGCGTCCACCTGTGCCACGGTAGATCCTAGTAGATCCTATAATCAGCAGCAGCAGCAGGCTCCTCACCAAAAGTCAAGACATCGACAGGAAGACCTGAATGCCCGCCCCACGTTGATAGGCAAGCTAGCCACGACGGGAGCATTACCGTCAACGTGCTGAGTTCAGCAGGGCGCAACGGATGAGAGAGCGCAAACTTCATCACGCTCTAAAAATATAGAATTCTCTCTTTCTCTCTCTCCACACACCGGTCTTTGAAAGCACTACTATTTAGATTCGAAGACCGATTATCTAGCAGAGTTTGGCTTTCGGAGGCTAGCTATATTCATTGGAACAGTTCACCATGGAACACAATTTGGTGGGTCAAAAAAACATGATGGCATATACATAGTATTATCATTTGACATAGTAGCTACAGTCATATGTTGCATGGGCTATAACGAGGCGTACATGTTTAACCTTTATGTAAGAGGCAGTCTTAAATCAAGACCCGATATCAGATTCCGGTCTCTATCGCACTTACACGGCCCTAGTGCCTCGTGTTAATTGGATTCATACATTGCCAGAACAGCAGGATTCTTTTCGGTAGCTGCGGGACCACCTGGCACCGCCCTGGGGAACCACCTTGCCAAGTTCCTTGCACGCCGCTCATTTGCTGGCGGATGTAACGGGACAGTTGCATCAGCATCGAAGTATGCGATAGCGAATGCGATTCTCATGGTGTCTGTTGTGTTCGACTTTGCGGCGTGGTAGGTCCAGCATGAGTGGCTGTGATGCACAACAATCACATAAGCAAGTTTTTCCGAAAACGCAGAGTGAGTTTGCACTTACAAAGTCGCATCACCAGCGTTCATGTGTTGAGCAGGAGTAACGGTTAAGTTCTCTTTCTCGATCAATTCGTCGATGAACTCATCACTTGCGTTAGAAATCTCCAGATGTTCGGCATCACGAGTGAGGTGGGAGCCTGACACAAAGGACATGGGGCCCATTTCTAGCGGGCAATCGATAAGTGGCACCCAAAGGGTGATACACTTGTCGGTGTCAAGGGGCCTTTGCGATACAGATCAGCACATAAGATACAGGTGGAAACAAGGTATCTGCTCACCAGTAGTACCCATCTTGGTGCCAAGGTGTTGGTGCACCCTTACCCTGACCATCCTTGAAGAAGGTGAGATCATGGTAAATTCGCACATCACGGCAGCCGAGTAGTTTTGCAGCGATTCCTGATTGAAACGTGCGTAAGTAAGTATAATTTTGATTACCGCCTGACAGCGAGTCGTCGTCGCCAACATACCAGCATACCGCTTGGATAAGACGTGTACACGTACAACGTCGTTAACTTCCCATAGATTTTGCGTACAGCGGAACGCCTTTTGGAAGTTCTCTTCCTCATCGATAAGAGCTTGGTGAGCTTGCAACACGACAGTGCGCAGCTCATCGATCTCTGGGGCAGGAACGACGTTCTTGAGGAGTATATGACCCTATGTAAACCCGTGCGTCAGCAAAGATTTCAGTGCGCGGCGCGAGGATTTTTTAACGGACATCTTTCTGGTATTGGGCGATGTCAGCCTGGGTGAGGGGATAATCCTCTGCGAGTGCGGCGTGGATGTTGACCACCATTGCGAATAACCAGGATAGAAAAACTCGGTGACTTGAAGAGGTGGGTTACTTTCAGATCCTGGTTCTCCATTGGCTCTCCTTCCACCTTTTTAAATCTCTGAAGACCAACTCGCCTGTACACTCCCTGTGAGCTCTGCATCCTAGTTACAACAAAACTGGCCGTCCAAAAACCCAAAGCAGACAACCATCTCATTTCCGGTTTCCATAGACAATGGTTTGAGCCCTTATAACCAACTTGGGCCTGTCAAGATATGGTGGTGTTGTGATCCTTCCGTCGCCCCCAAGCTCTAGCAGTTGAGATGTCCGAATATCGCTTCTCTCCCTAACGCAGTTGTATCGCTGTTAGAGCTCTCCTTTTCTTTTTGTGATCTCAGTATGGCTATGATATGATCTGATTGAAACGAAAGTGCGGAAAGCCGGAGAAGAATACAGTGTTACGGTTTCAGCGCCACAGGGACTGCATTTCCCCGGGAGCTGAGGTGGTCCATTTAGCTACATGGGGCTACACTACTTTATTCTTGTGGACCGGTCACTATCATACTTGAATTACAGTAAGCAAGCGGGTACTTCTAACTGCGGAATCGATGAAGTAGCTGTACCCTAGATGCACTCAAAATCAGTCTCTTGTCTATAGATAATCCCGCACACTCTCTCGGAGGCTCTAAAATTTTCCAGTCCACTTTCCGAGAGCCAAGTGTCGAGTTATGGCAAGGAGTATGCATCCAATCATTATTACACCACCACAGTACAAACCCACAGCTTCGAATCCGCCAGATTTTGTACGTATTGCACCCGCGATGGGGGGTCCTCCCGCTGAGCCAAATACCTGGAACATAAAATCCAAAGTAATGAAAAAGTCAAAGGCAACCAGGATTTGAGATTTTCAGAGATATTCCTACCATGGCTGTCATTGCCATACCAATCCTGAATTAGATTTTTTAGCATCACTTTTAGGCTGCATAGAGCGATATTATGAACGTACCGTCTTCCTGCATCATCCATTCCACCCAGGCGAGCAGGTGTACTCGGTATCAGGCTGACAAATGCTCCTATCGCGCAACCATACACGATCGTGACAATAACCAAGGGAGCTACATGGGAAGTAACGAATGGCCATACAAAGCTCATAATACCACCAATCAGTGTAAAGGGTATCAATGTATTGAGTGGGCCATATTTGTCTGCAAGGATTCCTGAAGACAGTCGGCCAAATAAGGAGGCACAGTTGGCGATAGCGATTAAGTAAAATGTGAAATTAGGCGATAGCCCCGAAGCTTGAGCCGAGAGATCGAGGTAGATGAGTGGTACAAAAAGTCCCAAAAGCGTTGCATTGTAGGCAATGACTAGGAAGTTAATGGTTAGCTTTAGTGTTCCCGCGCGATATAAATGGTTTCCTCTACCGCAACATGTAAATGCCGGATTTTTGAAGGCTGCCCAATTAAACAATCCTCCCTCGACATTAGACGGCGGCAAGCGGGGCCGAAGTAGCTATGCTCAGTATGAATAGGGGTAAACACGTGAGAACACGGAGGACACGAACCAGATTCCCAATCAGCACTACAACAGTGAGGATGGATGCCATGATGCGAATAGCCCATTTGAAACCAACCTTGGCAAAGAGGTGCTGTGTGGCGATGGGGAGAACAGTTCCACCGATGCTCGAACCCATTGCAAGGACGCCAAAGGCTTGAGAGCGTTTGTTAAAGACTAGGAAAAATGTGTCAGCGGACTAGTAGGATACCGAAAGGGGGTTTCCGTACACCAGTGGGAAACAATCGCAGGTGTACTACCGAAGAGCATTCCCGCTAGAAGCTGGATTCATGTCAGGATATCACTGCGTGGGTTGGAGAACTATTACTAACTCCCGTTGCAACACCTTGACATAAGATGACCTGCAAAAATGTCTTACACTCAGCCACGAGAAACTGGGAAAGTTGCGTGAGAGAGCTGGCGCGCCGATGATCCGTTAATCCTACCAGTGCAGCGACATAAATGAGACTGTTGATGGCAAGGGGGACATTGTAATATCCGAGGTCAAGCAAACGGCCAGTGAATAATGCCTTGCAGTGCCAAGTATAAGTGTAGTACTATCTCTGGGTGGAAGACGCGTACTGGAACAAAAACAAGACCATATTGGATGGATCCTATCCAAGCAATATTGGAGGCGGATTCGTCTTTGAATGTATTCTGTTGGTAATACGTCTGGAATACCTACAGGCGTTGTAAGACAGACTCTGCAGTCGTTCCAAACAGTGGACTTACTCCAAAAGAGTTGACCCAACCGAAGCTTCGGAAAGGTTAGTTAGCATAATGACCTTTCAAATCGATAGATTGTACATACGTCGAAAATGACATAAACGCCGCCTGTGTTTGGATTAATTAGTTGGGTATGAAAACATGATGGGCGTTTCGCCTACTCACTCCAATTACCACAGACCATGCTCGCAAACCACCATCTGGGAAATCAGGTGGACCGTTAGGCGGAACTTTTTCGGTGTCGAATGATCCGGCGGGTGGTGTGGGGGTTGTGCTATATGCGAGTTCGCCGACCGAGGGTATTGGCTCCGCTTCACCCTTTCTGCAAGGTGCTTCGAGTCCGCCAGTGGAGTTAGAATCCTGCAAGGAAGCGGTGTGCATGCTCTAAAATATTAATGATTAGTAACTGGATAGCGGAACGTATGTGGAGTGAAAACAAGGGGGAGTAAAATTAAGGAGGGGTAAGATAGGAGAGTTAACGCGGCGAAGTGTACGATGGTAGCGGGGGAAGATTTGTCTGTGCACACTGAAGCACAGTGCTGACCACTGTTCATTACGAAGTGCTTGTCATTCCGCAAGTTGGGCCGGTCGAGAAACCGCATCGATTAACAAGCCAGGAACTCGAATTACCAGAAGCGTAAATTGAAACGATCGTTTGAAGAAACCTCCGCGGATGCCATCAATTTCCTTTGGTGGACAACAGGGACCGAGGTTTTCCGATGAGTGCACCGGAGGTACTCTTAGACAGCGGGTACAGACATAAGAGGTTTGAAACACTCTAATAATAGTGGGGAGTGATTGGCGACAGATAAAGCCTGTGCCATGAACGCATCAATTACCACGAACTAGCAGTGTACTGACATAATCCTGGAGCAACATCCGAAAACAATGCGTCACAGATGGACATAGCGCATTGCCGTTGTGGGAGCACACCTGCGGGACAGAATCCTCGCCTATAAAGCACCCTGAGGTCCCAAGGAATGAACCACCATCGATTAGTTATCCCTCTCTACCATGCTCAGTCTCGTTCCTCCGGTGTCCGTTCTGGGATATAAACCTAATCCCTCACCTGAGGGGATGCCCATCATCGACATCCGATCGATATACCATTCGACCGCGGGAGCTACTCTTGAGGATGGCATTCGCGCGAGCATAGTCACTGGGCTCTCTCATCCATACAACGAAAAAGTACTTCCAGGATTGTTGCTGTACAACGAGGAGGGGCTTCGTCTGTTTGAACAAATCACCTATGAGCCAGACTACTACCTTACCGAACTGGAAATTGGTATCCTCTCAAAGTACGCCACGGAGATAGCCAATTGCATCCCTGAAGGCGCATTACTCCTTGAACTGGGCGCAGGGTGCGTGGTTAACCGGCTTCACATTTCCGCGACTTACCATAGTATTACATTAGTGCCCTCCGTAAGACAGCCCTGTTGTTGGATGCCATAGAAGCCCAAAAGAAAAGGGTAACTTACTTTGCACTCGATTTGGACAAGCCGGAGTTGGTCCGCACACTTAGCGAACTCCATGGCCGTTATACCCATGTTGGCCTTGCTGGGCTGTGGGGGACCTATGACGATGGTTGTATTTGGTTGAAGCAGTTCAACGACTGTCCCAGAGTGATCCTATGGTTGGGTTCCTCTGTCGGAAACATGACACGGAGTAACGGTTCTATATCTGAGTCACCCGCAACACGTAGCTTACCCTACCCAACAGAGGAAGCTGGTCAATTCATCCGTAGCTTCGGAGAAGTTCTTTCTCCTCAGGATCGGTTTATTATTGCCATCGACACGAGATCTCATAACCCCGAGGTCGTTCGAACCGCGTATAATGATAGGGCAGGGTCCAACCGCCGTTTCGCCATGAACGCGCTCGGCAGTATCAATGACCTGTTCAATGCCAAGGTTATAGACGTTTCCTGTTTCGCCTATTCCCCATATTACAACGAGGTAAACATTTGCGTACCTTTTTCAGTCCGCAGTAGTGTTGATGACGGACCTCGCAGATTCAGGGCCGAAACGAGGCGTATTTCCGTTGCCTCAAGCAGACGCAGGTCTGCATCCCATCGAAGGAGCCCGTTCTTATCCATGAAGGGGAATATATTCGGTTTGCCTATTCCCACAAGTACGACCGTATAGAACGCCAGTTACTGTGGTCCTCCGCTAACGCACGCGCTGAGAGGGAGTGGACAACCGAGGAAGAAGATTACACGGTGACGATGCTGTCGTGGACTTGGTAAGAAAATTCGCTGTCGCCTTTGGAAGTCTCCCCTGAGGTGATGCCTATCTAGATACGTGGACGAAGAGATAGAATGTATGGCAAATTTTTGGGGCACGCTAGGATGTAAGCGGCGAGTTAACACCCATCCTTGGTACTGCGAAAGATCTGTTGTCGGTGCCTTTCCTGAGTTAATGCTACTCACTACGAAGTTGTGTGAATGATAGTGTGGATGTGGGGGTAAGAACAGTAAGAGTTCAATGTACTGCGAGACTTGAGAAATTCATTGCGTAAAATTGGGCGTTGGGGCGAAGTTTTCACGAAGACATCCGGGTGGCCGGTGGCACGGTGAAACCCCGGAGACGGTTTTGAGAGACCAGAGGGACCTCAGGTACAAACATACAACAACAAAACTTGCGGATGAGTCATCATCGAGCCCACACTCGGCGGCCACTTTCCGGCGAGTTACAAGGTATTCAATTATAATCCCTTACTCGGCGGACGTGGCATGTGCAACACATGATGGAGTGCATCAGATTTGAGCCCAGGTTTGGCCCAGGTAATACAATACTTGGACATGATTCTAGAAAGCCGAATCCTTATGTAAGCCTGTGAAGCCTGATCCCAACAAAAATTCGGCGTTGACTAGCGATTAGTGACTCATCGATCAAACAATAGGCGTATGTAAATAAAAAGGCGCAAGGACGTTAAACGGCCCACCATCAGCACATTGTCATGGACGCCATAAAGAAAGTATTTGAGACAAAGAAAGCGGAGGTGTGTGTTTTCTGGACATCGAGTAACACTTGATTTCATCTCCATCGTCTACCAGGGCGACCATGCCCTTGTCATGTTTGTCACTGCAGGTTATCCCAGGAAGGATGACACTGTTTCCATCCTGTTGGCGATGCAGGCCGGAGGGGCTGATATTATCGAAGTCGGCGTTCCCTTCTCAGATCCCATTGCGGATGGCCCCGCGATCCAGGAGACCAACCTCGTACGCATGTTCGGTAGAGCCCTCTCTGCACATCACATCTAATCGGACAGTATTAGATCGCGCTGCAAAATGGAGTCGATTACACAACGATCCTTGCGCAGGTAAAAGAAGCTCGTGCTAAAGGTCTCACTGCCCCCGTACTCTTGATGGGTGAGCTCTGACGGCGCCTAGCCAACGCGCTTCCTGACGACCCCGGGTAGGATACTACAACCCAATTCTTGCATACGGGGAAGACAAGGCTATACATGACGCTTGCGACGCTGGAGTAAACGGTTTCATCGTGGTAGATCTTCCTCCTGAAGAGGCGTTCGAATTCCGCGGGAAATGCACGAAAGCTGGGTGAGCCTATTTGCCGAAACTCTGAACTTCGGAACGGCTCAAGGTTGGCCACTAGTCTTTCCTATGTTCCTCTCGTGGCACCATCGACATCCCTCCACCGGCTTCCTTTCCTAACCTCGATTGCCGATACCTTCATTTACGTTGTTTCGCGTGTAGGTTCCTCCGTGCTCATAAATATCGGAGTATTGAGATAACTACCGCAGATGGGAACCACCGGATCTTCTGTCAAAGGGTTTGTGAATAGTGAACTCCCCGATATTATCGCCCGAATCCGCGAGCATACCTCCGTACCTTTGGCCGTGGGTTTCGGAGTGGCTACACGTGCTCACTTCGACGCTGTCGTCGAGGCCGGAGCCGATGGCGTCGTCGTCGGAAGTCGCCTTGTCCCTCTCATCAAAGAAGCCCCCCTCAACAACATTCCTCAAGTAGTTGAGAAGTTCTGCAGGGAGCTTACAACGGCATCTCCCGGCTCATCCACTGCCGGTGTTCAAAGTTCAGAGTATCACTTCCCAGTAGTCACCGGCATATCTAGGCCGACTGGGACGACGCTTCTTCCGCCGCGATTTGGCCAGTTCGGCGGGCAATACGTACCGGAGGCACTCTTCGACTGCCTCATCGAATTGGAGGAAGCTCATAACAAGACCCTCAACGATCCGACCTTCTGGGCCGAATTCGAAAGTCACTATGGTTACATGAACCGCCCTTCCAAGTTGTACTTTGCAGAAAGCCTTACTAAGTATGCAAACGGCGCGCAAATTTGGTTGAAGAGAGAAGACTTGTATGCCTCCGTTATTATCTGGAAGTCATTGGTACTCATGCTTCCATAGGAACCATACCGGATCTCACAAGATAAACAATGCCGTTGGTCAGGTACGTGAATACTCAAGTGCAGACCGCGGAGCTAAAAGCTGGTCAAAGATATTACTGGCCAAGCGCCTCGGTAAGACACGCATCATAGCCGAAACTGGCGCCGGACAACACGGAGTGGCCACTGCGACCGTCTGCGCCCGTTTCGAAATGGAATGTGTCATTTACATGGGTGCTGAAGATGTGCGCAGGCAGGCTCTCAATGTTTTTCGTATGAAGATGCTTGGCGCCAAGGTGGGGGTGATATGCACGAGACCGCTTTTGCGTACTGACAAGCCGCAGGTTGTTCCTGTTGAATCCGGATCGAAGACATTGAAGGATGCCGTCAACGAGGCAATGAGAGACTGGGTTACGAACCTTGCTACGACACACTTCCTTGTTGGGTCGTGCTTCGGCCCCCACCCGTTCCCGACCATCGTGCGCGATTATCAAAAGGTTATTGGGCGCGAAATCAAGTCTCAAATGAAGGAGGCGACGGGAAAACTTCCCGATGTCGTCGTCGCGTGCGTTGGCGGTGGAAGCAATGCGATCGGGTCCTTCTATGACTTCATTCCCGATACAACTGTGCAACTTGTTGGCGTCGAGGCAGGGGGAGAGGGTGAGCATAGCTCTTATATTAGCTCTCCCACTAACAATGTATAGGTATCCACGGCGAGCGCCACAGTGCGACTCTTGCCAGAGGAAAGCCAGGTGTACTGCATGGAGTTCGAACATATGTCCTACAGTCACCTGCTGGTCAAATAGTAGAAACCCACTCCATCAGTGCCGGGTTGGATTACCCTGGTGTCGGACCGGAACATTCCTATTTGAAGGACAGTGGACGGGCCGAATATGTCGTTGCAACAGACGAAGAGGCCTTAAGAGGATTCCGTTTGTGTACTCAACTCGAGGGCATCATCCCAGGTACGTTTCTGCGATCTTTGGGTTACCTTTCTGATCTCCCCTAGCCCTGGAATCTTCGCATGCGTTATGGGAGGGTATTCGAAGGGCGAAGACGTTGCCAAAGGAGACCGTTCTTGTCATAGTCCGTGTCTTGTTGCCGTTCTGCTACACATCTAACTGATCGTCAACTTAATACAGTGTCTCTCAGGAAGGGGTGACAAGGACGTGGAACAGATCTCGGAACTCTTACCTGGAAAATGGGCTGATCGCCTCGACTGGCAAATTTGAAGGATGGTGCTTGTGGAATGACATAGAAAATGACTCTCTAAAGATATACTGATTTCATTTGTACAATGTAGCCACCCTTGATGACTACTTTCCAGCACAGTCATAGAAGAGATGTTCAATTCTCACCAATTGAGTGTTCAATCTATGCACTTGTATTTTGATGAATGTCCGGGCCAATTAGTTATTGTGACTTGTCCAAGTGCCCTTGTTTTTCCTGTTTGTGATCTCATGGGTTGCATAGCTACCCACCAAAAAAATGACTTTATAGTACACCTTGAAGCATGAAAATGTGCTCGTGGGGCTGCACGGTACCCCTCCCCTTAAGTATGCCCTTATGTCATGACAGCCTCTTTTGTGTAAGTTCAACCTCCCTTCGTCAACATGGAAAGTATCCACTCGGATCGCCGAGAAAGCCATTGCATGCAGGGGGAAAAGGGGGTGGTGTGATCGACACCCACGTCAGCAGGCTCTTCTAGACTTTGGAAATGTCGGCGTACGCACTCAGTGACTGAATGGTGAGTGGTTCCGCCGCCCACAATGCTTGTCGCATGATAGGTTGGAAAGTTGCGCACGTGCATCCCCCGAATCATGAACTAGCTCTCTCAGTATGTTGTGATGCATGTCATCTAGGAGGATCGAGCAGTCACTGGCTTCGAGCGCGGGTGATTCGGAGTTCGTTGAAACCTTTCCTAACATTGAACCTGCTTGGCGCGACTTGATGAACTCGCATGACAGACGAGCCCACTGAGTGACTCGAAAAGTCCATTGGACATAGTAGCAAGCTGTACGGCCTCTGCATCATCAAATGTGGCGCGGAACACCCACAATCTGTCCTTGACCTATAGACAAATGTCCTGCTCAGTGGAGGCAGCGTCGACGTTGTCCAGAGACAGAGCTTTGATGTACTACGGAATCACACCATGAAGTGAATTACGGACTCCTGGCATGCGGCGGTCGGGATGTAACGAATATGCGAAGATTCAGGTGTCGACTGTGCCCTTTAGTGAAGGATCTTCAGAAATGACATCGGCCAATGCCAGCGGGTCACTGCCTCTGTAATACGTCTTAGAACCACAGATGGAATAGAACAGGGCCTGTCGGGTTGAATGTTGGATGCGACTGGACTATTTGATTATTCGGTTGATATGCTTGATCCATTGAAGCATCATGGCATTGGCACATCCATGTACTCGGCAACTGATGTTCTTGACGGAACGGTGACGACGAAATGAAGTCACCAGGAGGTATATTGCAGTGGTGTATGCATGGGATGTCAGAATCAAAGGAGAAATATAAGATCGATAATCACCTCGTTTACGGTCCGGTAACTCCATGGAACTAAGGGAAACACGAGGAATGTCTCTCTCACATGTGAACAGCATGTTGGCGGAGCACAACGGCAGAACATAACCAGATATTCCCACTAGCCCAGGTCACGATTGCTATGTAATACAGCTGCGCCACCAGACTCTCGAGTTTCAGAAGTTGGTCAGTGAGAGCCATCGACGAAAGCCAGTCTAGAGTTCGATCTGCGACAGCAGGGTGAGAGAGACCTTGAAAACGTCTGTCCATCGCGCAGCTGGGGGGGTCACCGAAAAGTCTACAGATGCAGCGTCATAGACCACAATGGAAAGAGAAGCGAATGCCAGCCTCATTTCAAGGCATTTGGTGACATTCATGAATATCCCTTGCCCACCATGGCGATTGTATCTTCCTACATGAAGTTCGTGCTTCAAATTTCGTGTGATAATCACTCGCTAGGAAATAGTGTTCACCAATTTGGATTTTCGCACTAATAACCACATACGACACACTACTGGTCCTACTGTTACACAATTTCAACACAAATTTACATCTGCAGCCACACATTCACTTGCCGCCGTTTTGGATCAAGGCAGCCTACGCAGGCTGAATCCTGAACGTCTGCTGAGGGCTAATCGGGTGCCATACGTTGTGGAGGTAGAGCTGAAATATGACTTTGAATACTAGTGTCTTAGTCCCAATGGAACTATATTTTACCTTGTGCTCACAACCGGGGTTGCCTCCTGGGTCAGACCATGCGTGACCGTCTAGTGTCTCAATGCTAGAAAGGTGATTGTATCAACTTTCTGTCTATGTAGGACTATAGATGATTGCTCACGTATATTCCCCGCTGCCGCGGGCAACGATCCTCCACTGCTGTGGAGCCGCCTTGTCGAGGCACCCGTAGATATGGCCATCTGCACTCCGAATGTGCCTGTTCCCCGTCCAAATCTGGTAGGTTTGCTGGCCCACCGCAACGAACCTGAACTATTGGTACCCAGGGTTATTTCCACAGCAGAATGAGTGCACAAGACGACGCCTACACCTAATCTAGTATTCCCGACAATTACTGCCTCGCACTTCGCAGGTGGGAGGGTGCGGCAGAGATCAATGGGGCGTCCGCTAACATCTGAGAAGATGTAGAATTCGCCAGAAGAAAGGCTGTGGATGTCGTTCATGTTGGAGTTGGGGATATTATTGACAAATGGTCGCCCTTTTATATGCGAGGGCAGGAGGGGGGTTGCTTCCCCGCACCGGCATCTTACGAGAATATTTAGATAAGACCAGTTTTGCTATCAGAACAGAGCGCCTTCTGATCATGTGATGATCACAGTGGAAGCGAAGAGAATGTTACGGCGTTCCAGAAGTGAGGGGATCCGAATTGCATACATATGAGTACAGTTCGAGACGTTCACGTGCCAAAATCCCATCAGAACAGATACAGTTCTGATGCGAACGAATGTCAGATCAATGGGGACGAGTAGTGGACCGATAGTCCGCATTTTACAGCCCTGCGTTGGAAAGGAGTGTGGCATTTCAGCTATGTAAGTTGGGCATACCGCCAGGGCAGGGCATAGTGTTCGCTTCCATTTCTGACATTGTTTGAGACGGAAACGTGCGCAGGGTATGCGGCGTGCGCCCTGTCAGCCTATCTGAATATTGAGCAACCGAAATTGCAGTAATGTTCACGTACGGATTGAATAACATGAAAGCCTGGGTATGTATTCATCCCCGATTACCGGCCCATCAAACAATTCCCTGGCAAGTTTGATGGGGAAGGAATGTAAAGTAGGGCATGTACAAGTTGGGGTTCCTGTTATGTAACCTCCTGACAGATACTGTACTGCGGACAAATCCAGTCCTTAATAAATAAACAACACTCTGGAGTTATTCAGCTTACGAGAGTACAGAGAAATATATGCAATTTTCTCACCTTAAAGTCTGGAGGTCCGGCAATGGTTTCCTTGGACTTTCACTGGGAAGTCATTGCTTCCACGCCCTGCTCCTGTCCATGGGAACCCGAGTGCTGGTAGCATCCCTGACCACCTTGGATCGTAGGCAGTCAAGCCATTCTGCATAAGCGGTGTTATCAAATCCTCGCCTCACAGGTGGACAGCATGAGATAGTTAGAAGATGGTTTTACTAGGTACGCGTTTGCCGGCTTCAGGAAGAAAATAACTTGGATGCTGGTTGTCAAATTGAAGGTCATTGCTTTGCTGACACTGGGTAGGTAGTACCTTGCAAGAGCCCTGCTCGCAATCTTTTTCCCTGTATTCCCGTAGTGTCCATGCGATGTGAGCTGAAATGCTGCAGGAGAAAAGTCTCACTTATATTCACGTCCCCACTTGCAGATAGGGTCATTGACTCTCTGTTGTTCTGTTAACGCTCCAATTGTCGTGTGTGACAAAGATATTGCTTCTAATACTGTAACGCAGTAATTCCGTCAGTGATCCATTGTATCTGTTCTATCATTCTTCCCATGTGTTGACAAGTAGACTCAACTAGTATACCAGTAACCAAAGTATGTATGAAAGGACTCCACAGATTCGGTGATCGTAAGTCATCCTGTCAAGACAAGGTGAGACTCTTCTGTATTCGTTCATGGGCCCCGAAATCTTGAGTTTGTCTGCCTGAAGTCGACTGTTGAAGAGTACTAGTTAATGAGATATGCAGAAGCATGGAGTTGCAATTCGCTGTCCGTGCAGAATGCGTTGATCGGTGGAGTTCAGTGTTTTGCATTGGACACGTGCCAAGACTTACTTGCCTAATATATTCAGCAGGATTTGCCAAAATTGACATGTCTCTTTCAATTGCTACTTTCACCCTCAGCCTATCAGGATCTGTGACCAAGGACTCGACAGCCTGGACCCCATGTGACCTTGGTGAGGGCGCAAGTGCTTGAATGTTCATGCACGTTCATGTGCCGTACATTCCCTTCCATCAAATCTGTCAGGTACTTGTTTGATCGGCGCTGAAACCCATTCATATGTACCCCCAATTCGTCCGTGAACATTACTGTATTTTCGGTTGCTCGAAATCCGCTCACGGGCGCAACCCGCACAAGCTCCCATCAGAAATGGAAGCACGAGTCCATTATGTACAAAGCGAAGCCACACTTAGCTGAAATGCGGCACTCGATTTGCAACGTAGGGCTGTTAAATGCAGCCTATTGGTCCATTGCTTGCCCTCTGACTGACATTCGTTCGTATCAGAATCGTATCTATTCTGACAGGATTTTGGCATGCAGACGTCTTGAAGTGTCTGTACAACTCGGATGATATCCCCTGACTTCCTAAACGCCGTGACAAGTTCTGATCTCATGACTGGAAGGTGTTCTGCTGTGATCTCATCCAAGTATCCTCGTAAGATGTTGATGCGGGGAAGCAAGCCCTCTCCTGCCCTCACGTATAAAAGGGCAACCATTTGTCAATAGTATCCCCAACTCCAACATAATGGACGACATGGACGACATCCACAACCTTTCTGCTGGCGAATTCCACATCTTCTCAGATGTTAACGGACGCCCCATCGACCTTTGCCGCACCCGTGCGGCACGCGAGCCAGTGATTGTCGGGAATACTACATTACGTGTAGGCATTGTCTTGTGCACTCATTCTGCTGTGGAGATAACCCCGAGTACCAACAGTTCACGTTCAGAGCAGTCCCCGGCGGCAAGAACACCTATGAGATTTGGGCGGATGGGAGGCACATTCGGAGTGTAGATGACCATATCTACGGATCCCTCGACAAGATGGTTCCACAGAAGTGGATTGTCGTTGCCCGCGGCAATGGGACATATACGTAAAGCAATCATCTGTTACATCGTAGTCCTGAACGGAATTGACACAACCACCTTTCTAGCATTGAGACACAAGGTCGTCGCGCATGGTCTGACCCAGGAGGCAACCCCGGTTGCGAGCACAAGGTAAAATATAGTTTCATTGGGAGTGAGGCACTACTAAGCATTCAACGTCATATTTCAGCTCTACCTCCACGGCGTATGGCACCCGATTAGCCCTCAGCAGACGTTCATGATTAAGCGTGTGTAGGCTACCTTGATTCAAAGGGCAAGTGAACTGGCGGCTTCAGAAGTTGAAAGTGTGTGACAGTACTAGGAGCAGTAGCGTCATTTGTTGTTATTAATGCGAAAATCCAACCTGGTGAACAGAACTATTTCCCTCAAATAGCTGCCGCCGGACAGACGTCGCGTCAAAATCTGCCGGAGTGGGACCCGCTAGCAATAATCTGCCCTTTTCAGAGTCCAGACCTCTATGATATGCCCATCTCACATCACTATTACTAGTATCAATCCGTTTCGCACGAGCAACATCAACGTCGCTAGATTATAATATTTCTTCCCTAGCAGACCCACCAAGAAGGATAGTCGCTCTTCCAAAAGGGCGACACTCCCCAACTGTCACTGTTATCTGGTGCTCTTTAATTCCAGATCGGATTCAGGAGCTTGAGGATTGCATGGTAGCCATGGTTGGAGATAGAATCTCTCCCAGGAAGAGAGTCGTTCCTTCTCGACAACGATCGCATGCGGAGCGTTTGTAGGTCGTGAGCAATAGTGATAAACATCTTCTCATGTCGACGCTCGGCCTGACAGTCACGAGTGAAACAGAAGCAGGACCGGAGCGCACCAAGGCTCTTGGCCCATGCAGCGACGGTGCGCAAGGGCCATTGATCGACGTGTCTCCTTTGACTTGTGCGATTATGATCTGTCCGCGGATCGTGTCAGACATAACACACTTCTTGACAATGACGTTAATTCGATTGATCCCATCAGATCACGCTTCCAGAGGAAGCATCCACATACTCGGATTCCAGTGACAGAGACGGCCTCGCAGGATGTTGGGATTCGCTTCTCTGTTGACGATGAAAGTAGATGTGGTGGTGGTGGTGTAGAAAGCGCCAGGCTCATCGGCTTCCAACTTTGCACCAATACGATTTGGGTGGGTCAAACCTACCTAATGCTCGTACAACCCTGAAGATTTTTCCCCCCATGTCGCTGAGCTCGCAATCGTAGTCCACTCACTCAGTGACTGCCGCATAGACTCTGGGAAGGCACCTTTTGTGAACGTCATTGTCTCCGGAAAGTGTCTACCACTTGTACTGTACCACCCACCTTTGTATCCACGAGCGTGATGTCAAGAACTGGGTCGTAATGTCATTGGCTAAGGGCCGGTCATGCAGAGAAACACTGTGTGTACGTTGTCTGTTCTACCTCGCAATGGCATCGACCCTGGAGATTGAGTCGTGTCATCTCATCTATGTGGGAAGCCTTGCAAGTTTGAATGCATATTCGGATGCTCTTCATAAATCCAAAGTGGAGTGTCTCTGCCAAACTAGAACTGTTCTCTCATGCACGTTAGGTTATTGACATTTTTATGCAGGTCTTATCACAGTTGAGACCCGCTTACAGACTTACCAACCTCGTAATGTAATTAACGATTCAGTTTTGTCGACCCTTTGAAGCATTGTAGTCTGAAAAACTCGAGGTTTTACAGATTATCCATCCGCATAAAGGAAGTTATGAGCGCTTCGTCAAGAGTGGGGGGAGTGGAGGTGGCAACTCGAGGAGGCTCATAGAAGCTCATAGAGTGGGTGGAAGATCATGACAGTCAGTGTCCGAGTGACATATGAAACGAGTAAACAAGAATTGAGCGGCCCTTTAAGTAAATTAGTCAACTGGAGAAATGCTCACCTATGTATTACATACTTACGCGATCCCAAGGATTCCTGTGGGGCAGGCGAAGGGTGGAGATGAAACTGTCGTTAGGGAGTGTCAGCTAGTGAAAAAAATATGAATGCCACAGTATTCTCCTTCTCAAATCGTTAGCAAATTGCCAGTGACTCGACCGCTCACCCCGTGCATATTGCAAGTTAAATCCGAACCATAGCATCCCAATCACCGTGACCAAAGGATTCGGGGGCGCTGGAGTACATTGGTAGTACTGCCTAGTCTCCCAAAGCCGAACCAGTGGAAGATAATTGTTCCGCGAGGGCGTTCTCTCTAAGTTAAGGAGTTGAAGTACCACGCCACTCGGAATCGTCAGAGTATCCTGCCTACAGATCGCGACGGTAGTGCCCACCATGGCTCCCGTTCCCCAGTTGCCCACTGCAGGATCTAGCAATGGCACGCCATCTGCTACGTGTGGCAAGTCTCGTCCTTTCACTTCGACTCCCCACAGCAAGGATAATTTAGAGGAGGGAGAGATCAAGGAAGGCGAGGCTTCCCCTGGCTTCCTGTATTGCGACACCGCAGACACTCAAACTGATACAGCAGACCTTGTCTCTCTACTTCGTCTCACTCGTTCTTTTTCTTCCCCTGTCGTCGATCAGAATAAAATCGCCAGCTGTACGGCGGCGACTTCTCCACACCATGCAATGCCTGAGCCTAGTATGGCCACTCGATTGACCCTCTGTTTTTGCTGACAGCTTCAATGGCAGTGACGGAGGAAGAGTTGGATCGTGCCAAATCTGTTGTGTTGGACTTACTAGGGTGGGGTGTCACCCCGGAGTACCTTGTCGACTACGGTGTCTCGCCGGGTGCGCTTGTTAAGATCTTCAGCGACCTTAACCTTCGGCTTCCCACCAACCTGCTTCGTTCTAACTCACCACCTGTTGTGGAAAACAATACGCTCTAATTTATTATCTTCGATTGACCAATAGATTTGACACTCCGTGCAGCGCCCATGCAGTCTCATCGTCTTCGGTATTTATACTCACGAACCTCGCGCGACACCACAGTTACATTACAGTAACGGAAACTTGCTACCGGCGAACAACATACACATGTTTAGCCAAAGTATCTCATGAACCACAAGGGGAAGTGTCGGCCACTCGGCTCCATCTTTGGTCCGTTTATGACACGTACAGCGGTTGAATCTCACCGCAGACCACCACAGCATCCCATCGACTTACCTCCGTGGCGAATGGCGGTACTTCAGTTCGTCCGTATTGATCACCGCGGTACTCTTTTCTGCGCTATGTACACAAGTCGGATTGAGACCAGAGTTCGTGGTGTCGATCAGCAACAGACTTAAATCATTGCATGTATAGGCACCGCCTTGATGCTATGGCTGTCGGAGAAGCCTCGGAAGGCAATACCCCTCAATGAAATTTGTCTTTCTGCCAACATTGAACGGGCAGTGTTCACCCTCCTGGCTTCGTATCACTTGAGGTCTCCTGAATTAGAGGGATTCCCTATTTTTGGTTGTCTCCATGCATGCTGATATGGGGATGGCCTCGGACGGATGAACCTCGGGTTAATATGATAATGAGATACTCCGAGAAACAAGCGGTTGGTGGTTCCTCCTTTTGGTTGAGGACGACCTCAGGAGGTATTACTATCCACAATCTATGGATATGCGACACCAAGAAAATCCCCTTACCATCTCTGCCTACCTCTCGACATGCATCGCAATACAGCTCAACTACCCAAAGACTTCGTTTGGGGCTTTGCTACTGGTAAGTGCAACACTTTGCTTCAAATTGCAATCAACCTACTGGGTGTGTTAGCCAGTTTCCAGATCGAAGGATCTACCGCTGTCGATGGGCGTGGAAAATCCATATGGGATGATTTTTCGAAACAGCCTGGAAAGACCGTGGATGGACGAGACGGCGACATTGCTACTGATTCCTACAGCCTATGGAAGGAGGATGTCAAACTCTTAACTGAGTATGGGGTCAATGCATACAGATTCTCCATATCTTGGTCGCGTATTATTCCTCTCGGTGGCCGGCATGATCCAGTAAATCCAGAGGGCATACGGTTTTACTCCAACCTCATTGATGCACTACTTGAGAATGGAATAACACCATTCGTCGTGCGTAATATGCGATCGTCTCATTTCTCATTATTAATGGTCCATTTTAGACATTGTACCACTGGGATCTCCCGCAAGCTCTCCATGATAGGTATGGAGGGTGGTTGAACAAGGAGGAAATCGTCGAGGACTATGTCCGATATGCCAAGGTTAGTTGTCTTCGTGACCAACAAGCTTTTAATCTCATACGCCTTGAGGAAGATCTGCTTCGAAGCCTTCGGTAACAGAGTAAAGAATTGGTATGCACGCGATGGTTGAAAATTCGCAGATTTGTCACGTAGTCTCTCCAGGATTACCATGAATGAGCCCTGGTGCATATCCGTCCATGGCTATGGTCGTGGCGTGTTCGCACCCGGACGATCAAGCGACAGAAGTAGATCATCCGACGGGAACTCTTCTACGGAACCGTGGATGTGAGCGACTTCGTTTTCTCAAGTTGCATAGGCTTCTCATTTCGATATACAGCGTTGGTCACAATGTCATCCTGGCTCATGCGTATGCCGTCAAGTTGTATCGGGACGAGTTCAAGGACGTCCAGGGTGGTCAAATAGGCGTCACCTTGAATGGAGACTGGGCGATGCCTTATGACAACAGTCCTGAGAGTGTGTCTGCAATTCTAGTCAGGTATTGCCTTTGATCATGTTCCTGTTTGCAGATATCGCAGCTGCCCAACATGCCCTGGACGTAGCAATAGGTGCGTTTGTAATTCTTAAGTTGGACGTTACCGTTGACATGATATGCAATAAGGCTGGTTCGCTGTATGTCAACACTTGCCTGCAGTCAACATCATAGTCAACCATGTTTATTAGGATGCCATCTACCTCGGTCACTACCCAACTTATATGAAAGAGATGCTTGGCGAACGCCTTCCTGTGTTCACTGCAGAAGAAATCCAAGTTGTTACTGGATCATCAGATTTCTACGGAATGAACACCTACACTACGAACTTGTGCAGTAAGTTTTCATGTTACTTGAAATAACCAGAACAGATTATCTCAAAACTGGTTTAGGAGCAGGTGGAACTGACGAACTTCAAGGTCTCGTCGATTATACGTTTAATCGGCCTGACGGAACGCAACTGGGAACACAAGGTCCTCCTTTCCACACGAAATTCTTCCTGGGTTTTCACACTTCTTGTATTCTTAGCAAACTGCTCTTGGCTCCAGGATTGTAAGAATTCATCTCATCTCACTACAAGAGAAATGTGAACTAATGCTTCTTAGATCCTGAAGGTTTTCGACAGGTGGGTGGTCTGCTACGTAAGGACAAGGTTCTCCACACTGACGAGGGAACGTAGCTCCTCAACTACATATGGAAAGTAAGTCTGAAAAACATTGTTTCGAGTTCCTGGCTCATCCGATCTCCAGCGCTACAAGCATCCCATATAGTGCGCGACTTAGATAATTGATACTTGCACTGGATTACTGAACTTTGGACGAAGTGTGACAGAAAATGGTTTTTGTGTCAAAAACGAAAGTTCTAAATTCATGGAGGATGCGCTCCGTGATACAGATCGCGTTAGCTATTTCAGAGGCATCACAGCATCCTTGAAAGCTGCTGTCCTCGACGACGATGTTGATGTTCGAGGTTATTTTGCATGGAGTAAGTGCAGGTTAGTTCACTTTGTAACTGATATCCTGACCAAACACTTTGCATTTAGGCTTGTTGGATAATTTTGAATGGTACACACTCGATTTGCCTTACTATAATTGGACCTGAAGATAGAATGTGGCATTCAGGGCGGATGGTTATGTCACTAGATTTGGGGTGACATACGTTGATTACCAGACCCAGAAGCGATACCCCAAAGATTCAGGGAAATTCCTTGCCCAGGTGATATGGCATCTAGTTTCTACTGACGATTGGCTAACCCCTTGGCAGTGGTTTAAGGACAACATTCAGCTGGAGGGGGGATCTGATTTTTGTCAATAAAGGGCTAACATTGATCCCAGCCGTCACTTGGAATGGGATGGGGGAATAACGGATTGGATCGCAGATGTAAGAAATATAGTAACATGTCCCTTAGGTTCCAACAACATGCAGCAAAGCTGTGGTCGCCACTTTCATAGCCTCTCAACGATCAATTGTATTTTATCTTTACTATATATGATCTATGATTTCATGTGGACTCGGTTACACATTGAATACATCGAGAAGTAATCATGCCACTGCAGATCTAGACATCACCCAGAGTAGAGAATCCGAATGTTCCGGTGACCTAGAAATGTTAACCATCAACGAGTAAGTTTATAGCACCAAGGAAGATTGTGCTTTCATATACATATCCTCAAATATAATGTCAACCCTTGCAACTCTCAATCAAAGGGTACTGGACGTATGCCAGGCCCCTCAATCTTTCTTCCTGCTTCACTGTCCTGAGCAGCAGCAAACGCACTTGGAACAGGTATCCCACAACAATCACCCCACCCCTGATGTAAGTGTCCATCGTGCACATTCTTTCCGTCAGACTCGGGTGGAGGTCCTTCGTACGGAAGGATGGACCCAAAGAGAAAGTGTTGGATGACGGGGAGCTTGCCCAGCACTTCGGCTTTGTACATCTTAATCATTCCCATATTGACCTTTTCCCATGTTTTCACCTGTATTTCAGAAGGCAAGGATAAGTATTATATGAAACCGCAATTGAGGGGACGCACTGCTGAGATGTCATCTAGCATTGGTGAATGCCATCTGAGCGAAGCCGTCTTGATCTGATAGGAATATCAGGGAAGAGAAGAAACGAAAAGAAGAAACGTACAGAATTGATAAACTTGATGCACGCAAAATATATGTAATCATTTGCGAGTTCATCCACGACCTCACTATCGTGGATCGCTTTTGGCCGGAGATACTTATGACCTACAGAATAATTCAGCCAAGGTTGAGTCCACCAGTGTGGTTGTGAAGGTAAGCACGCCAGCACGGTACCTCTTAGCTGAGATGATCCAAACAAGAAAGGAAGGAAATGGTAATCGTCGAGGCCCCATACACCATGTGACCCCGCCGGTTCAAGCCAGTATGTCGACTGGAGGGTCCGCATGATCTGCAGGTATCTTGGATATCATCGGTTCAGGACGTGCTTCTGTATTTCTGAGATCAAACACACCGCCAGAACACACGAATTACGAGTGCGGCATGGTCGTCTTCATTGATGATGCCGAGCCGCTCAAGACAGATCCTGCATGCAGCAGGTATGAGCGCGGCATCCAAACAACTAGTGAGACGCCAATACTCACAGCCAACATAAGAAGTTGAGCTCCATCCCACTCCCATAATCAATCCGTTCACGGTTTCCCCATGCATTGATCAGATAGGCTGATACTTCAGGTAAAGCGTCCTCAGGAAAATTGGGAAGCGCAGTGTGCAGAGATGGCACAAGCTGCAGGGGTCCAATGCGATCAACAGCACAACAACCTACCTTGAAGAAGGAACTCACCTCCTGTACCTGGTCATAGAACGTCCTGAATGCAGGGTTCCCAAATCTCGATGCCTTGTTCTCGACCGGCGGTGTGTCTTTAGCTATGTTTTCGATTTTCGCTAGTATATCTAGTATCCCGGTAACTCGCTATTCTTCCTCAGTGTGAGATCCCTTCCCTTCCCTAGACCTAACCAAAGACGTACGGGCGAAAGGGCCACCTCGTCTGTGAGTTTGACCCCAATAACAGAGTCATTTAGAACTTCGACATAGGACACGATTGCGTTATGAGTGTTTGAGGATTGAAATGCCGTTAGTTGCACGTTTGAAAGAATACGTTTTCTGGGTATATCGAAGCCCATTGCTTTAACTATGATACTATCGATGCTTGGGTGGTGAAAGTTGCAAGACGTCACTCAGATGGTTTTAGTAATATTTATTACATAATTTACAAACAAATAACCTTACTAAGCAATAAAAAGTGGCTTAGATAAAATGTCGTCCATGACTTTGTGCTCATTCGTTTCCAGGTTGACGTTTGTTCTCGAATCCGGTGCTCGTTCTCGGTGCTTCGTGGAACATATGTCTAAGCAGACTGAGGAATGGAGTGCATGGCGTCGGTGACCTGAAGCTCAGCCTGGCCTGGCCTCTTCAATACGCCACCTGGTGTGTAATTAATTGTTACTGGCATTGGTTGCTCAACAGTTTGCTGTAACAACTGACATCCCATCCATCTAAGAAATGCATATACTCCGCGGTGCTGCTGATGTTGGACAATTTACCTCTACCATGACATAGGTCACGTCGCCCCGGTTGGGAGCACAACTCCAATCCACATAGAGATATAATTTTGTGCGTTCAGCTGAGGGCTTGTGGCCGAGATGAATCAAGGGCCGGAATCAGTGTAACATGGTGGGGTATGACCGATAAGTTCGTGCAACAGAGTAGAGACTACCGTTTCATAGTCGCTATCGCGCTCTGACTGCATCCTACGAATCCCGACCCGAGTTGTACAAACGACAATTTGTCGGAATATCATAAGAAGAGGTGAAATTTCTTGACACCTGCTAACGCGTTCCAGGCTTCCAATAGTGTGGGTGGTTACCACTGCAGATGCAACATAGGGCCAAAGAGTAAGTTGGGCAGATAGAGCGATTAACAGGTAAGGTGAACGCTGAACACGAGGGCTGATACTGAAAGTATTCGAGGCTCCGTCGCGGGACGACCAAGGTTTGTCGAAAGGGCTATTGGAATGTGACCTTGCGGAAAAACTAAATATTACCCGGTGCCTCTAGCGAGTCTGATTAACTGGTTTTACCACCAGGGCATATTTTCGATCTGGGTTATTCCTTGGTCTAGCGTATTGTGAGCTATTGTAGGCTTGTACGAGGATTGGCGCACGGAGTTGTCAGTTGCTTTGCAACAGCCGCGCACAAGTATGCCACTTCAACTCTTCAAATATCTTTCGTCCCTTCTATGGATATACCTTGATGCGAGATCTGTAAGTTTACAGAGTGTCGAAGGTTCTCACTAATCAAGTGGTAACGGATAATCCGCGGCTTCAAGTCTATTGTCAACCACCATTGTTTACCTCATGGTGTAGCGGTCAACCACAATAGTCGGCGTCCTATTTGGTGGTACTTGTGGGAATAGGCAACACGAATGTGTTCCGCTTCGTGAACAAGGATGGGTCTGTCTGATGGGATACAAACTTAGCGTCATTACATTTGTGACTCGCCCACTTTGTCAAGCCATTGCCTGGGCATACGGCTCTTCAAGAGTGCGGACCGACATTAATTACAAGATCCTTTTTGGCTTCTAGGAATTGTGGCAGGCAGTCTTTCAAAAGGATAACAGCTATCCGAGGCAGGATCTTGTGAATGAAAGCTCCACAAGGTTGCAAGTACATAGCCACTCCCGTGGGGTATCCGTTTGCATGCCATGGTTTGCATGGGCCACTCAGATACACCAAATGAATGAGCTAACGCACATGAGTATCCGCTGAAAAATTGATATATTGTGCGGCAGTGCATGTAGTAAGTAGCAGACAAGTGTGATGTCCAGGTCACTTCTTTCCCGACGCTTTGCCTTTTCCCTTCGCATATGACTTGCCCTCGAAACCTGGTCGTGCCTTCGCATTCCCTTTCCCTTTCCCTTTGCGTCTCTCGTTACGCATAGCAATGTTATCGGTTCTCTTCTTCTGTCTAGCAGCCATCTGTGCAGTAACCTGCTCCTTCCGCTCGTCCCTAGTTGTAGCGATGATCAGACAAGATAAGCAGCTGTTTGGTCTACGATAATTTACGCACCATTTCATTTTACTCCTCGTCTTTTCTTTTTCTTTCCGCTTGATCGCCTTCCTCAAAAGACCTTCATTGTCTTTGACTTTCACACCTTCAATCCTCGCTTCGGCCTTTGCCCATCGTTCCCTCTCTTCAGCTGTTTTGCGTTTCTCCTCTGGCAAAGCCGCGAGCTTCTCTTTCCGAGACGACAACTGTGAAAGTGCTTGGGTAGGATTATTAGAAGATTTGAGGTGCACAGCTTTTTTGCTTGTCGAGCCTGATATTGAGGAGAATGTGACGTTAGTGAGCGGATCATCATAGTTATTTGATAGACCCGAAGCTGCAGCGTGTCGATCCGACACAAGCAGTTGATTCTATTTTTTATATTAACTTAAACTCATCCCACACATCTAGATGAAATCGACTCACCTTTATTGGAGCCACCCTTGTACCCTTGTCTTTCTCATTTGCTTTCACCTTCTCTGCTCTTTTTCTCTCATTCGTCTCCTTCCTACGTTTTTCTCGAAGTGTCGCACGCTGCTTCCTGCGTTCCTCCAATAATGCATCCTTATCACTTGGTTCGTCACCACCCCCTCCACAGCGCAGCGCTGCCATGCGCGCATGAAGTTTCTGACGTAGGAAAGTTATGCTCTCACTCCGAGGCATTGGAACCGCGGGCTCATTGTCCACTTGCATCATAGCACCCTCATCGTCTTCTTTACCCTCACATTCAGAGTTCGAGCCCGACGAGCCCGAGTCAGACATAGGCGGTGGAAGGGCTTTCCGCTTTCCCTTGTCTTTTTCACTCGATTGTTCATGCTGGAGAGCTGCTTCATTTTGGAGGTCAACGATGGATTTTTGGTTCGCTGGATCGAGCTAGGTGAGAGATGAGTTTTCGATCATTCGACTGTCACATAGCGACAGTACATACCTTTTCACGACGGGCCTTCTTAGAGGACTCTTTCACATCTTGTTTTGAAGTCTTGAGCTTCTTGCTATGTTTCATGTATTTATTCGATATCTATTAAGACAGTCGATTTGAGGGTTCGCCTGTAATAAGAATGATATGTGATGGTGCTCACATCTGTGTTGTCATCTTTGACAAGGTAGTATTTGGAGGGTATGAGCCGAAGGAGCGATTCGAAGATATCATTATGGGATTCAATAGAGACACGAAGGTCATCCATTGGCGTTGGCATTGTCCTTCAAGGTGCAGACTTGAAGAAGTGGAAGAGTACAGGCGATGACAATGAACAATATTGACTGACGATACCATCAGCTACACTGCCACCAATTGCAAACAGACGAGTGCCAACACATGTAAATAAATAGCATGCTTGAAACTTCTGCGAATCTGGAACTGGAAGACTATGTCGCCGAGATCGAGGTCGAAAATATCATCAGGCCACCCGCTATCTGGTCTCAGATGAAGCCCCAGAGGCTTCCAAGCAACGACACACCCAGGCATGCATCATCTCCGACGGTGACGCTACCAAAGGTACGTTGTAACGCTAATTTACCATCCCCAACAGCGCCTGACGGTCCTCGCTGTGTAGATGTGTTCGTAGATAGGCTGAGAACAAGGACGTTTTACCCACAATTATTGTCGAAGAAACCGATCCACCCAACAAAGGCGACAGGAAGCCCGCTCAAGCACTTCCGAGTCCCTGAGCTGGGGAGCTATCTGTCTGAACAAGCTCCAGAGATTCCTGACTAGTACATAGTCGGCCTGCGTGCCGTAGCTGGCGTTAACGTCTCTCAGACCAAAGGTGAACATGCAGACGATAGGGCCGTCCTCGAACGCTTTCTATCCGACCAATCTTGTGGTGATTGTTACCACAACGCCGGTATCATTATATTTGTGTGTTCTATCGAGACCCAGACCACCCTCACTCATCGTTTCAGTAGGCACTTTTTATGTCGTAGTTTTTCAGGTGCTTCAGCCTCGGCTGTGAACGATTATTTATCCCTTTTGCCGTCTGCTGCACGGGCTATACAACTCCAGTTTGGCGCATCAGGCGCCGTACACGCGATGATATTTGGCGCGAACTGGTCAAGATTTACTTGGCTTCGGAGTACTCGGAAGTCGTTGAATGGTTGAATAATTTCCTTGATCATCACTTCGGGCTTATTTATGAATTTGTTCTTTCCGCCACAGTTGCGTCTACACCTGGCCAGATCCTCAGCCTCAGTACACCTACTTTCTTGGGCTCCCGCCGCCCCAACACCAAAATGCCATGCATCGACAAAATCCGCGCGTTCCCTCATCCCGAGGATGACGCTGTCATACTGGACTGGGGTCTGCCATACCTTAATGTCGTTTCCGATATGACTCATTGAGAGTCGGAGGAGGTTACGCAACGCTCCCATGCCGATTATGATCGGAGACTTCGCCTTTACCGGCCTAATGCGCGTCAGGCTTAAACTTCCAATTGAATAGTGATCCTCTCTTGAAGAAACCCGTCTTGGACTATGTCTTGAAGCCCATTGATGATGATACATAGCACCGCTCATGCAGGTGTCATTCCCTACTAATGGTGTACAGTTTCGGATCTCCGAGTTCGTAGGTGAGATGCTGCATGGAACCCTCGGATCGATGATCAGTACGATCCAATTTGCAACAGCTGCTATCTGGTGTTCCATCGAATGCACCAATTGGTGTCGTTCAAGTCATTGTCGAAGCTGCTCGTGGACCGAAAGAGCAAGGTCGGTATTGATCAATAATCAGCCAGGATGAAATACAGGTCTGATACGTGAGCGACTTAGTCTCCCAAAGCCAGACTCTAGGTTAGAGGAAGATAGTCGTTCCACTAAATTTAGATCTTCATCTTCAATAATGCGGGGTGCAATACCAGTAATTTTCCTATCATTCTTGCGCTTGGAAGGACAGAAACCACATTAGTGTATACACATGGACTCCGCAATCAAGGGTTCGGTAGATAGGTCAACTCACGGTTCATACCTCTCCGTGAGCAATTCACAAGACACAAGATGTCGTGGCATCTATTCATACATACCCAAGCTTGGATCCGAAGACGATAGGTCATTGGGGATAAGCCTCTAAGGTGTCGACCTGAGCTGTAATTGTGCGGGGATAACCTCAGCTGTGATAGAAGACTCACGGTCTAGACAACACTTGCAGTTGTTGCAGAATCAATGCCTCTTGTAGACATCGGCCTACGAATATTCGCCGTATCAATAGCGGTCACGGCCTTCGAGCCTTCGAGGAACCAGCGACCAAACGTGCACCCAGCCGGCATCAGAGATGAGTGAAGTTTGAACGTAAACCGTAACGTTACAGTGCCTGCCATGGTCTGGCCCTCACCCGACGGGTCATTGTGGCTGTGTCGCGTAATCGACAGGTCACCCACTTGTTCAGCTGCCCTCAGCAAACCTGAACTCGAGGGACCCCGACCCTGTATACTGGCCCTTGGGCATTGGAAAGTGCTCAAGTTAATGAAAGCGTTGTGTGGCGACTCTCGTCGAACGCTTGTCGCCAGTATTTCCGCACGTGCGTCCGTTGGACTTGCGTATCATTGCCCAAATTCACTGGAGATCTCATTTGCACTCTAATCAACCAGGTTTCCAGTTATAAATGTCTTCTATCCACCGGCGCAAATCTAGCAAAGAAGAGTCTGACGACTCGTTGGTGGAGAGTCAAGATGTTGCCTATGTCGCCCCCAACCCGTCACTAGCGGTTCCGACTCTCATAACACCCCCATCTCCATCGAGGAATCGCGTGTACTCCTCTCCAAACGCGAACCTCCCGCCTCTTGGACCAGGCATCCCATCGCATAATAAACCCCCACCTGTACCGCTTGGAGCAGGCATACCCGCACGTCGTCCTCCGAGTGTGAGCCTAAATACCCCTCCTACTTCTCCACTTCGCACTTCCTTTACAGCAGGGCACACACGTGCGCATTCTCGTACACGGTCCATCTCATCGGGCCCGTTTGTCACTTCTTCGTTACCCTCTCCCCTTCAAACATCCTTCCAACCTCTGCACGTCCCTCTTTACCCATTCCCAACATCCAACACTTCTCCTGACGGCACCGATACCAGCTCTGGCGTCCCGCCACCCGGACATACGAGAAGACATTCCCGACTCCACTCGCGTAACCTCTCGATATTCTTTCCGCGTCCGCATGCTACTATTTCCGAGGTCGAGCGACCCGAGGACGAAGAAGCACCCGCGCCTCCTCCAGAACCTCTGCTCATCCCAACTGCCCAGTCCGAACCCATCCTCGCTCTTGGTCGCGGCCATGGAGAACTCGACTCATCCTTTACATTCGGGGGTATACCAAAGTCCGAATCCTTACCCGATGGCATAGAAGCATCAGGGCTGGGACAGAGCATCAAAACTCGCAGAGGACATCACCATAAACACTCAGTCTCTCATAATTTCTTTTCGTTCCTTGATCCTGGTCGGGTAGATGTACCTCCGGCCACCCCAACCAAGTCGGAAGACCTACGCACGACTCCAACGCCGAGGCCCTTGTCTCCCTGGACCCCCATCTCCAATGCATCGCTCTTTTCCTCGTCGAATCTCTCCGTTCCGGAACTCATTCCACGTTCCAATTCCAAATCACCTGGAGCCTCGTCTTCCCTGTCTGATCCGCTGTCCGCCACTGGTCCCTCCGGTCCCACTGGGTTAGATGCGGGAATGTCTCGTTCAGGGGGAGCTGCAGCAGCGACTGCGTTTCTGCAGTTCATCCTTGGTGCATTCCTGTGGGCACGCGGCCAGAGCATTGGGTCGTTAGCATGTACAGGACTCGGCTACTGGGTGGTCTTTGACGCGGTTGGAGTTGCCGGTCCTGTTCTCGTTTCGTATCACGCGCACGAGAGCGGGGGTGGGATGTATGGGTAAGTTCTCGACTCGGTGTTCGATTAACGTGATTTTTGACATTACCTCCTCTTAGGCCTGCACGGCGCGGAACAACGTTATTGTTCGCTCAGTGCGTTTATCTAATGTTTTCGGGTATCTATGTGGCGAAGGAAGCTATCGAGCACATTTTATTGGCTGCTGGCAGCGGAGCGCATGGGCATGGTCACGGTGCTCCAAGCGTTAACGAGGGTGCGTATACACTTCTTGGAGAAGCTCTGCATTGACACGTGAGCAGGTGACGGACACCACCACCACTGGGGTGACGAAAGGCCGGAGACACTTGGGTAAGTGGACAACGCATGAAGTCGATGTGGTTGTATTGCTCACGGTACCTGTCCAGCCTTCGGTTCCCGGTCGTCCTTATATTTCTTGTACTATTATCACTCGTCGGCACGTCCACCGTATTTGAGCAACACGACGTGCTTGCCAACAGTACGTGCTCGTATATTTCAAAGGACCTGTTCGTTGTGTGACCGCTCTATTCCAGTCACGAACAAGCACATACCTTCGCCTGCTGACCTTTTCCGCCACCATCGCCATGCGCTGAACTCGATTCAATTGGAGCCTACTTCGGCTGTGAAACGTCTCATCCAAAATTCATACATATTGCCTCCTATCCTGTTTTGCGTGGCGATTCTAGGCGCAGAGCTTGTCTTGGACGTGTGCGTTGCTTGCTTTCCTTTTTGTCTCCCTGTTTCTCTTGTCTTGTCATGGTCCGATACTTAAACTTGAATCCCCTGCTAACCTGTTTCATGTTTGCGATGTCTCAGCTCCCATTACGCACCATTCGATCTTGGGCTTGCGGTCGTGCAGGTGGTGATTACGGTGCATGTGGCATATGCTGCCTGCGTGGTGCTGGGCGGCGCATTATTACAGACGGCGCCACCCATGGTCATGCTGGGGTCCGGCGCAATGAGAGGATCGGGTAAGATGGAAGCGTTTTGGAGAGTGGTGCGAGAGGTAAGTGCATATATATGGCATTCTCCCGTGACTACGTACCAATAGCCTACCTTTCCACTATTCTAGATCGAACGGCACGAACAGGTCATACACCTTCCCGCACCGCATGTATGGCAAGTTGTTCCTACGGGCCAGCCGTGCTCCGTCGACCGCTCCCGGGAACCCCATACGTATACGAATGGACACGCGCACCACGATCGCGATCATAGTCACCCCAGTCATTACCACCCGGAACATGACGATCACATACATCGTCACCAGATTCATTCAAGTGACACATCTCCTGCGCTGATAATCACCCTGTCACCTCATGTGCGCAAAGACTTGTCTGACTCGGACGTGTTGGCATTGACGCAATGGGCGTGTGCACGTGTGTATGGAGCATTTGGGTCTGGGTCCGGGTCTGGTCTTGGTTCTCTGGGTGGTATGGAAGGCAAGGGCGAGATTGGCGAAGTTGAGGTCACGGTAGGAGTCGTGCGGGGGTGACCATTATCATTATTATCGATCGACGATCTGGGGTTACCGTATAGAAAAGCCCTCAAAGAGTTAGGAGTTTTAGGCTAATCTCGTGATTTTTGGTTGTCTCAAGACTTGCTTGTGTTTATACCCTCACGTCCTTATTACTTTTTTTTTTCCGCCGCCAACGCTATTCTGAAATGTCTTGGATTGGTGTATATCCGCGAGGGTCTAGATAGGAGAGGGGCTCGACCAGCGTCATGGAGTTTCCAATCAGGAAAGCCTCTGCGCTCACTGGATCGTCATCCAGTCGATCCCAATTTCAAAGGTGTCGAGGAAGCAGAAACGAGCAACGTATAAAGAATCTTTCCTGCGCGATGTTGCAAATCTCATTAGCGACCCGCTCTCAGTGCCATCGTCAACTCACAACTTCACCGCACACCAGAACTCGATACTTTTCACTCGCAATGTCTGAATCTCACGGGCTCCCCATCAAGCTTAAAGGTGCGTGCTTTGCGTCCAACCTTGAACGGACGCTCGATCGAGCTCTCTTTTCTTGCCCCTAGGTTGTGTCGTCATCACCGGTGGTACCCGTGGCGTCGGCTTGTGCTACAGTCATGCAGCCGCTCAGGCGGGAGCCAACCTCGCCTTGATTTTCAGGTGTGTGTGTTCCTCCTTAGTACGTGGAAGAATCGTTGCTTAGTACTTGACCGCCCTGTACAGAGAGCGCCGTGATGACGCCAACAGGGCCGTCGAGGAAATTCAAAAGAAGTACAAGAACATTAAAGTCAAGGTTCGTTGTCGTGGCCTCCCATTAACTCAATTCTCGATGCCTGACGGCTACGTGCACAGGCGTACCAGTGCAATGTCGCTGACACGGAGGCGACTAACAAGACTTTCCACGAGATCGAAGAAGACCGCGAGATGGGCGGTGTGACTGGCGTCATGGCTGTGCGTACTTTCGTTTTCATTATTGTTGTCCCCTTTTGCCATTATTGCTCACGTCTCCGAATTCGCGTCAGAATGCTGGCCAATCCGTCGTCAAGCCAGCACTTGACCTCAACGCGGAGGACTTCCACCGGGTGTACGGCACCAATGTTCTCGGTGTTTTCAACACTGCTCGTGCTGCTGCGAAGTGAGTTCTCTGTCTGACCCATTTGCAGCCTGACTGGGCAATGCACAGGATTTTCCATGACAAGAATCGGAACGGCTCGATCGTCATTACGGGTTCTATGAGTGCCCAGATCATCAACCAAGCCGGGCCGAACAAACCGCTCACTCAGGTGATTCACCATGGATTAGTACCAGTAGTACCCGACGGTTCTAATGCTTTTGTATTAGGTCTTCTACAACTCGTCCAAGGCTGCGGTTGTCAATTTGACCAAAGGCCTCGCTGCCGAGTGGGCACCGAGGGTTCGCGTCAACTGCGTCTCCCCCGGCTATGGTACGTCGCCCCTCTTTTCTCACCATTCCCCCGTCCATGCGACCTTTTTTGTATCGCCAGTCGACACCGAGCAAACGCGCCACATGCACAAGGACATCCTCAAGCACCAGGAGCAAAATGTCCCGTTGAAGCGCTTTGCTGAGGTGGGTTTGTGTGCTGGCGGCTTGACTTGATTTCGGACTGACTAACTGGATGTCGGTCTAGCCTCGAGAGATTGCTGGCCAAGCGGTCTTCCTTTTGTCTGACTTTGCCAGCTATATGACCGGCTCAGATATCCTTATCGATGGGTGAGAGCTCTTCCTCTCTTGGTATGATGCCAGACGGATCCCTGATTATCGCCGACAGTGGTCAACTCATCTGGTAAATCGGTGCACGGTTGAACGCCGTTCCCGATGAAAAAAGGTTTGTGCAGGTTGGAAAATGTGAAAGTAAAATGTACGATTGAAAGGTTGAAGTGTCACGAAATGTATTCATAGGATATGTTTTATTATCTCAAGTATTTGTACACTAGCAAATGATCACTAAATGTATCCTGGTATGCCTTTGACTAGAAAGTGGGAGCTGATGGGCGTCAAGAAATGCTGCTCTGTCGGCTGCAAAAAATCCCAGTGGAAGAGTCAAAAAGTGTGGACAAATCCGGACTCGAACCGGAGACCCCCCGCAATCAGCGCCATGCTAAGCGGATGTGATAACCAGCTACACCATATGCCCGATGTCTACTCCGTTCTGGTTGCTCTCCTCATGGTAACGGACATTTTTCTACCTCATAACCTTTGCCTTCCATTCATGACGATATCCGATGTCAACAATTACCTTCAAAGTCGAGTTCGGAGGCGGATTAGAGTTGTTGTTCGGTAACAAACGCGTCCATTCCATCTCGTTACCTTCGCTCGTACCCTCAGACAACAACCTTCCATCTTCCTTGGCCACTCTTACGAAATCCGACGATGGGGTCCCATCTTCGTATCAGGAGACACTGGCAGACGGTCTGAATCCGAGTCAGGGAGAGGGGAAGACAAAGCAGTTGGATATCCAGTATCTCATGTTTCACCTCCGAGCTAGAGTTCTCAGAGAACGACCGGAGCTATTCATGGATGGAGACAATCTGTAAGTACACGTTAGCCCGCTGCATGGAACTCGCACACTCCTTACTTGTGGAACTAATCTTTCGTTGTGCTCTTTCTTCTGCCACCACGCGACGAACTATGGTGTCCTGGAATCCCATACTCTAGTCGCCCAGGCGTCCTCGTCCTGATCAACGATACTGACTGGGAACTCGAAGGAGAGGAAGGGTACCAAATACATGAGGGCGACGAAATCGTATTTATTTCGACACTGCATGGTGGGTAGGTGTCGAATATAGGAATGCGATGCGTCTTCTATGATGCATGCTGGAGTGGTTGGATAACTCAGTTCTAGAGGCTCGCATCTCATTCATGTGCAATTCAACTTTTAGTCGCAAGGCCATCAGGACAAGTGTCAGAAATAAAAGTCTCTCGCATGACTGGGACTGATAAAACGCAGACCTCCGATTACCGTAAGACGTCGCATCAATAGAAGAAAGAAGTGCATATTCATTTCCCTGTACTTGAAGACACTATAAGCTTGTGAGTATTCGTACATGATCATCGATCAGCATCAGCCATGTTATATAAACCTCGTTCAGTTATCTACGGGACGTCAGTGCACCCCTAGGCTTCCTCAAACTCTCAGCGATTCCAAGGAAGGTCTGCGCAAGTTGCACCTAGGTTGAAACGGTCAGCACAAGATCGATGTGGATCGGAGAGCCTTACCGTATCAAGCGCTTCTGTGTACGATGACAAAACTGTCGCGGCAGCAGGAAGCCCACCTGTACCGCTCGGGGCATTATTCTGAGCAGCTCGGGCAATATCTGCCATTCGACGCAAGGAGCCCGACGACGCATCAGACCCAAAAGACACAGCGTGGAATGAAACTGCTTTTCTTTAAAAGGTGACCATCAATGGCAATGAAGATCTAAAAAATAATCGTAGATACGTACCCAAGTCGAACGGATGTGCGACACAGATCGTCCATGGTCTCATCTTCAATCTGGCATTCTCCATCGGAGAGGAAAATAATCACAGGAGACCTTTGAAGAGAGACACCCTCTCAGTCAGTTTGCAATAAAATACTGTGTAGGAACTTCTCTAACTACCTTTCTGTGCTCCAATTCCTCTCCATAACAGTTTGCGCGAGAGTGATAGCAGTTGCGAAGTTCGTTCCTCCTGATCCTCTGTGAGGCAAGAGTTCATCGAGTAATTGATCTGGACTCCTTGCGAAGTCGTGTTCGATGACAGCTCGGGCGTTGGACTGGAAAAGGACTACGCTATATGCATCTCTGCGGGCCCCATTAGCGCTCGATGCAGTTACCGCTGCGCGGGCAGACCAGAATTCGAAGAGTGATGAAAGCACAGCACCAAACCTGTTATTTGAGCGAGCAGCTATTCTGGCTGAGGACGGCGTATTCGGCAATGGGCGTGTATCGGTACAGGCCATCGAACCAGATCTATCAATGGTTTCAGAATGATAATACTGGAGAACATTCGCGAGAGTATTCACTGGTCTGCTACAAAGATTCTGCGGTACATTTCAGTCAGATCATAGCCTGTACGGAATATAATTTCGGACATACACATGGTATGCTTGTTGCATCATAACAGGATTGCGACATGTAAATTGATGCCCGTCATTGGATATATACCCCACATCTGGGGCACCACCGGAAGGATCGCGTGGTGGATGGAACATCGGAAGGACGCAGTACGAAGGCTGAGCAGCATTTCCAGCGTCACCGGCGTGGTCCGGACCTGCTCCTTTGTTATCGAGATGTTCCTGCTGAAATAAGGTAACTTACCACGGCACATAGAGTCGCTGTTGAAGAAGTCGGTATACGTCTTTATCAGGGATGCTTAATGACCTACCACTTTGCAAACGTTGCTTGCTCTTCCCTCGAATAAGGATCCTTGAAACCTAAAAGCACAATGTCAACGATTAGTTGCGGGAAACAATGTGCATCCTCACCGCTCCTCTTCCAGGACAAATGATGGGTAACAAAATCTTTAGGGCAACTTGCGGCAGGCAATGAACGGACATTAATGTGTTGAATTTCGTCATTCCCAGAACAAGCGTCAGCTCTCTTGGCCCGGCAATCTTCTATGTGTACGTGATGGCCCTGTGACGCGCACACGAGGTTGCACAACATTGGTGCGCCCTCATCATTGGTAGAAAATCGTCTGCCTTCGATCTCAATGGTAGCATCATCGGGTCCCTCTATCAACCACCGTGAGCGAGACATGGAACCATGTCGTGTATCATGTTCTTGTTGAGGGTGACCTACAAAATACATGAGGAACCCGCGATATAAAGACACGGAATACCGAACCTATGGGTAGGGTGCAGAAATAATCGCAATCTTTACACCTAAAAATATTATTCACAGAGAGAAGTGATAGTACGATGATTATACTGACTTGTCTTCACAGAAGTGAATGACTTTCTTGTCAAGGGTATGAGTGTGAGGACCCTCGTGTTCGGTCATATCAGGAGGAACCAACTTGATACATTTCAATCGCTTGGACACTTGCCCGGAGCATTAGTATAAAGTGCATAATATTTTCATGAAACGAACCTTGAGTGTACTGGCAAGAAACAATGAGAAAATGTAAACGACAGACTAGTATTGCCTCACCTTAGTGTAGAGGAACGTTGCGTGTCTACCTGTGAATGTAGCTCGGATGGAATGTGGCGCCGTCTCAATTTCACAGATACCAGGAGAAGCGCACATGGCGGTGCACGGGTGCTCTTCGCTACAGCAATCCATCAGACTAAGTCTGGAAAAGCACACAGACAAAACCCACCCGCATAGGTGAATTGCTCCAGCTTCTAACCCGTGTATATGATCTTTGTTGGAACAAAGTCGCTTACATAATTGGCATTTGATGGAACAATGGCGAGCCTCGCATTTGTGCTGCACATGAGCAACGTCACTGGAAGGTCAAGTTCATTTGTATTACAGGTCGCCTATCATGAACATTACCTTGGATGAATGCAGGTTTCCGGACATGAATAGGTCGACCCATCATTGAGTACGGCGCCAGACAGACCACAAGGCTGAGAGGTCGAGTTCAGTGAATGCTTGGAATGGATCATAGAGAAGCTCACCACGCCACATGCATGAACTGTAGCAGCGCATAGATGTTCATCGTCCATATGATTAACGCCCTACGAGGGTTTAGGGTTGACTCAAACATTAGGATACGTAAATCACCTTCGTGCATTCATTGAGGCATCCGCCCTTTCCTTGCAGTTTGCACGGCTCTCCACAAAGATGAGCGTTGACAACACATCTACGGTTATAAGTCATCTGACAGCTGAAGAAACAGTAGTTTGACTAACATATGCTTGCCAGCGTGACCAGCCCTATGCACAAGTGAGACAACTAATTGCACAAGTTCAGAAGACCATGGACATACACAACTGTACAATTCTTGTGTTCGCCCCCCTCTTGACAAAAAACGCACTGGTGCGCACAACAGTGATCGGTCTCGCAGTCGTGCTGTCCATCATGGAAGCGGCTCTGGGTGCACAATAGCTGACAGTTGGCGCACTGCGCTTTGCAAAGCCGGACGTTGCTCTTGAAGTCGACAACTTCATTTTCGAACGTCCTCCGGAGCTCCTCAATGCTTGCATGTCCAGTTTGGAAGCGTGAAAGATTTTGCGTAAGCCATTCTTGCACATGGCCAACGCGTAAGCCAGCAATGTGTTCGAGGTACTGAGATAGGCCTTCCATCCACTCTGCATCGGGTATGTGCTGACGGGACGCAAACCGATCCCAAGAGCTACAGAGAACAGACAATGCATGTCTACGATCTTCAGGCGGTGAACCAGACATAGGGAACTGTGATTGTGTATCGGGAAACTCCACTGGCATATCAGTGTCAATATTCTGCAACTGACAGTGAGGAATTAAGGACAAATCATGTACAGAAACTTCACCTTCAGAGGTTCCCTTTCAGGATCAAGCTCTTGGCAGCCAAATGCTAGTGCGTTAGGCAGCAAAGTGGACAAAAGCTGAGCTCTATGAGCCGCCATGGTCTCTGTACACAGGTAAGTACCATGTAGTCGCAGCGTAAACGCTATCACTTACGAGACATGGCTCCCCAATCATTTGCCTAGTGCACTTTTAGCACAGTAATTTCCAACGACTGTTGACGTACCTTCAATTTCGCCATCAATGTCTTCATCACGTGAAGGAACTCTCCCGCAGCCTGATGGGTGACGACTTGTTGATCAAGACATTTTTTTAATTCCGGGAAGAGTTGGTAGAATTCTCTGGATTCAATAACGGGCCTAAGAAAGCAATGAGTCTCGTATTTCTTACATCACATTTCTAGAGCATACCAAGGGACGATCGACAATTGTCCAGCGTGAAGGCAACTGATGAAGTTCGCCTCTTGCTCATCCTGTACAATCTTCTGGAACTTCAGAGAGAACCTGGGAATCAGATAAGATATCAACGAATAGTATGTCAACAGAGGATAACTTGCTCTCTAGTCATTTCTTCTTGATCAGCTTCCACGACATCCTGATAACCGTCAAACTTTGAATACTTCAGAGTAAATATTCAGTATACTTTGATGATGAGTACTAATGTTGACTGGAACAACGACGGGTTTGCTGCTGGGTCTAAGACAGTTGTGCTCGACTGGAACGATTGGAAGAGGCCAGTGATGTCGCGACTGAGTACGAAATTATTCCGGAACAAGACCTGCAACCAGGTTCACAAGTGGGTAGACACCTGAAGAAGAAAGAGCAGACCAGATTCGAAATCGCCGTGTTGAACAGCACCAGCAATGTATCTTCTTGCGCTGATCGCTCAATACTATGTACACCTGGGAAGATACATATTAGTCAACAGCTAGCATTGGCTAGGTTCAGTTACCTTCGAAGTCGAGAGCTACAATCAGCTCCTTCTCTGTCGGTGTGACAGACATCCATACACCCTCAGTTGTGCGCATTGCTGATCCTGCAAATGATGTGTCTACGAGGTGATTCAACGCATAGCTCTTGCCAACAGATTGCTCCCCCATAGATGAAACTATCTTGACCGGCTTAATATATTATCAGTCCAGCATAACTCGAAACGCGCACGGAAATTTACCTTGGTTGACATATATGACTGGAAGAGCGACTCATACCATCCAAAAGAAATGCTGTCAACAATGCCGTTTACCTCCGCGCCCAATAACGATTGCTCCAATTCCGGCGAGTATACACCATCTTTGAGTGGGATAAAGCGATTCTCCTTCGCAACTGCGATATGGATCGGAATAAGGCACAACAAATCTACTATCCATTCACCCGCACGATACTGCGAGGCGTTCCACTGCCCAGCGCCACATAGCTCCTGCACAATCGCAGGAAATGTTTTAGCAGAGACTTTGATGGAATTCAGGATGTTGCCAGTGGGCTTCTTGGATGTGAACTCGAAATGGTTGACCATCCGAGAGAAATACGAGCCAAATTTGTCAAAGTCACGATCTGTGACAAATACGAGACTCTTATCATTTCTGAGACTGGCAGAGGATATGGTTTCTCGTTGCACCGCTGCAAGCACAGGGAAGCGGATCCACACCTCCGAATGGCAATCGATCAGAGAGTTATGTGCCGTTGTATGTTTCGCCCGCTTATGGTTGCGGTTGAACTTCTCTCGGAAAGTAAATTCCGTCATGCGTTGAGTGATATCGAGTGCAGCGGACTGCAGACAGCGATTTGAGAAGTCCAGGCTCAATAAGTGGACTGCTGTGCGCGGGAGCAGCGATGTAACAACGAAGGGTTCACCGTGGGGAAGGTGAGGAATGTCAAGTACAGTGCCGTCTGTCGATCCGAAGGAGGCCCAGTGATACGCAGTTATTGTACGCTCTGATCCGTTCTCATAGGAAACTAACAAGCATGACCCGTCGGGTGTGGAGTGGACGCTGGAAGGAATTTGAGGAAGCTTCAGCGTTGCAGGTCTGTTCCAACTTAGAAAATAGGCATGCACAAAGAAAGGAACGAACTAACCGAAACCCCTGAGTAACAAAGGAAAATATTCTCGCATGCGCTTGGGAATCTACAAGGAGAATTTCCTCTGTGCCAGTAACAGAACACGCGCTTCGGATAGAAGTTCCTTCGACCGGGTACCACGATTTCAGGGAGATTGAACTCCCAACGGCTCTAAATCGCAATGTGTCATCAAATTCCAAGACGTGCAATGAAAGCTGTGCGAGATTTGTTAACTTCAGACCCGAGGAAATAGGATTACTTGCCTTATCCGACGACACAATCACGAGCATCTTCCGCGACTCATCGAAGGCGAGAAGAACGTTGTCACCCATTTTTTCGCGATAAAGGTGCTTGCATTGGCCACGCTTGATAGCACCATCTATTGCATGGAGGCGTTCCAGAAACACCAATAGATCTCTAGCTTGGTTCGAAACAATCAAAAGGAGTTTGTCTCCCTGTAGCAACTGTGCTCGGCTGCGCAACTTGCGGGTGAGTATTTCGTCGAAAGTGTTGACAGCACTTACATGACCGAGAAGTCCACTGGCAACCCAAATGAATGCGAATGTATGAAACGAGGTGATGGGGTGAAGCTTGGGTTAAGTCGCAAGTTCTGTGCGTCTTGTTCGCTAAGATTCATAGGATGAATAGTGAAGACCATCATAGGATCCGTTTGAATTTTTTTGAAACCTTTGAGTCGGTAAGTCGTACGATGGCCCTTCTGTTCTTCCACAAAATCGATATGCAACGTATCCCTATAGCCAATGTTCAATTTGTCCTGCCGCCAATTTCTTCCACTTACACACAACCAGCTTGGTTTGATGCGCGATTGACTTGGTAGATGAACTGCAACATTTCCTTATGCTGCTCTGCCTTTTCGAGATTTGAAAGTTCAGTATTGATATCGGCTATGCAACGTTTCTCTTGATTGCGTTGCACGGACGACACAGTTTTGTCCACCAGACTCGAAATGGTGGACCCGAGGTAGGACATTGCCAATACCTGGGCTTCCTCCGCAAGTCGACTCAATTCGGAAGTCTGCACAATTTCTCTCTTGACGATATCTGATAAAAACCGACAGTCGTCAATTTTTCGGACCGCCTTGACAGTTTCTTTGACAGCCCCTTGCACGAGAGCAACGACGTAATCGTCTCCGTCTCCTTTGGAGAAGAAGCCAGATACGAAGGTCTTGGTCCACCCCCAAAAACCACTCTTGGTCTTTTTGGATGAACCACTATCTTGGCAACTCCCGTCAAGGAATCCTTTCACCTCTTGAAGGCCTCCTTCTACCACAAGCCTTAAGAGCTGTTCGCGGGTAAGATCGTCCAATTCCATCGTTCTGGACGAAAGTTCAACGAATTCGCATATTTGCTGCTTCAATCTTCGGAAATTTTGATCCATAATTGGTTGGCACTTCTTTAAGCCTTGCTCAAAGTCGCGCATGACACTGGGATACAACGAAGCAATTGTTGGGAAAGGCTCTGCAAAAGACTGAATAAGCTGTACCCAACACATTACTGGAGTTCCCCATACCTGCAGTATCTCCGGGTGGTGGACCGGTATACGGGAAAGAAGCTTGGTCAAGGAAACTATTGGAGAAATAGCAATAAGGTTGAGTATAATCCGGTTTAAACGAGCCCCTACGGGTATAGTAGTAGAACTTCTCTGGCTATAGTCTCATGAGTCGAATACCGGAGACTTGCAGCGTCATCGGTTGCTTTGGCCTTGGCCTCATTCTGCTGCGCTTCATGCCTCCGCTTGTAGGTCGCATGAATGTCTGTTGATTGACGTGCCCAGCCATCACATTGCTCGCTAAAGCGCTCCTTGAGACCAGCATGCACTAGTATCTTCAATTCCTTAGCACTAAGCGATTCACTGAGGTGTAGACGATGGGTTTTTCTGGAACAGTAGATAGAGTAAAGTCAACGCAGATACAACCAAAGGAAGAATGCACATACAGGTTATGTAAGAGGTTCAAATCACTAAACGAGTATGGCAGCTGAGCGCTACGCTGTTCAGCCACAAACTCCACCACCATGAAACCTTGCGCCGCCTCTCCGAAAAGCGGAAATGGCTTCGGTGGGACCTGCTGAGGTACATTGTCCGGGGTCGATTCAGGGAGAATAATTTGCTCAGAGGAAGCCTGCGCCATAGATGATGCTCGAACTTGGCTTGCAAGGAAGATGTTACACATACTTTGAAACTATTGCGAACCTTGATCGACTCTTCTTGATCCGTCGTTCTGTGCACGATGCAGTTGACAATCCGAGCACTACCTATGTCGCTATCAGAAACGCCACTGTTACCATGTTCATCGTGCTGTTTCCACACGATGGATTGAGCGTGCTCCGGTGACATCAAAGCAACCACTTGATCGCATAATTTTGTCAGGTATCTGGCACGTACATTAAAACCAAGAAAGACTGCACTTGGACAATATACGCACCGCATGAACGTTGTGCGATTGCGGCTGACGGCGGATGGGGCCAAGTCATTCCATGTGTCTTGCTCTGGCCAGTATATAAGAAAGATCTGTTCTGTAGGACCAGTGTGTAATTCTGGCCGAAGAATGTATAGACCAGAACGAAGTTTTTTCTGTGTATGTGGGTCATTGCTATCCACAAGAAGCTGTGCAGCTCTAGACAGTAAATGCTTCAGGATAGGTATGGTGTAAACGACTAGGGAACAAACGTGGTCTCATTGATTACACGGAGCTGTGACATAAGGAGGACGATTTGTTGCTTGCTGCCATAGATACCGATTGGCTTGATTCCAAGCTTGTCGAGCGCTTTGAAGTTCACCCTTGTCACGGATGAGTAAGCACCGGGACAAATGCCGTTGATAAACGCCCGAAAAGGAGTCTCAGAGATAACGATTTTGCCCACTGATACGAATCAACCGTTAACACAGAACATCGGACAAAAATGTAAGATAATACCTAGTCCACCGCTACCTTGGTCTGCGATCAAATCAAGTATCCTGTAAAATCCTTTGATAGATCTGGCCAAATCTCCATCGTCGACATCATCCATATATTCGGCAGTTTCCCCCTGTCCAAGTACGTGAGGATAGACTGGATTTTCTACGAGTGTACTCGCCTCATAGTCCATGTCTGGCTCGGACTCCGGAGCCGATGCATACACACTCTCGTTTGAATCGATGTGGTCGTCTGCCTTTGACACAGAGGCTTTAGGTCCACTATTTTTAACGTGTTGGGTCGTATCTGTTGATATAGTCGAGATCGATTCTTCAGAAATGTTCTTAATACGAGTACTTGTCACACTCGTATCAGTTGAAAATCCATCATCCATGAAAGGACTGTACGAGCGTATATAGCGTTTGGATTCGGGGGCTGCTTCCGACCCAGCATCATAATCAGTAGACGCGCTAACTGGCTCTGAGTGATGGGTTAATCGACAAACACCTAGCTCAAAGCATGAACAACTACCGTCGGCCTTGCGTTTCCCCTTATCCTGAGTGCTTGGAATGCACGATTCGGTGTTCTCGTGGTGGAGGGGGTTGGGTGGCGTGAATGAGTCGCCCTTACCATCGACGCCATAAGGTTTGTTGTTGTCTTTGTCAAAGAGGTTGGGTGGCTTGAATGAGTCCATGGCGAGGGTAGAAAGGCCCCTGGCAGGTGCAGGCCTCCTTAAGTACAGTCAGGCTGCAGGAGACAAAGTCCAGAGCTTCAAGTTGGCAGTCTGATCGAGTCACTGTAGACAAGCTGTAAAAGTGAATGAATCTTATCGCAGGCCAAATACGGAGCTCCTGAGCGGTGATTGATCGTGATTGCTCGCAACCTTGTGATTCTTTGACATGAGCTTGTCCTTCTTTTGAACGGACGACGATCTTCTTTGAAATCGCGGCGCCGCCGCCACTGCCAAATCCTGGATTCCATGGTTGGCACTCATTATTGTTCCCTTTTCATAGTCGAATTCGGAGGTGGATTAGAGTTATTGTTCAGCAACAAACGCATACATTTCATCTTGTTACCTTCACTTGTACCTGCAGATAACTCAATTGCCCTTCCATCTTCCTCATCGACACCCAAATCCCGCACTCTTACGAAATCCGACGATGCCATCAGAAGACACCAGACGGTCTGAATCCGAGTTAGGGAGAAGGGAAGACAAAGCAGTTGGACATCCAGTACCTCATGCTTCACCTCCGAGTTAGTAGAACGACTGGAGCTATTCATGGATGTAAGTACCCCGTCTTGTGGAACTAACCTTTCGTTGCGCTCCTTCTGTTGCCATTTGCGTAACCCACCCCCCCCCCCCCCAACGCGACGAGCAGCGGTGTCCTGGAATCCCATGCTCCAGCCGCCCAGGTGTCCTTGTCCTGGTCAACGATACTGACTGGGGACGAGAAGGAGAGGAAAGGTCACCTGGCGATGAAATCGTATTCATTTCGACACTTCGTGGTGGGTAGGTGGGAAAATGATGCGCTCTATGGTGCACACGTGCATGACGAATACCTGTCGGCCCACGTTGCTGAAAGCCATAATGACTCGGTTCTAACGCCACGTAAGTATCTTGCAGGGCATGGCTATGTCCAACTTTAAGTCGCAAGCCTATCAGATCGTAGCGGTGCCAAAGGCACCAATCCCCGACTCCGAATAAATGGACAGATTTTAAGTGTTCACGAAAGTTGAGATAAGTCTCATGTGGGCCAGTGTGATTGCACAAGTCGAGTCATCATCATTGTATAAATGTTCGACAATTGATACTTGCCAGGGAAGTACTCGCTGGCATCAGCATGAACCTTGCTTGGTGCAGCACAGGGGGCATATAGTCTGTATCTAATGGCGATGCCTTTACCATAGTTCAGCAATTCGGTAGCAATTCGACCAACATTGAGCTCAGCGATGACACTTTGACACCTGCCGACCATGCTGTGCGTACAAGCTATAGCAAACAACGCGGGCACGGTGCGCGTTGATTAGAGGGGAGATGGATATCCACCTGCATATGGCGCAAATGCCATTATTCGCATTGGACGCAGGCCAGGAGGCATGCCGACATCTACTGCGCGATATTATGCCCTCCGACACCCACGATTTCCAGCTAGAAGCCATTGGACACCTGCTGGATGGCGAAGATGTTTTGCTAGTGATCGCTACTGGCAGCGGCAAAACCGACATGTTCATACGACTTATGCACGTTATACAATGGATATCTAGGCACCCCCACACCTTTGGGACAGTTACATTCCCGCCTGACCCTGCCATGATCATAGTGTGCCCAACTAAGGCACTCGAGGAAGAGATGGTATGTTTGTGAGTTGTCTGGCAAGATTTGAAGGCTCGAATACCCACATAGGAGGAAAAGATGCACAGCGCAGGGCTTACTGCTGTTGCAATAAATGCGGACACACTCGCATCCGCATGAAAAACAGAAAGGAGCTTGTATGAGGACGTTGAACGTGGTGTCTCGATGGTGCTCTTGTCACCAGAGCAGTTGAAGTCGCCCGCTTTCGAGAAGCTAGTAAATAAACCATCCTTCAAAGAACGACTGTGCATGATGGCTGTTGACGAGGCTCACCTTCTTAATACATGGGGACAAAGTTTCCGCAAAGATTTCCAGCAAATTGGTTGGGTACGGGCGCGTTTCCAGCACTGTATACCAATTGCTGCTGTCACTGCCACTCTTCAGGTTGGTGGGCCGACAGATCGTGTTCGGAAGTTCCTAGGATTCGAGGATGGTCATCATCATGTCATACGAAGGTCAAATTATCGCCCAGACATCAAACTAATCTTTCGTACAATGAAGAATGGCCTAGAAAGTGGCAACTTTTCAGATCTTGACTGGATAGTGGACAATAGTGCTGGGCGAAGACGAACGTTGATCTTCCTGGGCACTGTAGCTGCGGGCTTTCGTGCGCAAATTTATTTCTGGAAAAAGCTGGCGGATGACCCACATCGTGCTAAACGTGTCTGCATGTTCAATGCCGTCAATCACAAGCACTATAACGACGAGACTCTCACATTGTGGCGAAAAAAAGACCCAGATGCTCAAATTATAATTGCGACAAGCATCCTCTCTGTTGGGATTGATGCTCCAACATTTGACGATGTCATCATCTATGGCCAGCCCTCCGATACTGATGAATTCATTCAAGATTATGGCCGACTCCGATTCATGAAGTCAGTTTCCCCTCGCGCATTCCTCTATGTGACGAAAAATGCACGCACCAAGGCAGAACAAGTCCTTGCATCGAAGTTGCCAGTTGGAAAAGAGCCCTTAAAACAAGCCCATCATGCATCACGTTCACCCTTGGAACTTGATTCCCTGCAACCTTCCATGGCAAAGCTCATTTTGTCATCCTGCAAGGTTGCTCAGCTCGACGAATTATATGGGAATATACTCGATGAACCGCCATGCAGCTGCTTAACATGCCAGGCACAGCCACGTCCTCGACGCAAAGAAGTCTGTGATTGCAGTGGCTGTGTGCCTGAAACTGCACAGGAGCAGGAATCGGTAGAAGACCTAAAGGTGGACAACAAGGTCATTGAGGAAGAGCAATCTGAAAATCAGGCCCACACTTACCGTCGGAACCGCTTGACAAAGAAGATGAGGGAGTATGGAATTATGGAATTGATGAAATGGCGGGCTGAAGTATGGGAGGCGGCGGATGACCAGATGGAGGGGTGTCTGTCACCGAAAGCCTATTTGCCCGATACTGTTATTAAGTCTATCCTCGATGTCATCTTCTCGCTTACAACTGTGGCTGATATTGCACACATGACGGCTGACACCAGCCTGCACCCATATCACTGCGAGGGCTTGTTCACGGCTGTGGAGCACATAGTAGAGCATATGAAAGCGATGAAAGCGAAAGAGCAAGGAGCAGCATACCAAGGGAGAAAGGAAAATATCCAACAAGAAGGTCAAGTGGCAATAGCAGAGATGGAGGCCTCAGGAATTCGTTGGGTCTTGAATAACCAGTGAGTTTTCAATCAGATTCAATATTTGGCCTGCAAGACTGAGACAGACTCTGTGGCAGAGCGAAAACAGTACGACTAGATTACAAGTCAGGTGGTAGTATGTAGCCTAGAGAATGTAAACAAATTAGTCCTGACTGTGGACTTGCAACGAGCGATGAATAACACACCTGGTACTACACTATTGGCATTGTGGTTGGACCATCGTTGGCTTTGTCGTCTGACCCATCATCATCAAGGTCAAAGTCGTCAATGTTTTCTTCAATCAGCAGCTGCCCATCAATCACACACATCCTACCCAATACTGGTCGTACCACTGGTCATCCCTCTCCATTGGCCTGCTTGCCCTCCATTTCATCCTGGAGAAGTAGTGAGGTGCCTGAGTCAGATAAATTAGTGACACCTCGGCTTCCAGTCGTCTCTTTCACCCATGTAGTTAATCTTGTCTTTCGCAAGTGCTCCATGCCTCTCTCAAAGCCATCCACGTGCTCACCAAAGTCATCTGCATTTAGATGTCGACCGACTCGGCGCGAATGAAGTTCATGGCGTCGATACACATCAAGGAGGATGTGCACTTCGGGGCGAGTGTGTGGGGCCTTGTGGTGGCCAGAACGGGGCTGGAGACCAAATCCATCTCGTAGGTCCTTCTTGATTTGTCCTAGTTGGTGAAGGTTGCATGCAATCACGGAGCGTATGTAAGGGGCTGTTGAGAAAGTAAGTGCTTAGTCATCACTAGCACGATATTGTGGACATTGCCTCCCGATAGGGGCCCCATAGTCAACCCCTTTCCGCTGGACAATGGCCTCTAACAGGCGGTTGAAATATTCCTGCATGAAATCTAGGGCACAAAATGAGCCCAAGTGGCCATTCATGTTGACGAGCATGCTATGAAGGGTAGCTTCTCGTAGCTCGGGACTCACCTCCAACTCTAGTGTGGTGATTGTTTCAAGCAGGTATGTGACATATTTTGAGTGTGAGGATCCAGCAAATGTGAACAGCATGAGCTAATGTTGAGCCGGAACAATCAATTTTATATCCCATGTTCATAGAATATGACCATTGACATACCTTGATCATCTCGTAAAGGCGTCCAACGTCTCCCTCAGCCGCTGCGTATGCAGCCTCTCTTGATACCAATGCATCCCGCATGAATGCAATTGAACGCGCCAGTATAAGGTCACCTTTGAATGTTGTATCACTGCAATGGGATGCAGCTTCTGCACTTGATGCGTTGATGTCATTTGCAATGCACGCAAGTGGACTTCGCCATGCTGTGCCTCGTGGGACCGTATGAGACCACACTGATGGTTTCTCAACGTCTCGCATGGCATGATGCAAGGCACGTGTGCTTGAGTAAGCTCGATGGAGTTCTCGAGCTGCTAACTCCAGAACTGTGAATGAGGGGAGAGTGCCTGCAGCCTCAAGATTAGAGAAGTGTTGAATCAAATCATCGGCCTTGAAGTATAAACTGAGTTTGTTAATGTGAGACGAAATATCACGCATGTGTCAGAGGGACTTACTGCCAACAGTCCAGCATACAGACCTCCAGGATAAGGTAAGCTAGCTCAGAGTATGGATAGTAGTCCACCTTCTTGAGGTTTGGTGGCGCCGTGCGACCAATTTTGGCAGCGCTGTGAGCGAGGGTGGATGGATCGGAGGTTAGAGTAGAGTTACCCCAGTGTGACTCGTAAATCTGGCTGATATCTGTCCACAATGTGTGCCAGATGGCAAGAACAGGCTCCAGAAGCCGTAGGCTCTGGAGATCGTCACCATGAAACTGGAGATATTTCTTCAATTGAATGATCTTCTCGAATGTCAGACCATCGCCACATGTGAGGATGAGATGGCGTTGATAATCCTCGGGGGTCTGCCCTATCTGTTCCATAAAATCGAATATAGCATCCTTTAGGTCCGTTGTAACAGTTTCATTTTTGCTGCTCGTTGCCAAGGGATGAACAAAAGAGGACTTGACAGGTAAACGGAGTTTAGCTGCTCTGGTACAGAAGGCATCAAGAACATCCTTTCGCAGAGACGAGAGATGTTAAAACAATACCTATGTACGTAGAGGAACTGCTACTCCTGCTCACCTGTTGTGTGGAAGGGACAAGCTGAGATGATAGCGGTAGCTGGTCAAGAGCTGTTTTTATTATATAAGCGATGAACGCTGTTTATATACAACAAACATTGTGACACGTGACTGTGACGCGTGACGTGTGACATGTAACATCTACTCTAAAGAGGACTATTACTAAGTCTACACTAATATGGGTCGCAGTCTTGTGCGCACTTCGTCGACGGTTTACGCCTGGTGCACGTGCGACTTCAACACTCCCCCTCGCTGTGCTGCACGTAGAGCACTTCAGC